>Ga0334900_1000184_pt1 | contig 105422 bp, 114 predicted proteins | sample GraSluR3_MG_2_FD_207231 | JGI IMG/M metagenome (GOLD analysis project Ga0334900, IMG submission 207231) | Sludge microbial communities from methane-producing bioreactor in Wageningen University, Netherlands - Granular Sludge_31_08-R3 | ecosystem: Engineered > Bioreactor > Anaerobic >... | reverse complement strand
GCGTACCAAAAGAAATCTGGTTCGACAATATGAAGACTGTGGTTGATCAATCTCGCAGTCAATTTTCAAAAGTCCACTTCAACGATCGATTTTATGCTTTCAGTAAAGATGCGGGCTTTAAGCCAATTGCTTGTCGTCCATTTAGACCGCAAACGAAGGGCTGCGTGGAGGCCTTAGCCAGAACCGTTGACCAGCTGAGAGTCTACAATCATGAGTTTTATGATGCAGTGGAGCTGTGCCATCTCGTCAATAACCTCTGCGTTGAATTGAATAACGAAGTCTCCCAGGCAACCGAGCAGACCCCAGAGAAACGCTGGCGGACAAACGAAAAAGAGCACCTGCATGAACTACCGAAGAACCTCTTGAATCCTTATTTCGAAGACTCTATTCGCCGTAAAGTCACGAAGGAAGCAATGGTCATTTTCCGTAAACGCAGGTACTCTGTGGATCCTCGCTATATCGGTAAAGAGGTCGAAATCGAACTCTCCAACAGCGAAGACCAAGTACACATTTATTATAGCGGAGAAATGATTCGTTCGCATCCACTAACGACGAAACAGTTGAACTACCACGAGGAGGACTATTTCCAAATATTGAAATCTGATGTCATGAGCCACAAGGAAGATGATGAGATTAGAGCTTATACTCGTGAGAGTCTCAAGCAGTACGATTTGGTGGAGGTTGCTGATGAAGAATAGCCATTACCAAGAACTAATGACCAACCTTGAAAAATTGGGACTAGATCACATGCGGGAGTACGTCCCTAACTACATTGAGGTGGCCAATCGAGAGGAGCTGTCCTTAACGGAAGCTCTTCTCGAATTAACTCGTAAGGAAGTCGACCATCAAAACAACCAAAAAATGAATCGTGTGGTAGAGCGTGCTCACTTTCCCAAACGAACCAGCCTGGAGGAGTTTGATTTTGCCTTCCAGCCAAGTATTAACAAGCGTGAACTTCTTGATCTAAAGCACATGGGCTTCGTGGAAAAGCACGAGAACATAGTCTTCATTGGTAGCCCCGGTGTTGGGAAAACCCACCTGACGATTGCTTTAGGAATCGAGGCTTGTCGACAAGGTTATCGAACTCTATTTATCACCTGTCACGAGTTACTCCTGCGCCTGCGAGCAGCTTATGATAAAGGCACCCTTGAACGAGTGTTAAGCCGATATGCACGCTATGATGTGTTGATTATTGACGAGATTGGTTATCTACCGATACAAAAACAAGAAGCTGATTTGTTCTTCCAGCTTCTTGCCATGCGCTATGAGCACCGCTCCACGATTATTACCACAAATATTGTCTTATCTCGCTGGGGAGAATTATTTCAAAGCCCTGAAATCGCCGCAGCTATTCTTGATCGACTTGTTCACCATGTCAAAGTGTTCAAGATTACCGGCAAGTCTTACCGTATGAGAAATAAAATCTGAACTAGCGATTGCCAACATTTTCTATTGCCGAAAACCTACATTTTTATTCTGCCGAAAACCTACAATTTTAAGTTGCCCTTGACAAGTGAGAAAGCAAATAGGGAACTACCACTTTTTATTTTGGTCATTTATCGGTTAATAATCGGTATTTGGAGGCTTCATTGTCAGAGGTAAGTTGTATTTAAACAGGATAATATACATATCGATTCTAGTGGAGGAGTTTTTATTATTTTACTGGAGATTTATAAAATCCACATTTTATAAATGGTAATTGGTTATTTAAACTAGTCGTAGCGTTGACTTACTTACTGTTTTATATAGGTTTTTGTTAAATTTATATTTACTATAATTGTTATCTATATTATTCTTTAAATGTGCTAGCATGATTTTACCTAAAAAGAAAATAATTCGTATGAATAGTCTTCAGAAAAATGGGGGGATGATTTTCTCGAAAAGGCTCATTTTTTTATGCCAAGAATTAGGAAGTTGGTTTATTCACTCGCCATAAAAATTTACTGGAGTTATGAGTAGTGCAAGAAATTGAAGTAGTAGATATCAGTAAGAAAGGTAGAAAGGAAAAACTAGCCATTGTGGTTCCTGATGAATTAATTAAAACGGTTACCAAAAGGATCCCCAATAAAGTTGGATTAAAACTTTCGATATGATGGTAAAACCTATGCAAATTGATTATGTATCTGATTTACATTTAAGTCATTACGTTTCGCTAAAAAAGAATCCGCAGAAGCAGTCTGATCAAGTCCAAGTATTTATTGAGAAATACTTTATTTCTAATTCCAAGGGTCAAGTATTAGTCCTAGCAGGAGATTATTCGGAGTACAACTTGCAAACTATTACGATGATTGAAACTTTTGCCTTGTATTATCGGCATGTATTGGTTGTCTTTGGAAACCATGATCATTATCTTACATCACAGTCGCAAAGGAAAAAGTATGATTACTGCTCAGAGAATCGCTTGTTAGAAATACAGAATCATTTTAGTGAAATTGCTAATGTTCATATTCTTCAGAATCAAGTTATTACAATTGATAACGTAAAATTTGCTGGGACGAGATTATGGTACAACTTAACTTCACCAAAGAGCTTTGAGTTTTATAAAAATCAAAGTAATGACAGCCAATTTATTTTTTCTTGTCGGGATAATTCTACATCTGTTTGGAAGGAATACCATGATCAAGATTTGTCTTTCTATAATTCATTAGCTGATATTGATGTCATGGTTAGTCATATCCCTCCAGTTCAACCTATAAAGAGTTTATTTCCATTTAATGAATGTTACGTTTCTTCAGTAAATGATTTTAAAGCGAAACGATGGATCTGTGGTCATCAACATTTAGTTGGTAGTTTTGAAAAAGAGGGAGCTGCCTTTTATATGAATGCGATTGGCTATCCTTGGGAAGATAACGAACTATCGATTCAATCGTTTACTATTTGAAAGTGGTGATCAATCAGTGAAGAGATACGATATTAAACCGAGTCATATCAAAAAAGTTGAAAATACCAATAAAGAGAATCAAGATAATCAGCGTGATAAGTTGCTGGAGCGGATGAGAGCGAAGGAGAAAAATAGGGCAAAGTCAGAAGGTTCAAAAGGCTCCTCTGATTCAATCAAGAAAGATAATAAGAAGATTTTAGACCAATCTAAGCAAGACGAGATAGTTAGACTTAATAATCAAATTTCTAAGTTAAAGCGTGAACTCAACAATTGTAAAAAGGAGGCAGCAAGCGAGAGGAAAAAATGTAGAATTGCAAAATCTAACTTAAAGGAACTCGAAAAAGCTTCTTCTGAACGTATGAATGATGTGTTAAAAGAAGCCGATGATATTAGAAAACAAGCTAGACATGAGCTGGAAGAAGCAACTCAATTATTGGAGGAGTTGCAAGCTGCAGGTTGGGATCGTGATAATGATTCTATCAAGGAACTTGAATTAAGAAATGAAGCAATACTATTTTTAATATATGAGCGGATAAAGACCAGTAAATATGTGAGTAAGGTTCAAAATCGTGAACAAAATTTCAATAAAAAAGTTAGAAATATTGAGAAAGAATTATCAGACTTAAAAGATAGCAAAATTGAGTATCAGAAGATAGTTGCTCGGAAAGATCGACAATTTGAAAAATTACAAAAGGAAAAAGATTCTCTGCAAGCTCGTTATAATAAATTACAAAAAAGCATTCATAGATTGAAAAGTACTAATGCACAAGATGTTATTCCAAAACTAATCCAACAATTAGATAGTCGTACTTTTCGAAGCTTTAATCAATTGAACACGCTGTTTGAGAAGTACCAGTGGGTATTTAAGTATAATTCACAGAAACCTAGTGATAATAAGTCTGATGTTCTATACGGATTTTTGGAAGTAAGAAACGGCGATACATTGTATTTTCATGATATCAACAATGAAATTATGTTACCAATTACTGTCCATAAAGGATTTAAACGAAAAGATTTATTAATAGATGGCATGGCAATCCAAGTATTTAGGAAATTGAAAAATCCTGATTCTGTATCATTAGGATATTGTTACCCGATTGTTGAAAAAACTAATTCAAGCAAGAGAAACCAAAAAGAGAAAACTGAGCTAAGAGCAGGAAAAGAGATAAGTCAGCCATTTGCTAATGAGAAAGTACAAAAATGGGCTGCTGAAATATCAATACTTGTAGTTGGAAACAAGCATGTAAAAACTTTTGTTAATCAACTAGCTAAATATGTAAAAAGTGTCGAATATATTGATGCCTATGAAAAAGGAGAAAAATATACTTTTGAAAGGATTCGCTCTGTAGACTATTCTTTTATAATGTTAGACAGTGTTCCGCACACAATTTCAACATTTATTAAAACCTTTGATCCTTTAGAGAAGAAAATTCAGATCTTTAAACTTGCAAATGAGGAGGATGGCTTAATCCGATTGAATTATTTGTATTGGAACCAAGAGGAAGACGAACAAAAAATTTGAGAAATGATAATCTATTTAAATAGTATAGAATACATTCGATGTGTTTTAGTTGGAAAAACAGGAGGTATATAATCTATGGGAACGAAAAAGACGATGGATGGTAAAGATATATATGATTATATTTGGGATGACTATAGAAAACTAGAAAAGAACACTAAAGTTTTTTTAGACAAGGGTAAAAAGGTAGCGGAGTTAAGAGCTTTTTTATATCATTTTCAATCTATTTCGGATCTTTCAATGGTGACCGATGATGAAAATGAATGCTATCAAATAGATGGGGGAGATCATATTCCCGCTGAATATTTTGAAAAGATTCGATCTGTCATGGAAGAGATCTTAGTATCATCAGAAAATGAGTTTAATGATTTAGCTAATTCACTTAAGTTACCTAATAGTATACTAGAAGAGAATATTACGGTAGTGTAAGGAGTTTAGTTTCTGGTTGAATTTTTAATACGCATACAATTGGAAGGAATTTTGTTATGAAGACGCTAGGTGATAAGTTACGTAATTCTCTAATAACATCATTAAAGGAACAAGTCATTACTTATCTTCAAAAGCAATTTATGCCGGATTATTCAACGGATAGGATTTATGAACGGATAAATTCTTTCTTAAAGACTGTTGAATTATCAATTGAAGCTAAATTTGAAATAAGCAAATATAGATTGTCTATTTACCAGGAAACAGACGACTTCGATGAGAGGAGTATTTATTGGCATATTTCTCTCATAGATGAAGATGATGATATGTATGCAATAGATTTTATTCCACTCATTGAACTATTGAATTACCCTGTTGAAGGATATCAAGAAAATGCAGCGCTCATTGGGGATGTAATCTGGGAATTAACCTTTGATGGATGGACAATAGAGGAGCAACAAAAACGAATATCTGAGATGAAAAAACGGTATGAGGAGTAGTGTAAACTCATTTTAGTTAAATAGACAAGTATTTCTAAAAAGAAAATTACACCTAGTTAGCAATACTACCCACTTTCTATTTTGAAGGGGTTGTTGCACCAGTGCTGAAGTGATAATATTCTTTATATAATAGAGGAAAAAATCACAGGTAAAGCTGACCGTATTGCTAAATACAACCAATTATTACGTATCGAAGACCAATTAGGCGAAGTTGCTGAATACAAAGGCGTTAACGCATTCTACAACTTAAAAAACAAATAATCTTTGATTAGTTTTAAGACTCCAGACTTCATTGTCTGGGGTCTTTTTTTATGGGGAAAAAATTATATGACTTTTATAGGGAATAAGGCAGGTATGATCCATTCTTAATAGGAAAGAGTTAATCGCGTTTGTTCCACTTTTCTTGTTATCAGCTCCCCTAAACGAATTATTCTTAAGCTATTAAGTCAAAATATTGAGAAATGTAAAAGCAGATTATTAAGAATGCCATCTGATTGTTTGAGAGCTGGAGGAGTTTCATCCACTTTTTTTACATTTTATTTCTCTAAAGGTACGGGCAGTTTTTGATGTTTAAGAAATAAAAGTGCACACAAAATGAAAAATACCCCTGCAATGGCAGGACTGATGGGTGTTATACGATAAAGTTGACCGATGAGTAAAGGCCCAATAATTCGAGCTAAGGCCTGAATGCTTTGAGCGCCACCTTGAACTTGTCCTTGGCTATTCTCAGCGGTCATTTTTGATAATAGGCCGTTAAAGGCAGGACAAAAGATAGCATCGCCTAAACTAAAAAGTATCATTCCGCCAACAAATATACTGGAAGTGTGAGCAAGATAAGCCATCCCAATAAAGAAATAACCAAAAATTTCAGCAATCATACCCAAAGAGATGATTTTTTGATCGGAAAAGTGACGTAAAAGAACGGGCATAATCAAAGTTTGCGAAAAAATGTCTAAAATACCAATCATGGCAAACATCACGCCAATTAGAGTTGGCTTCCAAGCAAATGTATCGATAGAAAATTGTGAAAAAATCGCTTGTAGACCACCATTTGGTAACCAAAGTAAAAATCCGGTAAATAAAATTCGGTTGATAACAGGTAGCGTTAAAATTTTAATTAACTGTTGCAAGGGATTTAAGTGATGCCATGTAATCTTTTGCTTTCTTTTGTCTAATGGCAAAGTTTCTGGCATAAAAATAAAGCCGTAAGTGGCGTTTAATAAGCAGATAACAGCACCTACAAAAAACGGCATATTGTTACCCCAATTGGCTAAAATACCACCGATAACCGGACCAAGAGCTGTACCAATACCCACAGTTGCACTAATCCAACCAAAAAATCGCGTTCGTTTTTGAGGCGGTGTAATATCGGCAAAGTAAGCAAAAAGAGCGGCGATTTCTCCACCTGTCAAACCATCTATAATCCGGCCTAAGAATAACAATGCCAGTGAACCGCCAATGCCGAAAATAAGATAACCAAGAGCTGCTCCTAGTAAACTGATAAGTAAGACTGGGCGTCTACCAAAGCGATCACTTAGATTACCTAAAATAGGGGCTGCTAAAAATAGTGCGGCAGCATAAGCGGCTGCTAAAAATGTTACGATTGTCGCTTGTTGACTTTCGTTAACATAAGGTACCACTAAAAAGGGGATGACAGGATTGACGATTGTTAATCCTACCCCTGTTAAAAAAACTGAGATAAAGCCAAAAATTAAAGCATGTTTATTTACATTATTATGATTCATAAAAGTTTCCTCCGTTATTTTTGTTTCTTTGTTAACAAAAACGAGTGTAAAACTTTTATGTTTCCTTGTCAACAAAAAAATATCCACATCGAAACATTCTAAGTGGGTATTTGAAAGAAATTATTCATTTGGCGAACCAGATTTTGAGTCAGTGGGACGGGGGATTTTTTTTAAATGTTCCCGATAACGGCCGATAAAACGGAAAATTGTATCAAATTCTTCATCTGTCATATTGGTAAAAACTTCTTGATCCCGATTAGCGAAGCTTTGATGTAACTTCTGATGAATTTGATTGATTTGTTCCCCTTGACTAGTTAGTCGAAAATAAATTTCTTTTTTATTTGCTGGTAATTGATAACTTTCAATTAAATCTTTTGCTGTTAACTTTTTGGCAAGTTTGCTAATGGCGCCCCGTGTCATGTAAGTAGCAGCAGCAAGTTTGGTGACATTGGGATTAGGAATTAAGCCAATTTTTTCAATTAAGTCAATTTCGTTTAATTTATAACCCTGTAATGCCTGCTCCATTTGAGGGCGATTCAGCCAGACCAATTCATTCGTTAAATCCATTAACTGGCTCATCAATAATTGTTGTCGTTTCAAAATTTTCCACCTCACAAAAGTTATTCTGGCGTTAGTATAGCATGTTTTGTTGCATCGGCAACATTTTTAGTGCTTTTTTGACAATGGGTTAAAAAAAAGAGATATGAAAACGATAAAAAAACAGCAAAATACTATTGTCATTTTGTGAATAATTGCGTATAGTTAATTGAAAGTGAGAATCATTATCAATTAGATAGTTAGGAATGTGCTTGTGAAAAAAACAGGAATCTTTTTACTTGTCATTTTATGTTTCCTCTCCATTTTTAGTGGCGTAGGAGAAATGAGCATGAATGGGTTAATGCAAGGAATAAAAAGTCAATGGCTTTTGCTGGAAGAAACAAGATTACCTCGAACCGTAAGCGTTATATTGGCGGGTAGTATGCTGAGTATTTGTGGTTTAGTGACACAAAAAGTACTGCAAAATCGCTTTGTTTCGACGAGTTCTATTGGCATGATGGATTCTGCACGTTTGGGGATTTTATTAGTAATGTTATTTATGCCTAACAGCAGTATTTGGCAACGTACGTTGGTCGCTTTTGTTTTTAGTTATGTAGGCGTTTTAGCATTTCTCTTTTTAACTCGTTTATTACCAAAAAATAACCCTTTAATTATACCGTTAACCGGTATGATGTTTGGTAATATTATCGGTGCTATTGCGAACTTTTTTGGTTATCAATTTCAGTTGGTTCAAAATATGTCTTCTTGGCTGCAAGGAAATTTCGCAACGGTTATGAAAGAAGACTACCGCTTAATTTACTTAACAATTCCTGTATTCATTATTATTTTTTTGCTATTGCAGCAAATTATGGTACTCAGTTTAGGTGATGATTTAGCGCAAAACTTAGGTGTAAATGTCAAGCAAATGCAGTTTGTTGTCTTAGGTTTAGTGGCACTCGGATCAAGTGTAGTGCTAATTATGGTGGGAAGTGTGCCGTTTTTAGGAATTGTAGTGCCGAATCTGGTAACTTGGTATTTTGGTGATCATTTGCACCATTCTTTAGCTTTTACAGGAATTTGGGGGGCAAACTTTTTGCTGATTTGTGATTTGTTAGCTCGTAATGTGATTGCGCCTTATGAATTACCAGTTAGTGTGGTAGTCGGTGTTATCGGCGGTATCATTTTCTTACTGCTGATTATGAGGAGGCGTAAATTGGCTTGAAAAATTATAGACTGAAAATTTTTATATTATGTCTGTTCGCATGTCTGTTTTTAGGGTTATACCTTAGTTATGGTACATATGGGAATTGGTCTTTTGCTTTTTCTCTACGTGGCAAAAAAATCGCAGCTTTTGTCTTAGTTGCCATTTTAATCCCAGTTAGCACGATTAGTTTTCAAACGTTGACGCAAAATCAGTTTTTGACCCCAGGAATTCTAGGGATTGATCAATTGTACGTGACACTCCAGACCCTTCTATTTTTTCTTATTGGGGGTACGACAGTATTAGCAGAAAAATCTGTTGCCTTATTTTTATTGAATATTATCTTAATGGCAGGTCTAAGCGTCCTCTTTATTACCTTTTTTTTAGGAAAATCGGGTAAAGATTTATTTACTCTTTTAATGGTAGGGATGATTGCTTCTAGTCTATTTGGCAGCATCAGTACCTTTTTACAAGTTCTGATGGATCCTAATGAATATGATTTACTACAAGGAAGACTTTTTGCTAGTTTCAGCAATGTGGATAGCAATCATTTAGTGATTAGTACAGGTTTGCTTTTTCTGATTATCAGCTTTTTCTGGTATTTTTCACCAGAATTAGATGCGTTAAGATTAGGGGTAGATTTAGCAGTTAATCTAGGGATTTCAGTCGCCTGGTTACAAAAAATATTACTATTTTTGATTGCCGCTGCCATAGGAGTAGCAACTGCTTTAGTTGGTCCAACTGTCTTTTTAGGTTTTGTGATTGCTACAATTAGTTATGAAATTTTTCCCAAAGCCAATCATCGGCAACTTTTTATAGGTGCAAGTTTAATTGCAATTATCTTCTTAGTGGGCGGACAGTTTTTATTGGAGCAAGTATTTGGATTAAAAACAACAATTAGCATTTTGATTCAATTTATTGGCGGCCTATTTTTTATTATCAAATTAGTAATAGAAAGGAAAAAGACATGATTGAGCTAAAAGAAGTAAGTAAGAAATATCAACAAAAAATTGTTCTGGATAATATTGAACTGCAGCTACCCAAAGGGGAACTAATTGCTTTTATTGGTCCGAATGGTGCTGGCAAAAGTACTTTACTAAGCATTATGAGCCGCCTTCAGCAAGATTTTTGCGGTGAGCTTTTTATTGATAATGGTGAGATTCGCACTTGGCATTCCAAAGAATTAGCCAAACGCTTAGCAATTTTAAAACAAAACAACCAGTTGCAAGCACGACTCACTGTGGCGGAATTAGTCGCCTTTGGTCGTTTCCCTTATACACGAGGAAAATTAAATGAAACCGACCAACAAATCATCTCAAAGGCGTTAACATCAATGGCATTAAGTAATTTGGCAGAAAATGAATTGCAAACCTTATCGGGTGGACAATTACAAAGGGCCTATATTGCGATGATTTTAGCGCAAGATACCGAATATATTTTATTAGATGAACCTTTGAACAACTTGGATATGAACCATGCTAACCATATGATGCGCTTATTAAAAAAATTGGTCAAAGAAACTGAGAAAACGATTTTCTTAGTGATTCATGATATTAATTTTGCGGCGGCTTTTGCCGATACCATTGTTGCGATGAAAGAAGGAGCCATATTTAAAATGGGGCCTGTGGCAGAAGTGATTACCTCTGAAGTTTTAGGTGAGCTTTATGAGATGAACGTACGTGTGTGTGAACTAATGGGGAAACGGGTTTGTATGTACTTTGACACAGATATCAGCGTTTAGGCGCTTATCAATAATTTTTTTGGGAGGATATGATGAAAAAAACAGTTTTTATGCTAGTTGCCGCTACGTTCATGATTTTGACAGGCTGCAGTAATAGTGCTGCTAAAACAGAGGCAACAAAAGATAGCCAAGTAAAAAGTGAGGTAACGATTCAAGATGCCAATGGTGAAATCACCGTACCAAAAGCACCGCAAAAGGTAGTGGTCTTTGATAATAGTGCTTTAGATACGATGAATGTCTTAGGTGTTGGTGATAAAGTCGTGGGTGCTGCCACCGACAATTTACCTGACTTTTTAAAATCATATAAAAATGTCGCCTCAGCTGGTGGGATTAAAGAACCAGATTTGGAGAAAATCAACGCTTTAAAACCTGACTTGATTATTATTTCTGGACGACAACGGGATTTTCAAAAAGATTTAGAAAAAATTGCACCAACGATTTTCTTTTCTACTGATAATAAAGATACTTGGAAATCAATTCAAAACCAAGTCAATGCCATTGCTCAAATCTTTGATAAAGAAGCAGAAGCAAAAAAAGAAATTGCTACTTTACAAGAAAAGATTGATGCTACAAAGAAAAAGGCGGCTAATAGTGGAAAAGCACTGGTTTTATTAGCAAATGAAGGCAGCATTTCTGCTTATGGTAAAGGTTCTCGCTTTGGCATTGTTCATGATACTTTTGGTTTTAAAGAAGCAGATGAAACGATTAAAGCATCTACCCACGGTCAAAATGTTTCTTATGAATATGTGTTGGAAAAAAATCCGGCAATTATTTTTGTAGTCGATCGTACCAAAGCAATTGGGGGTGACGCTAGCCAAAATCAGGTTGCCGCTAATGAACTCGTTAAACAAACAGCAGCCGGCAAAAACCAAAAGGTGATTTCTTTAGATCCAAGTGTTTGGTATTTAGCTGGTTCAGGCTTAGAGTCGGTTAAAATTATGATTGAAAATGTCAACAAAGCATTTTAAAGAAAATAAAAGAAAAGCGTATCTTATTTGGATTATGAAATAAGATACGCTTTTTATTTTATTGCTATCTTGTATTGTTTGTATTATAATTTATAATACAAAGGGGTGAGAGTATGTTATTAGAAATTAATACTCGTTCTGAGATTCCGATTTATCAGCAGTTAAGTGAACAGATTATCATGGGAATTGCGACTGGTGAATTGGCGCTTGGAGAAAGTTTGCCTACAGTTCGGCAATTAGCTGACGAGCTGGGTGTCAACACAATGACAATCTCCAAATCATACAATCAATTAAAAGAAGCAGGCTATTTAATTACCGATCGTCGTAAAGGTTCAATCGTGACCATGCCAGATGCTTACCATGAGAAAGAAAAAAATAATTTCAAAAAACGACTGGCACAATTATTAGCGGAAGCTAAAATTCATCAACTAGAAGTCACGGAATTAACCGCATTTATTGATAAAACATGGTCAAGTTTTGCAGATTTTAAAAGTGAAGAAAGCCAGTAACAACAACTGGTGACAAGGAAGAAGGAATGAAGATGCTTGTAATGATTCTAGTGGGAACCCTTATTTTTGTCGATATTATCATGGCTTTTTCATTGGGTCTGGCAGCTACGCCACATAAAAATGTGATTTTGGAAAATACATTGCCTAGTGAAGCTTTGCATACTCCTGAGGTAAAAGCTCTAACAAAAAGATACCGCACCCGACTATGGCAAATTGCGCTTATTTTCAGTATGTTGAATTTCACCATGTTTTTCACCCATTATGAGTCCTTTTTAATGACTTTGTTTTGGGTATTACTGCTTATCCCCATGGGTGCTTTTTATGGTACTGAAATATTTTATATTCGCCAAATGGCGCAGTTGAAAGTAAATAAAGGTTGGCAATTACCAGTCACACCAGTGTTAGTTGATACAAAATTAACCCTCACTAAAAATAAAAAAATGTTACATTTTGGGTATTTGATTCCCGCTTTACTCCTATCTCTTGGCTTAGCTTGGTTTATGCTAAGAAGTCAAAATGATGGGGCTGCAATTTTATCAATCTCATTAGTGATTGGTTGGTTCATTGCTTTTGCATGTTGGTATGGTGTAAAACGATTACCGGTAGCGGCACCAACAAATGTGGAAAAATTAAATCGTCAATACAATGATTTAACGAAGCATGATTGGTCAATTGTTGCCGTGGGAACAGCTTATGGTATTTTATTTGCGTTAGGATTGCCTTTTTTTGCCAGCCAATTAACGGGTATTTGGGCGCAAGTTACCATTTGGCTTATGCTGATTTTAATCGTTGGCTTTAGTTTTTTATTAGTTTGGTATCTAATCCGCTTGCGGAAAAAACAAGATGCTCTTTTAAATCAGGTAACGGATTACCGCTATCAAGGCGAAGATCAATATTGGCGTTTTGGTGTGTACATTAATCCTGATGATCACCGTTTAATGTTGCCCGATCGGATTGGGATAAATTTGACAATGAATTTGGGGCGGCCAGCCGGTAAAATTTTTATGGGAGCAATTGTGTTATTGGTAGTAGGTGTGTTATTTGCTACCCTAATTCCTGTGTATATGATGGACTTTAATAAAGAACCTTTTTCGGCTGAATTTAAGAATGAGGAATTGATTTTAAAAGCGCCTTTTGCTGCTAGTAGTGAAATTAAACTAAGCGATATTCAGCAAGTTGCATTGGTGAACGAGCTTAAAAAACCAATTGAACGGACCAATGGGTATGGAGGGGAAAACTATAGTACCGGTTATTATTTGGTCGCTAATAAAAAAGCGACCTTGTATTTGGATAATCGCGTCCGGCCATTTTTAAAGATTACCACCAACAAAAGGGATTATTATTTTACTTTTAAAGAAGAAGAAAAAACAAAACAGCTCTATCAAAATTTAGCTGGACAATTGCCATAATATTAATAACAAGCGCAGACCAACATTGGTTTGCGTTTTTTTATTTGCCTTTTTAAGAAGAAATGGGTTGAAAAAGATTTAATTCAGCTCTTATGAAAAGGAATACATATGTGCACTTTTAAACGTTTAATTTCTAGACAATGCAGAAAAATTGTCTAAAAAGAAAAGAAAAACAGTTGTTTATTTTTGCACAATAAATTATTCCGGACTATGCTTTATTTAGAAAAGAAAAAACCGTTGTAAAGTTTTAGTGAAAGGAAGTGACAATGATGAAAAAAGGATTGATACGTTTAGGTATTGGCGTTGCCGTTTTATCGCTTGGTGTTGCCTATGTAGCGAAGAAAACCGGCTTTTTTGAAGATGATAGTCATTTATACGATGAATTTGAAGCATAACAATTGGTAACCAATTGCAATGTTCCTAATTGGAGGGAATTATAATGAGAAAAAATAAAGCGATTATGATTGGTGCCGGCCTGGCTAATATGGCTGCTGCTGTTTATTTGATTCAAGAAGGAAAATGGTCAGGAGATAAGATTACATTTTATTCTTTAGATGACCATGGTTCAAATGACGGTTCTCCGTTAAAAGATGCCACTGATGACTATTGGAATGAAAATCATCCCTTAGAAAATCAAAAAGGCTATATCGCTCGTGGTGGGCGGATGCTAAATTACCGCACATACGTTGATTTAATGGACTTGTTAGAAAGAGTACCGTCTGTCACAGAAGAAAATATGACTGCTGCAGAAGATACAAGAGATTTTGATGCAAAACATCGGACTTTTGATAAGGCGCGCCTTTTACAAGGGGGCAAAGGAATTGTGAACGGCGGTCATTTAGGCTTTAGTAATAAAGATCGTCTCTTAATGACCAAGCTAATTGCGATGCCAGATTCTGAAGAAGAAAAACTTGATAATGTGACAATTGCAGAATATTTCAAAGACGATCCCGCATTTTTTGAAACCAATTTTTGGTATATGTGGGAAACTACATTTGCATTTCGTACGAAAAGTTCCGCGCAAGAATTACGACGTTATATGCATGAAATGATTTATGAATTTACGCAAATTGAACATTTGGTTGGGGTGAACAGAACCCGTTACAATCAATATGAAAGTATTATGTTACCTTTAATCAATTATTTAAAAGAGCAAGGAGTCAAAATCGTTTTAGATCGTTTAGTAACCAATTGGGATTTTAAAGAAACTTCGATGCAAGATGAAATTACGGTTACAGGCTTATATATGACCAATACGAAAACAAACGAAGAAGAATTTGTGCCAGTCGATGAAGATACTGCCGTGATTTTCACCAATGGTTCGGTTACAGATGCCGCCAGCTTGGGAGATTACGATACACCAGCACCGGAAAATATGGATTATGGGGCAGCATCTAGTTTGTGGAAAAAAGCTGCTGAGAAATTTTATAATCTTGGCAACCCAGATAAATTCTTTGCCGATCGAGATGCCAGTGAGTGGGTGAGCTTTACTTTAACGACTAAAAATCATTTATTACTAAATGAAATTGTGCGTATTACTACTCAAGAACCGGGAAATGCCCTGAACTCTTTCTTATCCACAACGCCGATTACGCCATTAAATCAAGTAGATGTCAATATGTCAATTGTCGTTCATCATCAACCACACTTTACGAGCCAAAAACCAAATGAAACAGTCATCTGGGGTTACTTCTTGTACCCTCGCCGTAAAGGTGAATTTGTAGATAAGCAATATATCAAAATGACAGGTAAAGAAATGGCACAAGAATTAATTGGTCAATTATCCAAAGTGGATCCTGGACCTGTAAATATTAAGGAACATGAAGAAGAAATCTTAGACAGTATTATTAATAACATTCCGGTTTACATGCCATATGTTTCTGCGTTATTTAATAATCGTGCGAAATCAGATCGACCAAAAGTCATTCCAAAACACAGTACGAATTTAGCTTTTACCGGCGAATTTGTCGAACAACCTTATCAAATGGTCTTTACTGAACAAAGTGCTGTTCGTTCTGGTGAAATTGCCGCATTCCATTTTGCGGGAATTCCAATGAGTCGTTTGGTTAAGACACCACGGTATGATAAAGATTTACCAACCTTAATGCGGGCTGCTAAAAAAATGTTTGAGTAAAAGTGTACCTTTTTCTCTAGTTGGCAATAAAATTGGTTAACCTAATTTAATAAAGAAGAAAAGAATTTGAGTGATGTACTCAAATTCTTTTTTTGTAGATAAAGAGATTAAAGGTTTTTATAAGGTAGAAGGCCATAAGTAAAAGACTGTTTGGGTATAGTTTTGCTTTTCTAGGTGTCTAACTACATGAAAGAACTTTCTACGGCAATAAGCTAAAATTTTAAGGAAATTTATTCAAATAAGACGGTTTAAATTATTGAAATTTTCAAAAAATTCATGACAAATGCTAGAAAGTGTTGTACCATAGCAAAAAGTACTTGAAGGAATAAAAAGGAGTGAAGCTGCATGGAAATAAATTGGAATGAATTAGGTTTTGATTATATGAAGTTGCCTTATCGTTTTATTGCCCATTGGAAAAATGGTGCATGGGATAATGGGCAAATAACAGAAGATGCATTTTTGCATCTCCATGAAGGGTCAACAGCTTTACATTATGGTCAGCAGTGTTTTGAAGGCTTAAAAGCATATGGGCGTAAAGATGGCAGAGTAAACTTATTTCGAGCGGGAGAAAATAGTGCCCGCATGAATCGCAGTGCCCGCCGTTTGTTAATGCCAGAAGTTCCAGAGGAAATGTTTATTGCGGCTATAAAAAAAGTTATTGCGGCAAATCGTGCATTTGTTCCACCATATGGCACGGGAGCAACATTATATATTCGGCCCTTACTAATTGGAGTTGGGCCAAACATCGGTGTGCATGCAGCGCCTGAATATATCTTTACGGTTTTTTGTATGCCAGTTGGTGCTTATTTCAAAGGGGGCTTAACCCCTACTAATTTTATTGTTTCTGATTATGATCGCGCCGCTCCCAAAGGAACAGGGGCCGCAAAAGTTGGCGGAAACTATGCTGCGAGTCTATTACCAGGAAAAGAAGCGCAAGCACATAACTTTTCTGATTGTATCTACCTTGATCCAGAAACCCATACAAAAATTGAAGAAGTGGGTTCGGCCAATTTCTTTGGTATTACGAAAAAAGGCCAATTTATCACGCCGAAATCGCCGTCAATTTTGCCAAGTATTACAAAATATTCATTATTGTATCTAGCAAAAGAAAGACTGGGATTAGAAGCTTTAGAAGAAGATGTTCCAATTGATGATTTGAATCGTTTTACAGAAGCAGGGGCTTGTGGCACAGCAGCGGTTATTTCACCTATTGGGGGGATTCAATATGAGGATACCTTTCATGTCTTTTATTCTGAGAGTGAAGTCGGTCCGGTGACGCAAAAGTTATACGATGAATTAACCGGAATTCAATTTGGTGACAAAACCCCTCCAAGTGGTTGGATTATTACTGTAGATTAAAAAAGCCATCGCAAATTTTGCGATGGCTTTTTTAATCTATCATTTTATTTAGCTAACAAATCTACCAAAGTTGGCATATCGTGAATTTCGTAGCGTTCTTTATAAGCGCTAATTTGTTCAGAGCTAAAAAGATTAGAATCTAAAGCCATTGATTCCACTGGTAATGGGCGATCGTTGGCAATTTTTACTTCGATGACTACAGGACGGTCACTATCTTTAGCAGCATCAAAAGCAGGTGCCAATTGATCGTAATCTGTCACAGTAAAACCTTTTGCTCCCATGGCTTCAGCCGCTTTACCAAAATCAACATCATATAAATCAACCCCAAAAATGGCTTTGTTGGTTTCTTCTTGTTCAGCTTCGATAAAGCCAAGGGAATCATTTGTCAAAATAACATTGATGATTGGCAATTTGTATTTGACTTGCGTAATAATATCTTGCATATTCATGGCAAATCCGCCGTCACCATTAATTGTAAAGACTTGACGATCTGGATAACTTAATTGGGCACCAATAGCTCCTGGCACGGCATACCCCATAGTTGCAAACCAACCAGAAGTAGTAAATTGTTGTTTACCATTCATTTCTAAATGACGCACTGAATGAGTGGTAACATTCCCTACATCAACAACGAAAATCGCATCATCTTTAGCAATTCGGTTAATTTCTTTATAGACAGGTTCTGGACGCATTGGTTTCCGATTATCATCGTAAAAACTATGACGCCAATTGTGCCAATTCTTAATATTTTCTTGGTTCGCTTGATACCATTTATCAGCTGGACGAGATTGGCCAAGCTCAGTTAAGCGTTGTAGCGTTAAAATCCCATCACCTAAAATTGCTACATCCACGTCATGACGACGACCAAATTTTGAACCATCAATATCGACTTGCACAAATTTGGCATCTGGATTAAAGAATGCGCCACCAAATGGGAAATTACTACCAACCGAAATAATCAAATCGGCATGAAGCAAAGCTTCATTAGCAGGTTTGGTAGCGACACGTGCAGCAGAACCTAAGTAATTTTCATAGTCATCGTTAATAATGCCCTTAGCTAAAACAGCAGCTGCAACCGGCATACTAAAGTGTTCAGCAAACGCCTTAACTGCATCTGCACCACCACGTACCCCTTGGCCAATGTATAAAACAGGTTGTTTGGCAGCTTGAATTAAAGGCAAAGCCGCTTTTAGTTGCGCTTCATTAGGTTGGATGGTAGCGGTTTGATAAGTTGCAGCAGTTGAAACAAAAGTATCGTCAATTTCTTTATAACCATAATCCACTGGAATTGTGACAACAGCTACACCACTATGACGATAGGCTGCTTTAATCGCTTCATCGATTACAAAAGGTAAACTTTCTGCATTCATCACGGTACGGTTATATACACTAACATCAGCAAAAAGAGGGTTTTCATTTAATTCTTGGAAAGCATTGGTATTCATTGCAGTGGAGGCAACTTGTCCAAGCAATGCCAATACAGGAACATTATCCATTTGAGCATCATAAAGTCCGTTAATTAAATGAGTAGCCCCAGGACCCGCAGAACCAAAAACAGCACCAATTTTACCAGTTACCTTGGCATCTGCAGCAGCAGCTAAAGCACCGGTTTCTTCATGACGGACTTGAATGTACTTGATATGATTTTGTTCGTCGAATAAAGCATCCATTGTAGAGTTGAAGGAACCGCCAGGTAAACCGTATAAGTGATCAATTCCCCAATCTTCCATGACTTTTAACATTGCAACGCCGGCATTGATTTTTGTCATTTTTAAACACTTCTTTCTTATTTTTATCGAGCATATTTAAAAAGTAGGCTCGTTTTATTGACCTAATTTCATGGTACTGCCAATTGAAAAAAATTGCCAATATTCTTACTCAAAGTAAGTGCGAAGAGGCGGTTCATTCATTTAATTATTGCTAGTAGGGATAAAAGGTGCAATCAGACTAGCAAAAGCTTCAATGTTACGGCTTTGGATAATTATTTTTCCCTGACCAGAAAAACGATTCACTAAACCTTCGCCCGTTTTAAAACCAAACGTTCCGGAAGCAAATTCAATGTGATAATCAAGTGATTTGCTCCAAGCTAAGACATGTTCATTATCGACAACAAACTGTTGGTTACCATCCATCGTGATTTCTACCAAGTCACCATAACCATTGATTAACATCATACCTTCTCCAGCGGTCTCCATTACAAATAAGCCGCCGGTACCACCAAGTAGAGCGCCTTCTAGCTTTTGACGCTGCATGGTATAAGAAACGCTGCTTTCACTCGCTAAAAAAGCACCTGTATTTAGCCGCCATTGAGTAGGACCGATTGGTAATTCACGAATAGTACCAGGAGTAGAAGGGGCAATCGTAACTTTTGCATCTTCTGCATCCCCGCGTACTTTTGTAATAAAGAAACTTTCCCCGCTAGATAACGAACGACCAAGGGCCCGGACCATTCCCCCTAGTCCTTTTTTGCCGTTACTGTTCATATGACCTTCTAATGTTACTAAACCATTGTGATATACCATTGAACCAGGTTCAATCTGGACTTCTTCTCCTTTTTGTAATGTGATGTCCACTAAAGGAAAAACAGAAGTAGAGCTCAAGTTGTATTTCATTTGCTAACCTTCTTTCCGTTTTATACATTTATTATAGGACAAACAAGGCTTTTGACAAAAAAATTAACTTCTGACTAAGAAGAGGGTTATTGATGGTGGTTTGATTTTTGTAATGATAAACTAAATGAAAGAGAAGGTTCACAAGGGGCGGGCAGCAAGATTGTTGAGTTTAGAATAGAAATAGGTGACGTGGATGTTGATGATTATCGGAATAATTTTAGGAGTAATAGGGATTGGGGTGCTTTTTTATTACCATTATTTAAGGCGTTGGGCACGTTTTTTTGTTGACGCCACAGTGGAAAGAGACAATCATTGGTATTTAGCAAAAGGGCAGGCATCTTTAAATCCCGCAGCTAAAAAAGAAGAGCCTACAGAAGAACTTTACAATTTTTGGTTAACGGAATACGAATGGGGGGCAATTAGTTTTGATCAACAAAACCTAGTCGCCTCGACATTTTTACAAGATAGTAATCAGTGGGTAATTTGTGTCCATGGCTATCGTAGTACAGGTTTTGATGAGATGGCCGCAGCCGCAAAAACGTATTTTGACGCAGGCTACAATGTTTTAGTCCCCGATCTTAGAGCACATGGCCGCAGTAGTGGTAAAATTATCGGGCTTGGTTGGTTGGATCGCTTGGATTTGATTACTTGGATAAATCTTATTACAGATAATAATCCCCAAGCACAAATTATTCTTCATGGTGAGGGAATGGGAGCTGCAGCTGTTTTAATGGCCAGTGGGGAAAAACTACCCGCACAAGTAAAGTTGTTAATTGCTGATAGTAGTTATACTTCAGTTTACAGTGTTTTTAAATATCAATTGCATCGTTTGACCCAGTACCCTGTTAATCGCTTCATGAGTTTAGCCAATAATTATGCTAAAGAGCGGATTGGCTATTCTTTAAGAGAAGCTTCCGTTACGAGACAGTTGGGTAGTAATCATTTGCCAGTTTTGTTTTTACATGGTCAGAAAGATCAATTTATTTTGGCTAAAGAAACAGATACCTTAATGGAAGCAACCGCCGGAGTTAAAGAACGCAAAATTTTTGAAAATACTGGACATTTAAAAGCTAAAAATGACCAACCAGAAGCTTATTGGCACACTATTTGGTCTTTCATCCATAAAAATTTAGGATAATTTGCTTGAAATTAGAACGGTTTCAAGAAAAGGATAATTATTTGTTTAAACAGGATACTACTGATAAAATGTAAGTGGTTATGGAACTGTTTATCACAGAACCAATTAGAGTTGTGACTCGCAAAAAGGAGGTCAGCAGATGGAAGGTAATAAAATCAAAGACTTAGAAGTCACTGAAGAAATGTTAATTGCCGACGGCTATCGCAAATATTCTGGCAAAGATATCGATATTTATTACAACAAAGATATTTGTGCCCATGTGGGAAATTGTGTGCGCGGAAATAGTGCAGTATTTGAAGTGGGACGCAGACCCTGGATTTTAGCAGATAATGCTAGCGCTGATGAAGATGCACAGGTTATTAATACTTGTCCAACAGGGGCATTAAAATTTATTCGAAAGGATGTTTAAAATGGAATTTAAAGAAGAAAAAGATCGCTTTGCAGTATATGATGATGGAAAAGAAATTGGGGAAATGACATGGTCCCCTGCTGACAACATGATGATTATTGACCACACTTTTGTTGATCCAGCTTACCGGGGACAAAAAATTGCCGAAAAACTGGTTTTACATGGGGTTGAACGTGCGCGTCGAGATGATTTGAAGATCATTCCATTATGCCCATTTGCTAAAAAAGAATTTGCAGAAAAACCTGAATATGGGGACGTTTTACGCAAATAATTTATAGCTAGATTTTCAATAAAAAGGAGGTATGACAAAATCTTGTCACACCTCCTTTTTTGCGCTTCAGGCTGATATTTATCAAAGTGACTGGAGAATGTTAGTAATTTACCGCTACTTAAAAGAATAAAGTATTTTTGCTAGGACTATTCTCTATGGTAATTAAGGGCTATTTATGCTAAAGTAAAATGGATGAATTGTATTTAAGGAGGAAGCGGCGAATGTATAATTTTTTATTAGGCGTAGTGATTGTGCTTTCAATCATTATCATTATCGCTATCATGATGCAGCCGAGCAAACAAAATAGTGCAGCTAGTGCCTTTACTGGTGGGGCCGATCAGCTATTCGGAAAACAAAAAGCCCGCGGTTTTGAAGCTGTTATGCAGCGGACAACAGCAGTTTTAGGTGCTGTTTGGTTGATTTTGTTATTTGTATTAGCCTTTTTATCATCAAAATAAACGGATAAATCCGATCATTTTTTTGGCTGAAGCTTGTGGCGTGTCCTGCGTCAGGTTTCAGCCTTCTTTTGTTTTTATGGTAAAATTGGGCTATTGAGGTGAGAAATCGTGGAAAAAAAACCAACATCATTTTTTACAGCTAAAGGAAAAAAAGCTGTTTTACTCTTTCATGCTTATTCAGGCAGCCCCAATGATGTGAGAATGTTGTCCCGCGCATTGGAAAAAGAAAATTATACCGTCTATGCACCACTTTTTTCTGGTCATGGCACGATGGAACCAAAAGAAATTCTAATGACTGACTTTCAGCAGTGGCAAGAAGATGCAGAAAATGCGTTCCAATTTTTAGTTCAAAAAGGTTATCAGGAAATTGCGGTTTTTGGACTTTCGATGGGTGGTATTTTTGCTATCGACTTATTAACCAAAGGCTATCCAGAAATTATTACAGGCGGTTCTTTTTGCTCGCCTTTATTTAAAACTAAAAATAATGTACCAGAAAACTTCTTATTATATGCAAGACAAATGTATAATCGTCAAAAAATTATAGATAATGCGTTAGAAGAAAAAATTACAATTTTAAAACCACTGGTAAATGAACAATTAGAAAAAATTGAGGCTTTTGGTGTAAAAGTCAGCCAAAATCTTTCATCTGTACAAGTACCAGTCTACTTAGCACAAGGTGGCGCTGATGAAATGATTGACGCCCAAACCGTTTTTAAGACAGCAAATGCTTTAGAACAAGTAGACTTAACTGTAGCTTGGTATGCCAAAAGTGGTCATGTGATTACCATTGATCCGGTACATCAACAATTTGAAAAAGATGTCATCAACTTTCTAGCCACGCAAAATGAAAAGAGGTAGAAAATGAAATCAACAATTAAAGAGCAAATAATAACTTTTCTTACAACAAGTAATAAGAAAAGTTTTTCTGCTGAAGAAATTGCAGAAGGGTTGCAACTAAACAAAAGCAATGACTTTAAATTATTAGTTCAAACGCTCGCTGCGATGGAGCGTGAAGGTGCAATTGTTTTTAATAAAAAAGGGAAAGTAAAACTCCCCCCAAAACAAGTATTAGTGGAAGGGATTTTTCGTGCCAATGAACGAGGGTTTGGTTTTGTAACGATTGATCCAGAAGAAGACGATGTTTTTATCCCAAAAGAAGCGACCGGCTATGCTATGGACGGCGATACAGTTGCTATTGATATTGTGAAAATTTCTGATCCTTTTTCTGAACGGGGGGCAGAAGGTCGAGTTGTAGCGATTAGAAAACGAGCAGTGAATCAAATCGTAGGGGAATTTACTTTATTTGATGAAACAGAAATTGCAGAAAGTGATTTATATGGGAGTGTAAAACCCAAAGATAAGAACTTTAATGGACTCCGGGTGCTCGTTGCGGCAGAAGGAATTAAGCCTGTTGACGGCAGTATTGTGATCGTTGAAATTACCCATTATCCAGAAAAGGATTATCCTACTAGTATTGAAGGACTTGTTAAACAGGTTATTGGCCACAAAAATGATCCCGGAATGGATATTTTATCCATTGTGATCAGTCATGGAATTCCCACTCGTTTTCCTGAGAATGTCTTAGCACAAGCGGATAAAGTACCCGATACAATTAACCCGGCTGATTTTCCAGAACGAAAAGACCGTCGTGACCAATTAATTGTGACCATTGATGGTGAAGATGCCAAAGATTTAGACGATGCAGTTACTGTCAAAAAATTAGCAAATGGGCACTTTTTCTTAGGGGTTCATATTGCGGACGTTTCTTATTATGTAACAGAAGGCAGTCCTTTAGATCAAGAAGCCTATGATAGAGGAACCAGTGTCTATCTAACTGATCGCGTGATTCCAATGATTCCCCAGCGCTTATCCAATGGGATTTGCTCATTAAATCCCCACGTCCCACGCTTGACGATGAGTTGTGAGATGGAAATTGATCAGACGGGTAAAATTGTTAAACATGAGATTTTTCCAAGTATCATTCAAACCGCAGAACGCATGACTTATACAGCGGTCAATGCCATTATTGAAGAAAGTAATCCCGAAATTTCAAAACGTTATGAAGAACTGGTTCCCATGTTTTTTGAGATGGCGGAATTGCATAGTATTTTAGAACAACAGCGCATGCAAAGAGGTGCGGTAAGTTTTGAAGATCGGGAAGCAAAAGTCTTAGTGGATGAAAATGGTCAGCCCCAAGATATTGTTTTACGCAGTCGCGGTGTAGGAGAACGTTTAATTGAATCCTTCATGCTGGCAGCAAACGAAACAGTCGCAGAACACTATAATAAATTGCATTTGCCTTTTATTTATCGTATTCACGAAGATCCCAAAGAAGAAAAACTACAACGGTTCTTTGATTTTGCTGCGGCTTTAGGAATGGTGGTCAAACACACAAAAGGTACGATTACGCCTAAAGACTTACAAAAAGTAGTCGCAGACGTGGCAGATCGACCAGAAGCGATGGTCGTGAATATGATGTTGTTAAGGAGCATGCAACAGGCGAAGTATTCTGAGCACAATGCGGGACATTACGGATTAGCGGCTGATTACTATACCCACTTTACTTCACCTATTAGACGCTATCCTGATTTAATCGTCCATCGTTTAATCAGAAGCTATGCACAAGATACTAGTAAAAAAATGCAAACAAAATGGCAAGATAACTTGCCTGAGATAGCCCATCATTCATCCGATATGGAACGGCGCGCTGTATCGTGTGAGCGGGAAGTAGACGCAATGAAAAAAGCGGAATTTATGCAAGCACATATTGGTGAAGAATTTGATGGTGTCATTAGTTCTATCACCAAATTTGGAATCTTTATTGAATTGCCCAATACAATTGAAGGCATGATTCACATCAGCAACTTAAAAGATGACTATTTTCATTTTGTGGAACAGCAATTAGCTTTGGTGGGAGAAAGAACTGGCATGACTTTTAAAATTGGTCAAAAAGTACGGGTCAAAGTAACCAATGCCAATCCAGAGACCAGAGAAATTGATTTTGAACTCGTTTCTGCCGAAGAAGTAACGCAACTGCCACGGCCTCAAACAAGTCGGAATAACCGAAGAAGTAGAAATGTAGATAACCGCGCTAATCGGCGTAAAAAAAATCCGCCCGCAAAAGAAAAATCAAGTAGTAAAAAAGGAAAGCTAAAAGTTGACCTTGGGACAAGTAAAAAGAAAAAGGGTAAAAAACCTTTTTATAAAAGTGTTAAAAAGAAAAAGAATAAATAAAATAGCTGTTTTATTTCTAAACATACTCTCCGTAATAAAACAGAGAATGGAAACAAGGAGGTGGCTTTTATGCCAAAAGGCGAAGGAAAGTTAATCGCCCAAAATAAAAAAGCACGTCACGACTATACTATCATTGATACGTTAGAAGCTGGAGTGGTTTTACAAGGAACAGAAATTAAGTCCATCCGTAATGCCCGAATCAATTTAAAAGATGGGTTCGTCCGAATTCGTAATGGTGAAGCTTTCTTATACAATGTTCATATTTCTCCTTACGAACAAGGAAATTTATTTAACCATGATCCGTTGCGTACGCGTAAACTTTTATTACACCGCAAGCAAATTGATCGTTTGTATGGTGAAATGAAAAGTGCTGGGATGACAGTAGTCCCTTTAAAAGTTTATATCAAAAACGGTTTTGCCAAAGTCTTAATCGGCCTTGCAAAAGGGAAAAAAGAGTATGATAAACGAGAGACATTGAAACGTAAGGACCAAGAAAGACAAATAAGCCGCGTTTTAAAAAACTATTGAAGAAATTTGATTTTAACAGGGGCTATTGCTTTATAAAGTTAAGTCTTTTTGATAGCATTTACTCAGACGGTATACCAAATTTCACTTTTTTAGTTAATGATTCGTTTTACTGATTATAGGTATTACACATTTCTATTAGTCATTTTGCTAAAACTGTCAAATCTTGCTGAAAATCTTTTGAAATTTTCTATCCGTGGTGGTATGATACGCATTGGTTATCATGCCAAAAGCATTGACAGCACTTATTTACCAGCTCTTTTTAGCTGGAGCATACGTATGAAAAGAGGTGAGAAATATTGAAAGAAAAACCACTCGTTTTCAATATTGGTCCCATCTGGTTTGATGGCACCATCCTTTTAATGACACTTATCACGTGTGTTATTGTTTTTACACTAGTTTTTGTTTGTACGCGGAACTTACAGTTGAAACCAAAGGGCAAACAGAACTTTATTGAGTGGGTAATTGATTTCGTTCGCGGTATCTTAGGGGACAATCTCCCAAGTAATGAAGTGAACAACTTCCATTTATTATCATTTGCCTTGTTTCTATTTGTTTTTGTCGCCAATGAGATTGGCCTTGTGACGAAAATCGTTGTCGGTGAAACAACTTTTTGGAAAAGTCCAACCGCGGATCCCTTTGTGACATTGACGTTGGCATTGATGATGATTGCCATGACCCATTTCTTCGGTGTTCAAAAATTTGGTTTGAAAGGGTACTTCAAAGTATCATTTTTACAACCGGTTGCTTTTTTATTACCAATTAAAATCATCGAAGAATTTACCAACATCATTACCCTAGGTTTACGTCTTTACGGGAATATTTTCGCCGGAGAAGTTTTGCTGGGCTTAATTGTTGATATGTTGAACAATGTTGGCTGGCTGACACTTCCTGTCGTGATTCCACTGGAGATGATTTGGATTGGCTTCTCTTTATTCATTGGAGCCATTCAAGCGTATGTATTTGTCACCTTATCCATGGTATTTATGGGTCACAAATTGGAAGCAGAAGAGTAGATTTGTAGAATTAAAGGACTTTGGTCAACTGGTTTGACGACAAAATGTAAAATACATTTATCGGGTCGTCGCAACTTTACTATTTAGGAGGAAAAAAATTATGAACTTTATCGCAGCAGGTATCGCAATCGTCGGGGCAGCTATTGGAGCTGGTTATGGTAACGGGAAAGTTATCTCACAAACTATCGAATCAATGGCACGCCAACCAGAAATGTCTGGTCAATTACGTTCCACAATGTTTATCGGGGTTGCCTTAGTAGAAGCTGTGCCTATTCTTGGTGTGGTTATCGCTTTGTTACTTGTTTTCATGGGCTAAAACCACGGGAAAAGCAGAAACGGATTTAAACTGTTTTTGCTTTTTTGCCATGATACGGTAACCTTAATTAGTAGAAAAGGAGCTTACGCTTATGCAAAATATTGTATTAGCAGAAGTCGGGAATACAACGTTCAGCAGCATTGTGGTAGTATCCGTTTCTTTCTTATTGTTGGTCGTACTTTTAAAGCATTTTGCTTGGGGCGCGATTTCAGACATGATGAAAAAACGGGAAGACAAAATTGCCAACGATTTGGACTCAGCGGAACAATCCCGGACTAAAGCAGCGAAGCTTGAACAAGAACGTCAAACTCAATTGATGTCTTCGAAAAGTGAAGCAGCTGAAATCATCAAAAATGCTAAAGACAGCGGCGAGCTCAGCCGTCAAAATATTTTAAACGAAACCAAAGAAGAAGTATCTCGTTTGAAAGATAAGGCAAAAAGTGATATTTCGATGGAAAGAGACGCAGCAATGACAAGTGTTAAAGACGATGTTGCTGAACTTTCTTTACAAATTGCCGAAAAAATCTTGAATAAAGAGCTATCGCCAGAAGCCCATGAAGCATTGATTAATCAATACATCGAAGGATTGGGCAGCAATGAAACTCGATAAATATACAGTAGGCAAACGCTACGGTAAAGCGTTGTTTGAGCTGGCGGCAGAAGAACAAATTACCGATGCTGTCTACTACGATTTGCTCAGTTTGAAAAACGTTTATGAAGCAATTCCAGACCTTGGTAATATGCTAAGTGATGTTCGTTTGAATTTAGGAGCAAAACGCGCTTTAATGGACAAAATCGTTTCCGGATTTGATGGAATTACGAAAAACTTTTTAGAAGTTGTGTTCCGTTACAATCGTATGGATGATTTAGTATTAATTATCGATGAATATGAACGCCGTTATGATGAAGCCCAAAGTTTGGTTTTGGGGACGGTAACAACCGCCGTATCTTTGTCTGATGAGCAAAAAGAACAACTAGAAACAAAAATTGCGGGCTTATTAGGCTACAAAAAAGCGAGTTTGGTGGAAAATGTCGATCCTAGTATTTTAGGTGGGGTCGTAGTAGAAGCCAACCATCAAGTAATTGACGGCAGTGTGAAAAGTCGATTAGAACAACTGCGATCAATGATCGGTAGATAAGTTTAATTAAAGAGGTGAAACAAATGGCCATCAAAGCAGAAGAAATTAGTGCTCTGATCAAAGAACAGATTAAAAACTACCAGAGTGAACTAGCAGTTGAAGAAATTGGGACTGTAACTTATGTTGGTGACGGAATTGCCCGAGCCCACGGTTTGGAAAATGCCATGAGTGGCGAATTACTAGAATTTTCCAATGGTTCATTTGGGATGGCACAAAACTTAGAAACAAACGACGTTGGGATTATTATCTTAGGTGATTTTGAAACCATTCGTGAAGGAGATAAAGTAAAACGAACTGGGAAAATTATGGAAGTTCCCGTTGGGAATGCTTTAATTGGTCGTGTCGTTAATCCATTAGGCCAACCAATTGATGGTTTAGGTGAGATTGATACAAACAAAACACGTCCAGTCGAAACATTAGCACCAGGCGTTATGCAACGGCAATCTGTTTCTGAACCAATGCAAACTGGTTTAAAAGCTATTGATGCTTTAGTCCCAATCGGCCGTGGTCAACGGGAATTAGTCATTGGGGATCGGAAAACTGGGAAAACTTCCATTGCAATTGATACAATCATTAACCAAAAAGGTCAAAATATGATTTGTATCTATGTTGCCATTGGACAAAAAGACTCCACTGTGCGTGCACAAGTTGAAACATTGCGCAAATATGGTGCGTTAGACTACACCATCGTTGTTTCAGCTGGTGCCTCACAACCTGCGCCATTATTATATATCGCACCTTATGCTGGAACGGCAATGGGTGAAGAATTTATGTATAACGGCAAACACGTTTTGATCGTCTTTGATGATTTATCAAAACAAGCAGTTGCTTATCGTGAACTTTCTTTACTATTACGTCGTCCACCAGGTCGTGAAGCATACCCAGGGGATGTTTTCTACTTGCATTCTCGCTTATTGGAACGTGCTGCAAAACTATCTGACGAATTAGGTGGCGGCTCTATGACTGCTTTACCATTTGTTGAAACACAAGCTGGTGATATTTCTGCCTATATTCCAACCAACGTAATTTCAATTACCGATGGACAGATTTTCTTAGAAAGTGATTTGTTCTATTCCGGAGTACGGCCAGCAATCGATGCCGGTTTGTCTGTCTCACGGGTTGGGGGCTCTGCCCAAATTAAAGCAATGAAAAAAGTTGCCGGAACTTTGCGGTTAGATTTAGCAAGTTATCGTGAACTAGAAGCCTTTACTCAATTTGGCTCTGACTTAGACCAAGCCACTCAAGCAAAATTGAATCGTGGTCGTCGGACGGTAGAAATTCTAAAACAAAAATTACATGCACCATTAGCAGTTGAAAAACAAGTCTTAATCTTATATGCCTTAACCCATGGATTTATTGATAGTATTCCAGTTAACCGGGTCTTAGATTTTGAAGAAAACTTGTTTGAATACATCGATGCCAATCATGCCGATATTTTTGAAACTATTCGAACTACCAAAGATTTACCTGCAGATGAAAAATTGGACGCAGCAATTAAAGAAGCAAAAGATATCTTCATGGCGGCCGGCAACAGTAGTACCGGTTCTGCCAAAGAAACTGTCGCTTCAATCGAAAACGAACGTTCTTAAAAGAGGTGAGATAAATGGGAGCTTCCTTAAATGAGATTAAGCAACGGATTGCTTCAACGAAGAAAACTAGTCAAATTACCAATGCCATGCAAATGGTATCGGCTGCCAAATTGACCAAATCTGAAGCTCACTCAAAACAGTTTCAAGTTTATGCCTCAAAAGTTCGGGAAGTAGTAACGCATTTAACAGCACAACAGTTAAATGATATTTATTCTGCCGGCCCACAAGATGGGGTGAACTATAACAGTATGCTAATTAGCCGTCCGGTTAAAAAAACGGGCTATATCGTGATTACCTCAGATGGTGGTTTAGTTGGTGGCTACAATAGTTCCATTTTAAAACAAATGATGTCCATGTTAAAAGAAGATCATTCTTCGCCTGATGAATACGTCATGATTGCAATTGGCGGTACAGGTGCGGATTTCTTTAAAGCACGCGGCATTAACTTAGCTTACGAATTACGTAACTTGTCAGATCAACCTAGTTTTGAAGAAGTGCGTAAAATTGTGACGATGGCAACTACGATGTATCAAAATGAAGTATTTGATGAATTGTATGTGTGTTATAACCACCATATTAACTCATTAACAAGTCAGTTTCGTGTTGAAAAAATGTTGCCAATTGTTGATTTGGATCCAGAAGAAGCGGAAAGTTATGAACAAGAATATTTATTTGAACCTTCCAAAGAAGAAATTTTGGATCATTTGTTGCCCCAATATGCAGAAAGCTTGATTTATGGCGCTATCGTGGATGCTAAAACAGCAGAACACGCTGCGGGGATGACTGCAATGAAGACTGCAACAGACAATGCGAAGAATATTATCTCTGATTTGACGATTTCGTATAATCGCGCACGTCAAGGGGCAATTACCCAAGAAATTACCGAAATTGTAGCGGGAGCTGCGGCACTCGATTAATAATTTCGTGAGTGAATGGAGGAAAACAGATGAGTTCAGGCAAGATTGTTCAAGTAATCGGTCCCGTTGTTGACGTGGAATTCTCGTTAGATCAATCATTACCAGACATTAATAATGCCTTGGTTGTCTATAAAAATGACGAACAAAAAACCAAGATTGTATTAGAAGCTGCCTTAGAACTAGGAGATGGTGTGATTCGAACTATCGCCATGGAATCTACTGATGGCTTACAACGGGGAATGGAAGTTGTCGATACTGGCAGTTCCATTTCTGTACCGGTAGGAAAAGAAACATTGGGTCGTGTATTTAACGTTTTAGGAAATACAATTGACTTAGAAGAACCTTTTCCAGCGGATGCTAAACGTAGTGGTATCCATAAAAAAGCGCCTGATTTTGATGAATTAAGCACTAGTACAGAAATTTTAGAAACAGGGATTAAAGTTATTGACCTATTAGCCCCTTATTTAAAAGGTGGTAAAGTCGGATTATTCGGTGGTGCCGGAGTTGGTAAAACCGTTTTAATTCAAGAATTAATTCATAATATTGCCCAAGAACATGGTGGGATTTCTGTTTTTACTGGTGTTGGTGAAAGAACACGTGAAGGTAATGACTTGTATTATGAAATGAAAGAATCTGGCGTTATCGAAAAAACTGCCATGGTATTTGGTCAAATGAATGAGCCACCTGGTGCCCGGATGCGGGTTGCTTTAACCGGACTTACCATTGCGGAATACTTCCGGGACGTTGAAGGACAAGATGTATTGCTCTTTATCGATAATATTTTCCGTTTTACCCAAGCTGGTTCAGAAGTATCTGCCTTATTAGGACGGATGCCCTCTGCCGTTGGTTATCAACCAACTTTGGCTACTGAAATGGGACAACTTCAAGAACGGATTACCTCAACGAAAAAAGGTTCTATTACATCTATTCAAGCTATCTATGTGCCAGCCGATGACTATACTGACCCTGCGCCAGCAACAGCATTTGCTCACTTGGATGCTACAACCAACTTGGAACGCAAATTAACCGAACAAGGGATTTATCCTGCGGTGGATCCACTTGCTTCGTCTTCTAGTGCATTAGCACCAGAAATTGTTGGTGAAGTTCATTATGAAGTAGCCAGTGAAGTCCAACACGTATTACAACGGTACCGCGAATTACAAGATATTATTGCCATCTTAGGGATGGATGAATTATCCGATGAAGAAAAAATCTTGGTCGCTAGAGCGCGCCGAATTCAATTTTTCCTATCACAAAATTTCCATGTTGCCGAACAATTTACCGGTCAGCCAGGTTCTTATGTACCAGTTGCCGAAACAATTAAAGGTTTTAAAGAGATTTTAGATGGGAAGCACGATGAATTACCAGAAGAAGCCTTCCGTAATGTCGGTACAATTGAAGAAGCGGTGGAAAAAGCGAAAAAACTAGGCTACTAGAAAGGGGTGCACCATGGAGTACTTAACTGTAAATGTGGTAACACCTAATGGTTTAGTCTATGACCATCATGCGAAAATTGTGGTGGCCAATACAACTGCTGGTGAAATTGGTATCTTACCAAAACACGCACCAATTATCACACCTTTAGCCATTGATGAAGTCCGGGTTAAACGAACAGACTCTGATACCCACGTTGACTGGATAGCAGTGAATGGGGGCATTATGGAAGTAAGAGATAATGTCGTTTCCATAATTGCCGATAGTGCCGAACGAGAACGTGATATTGATGTTTCTCGTGCGGAACGGGCAAAACAACGGGCTGAACGGATGATTGAAGAAGCGCGAGAAAAAGAAGATGTCGATCAACTTCGACGAGCAACGGTTGCTTTGCATCGCGCTATTAACCGGATTAATGTTTCTAAACATCAATAAAAAAAGTCAGCAGATTTTTCTGCTGGCTTTTTACATAGGATCAAATAGACTATACTTTTTTTAGTAAATGTTATTTGTAAGAAAGGCGGATTAGCCTTTTTAGTTTTCATAAAAAGTAAAATAAGCTAAAATATAAAAGAGACTTTTAAAAAACGTTTTAAAAGCTTGAAAAAAGTTTTTGTTTTTTTAAGCTACTATTTGTGGTACTATGGGAGTGTTGAATTTTTTACTCAGGAGGAACGCCGAATGCAAATCTATGGTATCGATGCAATTGTACGGGTGATTAGTCATTTTGCGTTTGTCTATTTAGCCTTTTGGGGATTGCGATCTTTACGATTAGACACACTGTTTAAATCGTTTCAGACAGCACAAATCAGAATTATTCTTTTGATGTTTGCTATTGGTTTAGGCTATTTAACGAGTAGTTTTTTCTTAGAAATTCTGAATTTATTGAAGAATGTGTTCTTATCAATTGTGTAACAAATACAAAAAACGTACTTTATGAAAAAGTTATGGTATAATAAAACAGATTTTGAGTGCAGGAGCATTCAGGCTATTTTCTGGAGGGAATTTTAATGGAAGAGATTATCGTTCAAAGTGGTAATCAGCTAAAAGGTACTGTCAAAATTGAAGGTGCAAAAAACGCTGTGTTACCAATCTTAGCTGCAAGTCTATTAGCTGAAGAAGGGACAACCACTTTACGGAATGTGCCAATTTTATCCGATGTTTTAACAATGAATGAAGTAATCCGTCACTTAAACGTGGATGTGGATTTTAATGAAGCAGCAAATGAAGTAACAATTAATGCCTCTCGTCAATTGGAAATTGAAGCACCGTATGAATTGGTTAGCCAAATGCGCGCTTCAATTGTAGTAATGGGACCTTTATTGGCGCGCAATGGTCATGCCAAAGTTGCGATGCCAGGTGGTTGTGCAATTGGCAAACGCCCAATTGACTTACATTTAAAAGGTTTTCAAGCCTTAGGTGCGAAAATTAACCAAAAAGAAGGCTATATTGAAGCTATTGCTGACGAATTACACGGCAATACCATTTATTTGGATTTCCCAAGTGTTGGCGCTACCCAAAATATTATGATGGCTGCTGTTAAAGCAAAGGGCACAACTATTATTGAAAACGTAGCACGGGAACCAGAAATCGTGGATCTTGCCAACGTTTTAAATAAAATGGGCGCGCAAATTTTTGGTGCTGGTACGGAAACAATGCGAATTGAAGGTGTAGAACATTTACATGCAGTGAATCATTCCATTGTTCAAGATCGAATTGAAGCGGGAACATTTATGGTAGCCGCAGCAATGACAGAAGGCAATGTCTTAATTCAAGATGCCATTTCAGAACATAATCGTCCTTTAATTTCTAAATTAAGCGAAATGGGCGTTGAAATTATTGAAGAAGATGCTGGTATTCGTGTTATTGGTCCTAAAGTATTAAAACCAACGGATGTAAAAACGATGCCTCATCCAGGCTTTCCAACAGATATGCAAGCGCAAATGACTGCGATACAAATGTTAGCTCATGGTACAAGTGTGGTAACAGAAACGGTTTTTGAAAATCGTTTCCAACATTTAGAAGAAATGCGCCGGATGAATGCCCACGTAAAAATCGATGGCAATGTCGCCGTCATTGAAGGCGGACATGAAATGCAAGGTGCTTTAGTTTATGCAACGGACTTACGAGCTGCTGCTGCTTTGATTTTAGTTGGTCTACGTTCAAATGGTATTACACGTGTGCGTAATTTAAAATATTTGGATCGAGGCTATTATAATTTTCATAAAAAATTGCAAGCGCTTGGTGGTAACGTGGAACGTGTTGAAATTGAACATAAACCAGCGGCAAAAAGTGCAGCAACAATTGCTTAAGAAATAGAGGTGTAACTGGATGAGATTAAATCGTTATATTATTACGACTTTAGTGAAGATTCTTTTTGTCCTCTTATTAGCTATGATTATGTTCATTATTGGAACGATGATTGGTTATGGTGGAATTGGTGAGGGAATGCCATTAAAAGTTTTTTATCCAGGACTCTGGACGCATATTTTAGATTTTATGAAATAAAATTTTAGTCGACCATTTTGGTCGGCTTTTTTATTTGAGTGTGAATGATTGCAACATCTCAATAAAACCATTTATTTGGAAGTGGGGAAAAGTTAGCATGATACCGTTTTATATTTTGTCTTTTTTGTAAAATTGACGTAATAAAACCTCTTTTTTGTTAGGTACAACCCATTTATTGATAAAATTTTGTTGTTTCTTATTGCAACAATCGTTTTTTTTAGTAAAAGAAATAATAAAATTATTTTTTGTAATATTTATAAATGGCTTAACAAAAGGGATTTTTAAAGCTAAAGATTTCTTATAAGACAAATATTTCGTTTGTAACAAGAAAAACATGTCTGTCCTTTTTCTTGTCAAAGAGGTTTAACTCTCTTGTAACCTACACTTATAAAAGAGATGCTATGATACTTCTCGTGGAAATTTCAATTTATTGTAATGGTGCTTTTTTGATCATTAGAATTTTTATATTTGAGGAGTGTCAATGAAATGCAAACCCGATTATTACCCATTTTAAGTGCAACGATTGTTATCGCCGTAGGTAGTATGCTACCAGTATACGCTGCTGAAAACGAACCAACTAGTACCCCAGCGGTACATACAGAACTTGTTACAAAAGACCAAGCCACTCATTTATCTAGTTCTTTATTACTTCAAACTACTAATAATAAAGCTGTAGACTTGGTGAAAGAAGATATTAAAGCAAAAGAGGCAGCAAAAAAAGCAGCTGCAGAAAAGGCTAAAAAAATTGCAGCTGAAAAAGCTGCTAAAGAAAAAGCCGCAAAAGAAAAGGCAGAAAAAGCAGCTGCTGAAAAGGCTGCCGCAGAAAAAGAAGCAGCAAAAAAAGCGGATGCTGATCAACAAACGAGTGCACAAGATCAAAATCAACCTAGTGGTCAAACGATGATGATGGAAGCAACAGCTTATAGTTCAGATCCAGCGGATGCTTTAGGTGGTGGTTCTATCACAGCAACGGGCCAAAACTTATTGGAAAATCCGATGGCAGTAGCTGTTGATCCAAGCGTTATTCCGCTTGGAACCCGTTTATATGTTGAAGGTTATGGCGAAGCATATGCAGTCGATACTGGTTCGGCGATTCAAGGGAACATTATTGATGTCCACTTTTCTACTGCCGGTCAATGTGAAGCCTGGGGACGACGTCAAGTAAAAGTGACAATTTTAGGATAGCACTGAAAAAGTTCAAGTTGTAATGACTTGAACTTTTTTACTTGTCTCAGAGATAAAATTGACGTATGCTTTTGCCAGTACGAAACACTTGTAGAAAGGACAGGTTTCATGAAAAAAATAATGATTGGGCTGGTTAGAGGCTATCAGCGCTTTATCTCGCCGTTATTTCCACCCAGTTGTCGTTATTACCCGACATGTTCTTCATATATGATTCAAGCTGTTGAAAAACACGGCGCTTTAAAAGGTGGAATTATGGGCACAGCAAGAATATTGCGGTGTCATCCTTTTGTAAAAGGCGGATTGGATTATGTTCCTGAAACTTTTTCATTACGGCGCAATCCCAATAAGCCAGCTGATAAAGCAATGAAGTCCCATCATCATTAAAGCAGTTGTGACAGAAGTAGTCAGCTTCAAGAAATAAGGGGGAATTTTTTGAAAATTCCTTCTTAAATTGTTCCCAAATTTCGCCTTATTTCCAAAGAAGTTGCTTTGGGAATACTGTTTATTCGGAAAAAGGAGGTATGACAAGACTTTTGTCATACCTCCTTTTTTTAACGGTAAAGAGATTATAAGATTTTTTTTTAGGAATAAAGTAATACCATGGTTGGAATTGGCTTTATAAAGGAGCTCTCGAGGACAATAAGTCAAAAGCTTGAGAAATTTGAAGAGCAATTTATTAAAATTTCATCTTAATACTTGAGCGCGAAAAAAGTCCCTGCTGCTTTTCTGACGGAAAGAAATTATAACTGCAATTTCCTATAAGAATATTTAAAAGAAGTAATGGTTTTCATTTTAACTTTTGCTTTTTTTTAAGTACACTTTAGATGAAAGAGTTGTATTGTGAAAGGAAGCGGTAATAATGAATCTTTTAATATTTGATTGTGGTGAAACCAACATTCGACATGCTTATTGGAATAATAATCAATTAGAGCAACGAGGTACTTTTAAAACTCCTTCCACGTGGGAACAATTAAAACAAGATTTTTTAACGATATATGAAAGTTCCCAAAAGACCATAAATGGGATTGCCCTATCTGTTCCTGGAAGCGTGAATAAAGAAAAACAACGCATTGAAGGGAATACCACTATTTCTTATCTGTTGGGCTTTAATATTTTTGCCGAGTTGGAAGAGTTATTCGGCTTACCAGTGACCATTGAAAATGACATTAATTGTGCCGGAATGGCAGAATTTTATCTTGGCGCCGCAAAAGATACGCAAGATGCTGTTTTTGTAAGTATGGGAAATGAAATTAGCGGAACACTATTTTTAAAAGGTCAAATCCACAAAGGAATTCATCTTTATGGCGGTCATTTTGGCTTGATGTACTTAAATAATGGTAATAATTTTTCTGAACTTGCGACTCCTGTTCAAATGGCCTTTCGCTATTGCAAAAGAATGGGTTTAGATCCCGCTGAAAAAAACAGTGCTGCTGTTTTTGCGCTGGCTAAAACAGAAGATAGAATTGCAAAAGAAGAAGTAAATAATTTTTATGAGTATTTCGCTCAAGGTTTATGGAATATTCAATTTAGTTATGATCCGGAACTGATTGTTTTAGGGACAGCTACTAGTGAAGATAATGATTTGGAAGAATTGTTAGATGGAATCAATCAAAGATTACTACAAAAATTAACGGCCAATGGTATTGTAGATTTTGTGCCTAAAATTGTTACTTCTCAGGGTGGTAAGTTTGCGAATTTAATTGGGGCAGCGGCAAACTTTTTTGCTAGACAACAAGGAGAAGCCTAACCTGCATTTGTAAATAGGAAACAAAATATTACCTGAATAAACAGGATCTGCAAGATAAGTGTCAGCATGATGTATGTCTGACATCTACTTATTAGAACTGGAATTCAGGTTTTTTTGTATTTAGATTCTTTTGTAATGGGAATAAGAGAGGCGTGTTTCACCAATATTGTTTGTCTTAAAAAAAATTAAATGATAAAATTATTAAAATAAGGAAATAAAAAGATTTGTTATTGCGGAGATTAACAAAGAGAAAAGTCCTAGCATTGATGATGAGATCATGATTTTATGATTTGTTTTTCATTAAAAGGCTTACATAAAATAAAAGAAGAATAATTGATGAAATATTCTGAATATTCATTGACTTTATTCTGAATTTTCAGTATATTTTATAACATATCCCATTCACCATAGCCGTGGCAGATATGTATCAGGAAAACAACTTGTATTTCTGAAGGCGTCGTTTTTATCACCGGTCTAAAGCGTAGCAACGCGGAAATGTGATATTTCGTTTAATTAGAAGTTTTAGGTATGATTTGACATTTTGCTAAGGAAACAAAGAGGAGGAATAGTATGAAAAAGAAATTTGCGTTTTTATTTACAGGATTAGTATTGTTATCTGCGTGTAGTGCAGCACCAAAAAGTGGTGGAGCTACAGAAGGATCAGCAGGGGGCAACAAACAAGAAGGCGATACGATCAAGATTGGTATGAATATGGAATTATCTGGCGCTGTAGCGGCTTATGGCAGTGCTGAAAAAGAAGGTATTGAGCTAGCGGTAGAGCAAATCAATGCAGATGGGGGCATTGACGGTAAAAAAATTGATTTAATCTCAAAAGATAATAAATCAGACAATAATGAAGCAGGAACCGTTGCGACAAATCTGACTACGAATAGTAAAGTCGTTGCTTTGATTGGCCCGGCAACCTCGGGGGCAGTTAAATCTGCTTTACCCAACGCTACCAAAGCAGAAGTACCACTAATCACGCCATCTGGTACAGATGATGCAATTACAAAACAAGGGGATAATTTGCAAGAGTATGCTTTTCGCTCTTGTTTCCAAGATAGCTTCCAAGGGAAAATTTTAGCTAAATATGCTCATGAAAATTTAAAAGCAGATAAAGCGATTATCTTAGGCGATAATTCTAGCGACTATGGTATTGGTTTAACAAAAGCTTTTAAAGATGAATATAAAGGCCAAATCGTGGCCGAAGAAAATTTTACTGAAGGAGATAAAGATTTCCAAGCAGTCTTAACTAAAATTAAAGATAAAGATTTCAACGTTTTATATATTCCTGGTTACTATACCGAAGCCGGCTTAATTATTAAACAAGCACGGGAAATGGGAATTGATACACCAATTGTGGGCGCCGATGGTTTTGGCGATGCCAAATTAGTTGAAACAGCAGGTGCTGGTAATGTGTCAAATGTTTTTTATACTGGACATTTCTCAACCAAAGCTCCTGCAACAGATAAAGTGGAACCCTTTATTAAAGCTTTTAAAGAAAAATTTGATAAAGAACCATCTTCATTTAACGCTTTAGCTTATGATGCGGTTTATATGGTAAAACAAGCCATTGAAGATGAAGGCTCTGCAGATTCTAGTGCAATCAAAAATGGATTAGCAAACTTGAAAGACTTCAAAGGCGTCACAGGAGAAATGACGATTGATAAAGAACACAACCCTGAAAAATCTGCCGTCGTACTTGGTTTAACAGATGGAAAAGAAACTTCAGCGGAAACTGTAAATCCGTAAAGATGAACTTTGAAAGGTTGGATAAAGTAAACTTTGGTAAAATATCGCACATTGGTTGCTAACAAGTACTTGTTATAAAGCAAGTAACTTAGTAAACAAGAACAGCGATACTTTTACGATAGTGACTCTTTTATCCCAACCTTTTTTTAAAAGATAAATGGATGTGATGAGATGGAAATGATGGTTCAACAATTGATAAACGGCCTTTTTTTAGGGAGTATCTACGCATTATTGGCCTTGGGCTATACAATGGTTTATGGGATCATCAAGTTAATCAACTTTGCTCATGGTGAAGTTTATATGATTGGGAGCTTTATTGGCTATTTTTTGATTAACTTAGGCGGCTTAGGTTTTTTCCCAGCACTTTTGCTTTCCATGGCTGCTAGCGCAGTACTGGGTGTTGTGATTGAGTTTTTAGCATACCGACCACTACGCAAATCAACGCGAATTGCCGCTTTGATTACGGCTATTGGTGTTTCTTATTTACTGCAAAATGTCATGATTTTCTTCTTTAGTCCTGATGTCAGAGCATTTCCGCAAGTAATTAAGCGCACAACATACAGTTTAGGATTTATTAAAGTCAGTAATATTCAGGTGTTAATTTTGACGGTATCAGTTGTTTTAATGATTTTGTTACAGTTGATTGTCAAGAAAACAAAAATGGGGAAAGCCATGCGGGCTGTGAGCGTTGATGCAGATGCCGCGCAACTCATGGGAATTAACGTTAATCGGACAATCTCTTTTACCTTTGCGTTAGGTTCTGCATTAGCTGCGGCTGGCGGGATGCTGATTGGTCTTTATTACAATTCCATTGATCCGATGATGGGGGTTACACCCGGTTTGAAATCTTTTGTGGCTGCAGTTTTAGGTGGCATTGGGATTATTCCCGGGGCGGCTTTAGGTGGATTTGTGATTGGCTTAATTGAAACCATTGCCACAGCACTAGGATTTTCTGATTTTAAAGATGCAATAGTCTATTTTGTTTTGATTCTAATTTTATTAATTCGTCCCGCAGGAATTTTGGGCAAGAATATTAAAGAGAAAGTGTAGGTGACCAGGATGAAAAAGAATTTGAAATACAATTTAACCTGGTTAGGTTTAGCCATTTTCGTCTATGTTGTTTTGTTAGTCTTGTATAATACTGGTGTGATTACGATGTTTACCGATCGTATTATTGTAAATATTGGAATTAACATTATTTTAGCAGTGGGACTAAATTTGATTATCGGCTTTTCTGGTCAGTTTTCTTTAGGTCATGCCGGTTTTATGGCAATTGGTGCATATTCCGGGGCCATTATGTCGATTAATAATCCTACCTATGGCGGTTTTTTCTCTGGCTTGCTAGTAGGAATGGTAATTTCTGGTGTGGTAGCTTTAGTTGTAGGTGTGCCAACATTACGATTAAAAGGCGATTATTTAGCAATTGCAACATTAGGAATTTCAGAAATTATTCGTATTTTGATTGTCAATATGCGGGATATCACGAATGGACCAACTGGAATTTTTGGTATTTTACAATTTACAACTTGGGAAACAGTATATGCTTTTGCCGTTTTAACGCTACTCATTGTCTCAAACTTTGTGCACAGTGGACCTGGACGAGCAACCTTAGCAGTTAGAGAAGATGAAATTGCGGCCGAATCAATGGGCGTTAATACGACTAAATACAAAGTTGTCGCCTTTGTTTTAGGGGCCATCACTGCCAGTATTGCTGGAACATTATTTGCCGGTTACCAACAATCAGTCTTTCCAAAAGATTACGGTTTTATGAAATCTATCGATATTTTGATTATCGTAGTTTTTGGTGGGATGGGTTCTACGACAGGAGCAGTAGTTTCTGCCATTGTTTTAGGTGTATTAAATATGTTCTTACAAGACTTTGGCTATGTCCGAATGATTGTCTATGCTTTAGCATTAATTATCATTATGATTTTTAAACCAAGTGGGTTATTAGGAACTTGGGAATTTTCTGTGAAGAAGATTTGGCAAAAATTCACAAAGGGGGATGATGCAGATGCCTCTATTAACAGTTAAAAATATGACCAAAAATTTTGGCGGTTTAGCTGCCGTTTCTCATGTGAATATGACGTTGGAAACCAATGAATTAGTTGGCTTAATTGGCCCGAATGGGGCGGGTAAAACCACTTTATTCAATCTTTTAACAGGGGTTTACGAGCCGAGTTCAGGAGATGTTTTTTTCTCCCCAAAAGGACAAGAAGAAAGACTAAACGGGATTAAGCCATATCGTACAGCAAAAATGGGTCTATCGCGGACGTTCCAAAATATTCGTCTTTTTAAAGATTTAAGTGTTTTGGATAATGTTTTAATTGCCATGAATGCCAAGCATCAAGAAGGCTTTTTTACCAGTGTGTTACGTTTGCCAAAGTTTTATCGTAATGAAGAAACTTTAAAACAAAAAGCACTAGAATTGTTGGCAATTTTTGGGTTGGAACAGAAGTTGACGACGATGGCAAAAAATTTACCTTATGGCGAACAGCGTCGTTTGGAAATTGTTCGGGCATTGGCGACAGAACCGAAAATTTTATTTTTGGATGAACCAGCAGCGGGGATGAATCCACAAGAAACAGCGGAACTAACTGAATTGATACGCAAAATTCAAAAAGATTTTCAACTTACCATTCTTTTAATTGAACATGATATGAGTCTTGTTATGGATGTCTGTGAACGCATTTATGTATTGGAATATGGGCGCATTATTGCAGAAGGTGAACCGGAGCAAATTAAAGCGGATCCCCGCGTTATTAAAGCCTACTTGGGAGGGGATATGTAATGCTTGAAATTAAAAATTTGACCGTTCATTATGGTGTGATTGAAGCCGTGCATGACGTTTCTTTTGGCGTGAATAAAGGCGAGATTGTTTCCTTAATTGGCGCTAACGGTGCCGGTAAAACGACAATTTTACGGACTATCTCGGGATTGTTGCGACCTAGCCACGGAGAAATTTTATTCAAAAATCAAACAATTAATAAGACGCCACCACAAAAAATTGTCGCGTCTGGCTTGTCTCAAGTACCAGAAGGGCGTCATGTTTTTAGTGGCCTAACGGTGCAAGAAAACTTGGAAATGGGCGCCTTTTTACGTAAAGACGGTGAAGTAAAAAAAGACTATGAACAAGTTTTTGAAAAGTTTCCCGTATTAAAAGAACGACGCAATCAAGATGCAGCAACCCTTTCTGGTGGTGAGCAGCAAATGCTCGCAATGGGTCGTGCGTTAATGTCCAAACCAGAATTGCTGCTTTTGGATGAACCTTCGATGGGCTTGGCCCCAATTTTTATTAAAGAGATTTTCAGTATTATTGAAGAAATTAATCAGCAGGGAACCACGATTTTGCTTATTGAACAAAATGCAAAAATGGCTTTATCTATTGCAGACCGTGGGTATGTTTTAGAAACTGGGAGTGTAGTTTTAAGCGGGACTGGGGAGGAATTATTAGCCAGCGATGAAGTGAAAAAAGCATATTTAGGGGGTTAAAAGATGAGCGTTAGTGATTTTATGACAAAAAACGTAGTAGTAGTGGCACCCGAAACACCAATTTTTGATGCCATTGATTTGATGAAACAACACGATATTCATCGTTTACCGGTGCTACAAAATGATAAATTGGTCGGCTTAATTACTGAAGGAATTATTCAAGAGGCAATGCCCTCAAAAGCGACTAGTTTAAGTGTCTATGAAGCCAATTATTTATTGAATAAAACAACAGTTGGTGATATCATGGAAAAAAATGTTTTAACTATTGACCCAGATGCTTTATTAGAAGATGCCATATATAAAATGCGGGAAAATAAAATTGCAGTGCTCCCAGTAGTAGAGCAGGAAACAGTGACAGGGATTATTACAAACAATGATATTTTTGCAGCCTTTTTAAAAATTACCGGCTATAATGACGGCGGTACACGAATTAGTCTACAAATTGCCGATGATCATGTAGGAATCTTAGCAGAAATTACGAAGCTTTTAGCCGAACATGATTTTAGTATTTTAACCATCGTGGTGAATCGAATGGAACTTGCGACAATTGTTGAAATTCAAGTTCAGACCCGCAATGTTGAAAAGGTGAAAGAAGTTCTAACAAATGCTGGCTATTTGGTGACAGCCGCTGTTTTAACCAATGCCAATAATGAATAAAAATAGCTGAAGATGCCCAAACAAAGAGCACTTTTTAGGCACTTGTTGCGCCAAATAAAAATGTGATCAGTCTTGTTTGGGTATTTCATTTCCTTTTTATACCAAAGCACAAAAGAATGTGATAAAATACTTTAGCGAGGTGAGAAGGATGACAAAGAAAAAAGATATTGAAGTGAAAGTAGAAGAAGTAAAAAAAGATATTAAAGGTAAAAATTACACTGTGAATCAATTGTCAATTGGCAAAAAAGTTATTGGGGAAATTTTGACCATGAGTGAAAAAAATTATGAGGCTTTCTTGGGAGAAGAAGATTTAGGCGCTTATAAATCCCTTGATTTAGCAGTAGAAGCTGTCTTATTACAACATAATTTACATGACTAAAATTTCTGTAAAAAAAATTGAAATTACCACTTGCATTTTTTAGTTATTTTTTGTATTATAACTAAGTCAGGTTGATTAAAACCTTTCGGAGGAGTAGCGAAGTGGCTAAACGCGACGGACTGTAAATCCGTTCCTTAGGGTTCAGTGGTTCGAATCCACTCTCCTCCACCATTGGGGTATAGCCAAGCGGTAAGGCAAGGGACTTTGACTCCCTCATGCGTTGGTTCGAATCCAGCTACCCCAGTTTTTTAGCACATCTTCTCGTGAAGATGTGTTTTTTTTGTAGTTAAAGAGATTATAGGATTTCACAAGAAATAGCCGATATCCAGAAGCCTTACTTGCGGGCAGAAGGAGATCGTTCAGCTTTTCTTGTTGGCAATGGCTTTTTTAATGCAGGCAAGTGGTGTTGTCATTTTTTTCTATCCTTTTCAATTAGCAGAAAATATCGTTTTTAAATTTACTAAATGTTACTAAATAAATTGACGTTCTTCTTTACCACAGCTATACTAAATATGAGATTGAAAAGGCTTTTAGTCTATTTAGAAAAAACTAAAGGAGCGGTGGCAATGGCAACAGTTGAAAAGTTAACGAGTCAAGCATGGGATACTTATTATGAAGTGAAAAATGAAAATGGAGTAATTTTAGGATTACATCCTTTTGGCGCACGCGCGATATCATTAGCATTACCAGTTGATGAGGGGATGCGCGATATATTAGTTGGCTGCAAGAACCTAGTGGATTACAAAGAAAATAGCTATTATAACGCGGCCATTGGTCCGGTCGCCGGTCGAATTGCAGGCGCTCATTTTGAATTAGAGGGTAGCCATTATAAAACAGAGGCTAACCAAAAAGGCAATACATTACATGGTGGTTTTGAAGGGTTTGACCGACGAGAATGGTCAGCAGAACCTTTTACAACTGAAAAAAAAGCAGGTGTCGTTTTTACCTTGAAAGATCCCGACGGCTATCATGGTTTTCCAGGTAATTTAGTTGCTAAAGTAACTTATACACTATCTGATGATAATCATTATAGTTTCCAATTTGAAGCAACAACGGATAAACCAACGCTATTTAACCCCACCAATCATGGCTACTATAATTTAACCGGTACACCAAGTAATGCTATCGATGAACATATTTTACAAATCAATGCCAACTTTGTCGCAGAAACAAATGATGATGTTACCACTACTGGTAATAAGGTAGCCGTGGCTGGTACAAAATTTGATTTTGTTCGGGGGACTAAGATTGGAGCGACATTATTAGATGATCCATTTTTAATTGAAGCGAATGTATCTAATGCTCTAACTTTAACTGCACCTGATGGAAAAGTGTCCTTAACTCTGGTAACCCAGGCTCCTGCTGTCGTGATTTATACTACAGGTCAAGGGGAAGTGGGAACACAGATGAATACTGGGGTTATGACAAATCACGGTGCTGTCGCTATTGAACCTCAAGGTGTTCCAGGCACAGAGCTTTACCCACAATTTGGAAATATTACGTTGACACCAGAGAAAAAATATTCCATGATGAGTACTTTTAAACTTACTTTCTAATGGACAATACATCTTAGTAACCTCACTAGAAATTTTTAGTGAGGTTTTTACTTGACCATTTTCGTTTACAGTTGTAAACTTAAAAAGAAGTTGAGATTACATTTGTAAACGAGGTGAGAAGTAATGACATTAGAACCTGTCAAGATTAGTGATGCAGAATGGGAAGTTATGCGGGTTTTGTGGACGCTGAATGCCGCAACGGCTCATGAAATTGCTGAAATTTTAGCCGATAAAATGGATTGGAAATTGGCGACGGTTAAAACCCTCTTAGGGCGTTTAAGTAAAAAAGAGGTTATTTATAGTGAAGCGGATGGGAAGAAGTTTATCTATTATCCGAAGGTTTCAGAAACAGAAACTGTTCGCAGTGCGACTGAAAATCTGTTTTCTCATATTTGTGCCAAAAAGATTGGTTCAACTATTGCAGATTTGATCGATGATGCCCAGTTAACAGCACAAGATATAACTGCAATTCAAGCTGCTTTAGCCACAAAAACGCCGGTAGCCAGTATCGCCTGCAATTGTATTCCGGGGCAATGTGAATGCGGAACCCATCAAGTAAAAAAACAAATGAAAAAATAATGATTAAGAAAAGAGGAAATAAAAATGAAACAAACATTTAATATTAGTGGTATGAGTTGTGAACACTGTGTAGCTCGAGTAGAAGGTACAATTAATGCTTTACCGGGAGTAAAAAAAGTCAAAGTTAATTTAAAGAAAAATAATGGTGTGGTGAAGTATGACGATAGTCAATTAACGAATGACAAAATTATTGAAGCAGTCACGGCCGCAGGTTATCCAACTGAGGTGGCCTAATGAATAATGAGCAAGTCGCAACATTTGTTATTACCGGAATGACGTGTGCCAATTGCTCAGCTCGGGTTGAAAAAGAATTAAACGCTCAACCGGGTGTGGCACAAGCTACTGTCAATTTGGCAACTGAAAAAGCTACTGTCCAATTTAAAGAAACAACCGCTGAAGTTTTAATTAAAAGTGTTGAAAATATTGGTTACGGTGCTATCTTAGATGACGAAGCCCATCAACAACAAGTAGCCGAAAAAAAACAAGCGCAGATTAAAAAAATGCAACGGGATTTAATTCTTAGTGTCGTTTTAGTCACCCCTTTAATGCTGGCGATGATTGCAATGTTACTTGGGGTTAATGCTTCGTGGGTGCATTTTTTTCATCTCCCTATTGTACAATTAATTTTGGTTACACCAATTCAATTTGGGGTTGGATTGCGCTTTTATAAAGGTGCATATCACGCTTTAAAAACGAAAGCACCCAATATGGATGTTTTAGTTTCTTTAGGAACAACCGCAGCTTTTCTTTTAAGTTTTTATAATGGCTTTTTAGGAGGAAACCCTCATGAGCTGTATTTTGAAAGCAGTGGGATGATTATTGCTTTAATTTTATTAGGAAAATATCTGGAAACCACTACGAAAAATAAAACCAGTTCAGCAATTAAACAATTAATGCAGTTACAAGCCAAAACTGCTCGCGTTTTAAATGAAGATGGTAGTCAAAGTGAAGTGGCTATTGAAGCTGTGACAAAGGCAATGAAAGTTGTTATTTTCCCCGGGGAACAAATTCCAGTTGATGGTTTAGTTGTGAGTGGAAAGACAACTGTAGATGAAAGTATGCTAACAGGCGAGAGCATGCCAGTTGAAAAAGTGGTAAACAGTACAGTTTTTGGCGGTACGGTGAATAATAATGGCCAATTAGTCATTCAAACTTTGAAAGTTGGCAATGAAACGGTTTTAGCACGAATTATTCGCATGGTTGAAGATGCGCAAGGTCAAAAAGCCCCAATCCAACAAATTGCAGACAGAATTTCAGCAGTGTTTGTTCCCAGCGTTTTAGCAATTGCTATGGTAACATTAATTGTAACGGGACTTGTGAGTGGAAACTGGCAAGCAGCTTTGATTCATAGCGTGGCTGTACTCGTTATTGCTTGTCCTTGTGCGTTGGGTCTAGCTACACCGACGGCTATTATGGTAGGAACTGGCTTAGGAGCCAAAAATGGTATCTTAATTAAAGGCGGGGCGGTTTTAGAACAAGCTGCGCAATTAAATGCGATTGTTTTAGATAAAACAGGGACAATTACAAAAGGAAAACCTACTGTAACAAATTTGCATATAGCAGATGAAAATTTATTAACAACGTTAGTTAGTTTAGAAGCAGCCTCTGAACATCCTTTGGCAGCAGCAATCGTCCATTATGGTGAAGAAAAAAATATAACGCCATTGACTATTAAGCATTTTGAAGCTCTTCCAGGTTTAGGAATTAAAGGACAAGTGAATGGTAAAACTTATTTTGTCGGCAATCCCAAACTTATGGTAGATAAAGTCGATAAGGAAAACTACCTTATGAAACTAGAGCAATGGACAAAAGAAGGAAAGACTGTCATGTTGCTGTCAGATGAAAAAACAGTTCTAGGTGCAGTAGCTGTAGCAGATGAAATCAAACCAACTTCAAAAACAGCAATCAAAACATTACAAAATCACGGTATTGCTGTCTATATGTTAACTGGCGATAACAAAGCCGCCGCAGAATATATTGGGCATCAAGTAGGTATTGCGGCTACCAATATTTTTGCTGAAGTAATGCCAGCTGAAAAATCAGCCAAAGTGGCAGAATTACAACAAAAAGGTGCATTGGTTGGTATGGTAGGCGATGGAATCAATGATGCGCCTGCTCTTGCCTTGGCTGATGTGGGTATTGCCATGGGAAGCGGGACAGACATTGCCATGGAAACAGCAGATATAACTTTGATTCATAGCGATTTAAGTTATTTGGATCAAATGCTGCAATTGTCAAAAGCCACCATTAAAAAGATTAAGCAAAATCTATTCTGGGCGTTTGTCTACAACACAATCGGGATTCCTTTTGCTGCTTTAGGATTTTTAAATCCAATTATAGCCGGGGGTGCGATGGCTTTTAGTTCAGTTAGTGTTTTATTGAACTCACTTAGTCTCAATCGATTAAAACTAGAAAAGAGGGAGTAGTGATGAAAGACTCAAAAGAGATGAATGAAAAGATGCCTCATCATAATGAAGATGAAAAGAAGATGGTGCAGATGACCCATGAACATCATCAAATGGGAAAAAATACAGATAAACTACAAGATTCTGATTCGTATAACAACAATAGTGAGGCAGACAAAGATAGTACACACGACATGGCTCCGATGGCACACGATTCTGCAGAGCATGAAATGCATCACGATATGCACCATGATATGAGCCATAAAGGACACAATATGAATCATATGGATCACGAGATGAGTGGAATGGATCATTCTATGCATATGGGCAATTTTAAGCAGAAATTTTGGCTTTCCTTAGTCTTAGCAATTCCTATTATTTTACTTTCACCTATGATGGGAGTTAATTTGCCTTTTCAATTCACTTTTCCAGGTTCAGATTATGTTGTTCTAATTTTAGCGACAATCCTATTTGTTTATGGTGGTCAACCATTTTTAAGTGGGGCCAAAATGGAACTACAAATGAAAAATCCAGCCATGATGACTTTAATTGCAATGGGGATTTCTGTTTCTTACATTTATAGTCTTTATGCCTTTATTGCCAATCACTTTTTAAACACTAAACATGTAATGGACTTTTTCTGGGAATTGGCCACTTTAATTGTGATTATGTTATTGGGGCATTGGATTGAAATGAACGCTGTCAGCAATGCTAGCAGTGCGCTAAAAAAATTGGCAGAATTATTACCGGATACAGTAACTCGGATTCACGACAATGGTAAAGAAGAAAAAATTTCCCTCCAAGAAGTACATGAGGGGGATACTTTAATTGTCCGTGCAGGGGATAAAATGCCTACAGACGGTTTGATTTTAAAAGGTGAAACTACTGTGGATGAATCAGCTGTAACAGGAGAATCGCGAGGGGTGGTTCGTAAAACTGGAGATCAAGTGATTGGTGGTTCTGTTAATGGAGATGGCACCATTAACATTAAAGTGACCGGTACCGGTGAAAATGGCTATTTAGCCAAAGTAATGAAGATGGTAAAAGATGCTCAAGCCAAAAAGTCACACTTGGAAGCTTTATCGGATAAAGTAGCCAAATGGCTGTTTTATGTTGCACTAACTGCCGGCGTTTTGGCTTTTGTGGCGTGGTTAATCGCAGCTGATCTGCCGACTGCTTTAGATCGTATGGTAACAGTTTTTGTGATTGCCTGTCCCCATGCTCTAGGCTTAGCGATTCCACTAGTAGTAGCACGCTCAACTTCTTTAGCGGCTCAAAATGGATTGTTGCTAAAAAATCGTAATGCAATTGAAAATACTCATGATTTAGATACGATACTCTTAGATAAAACCGGCACGTTAACTGAAGGCACTTTTGCGGTTACTGGTGTTGAAATGTTGGCAACAGACTGGCAAAAAGATGCAGCCTTACAATATATTGGTGCTTTGGAAAAAAATGCAAATCATCCAATTGCTACAGGGATTATGAAATATATCAATGCTGAAAAAATTGAAGTACCAAATAGTCATGACCTGAAAAATATAGCAGGTGTGGGCTTGTCTGGAATGGTAGCAGATCATCATCTTTTGATTGCAAACGATAAAGAACTAACCAAGCGTAGTCTATCTGTTCCAAAAGAAACACTAGCACCGTATTTAGCACAGGGAAATACAATCAGCTATTTATTTGTCGATGATAAATTAATCGCGCTAATCGCTTTAGGTGATAAGGTAAAACCTGAAGCAAAACAATTTATCCAAGCTTTAAAAGATCGAGGAGTAGAACCTGTGATGTTAACCGGTGACAATCAAGAAGCTGCCTCGGCCGTAGCCAATTATTTGGGTATTGATAATTTTCATGCAGGTTTGTTACCAGATGGTAAAGAAAAAATTGTCAGTGAAATGACAAAATCTGGTAAAAAAGTGGCCATGGTTGGGGATGGTATTAACGATGCACCCGCCCTTGCCCGTGCTACAGTCGGGATTGCCATTGGTGCCGGGACAGATGTTGCTATTGATTCAGCCGATGTGGTGTTAACCAATAGTAACCCGGAAGATATTTTACATTTCTTGGATTTATCCAAACAAACGCGCAATAAAATGATTCAAAATCTATGGTGGGGAGCGGGATATAATATTATCGCAATTCCTTTGGCTGCTGGAATTTTGGCTCCAGTTGGCATTATTTTAAGTCCAGCTGTAGGGGCGATACTAATGTCGCTTAGTACCGTGATTGTAGCTATTAATGCGATGACTTTAAAAATAAAAAAATAGAATAACAAGAAAGCTGCACATCATTTTTTTCGTGATGTTGCAGTTTTTTTGTACGTTTTTTGAATTTGTAAGTTCAATTAAGCAGTGGTACGCAAAAAAATGAAGATTAAAAAAAGAGAGGAAAAATCGTGACAGTATATACTTTGTAGTATATACTAAATGTCGAGAGGAATCTGGAGGTGTTTTATGCAACAGCAACGAATAAAAAAAGGACTAATCGCCATTTTATACGCTTTTTTATCAACTATTGCATTAAATATGTTTTGGATACCAGGCAAAATATATGCGAGTGGTATCACGGGCACAGCGCAGCTTTTATCACAAGTGTTGGCAGATAAGTTACACTTTGATTTTTCTATTCCGTTACTGGTCTTATTTTTTAATATCCCATTGTTAGCGGTTGCAGCTAAAGCGATTGATCGTGAATTTACTTTGTTTACAATTTTTGCTGTTGTTTTAACCTCTATTATGATGAAAATAATACCGGTCGTCAACTTATCAACAGATCCGGTGATTTGTGCGGTTTTTGGTGGTGTTCTTCATGGTTTCTCCGTGGGTCTCACGCTAAATAGCGATTTTTCGACGGGAGGATTAGATATTCTCGGTATTTTAGTTAAAAAAGCAACCGGTCGCAGTATTGGTTCGTTTTTTATTTTTTATAATGTGACGTTGCAAATCTTTGCTGGTTTAATATATGGTTTCCCCTATGCTTTTTATAGTGCTGTTTCCTTTTTTATTAGTGGCCGTATGGTCGATTATGTGAATGCCAAACAAAAACGAGTGCAAGTGATGATAGTAACTGAAAAAGCATCCTTGTTAACAGGTGTTTTGCAAAGTTATTTTCAACGAGGGATTACAGTAATTAATAATGTTGAAGGTGGATTTGACCACCAGCAAAGAAAATTATTATTATTAGTTATCTCTAAGCGGGAACTAAAAGCAGTAGAAAAAGTGATTGCTGATTTTGATCAGCACGCTTTTATTAGTGTAGCATCAGGGGTAAGCGCCAACCGCACCTTTTATGAGTGGTAAGAAAGTAGGGAAAAGATGAAAAAACAAGCAGTATTTGAAGAGATTGCCGCAGAAATTGCGCAACGTGTCGGAAATGGAATCTATGTTACGAGTCAAAAACTACCTTCTGAGTATGATTTAGCAGAAGAATTTCAATGTAGCCGTCTAACTGTCCGAAAAGCAGTAGATTTATTGATTAAACAAAACATTTTGATGAAAGAAAAAGGCAAAGGTACATATGTCATGAAACAACCCAAAATTCAAAGTGGTTCCGGCGGTTTACAAAGTTTTACCGAGACTGCTAAAGCACAAGGGAAAACGACGCGTACTGAAATCTTACATTTTGAAACGGTTACCCACTTACCCGAGAAAATTTATCAGGCTTTTGGCGCCTATGCAAATGAAGAAATTGTCTATTTGGTAAGACGACGCTATTTTGATGAAGAGCCTATGACAATTGAAAATTTATATATCTTAAAGCGCTATCTAGGGGATTGTACAAAAGAACAATTACGCGCTTCTTTGTATCAAGTGATTGAACAACATATCGAAATTGGCTATTCTCATCAAGAAGTCGAAGCGGTAAAAGTCACACCGGATTTAGCAAAATTATTGGAAGTGGCAACAGATGAACCTTTACTGCTCGTTCATTCGATGACATATTCTCCTTCTGCAAAGCCAATCTTGTATGATACTTCTTTTTATCGTGCCGATAAATATACTTTTAAGAATACTTTAGTAAGACAAAAATAGTATTTAAATAATTTTGAAAAAGGAGATTAAAAAGATGGATGAAGTTAATAAACTCATTGAGGAAAACTGGCCTGATTTGTTAAAAGTTTTGCAACAAGTCATGCAAGTTCCCAGTGTTAAAGGAAAACCTGAATTAAATGCACCTTATGGGATTGAACCGCGGCGTGTCGTTGATTTGGTTTTGGATTTAGGCAAATCATATGGGTTTAAAACAGGTATAGTAAATAATGCTGTGGGGTATGTTCAGTGGGGAGAAGATGAAGACTATATCGGAGTGTTAGGACATCTAGATGTCGTTCCAGCTGGAAATGGTTGGGACTTTCCACCTTTTGATTTAAGTGAAAAAGACGGACGCTTTTATGGTCGCGGTATTTTGGATAATAAGGGGCCTATTATGAGTTGTTTTTATGCGCTAAAACTGCTAAAAGATGCCGGTTTTAAACCACAAAAAACGATTCGAATTATGTTTGGAACCGATGAAGAAAGTGGGATGTCTGATATTCCCCAATACTTAGCCAAAGAAAAACCACCTGTTTTTGGTTTTACTCCCGATTGTAAATATCCGGTGGTTTACGGCGAGCGTGGAATTGTAAATATCCAAATAGCAACAAATTTTAAAGCTGAAGAATTAAAGGTATTAGGGGAGTTTAAAGGCGATCAAGCCAGAGATCACGTTCCAGATGAATTGAGCGTTACTGTAAACCAAAATGAAGTGACTGTAAAAGGAAAACGTGCGCCTTCAAATGCGCCTGAATTAGGCGTGAATGCCATTGTTTTATTAGCAGAAAAACTCACAAAAGAAAATGACTTAAGTGTCGCGTTAAAGCAATACTTTACTTGGTTAACCAAGGTATTAAAAGACCAACATTATGGTGAAGGTCTTGGTTTAGCACTGTCCGATGAAGATTCGGGAAAATTAATTTTAACCCCAGTTATTTTACAAAAAAATAGCGAAGGTTTGTCATTGGAAATTGCTTTTCGCTATCCTGTTTCGTCTACTCAAGAAGAAGTCGTAGCCGGTGTGTTAAAACAAGTACCAAAAAATTCCACTGTAAATATTGTTCGCAGTTTACCCGGAATTCGTCACAAAAAAGATTCACCTGAAATTGAAAAGTTATCCGCTATTTATGCGAAAGTAACCGGTAATGATAGCCGTCCTGTAACGACTACCGGGGCTACTTATGCGCGGAAAATGCCTAATATCTTAGCTTTTGGTCCTTCATTTCCCGGGCAAAAAGGAATCGCCCATAATGCCAATGAGTACATGGATGTCAGTGATTTAAAAATGAACTTGGAAATTTATCTTCGCAGTATTCAAGCGCTGTTAAGCAAATAGGTAAAGAAAAGACTAGGGAGGATTTTTTCCTAGTTTTTTTTGGGGAAAAATAAGCAGCAAGAAATTGAAAACGCTTTTAAAAAATGATAAAAGGATAAAAAAATTGAGATAAATTAAAAAACAGTATAGACATACTGGTATATACTATATAGAATATACACAAGTAAGAAAACGCTATACTGATTATATAGGAGGAAAAGAGTATGTGGGGAATTATCGCAACATGGCGAATGGCGCATGATGGAATTGTGGCAGCAAAAGAAATGTTAACAAAAAAAGCCACTGCCGGTGACGCTTTAGAAACAACAATTAAAACCGTAGAAAATTATCCGTTTTATAAATCTGTTGGCTATGGTGGCTTGCCAAACGAACAAGGAATTTTAGAAATGGATGCAGCCTTTATGGACGGCGATACATACAAAATTGGTGCAGTGGCTGGAATTGTAGATGTGGCAAATCCGATTTCCGTTGCTCGTAAATTGAGTGAGGAAAAATTTAACAGTTTTCGAATTGGTCAAGGTGCCACAGAGTATGCCATGTTAAATGGTTTTGAAATCAAGAATATGCTGACACCACGCGCACGAAAAATCTGGGAAAAACGAGTAGAAGAAATTGCCAAGTCAAATTTGAGTCCTTATGATGGTCACGATACAGTGGGGGTTGTGGCTTTAGATGAACACAACAGCATGGCGGCTGGCACATCAAGTTCGGGTTTATTCATGAAAAAAAGAGGTCGTGTTGGCGATTCACCATTATCAGGTTCTGGCTTTTATGTAGATAGTGAAATTGGTGGTGCTGCGGCTACGGGACTAGGGGAAGATTTAATGAAAGGCTGTCTTTCTTATGAAATCGTCCGTTTGATGAAAGAAGGAATGTCCCCGCAAGCTGCTTGTGATTATGCAGTCTATGAATTTAGTGATCGTCTGACAAAACGCTATGGTAAAGCAGGGGCTTTTTCACTTGTCGCTCTTGATAAAAAAGGACGTTGGGGCGTTGCGACAAATGTAGAATTTACCTTCAGTGTTGCAACAAAAGATGAAGAGCCAGCGATTTATATTGCCAACCCTGGCCCAAATCAAACAACGGTAATCGAACCTATCACACAAGAATGGTTAGATGCATACGAAAAACGGATTAAAGCACCGGTATAAACAACGTGTTTTTTTAACAGGTTGCTGTAAATAAAAATAGGTAAAAATTAGGAGGAAATAACATGTCAACAAAGAAAATTTATTTATTCTGTGAAGCAGGAATGTCAACAAGTATTATGGTGAATAAAATGATGACAGTGGCAAAAGAACACAATATGCCAATTGAAATTGAAGCTTTTCCAGCAATTCGAGCAGAAGAAAAAGTGGCTGAAGAAAAACCAATTGCTATTTTATTAGGCCCACAAGTACGCCATTTGGACGACAAAATGAAATCCACTTTTGAACCACAAGGAATCCCTGTGGGCACGATTGCCACTGAAGCTTATGGCATGATGGATGGTGAGCGTGCGCTAAAAGATGCGTTGAAGTTAATCAAAGAAAATAAAAATAAATAAAAACTAAACAGGAGGCGTTAAAATGCAAAAGTTTCTGAACTGGTTGGAAAAAGTTTTGACACCAATGGCAAAAGCAATCGGGGAAAATAAATATTTAATTGCTATTCGAGATGGTTTCTTGCTTTCTACTCCTTTGTTAATTGTTGGTTCACTATTCTTAGTTTTAACTAATTTCCCAATTCCAAACTGGAATGAAATGATGAGTTCTTTCTTGGGGGATAACTGGGCTTCAATGTTAAATATGCCGGCAACTGCCAGCTTTGATATTATGACAATCTTAGCTGTAGCCGGTATTGGGTATAGCTTAGGTAGACAGTTCCATGTGGATGCGATGCAATCAGCTATTATTTCATTGGTTTCTTTTTTCATCGTAACGCCATTTTCCACTCCTTTTACTCCAGAAGGTGCGACAGAAGTTTATGATGTTGCCAGCTTACCTTTACGTTGGATGGGATCAAGTGGTTTGTTCTTAGGCATGGTTGTGGCATTGGTTGCAACGCGGATGTTTGTAGCCCTGTTAAATAAAGGCTGGACGATTAAAATGCCAGATGGCGTGCCGCCAACTGTTGTTAAATCTTTTGAAGCATTAATTCCAAGTTTTGTAATCGTAACAGTTATGATGATTGCTAATTGGATTGCACATGCAACACCTTATGGGAACTTACAAGAAATTCTATTTAAATTTTTACAAACACCATTGTTAAGTTTAGGAAATACATTAGGTGCAATGATTATTGCTTATTTGTTCTTACATTTCTTCTGGTTTTTTGGTATCAACGGTTCTTCTGTTGTGGGTGCAGTTTTTAACCCAGTGTTGCGCGCATTATCTGTAGAAAACATGGATGCCTTTAAAGCTGGAAAAGAAATTCCTAATATCATTACCGGTCAGTTTCAGGATATGTTTGCAACCTTTGGTGGCGGTGGATCGACGTTGTCCTTGATTATCGTAATGATTATCTTTTGTAAGAGTCAACGTATTAAGAAATTATCCCAGTTATCATTAGTACCAAGTATCTTTGGGATTAATGAACCGATCATCTTTGGTTTACCAATTGTGTTAAATCCGATTATTTTAGTACCGTTTGTGTTGGTACCAACGATTAATATCATTATTTCTTATTTTTGTATGGATTTAGGCTTAGTAAATTATACCAATGGGATTCAATTGCCATGGACTACACCACCGATTATTTCCGGATTTTTAGTGAGTGGCTGGCAAGCTGCAATTTTACAGGCTATTTTAATCGTGTTGGGAATGTTCATTTATTACCCGTTTATTAAAGTAATGGATGATCAATATCTAAGAGAAGAAAAAGAAGCTGGCGAGAAAAAAGAAGACGATGACATCAGTTTTGATGATTTTGACTTCGACGACTTATAAGAATCAGGTGATGTAATTGAAAAAAATTATTTTAATTTTAAATCATGTGCAAGCAGGCATGGGTAGTGATGAAAATGCACAATTGGCACCCAGTGGAAAAAAAACTGCTTTAGGTCCGGGACAAACCTTGAATCCACTCTTTAAAGAACATGACGCAGAGATTATTGCGACGCTGTTTTGCGGGGATCAATATTATGAAGGACATCAAGCGGAAGTGCAGAAGAAATTTATTGGATTTGCTAAAAAATTCGGGGCTGATGCTGTTTTATGCGGGCCTGCAATGCACTATCCTTATTTTGGCGAAATGGCAGCCAGCCTTGCAGAAGCTTTGAATAAACATGGTATTCCTGCAGCAGCTGCAATGTCAGAAGAGAATCCAGCAGTTGAAAAGTATGAAAAACGAGTGGCAATTATAAAAATGCCTAAAAAGGGCGGAATTGGGTTAAATGATTCCTTCAAAAATATGGCGGCCTACGTTTCAGCTTTGGCTAATGGAAAAGAGACTCAAGAAATGCAAAAAATGCTGTTTTAAATCACGAATACGAGCGCACCACGACAAGAGCCGTGGTGCGCTTTGTCACGAATTGTGTAAAGGAAAAGTTGGCATGGAAAATGGTTAAGTACGACAAAAGCAAGTGGTAAATAGAGAAACAGTTTCAAGAAAAACGCGATTTTGTGATATTTCCCGCAACTTTAACGTATTTGACAGCATTTGTGCTATAATGTGTTCGTTGAACTACTTTGCTATGGAATTGATAAATAAAAAAAGCAGTGCTTCTTGATTACTGCCTTTTCTATAGTGGGAATTTTTCAAGGAGGAAGCAATATGGAACTGAAAAAGTTAGAGGTGCCGACGACTTCTATTACCGAAGTGAAAAAATCTCCAATGGATGTTTTTAATCAGGCCCGAGAAGCAGGGACAGCTGTTTACGTTTTTAATCGTGAAAAAGTGGCAGGTGTGATGCTGACTCAAGAACAATATGAAAATTTACTAATGGAACTTCATAATCGCCCTGAAGTAGAAGAAGATGCTTTACAAACAGCTGACGGATTAGAAGAATTTCTAGGTAAAATGCGCAGTGCCTTGATTACCGGAGCTACTATTTCAGCTAAAAATTTAGATGAGCGGATGGTAGCATTAGGCTTTATCACGCGTAAAACCGGGTTTGGTGGTGTAGTTGATATGATTTCTGAACTCAAAGAGAGTGGAAAAATTGTCTATCAATTACGGAAAAAACATGAAGGCAAAACAATTGTTGCTGAAGTTATTGGGGAGCAAGATAGTACTTCTAGTTTATTTGACAAATTGATTATAAAAAAAATTCATTTAAAAGAATTATAAAAAACTTCGCGATCTTAAAAAAGATCGCGAAGTTTTTTTATTTGGAAAGATGAATTTGTAAACTCGTAGCCCAAATAATGCCAATCACTTGAGGAATCAAATACAATAAAGATAAAAATAAGACCAAAAATGCAGGATTAAAAGGTTGATAAAAGAAATGCCACTCAGGATGCTGCGCTTGTAAAATAACGGAAATTACTGTAGAAAGAATATTGCCTAATAACCATAAAATTAAATGATCGCACGCTTTGAAATAAAACCCCACAGCCAAAGAAAAAAGTAAGGTAAATAAAAAACCAAACATGGAATGAAAATATGTATCAAGAAGCAAGGATAAATAAACAAAAGGAATTGCAAAAAACATTACGGGGAGTTTTAAAAATGTTTTTGACATCATGTACCTCCTGATTTAATATGAATGAGCAGTCATGCTGGAAGATGACTACTTTAGTCAATCTATAAATTCATTCTAGGCACTAAAAATGATAAAAACAACGTTATTTAATAGGATTGTTCTAAAATTAATAAAATTCTTATTCATTTCTTTTATAAATGAAATACAACGCTTTTTATTTTTTCGATATTTTGGTGCGGATAAGATTAAATTAAGGTTGTTGGGGTAATTAATTATGATCCGATTACATTCGCTATAAAAAAGAGTAGTTGGTATAAAACCTGCAGCCTTTTTGAAATATCTGTTATTTAGAGAGTAAGGAGATAAGTTGATGATTGAAGCAGATCAAATTTTAGATAAAATGAAAAATCAAAAAATTAATTATGATTATGTTTTACGAAAAATGATTACAGTGTGGGAAAAAGAAGAAAAACGCCCTAATATTTTAATTCATAGTTGTTGTGCTCCTTGTAGTACGTATACATTAGAGTTTTTAACGCAATATGCCGATGTGACCATCTATTTTGCTAATTCAAATATTCATCCCAAAAGTGAATATGAGCGTCGTTTAATCGTTCAAAAGAAATTTGTGCAAGATTTTAACGAAAAAACAGGTGCCGCTGTGGGGTTTATTGCAGCAGAATACAAGCCTAATGAATTTTTGGCAATTATTAAAGAAAATCACTTGCAAGATGAACCTGAAGGTGGCAAAAGATGTACTGCTTGTTTCCAGATGCGCTTAGATTTAGTTGCTGAAGAAGCGTTAAAAAGAGGATATGATTATTTTGGCAGTGCATTGACGATTTCACCAAAGAAAAATGCGCAATTAATTAATCAAATTGGCATGGATATTCAAAAAATCTACAGCGTCAATTACTTGCCCAGTGACTTTAAAAAGAACAAAGGTTACGAGCGTTCCATTCAAATGTGCAAAGAATATGATGTTTATCGCCAGTGTTACTGTGGTTGTGTTTTTGCAGCAAAGCAACAAGGGGTAGATTTGAAAGCTGTAAATAAAGAAGCGAAAGCTTTCTTAGCTAAAGAATCAGAATTAACAAAGTAATGTCGCAATCGATTTTTACGTTTATTTTACTTAAAATGAAGAAGTTGTTCTAAAAAGCTAGGCCAAGACCCCGCTTTAAAGGCAACTTTTTTCTTTTTGTGTGACACGCGGGCAGCAGATAAATGAAAATTTCATTGCCGCTTCTTTTTATTTTGTGGTAGGATAAAACATAAAATGTAAAACATCGTCAAAAGCTACTATCTAAAAGGAGTGAAGCAGATGGATTTAACCCAGCGTTTTAATAAACAAGTTTATCAAATTGCAGTATCTTTAATTCGTCAATTTGATGAAAAAGTTTCGGGCATCGAAGATATTTTAAAATTGACTTTGGGAGAACCGGATTTTAATACACCGGATCATGTAAAAAAAGCTGGTAAAGATGCGATTGAGCAAAACTATAGTCACTATACAGGGATGTCTGGTTTAGCAGATGTTAGAGAAGCCGCTGCCCTTTTTTTAAAACAAAAGTATCAACTTTCATATGATTATACTAGCGAAGTTTTAGTCACTATTGGCGCAACTGAAGCCATTTCTGCTTCATTATTGGCTATTTTAAATCCGGGGGATAAAGTTCTATTACCAGCGCCCATTTACCCTGGTTATGAACCTGTAATCACTTTAGCGGATGCGCAACCAATTTATATGGATACTACTGCTGATGATTTTGTCCTTACGCCGACAGTGTTGGAAAAACATTTACGTGAACACAAAGACGCAGTTAAAGCGGTAATTTTAAACTACCCAAGTAATCCAACCGGCGTCACTTATTCCAAAGAGCAAGTCAAAGCATTAGCAACTGTTTTAAAAAAATATCCTGTCTTTGTGATTAGCGATGAAATTTATAGTGAGCTTTCCTATGATGAAGAACATGTCTCCATTGCTGAATTTTTACGGGAGCAAACAATTCTAATTAATGGTTTATCAAAATCACATGCGATGACGGGTTGGCGAGTAGGGTTTATTTTTGCTCCCCAAGAGCTGACACGTGAAATTATTAAAGTCCATCAGTATTTGGTGACAGCAGCATCGACAATTTCACAAAGAGCGGCAGTCCACGCCTTAATTGAAGGTATCGATGATGGCTTGATTATGAAAGAAGAATATCGCGTACGGCGGGATTTCTTATATGAAAAAATGACAGAATTAGGGTTTAAGGTGGCAAAACCAGCGGGAGCCTTTTATCTGTTTGCGAAAATTCCCGAGCAAATGGAACAAGATTCGATGAAGTTTTGTGTAGATTTAGCACAAAAAGCGAAACTGGCAGTTATTCCGGGGATTGCTTTTGGTAAAGAAGCAGAAGGGTATATTCGCTTAAGCTATGCTGCAAGCATGGAACAACTCGAAGAAGCTATGAAACGTCTAACAAAATATTTTTCACAAAAATAATGAAAATGATGGTAGCCCTGTTTTACATTTCAATTTCCAGACTGAGATGTAAAAAGCTACCATCATTTTTTTATTTGCTTATGGAGATAAAAAAGTACGGTATTTAAGCGAAAGTGTCGTTTTATAATTCCACTTTTTTTGCCAGGCGGCGTGTAGCCCAATACTCCAAATCATTTAACAAAGTACTGATTTTCAATAAGATTTCTTCTGTTAATTCTTGCCGGATACTAATGCTTGATAAAAAGCGGCTGTGATAATTTTGATCGCCATTTAAAAAAGAGGTCACAAAAGCATTCAGTTCTTCTTCTAAATCAACACTTGTATCTTCACCAGAATAGTGAAGCCAAAAATCGACGGCATAACCATAATTTGTCAGTTCATAATCAGGACTTAAGTAGCAGACAGGATGATTTTCAACTAATAATACGAGCTGATTATAATAATCTGCAATCTCAAAGTGGTGAACACAAAAGTTCTCAAACTGCGTATTCTTTAATTGCATGAGTTCTCTTAAAATAGGTGAGCTGTGTCTTTTCTTATCTTGGAGGTCGTGGGCTCTTTTTTCAGCCCATAATTCTAAATCCCGCAGTAGTGGTTCTAGTAAAAAGAAACGATACTTTGCGCCCAATTCTATGTCTTTTACCAACGCATCATAATTTTTGGAAAGATGACTATTTTGATCAAAAAAAGCTTTTACGTGGCGTGCGACAAAATCTTCTTTGTCAACGGGTGCAAATTGTTCCCATAATGTACTTGCATAGCCCATGACATAACGTTTACCAATTCCTTCGTTTGTTTCCAAATAAGCAGATTTCGGAGTGGTAGCTAAAACAGAACCATTTTTACGATTTTTAATGTAATAGACGTTAAAATCTACTTCTTCCCCATCAAAATATTCTATTACTTTTTCCTGAAAAGTAATGAAATCCATTTGTTCTAACAGGCGGGTTGTTTGCTCTTTACTTAATTGCATGGCCAGCACCTACTTTTCAACGTAATTGTAGTCTCATTTTAAATTAATTATAATTTAATTATACCGAGAAACCTAAAGGATGTAAACTACGGTAAAATAGAGGAGAAAGAGACTATAGGCTTATTGATAAAGGAGGAGAGAAATCGATGAAATACACAGTGCTGGAAATTTTTCGTCGTTATCGGTAGGGTATCATCTTTTTTGAACAATTACTCTTTATTCCTACTATGGTAATGATCTTGGCAACGAGGTTGCAACATTTTGTGTGCTTTTTTGTGGTGTTTGTTGTTGCAGGCATCTTTTATACCTTCATTCACTTTTTAAGACATAAAGACCAAAGTCGAGAAGAACGCTTGTATGCTTTGATTCATCCTAACCATGATCAGCGAGAAACAGTTTTATTTTTAGGATTAACTGCTTTTTTACTCTATGCTTTTGTGATTTTTAATTTTAGAGCGTAAAACACGCATGAAACATTTGTTTCATGCGTGTTTTAAACTATTCAAAATGCACAGTTCCTACTTGTTTAAGTAATTGAATAAGCCGCCAATAGTTTTGTCGTCTAACTCAATTTCTTTGCCATCTAACAATACTTTTGTTACTTGATAGTTATCTTGTAAATCCGGTACTTCTTTATATTGAGCGCCGACGAAGTCACTGGCTTTATCATATTTTTTTACTTCTTCTGCACCGGCTACACTGTAATGAATTTCTAACATCATAATCAATTCCTTTCTAATTGGAACACTTTTTTACTGACTTTAGTATAGTCCTTTTTTTCATATTCAGGGTGAGATAAGCTCACGTATTTTTGCATTTACATAATCTTTACATAATTTGATAGAATCTTTACAAGCTCCTTAAGGCAAGTTTACAAAGCTTGTGTAAACTAAAATTGTACTAAAGAAAAGGAGTGACAAATGTGAAAAAAGTTTATTTAGTGGCTACGGCTGCTGTCGCAACGCTTTTGTTAGCGGCGTGTGGAAATGGAAATACAGGAAGTGCAAAGGAAGCAGACAAAGATAGTGGTGCAAAGATAACAGCAGTAGGTTCGACTGCCTTACAACCACTGGTAGATGCCGCTAAAGAAAGTTTTGAAAGTCAAAATCCCACTTATCAAATTACAGTCCAAGGGGGCGGTAGTGGAACTGGTTTAAGCCAAGTATCTGCCGGAGCAGTAACAATTGGAAATTCAGATGTTTTTGCCGAAGAAAAAGAGGGTGTTGATGCCAAAGCATTAGTTGATCATAAAGTCGCAGTCGTTGGAATGGCACCGGTTGTGAATAAAGAAGTTGGCGTAAAAAATATTTCCAAAGAACAGTTAATTGCGATCTTTACTGGTAAAGTAACCAATTGGAAGGAAATTGGCGGAAAAGATGAAAAAATTGCCGTTGTTAATCGCGCTTCTGGTAGTGGTACAAGAGCAACTTTTGAAAAATGGGGGCTGGAGGGTGCAACCGCTATCCAATCTCAAGAACAAGACTCATCTGGTACCGTAAAGAAAATTGTCGCCCAAACACCAGGAGCAATCAGTTATTTGGCACTTTCTTATATTGATGAAAGTTTGCAGGAACTTTCACTTGATAATATTGCACCCACAGCTGAAAATATTGCCACCAACAAATGGCCAATCTGGTCTTATGAACATATGTATACTAAAGGTGAACCGGATAAAGAGGTGAAAAAATTTTTAGATTATCTTTTAACCGCGGATATTCAAGATGGGCCAGTGAAAGAATTAGGTTATTTACCAATTACATCAATGAAAATTGAGCGTTCTGTTGACGGAAAAGTCACACAAAATAAATAGCAATTAAAACTTTCCCCAATGTAGAGTAAAATTCCCGCAGCAAATGAAATTTTGCTGCGGGGATTTTAATTTATCAGTTATTACTCTTGAAAAATATTTTTAGAGGGCGGGTAAGGTAACGGTGAAAGTTGAACCCACACCGGGGTGACTTTGTACTTCAATTTTTCCCCCCAATTTTTCCACCGATTCTTTCACGATAGCAAGTCCTAAACCTGTGCCGCCTGATTGACGATCCCGTGCTTTGTCGACGCGATAAAAACGTTCAAAAATGCGTTGTTGGTCATCACTGTCAATGCCAACACCTTCATCGGAGACGACTAAAGTCAAAACGTCTGTGGCAGCATAATGAATGGTAATTTTTTTACCTTCTGGCGAATATTTGATGGCATTTTCAATTAGATTTTTGGCAATCGGATAAAAGAGAGCCACTTTGGTAGACCAAGTAGAGTCCACATCTCCTATTAGCTCTAACGTTAAATCTTTTGCCTTGGATTGGGCAGCGTAATTTTCTGTAATTTGATTTAAAATTTCGAAAATCGCAACCGGTTGAACAGGATAATCTAATGCTTGTTGGCCTTTTGAAAGTTGGATAATATCTTGAATCAAAGCTTGTAATCGTTTTGCATCTTTTTCCATAATTTGTAAAAAAGCGGTGGTAGTATCAGGATCTTCTTTGGCTCCATCTAGCAGAGTTTCAGTAAAACCAATGAGGGAAGTAACCGGAGTCTTCAACTCGTGAGAAACATTGCTGACAAAATCCTGCTGCATTTTTTCTAATTGCCGAACTTGGGTCATGTCATAAGACATAACTAAAATTTGACGTTCGTCATTAAAAAGTCTGGCGTCAATGTCTAAAACACGATCACTTTCTCCATGCAAGCGAATTTCTTTATGCAAAAAAGGATTTTTTAAAGAAATGCGATAAACCAGCTGAATCAATTGGGGTTCTTTAATGACTTCAGCAAAGTTCACATTTGCAGGTAAATGATGAAATAAATTCAATTGACGCTTCATTTCGGGATTTATCATCACCAATTTGTTTTCACTATCTACAATAAAGATACCAATCATTAAATCGTTTAAAAGAGTATGGAGTTGTTGCTCGGTAGCCGAATAGGCGTTATACGTATCTGCCATCTGTTCACTTAATTGATTTAAAGCTTGATACAATTCTTCCCATTGCGGTGTGGTTTGCATAATAATTTCCGTCCGACTGGGATCTGCCACCATTTTTTTTATTGCCGGCAGGAGCGTTTCAAGTGGACGATTTTTTTGACGCAAAAAATAGAAAACTACTACTGCAATCAAGCCACATAAAACGAGATATACAGTTAAAATTGAGTTTCGTACACTTCTTGCTTGGACCATAAAATTATGGGTACTTTCCGCGATTCGTAAGATGCCAACTAAGTGATTTTCGGCTTTAACGGGGATTGCAACATACAGTAATTCTTTTTTTAATGTGGCGCTTTTTCGTAATGCCGTGCCAATTTTACCACCAGCTAAAACTGTTTTTACCTCAGGACGGTTAGAACGTGTGCCAGAAAGGGTATTATCAAAAGTATCAAAAATAATTTCTCCAGTGGGAGATAAAAAAGTGATTCGTTCATCTGCATGCTCAATATAATGCTGACTTAATATCCGTAACTTTTTTTCATCATAGTCATCTTCAGAGGCAATGCGTAAAAGTAAATTTCCTTTTTTTTCTAAATAGGTTTGCTGTTGGCTCAAGACTTGATGCTCAAAAAAGCCGCTAATGAGTTGCCAAGCGCTAAAAAAGACAATCAATAGGAGAAAAAACCAAAGAAAGTATTCCAGTAAACGCTTTTTCTTCATAGTTTCGGTTCCTGAAATTTATAACCAAAGCCACGAACAGTCAGTAAATAACGAGGATTTTTAGGATCTTTTTCAATTTTTTCACGTAAATGGGAAACATGTACGTCGACAATGCGACTTTGACCAGCAAAGTCAAAATTCCAAATACGATCTAATAGTGTATCACGATCAATAACCCGATCCTTTCTTTTCATAAAGTACACCAATAGTTCAAATTCTTTTGGGGTTAAAAATATTTTTTCATCATTAACAGTCACTTCATAATTATCAAGGTCAGCTTTAATAGTGCCAATCTGTAAGGTTTCACCTGTTAATTCATCATCGGTATTTTCAATTTCTGAACTTTTCTGTTTTTCTGCCGGACGCATACGTCTGAAAATGGCTTTCATGCGTGCTAAGACTTCTCTTGGACTAAAGGGTTTTGTTAAATAATCATCAGCGCCAATTTCCAGTCCTAAGATGCGGTCGATAGTGTCGTCTTTTGCAGTTAATAATAAGATGGGCGTTTCTTTTTTTTCTTGCCGTAATCTTTTGGTAATTTCAATGCCATCAATACCTGGTAACATAATATCTAAAATAATAAAGTCAAAATCTTTGGTTAAGGCTAGCTCTAACCCTGTATTTCCATCTGTTGCGGCGGTCACGACATAACCTTCTTTTTCTAAGTTAAAAGCTAGCAGCGTAACGATAGAAGGTTCATCGTCCACGATTAACACTTTTTTCATAGTAAACTCCTTTATGCTCTGTTTTACCTTTTAAGTAAAATTTTCAGGTAATTTTATTTTAGCATAGAAACGGGGTGGGGACTATTTTAGGGACAGAAATAATGCTATAATAAAGGGCGTTAAATCAACTTTTAGTACAACTCTACTTTCTTTTAAGAATAAGTAAAAAAGAGGAAACGAAAACTAATGACTCGTTTCGGGTTAAAATGATAAATTTTACAAACAAGGAGAAGTGTATGCTGGGGATTAGCGCCTGCTTAGGTGGCATCTTTTGCCGCTACGATGGAAAGACACAAAAAATTGCCGAATTGGCCAAGCTAGTATCAGAAAATAAAGCAGTGCTGGTCTGCCCAGAAGTAATGGGAGGTTTAAGTACGCCTAGAGATCCTGCTGAAATTATCGGTGGCGATGGTTTTGATGTTTGGAATGGAAAAGCACGAGTTGTTTCTTGTCAGCAAGTAGACGTGACGACTGCTTATAAGACAGGAGCGATTGTGGCTTATGAGAAATTAAAAGCTGCTGGAATTAGCCGATTAATCTTAAAAGAGCGTAGCCCATCTTGTGGGAGTAGACAAATTTATGATGGAACTTTTAGCGGCAATCAGCAAAAGGGTGTAGGTGTTGCAACCGCCTATTTTATTAATCAGGGGTTAGAAGTTTATTCAGAAAATAATTATCACCTGCTATCAATTATAGCGGCAGATTAAATTTTTCATGATAGGAGGGATTTCATGGAAATTGAAAAAACGAATCGGATGAATGCACTATTTGAATTTTATTCCACACTTTTGACCGAAAAACAAATGAATTACATGGAGCTATACTATGCAGATGATTTTTCACTAGGGGAAATTGCCGAAGAATTTCAGGTGAGTCGTCAAGCAGTTTATGATAATATAAAACGGACAGAAAAAATTTTGGAAGATTATGAGCGCAAATTACATCTATTTTCCGATTATATTGTGCGCGGCGAAGTTTTGGACCGGGCCGAGAGTTATATTAAAGCCCACTATCCTAAAGATGAAGAGCTGCCGAAATTTTTGCAGGAACTTCAAGAAATCGATGAATAGTTTTTAGTTGAAAGGAACGAAGACAATGGCATTTGAAAATCTAACAGAACGCCTGCAACAAGCCATGAGCAAGTTGCGTAAAAAAGGGAAAATCACAGAGGCTGATGTCACGGAAATGATGCGGGAAATTCGTCTAGCATTATTAGAAGCCGATGTAAATTTAAAAGTAGTAAAAGAGTTTGTTAAAAATGTACGCGAAAGAGCGATTGGAACAGAAGTCTTAGACAGCCTATCGCCAGCCCAACAAATCGTTAAAATTGTTGACGAAGAATTGACCAAAACTTTGGGAAGTGAAACAGCCACTTTAATTAAATCCCCAAAAATCCCAACAGTTATTATGATGGTTGGTTTGCAAGGTGCGGGTAAAACGACCTTCGCCGGTAAACTAGCAAATCATTTAATTAAGACGGAAAAAGCACGTCCATTGATGATTGCCGGAGACGTTTATCGACCAGCGGCGATTGATCAATTAAAAGTCTTAGGCCAACAATTAAGTGTACCTGTATTTGATATGGGGACTGATGTTAGTCCGGTAGAAATTGTGCGTCAAGGGATGGAATTAGCCCGGGAAAAGAAAAATGATTATGTTTTAATCGATACGGCGGGTCGTCTGCATATTGATGAAAAGCTGATGGACGAGTTAAAACAAATCAAAGAAATTGCGCAACCAAATGAAATTCTGTTAGTTGTCGATGCTATGACCGGTCAAGATGCAGTTACGGTAGCAGATAGTTTTAATCAACAACTGAGTATTACTGGGGTCGTAATTACCAAATTAGATGGTGATACTCGTGGTGGTGCGGCGCTATCTATTCGTCAAGTGACAGGAGCACCGATTAAATTTACCGGTACTGGTGAAAAATTAACCGATTTAGAAGTTTTCCATCCAGATCGTATGGCAAGCCGTATTTTAGGTATGGGGGATATGCTGACGTTAATTGAAAAAGCGCAGCAAGATTACGACGAGAAAAAAGCTGAAGAATTAGCGAAAAAAATGAAGGAAAATACCTTTGACTTTAATGATTTTATTGAGCAAATGGATCAAGTCATGGGAATGGGACCACTAGAAGATTTACTAAAAATGATTCCTGGAATGAATCAAGTGCCCGGAATTGAAAATGTCAAAGTTGATCCAAAACAAATAGCACGTCAAAAAGCGATGGTCATGTCGATGACACCAGCAGAACGGGAAAATCCCGATTTGCTAAATCCTAGCCGACGTCGGCGGATTGCAGCGGGTTCTGGCAATTCAGTCGTTGAAGTAAACCGGATGATTAAACAGTTTAAAGAAGCGCGTAAAATGATGCAGCAGATGACAAAAGGTCAAATGCCAGCCGGGATGGATCAAATGTTTGGTTCTGGTATCAAAGGGAAAATGGGTAAAATGGCCATGAATCGGATGATGAAAAAACAAAAGAAAAAGAAAAAGCGTAAATAAGACGAAGCGCTCCGTAAAAAATTAGCATGAAACCCGAATAAATATATACAGTTTTATTTATCAAAATGATGAGCAACAGAGCAAGGCTTTTGCTGGTATATAGTCTATTCGGATTTTTATTGCTGCTAAATTTTAAAAGAATAGGAGAAAGAAGATGGAAATTGAAACAAAGCGCCTGATTTTACGGCCGTGGCAAGCTGGAGAAGAAGCATTTTTATCGCAATTTTTGCAAGATGAACGTGTGATGTATGCCTATGAGGGGGCTTTTTCAAATGAAGAGGTAACCAATTGGCTGCAGTGGAACTTGCGTTTATACCAAGAAAAAGGATACGGCCTTTTGGCTATCGTGCGGAAATATGACAATAAAATAATTGGTGAATGTGGTTTAACCGATCAAATGGTACAAGATAAAATGTATCTGGAAATCGGCTATCATTTAATTTATGATGTATGGAAAAAAGGCTATGCCATAGAAGCCGCTAAGGCGGTAAAAGAATATGCCTTTATGCAGTTAGGTGCTAAGGAGGTTGTGTCAACGATACGAGACACTAATTTGGCCTCCATGAATGTGGCCATTCGTAATGGCATGTTCGTAAAAGAACGATTTATAAAAAATTATCGCAATGTGGTGATGCCCCACTACCTATTTTCTACCTGTGCATCCGAAATAAGACAGAAGTAAAAGGTGCTACACCTTTTACTTCTGTCTTATTTTGCTAAGAAAAATTTATAAAAGCAAGAAGATAACAAGTTTGTCGCCTGAGACTTCATTGTATTATTTGCCGCAAGTAACATTTTAAATAAATTATTCTTTTGCTTGCAGTGGGAGTAATTGCTTTATCGTCAATAAAACCCCATTTTCATCATTACTGCCACAAATATATTTGGCAGCCGCTTTTGTTGGTTCAAAAGCATTTCCCATGGCAAAGCTAAAGGAACCGGCTTGCATCAATTCTAAATCGTTATGACCATCACCAAAGACCATGGTTTCTTCTGGTGTGATGTTTAAAATCTGTTGTAATTGGGCCACGGTGTGACGTTTGTGTACACCAAAATTGGTAATATCAATCCAAGCAGCTTCAGAAGCCACAATGTAGGCTTGTTTTTCAAATTCGGCTAGTTGCGGTGCGACTTCATAACTTCTTAATTTGTCATCATAAACTGTAATTTTTACAAAATCTGCTGTAAGACTTTGATAATCTGCTGTTTTTTCTACAACTTCATAAGACCCCCGCACCATTCTTTCGTTTTGATCAGATGTATCTTCATGAATGATTGCGGCTTGCTGGGTGCAAGCGATAATCGTCATATCATCATGAATACTTTGCAGTTTCGCAATGATTTCTTTGCCCACTTTGTTTGGCAGTAAAGATTCGTAAATATATTGGCCATCATGTTTAATTCGAGTAGCGCTATCGCCTAAAATCCACAAATCTTTTGTTCCAACGTTTTGAAATAAGGCTTCTACGCGTTCACATTGTTTACCAGTGCAAGGAGCAAATACCACATTTTGTTGGTCCATGTGTTGGCGAACTTCTTGATACAATTTTTCATCAAAGGTACTCTGACTGTTCAAAAAGGTACCATCTAAATCGCTGATAATTAGTTTAATCATTGCTTCCTCCTGTAATCGTTTTTTTTAGTATAACAAGAAATTGCGGCAAAAAATAAAACGCCAGGAAAGATTCCATGACGTTTTACAATTTATAATCTAAATTCTTTATTTTTTGTAAATTTTAATGCGAAAAATCATTCATTCTTAAGTCCTGCTTTTTCGTCCGATATATTTCCCACTTCGTTTTGATAGAAGAAAAGAAGACTAAAAGAAAGAGCAGAATTCCTATTATTGCGATCGTAACCAGTGTACTTAAGATTGTTTGGGTAAAAGAAACTGCTTCTTGGCTATCTTTTAAGATGAAATAAAGTTGCCAAGTATTTGTAAAAGCATTTAGGATAATAAAACTCGTAAATACCCACATTAAGCTCCAAATAGGCCAGCGAGAATTTTGATGTAAGAGATAATCGCCATCATTTTCTAGCGAGAGGGTAAGGTATTTGCGGGCAGTCCAGCCCAAAAATAAAAAGATCAGCACAAGAAAAATCGGTATCATCCACCAATAACCACCAGTTTTTCCTAAGGTGTAAATGAATAGATTTTCTGGATTGAAAGAAAATGGGTTAGCATTCTGGCGATTAAAGAGATTTAAAAAACTATTCCACGCAGAAGGTAAAAAGCTGGCAAAAAAGACAAACCCTACCCAAGTCAGCGGACCAAAAACCAAATTACCTACCATTGAGCCAATGAACATGCTGCAAGTAAATAAAAGAACATTTAATGTAAAACTACTTGCCGCTGATTGGAGTAACTGTCCCCACGTAACATTCAAATAAGGAGCGGGAATACCCATTTTTAAATAGCAAATATAAAAAAGTTGGCTCAACAGTAGACTTCCTAAAATGGGGAGTGCCACATAGACTAATTTTTCCGAGAAAAGCTGGCTCCGCTTTTGTGGCAATGAAAATAAGAAACGATTAAAAGCTGTTTTTTCGTCAATGAAAAAGATGAGAAAACCTGATAGCCCCACTAATAATAAGCTCAATAAAGCATAGCCTTGTCCAGTCTGGCCAAAATAAGTGGCGTTGGGATTATAGCTTTGATATCTTTTATTTGAAATTTGTTGGGCTTGATAGTTGTCCCGATAAAAGTAAAGTTGATCAGTAATATAATCTTGTCGTGAAGCGTAAGGAATATCTTGATTTTTCTCACTATTCCAATAAGTAAAACCTTCCGAGTGATTGTCATATTCTGCTTTAAATTCTTTTGAGTGAAGATAATTGTTCTGGGATTGCCAACTTGAAACAGCGCTAAAAGCATTCAAAAAGTGAATACCAAAAATTACTAAAGCAAAGGCAATGAGTGCTTTTCCGTAACGTTTTAAATAGATTTGTTTTAACATAGTAAACTCCTTTCCTAAGCCAGCAACTGCTCATTTTTTAAGTTTGCTTCAAAAAGATCTTCAAGCGATAATGGCAGTTCTTCAAAGACTAAAGGATCATAGCTTTTAATGATAGCTGCTAATTCAGCTGTATAATTTTCAAATACAGCTACAATAACTCGCCCTTGAATGGTAATAAGTTTTGAATTTTCTTTAATAATCGGTGGTACTTGTTTTGCACGAAAGACCAATTGAATTTTACGGGCATTTTCCCGCATGTTTTCTAACGTATAGTCTTTGGTAATCGTTTGTCCCTTTAGTAATAAGGCACGATCAATCAATCCTTCTAATTCCTGTAAATTATGGGATGCAATGAGTGCGCAACGCTTATTTGTCGTTAAATGGGTTAACAAAAGTCCGATAACTTTTTTACGGACGATGATATCCAAGCCGTCAAATGGTTCATCTAATAATAAATATTTTGCATTTGAGGCAATCGCTAAGATCATTTGATATAAACCTTGTATTCCTTTAGAAGCTTTCCGATAAAGCATTTTAGAATTTAATCCATGTTCTTTTAACAATTGTAAATAAAGGTCTTGATCAAATTTAGGATAAGCGGCGCGATAAAATTCATTAATGGCTTGAAATGAATAGTATTTTAAAAAATTGTCTAATTCATCAATATAAAAAATTTCACTTTTTAACTGACTATTTCGCGCAATGTTTTGCCCATTAATGGTAATTTCACCTGCATCTGGTAGATAATTACCCGCAATAGTACGAAATAAAGTGGTCTTACCTGATCCATTGCGACCAATCAAACCAATAATTTCATTTTCATTCAAGCTAAAATCAATATCAGTTAATACTGTTTTCGTTCCAATAATTTTTTTTAATTGCGAGATTTTCATTGTGAATCTTCTCCTTTAAATTGAGGATCTTGAAGCCAGCTAAACAGTTCATCTTTTGAAACTTGTAGTTGCAATGCTTCAATCACGAGTTCTTGGAAATGTTGCTTTAATTGGCTAATGCGCATTTCGTCACGGGGGATATTTTCCTGACTTTTTACAAAAGTTCCTTTACCTTTTACTGTAATTAAAACATTTTCAGTTTCTAAAACTTTATACGCCTTGCTGATAGTATTCGGATTCATTAAAAGGTCTTTGGCCAATTCACGGACAGAAGGTAATCGATCCCCGGGTTGTAATAAACCTGTGACCACCTGATGTTTAATATTTAAAATCAGTTGTTCGTAATAAGGCTTGCTACTATTTTTATCAATCGTAAACATGAGGCACTCCTTTCTGGATAAGAATTTTTATACAGAGCAGCATTATGTCTATGTGTACTAATATACGTAGTATACTTTGAAAATGCAATAGTTTTTCTTAAAAATTTGGTGAAATACCTTTTTTTTGCAAGACAGCTATTAAGAATAAGCACTATCAACTATTTTTAGGAGTATCCTTTCGTTATTGACGCAGCAGGATTTCCTTCGATTTTTTTTATCTGGTAAAATGAAAAGAAAAGATAAACAGGGGAGAAAAAAATGCAGCGATGTGAATGGGCACAACAAGGAAACGCAGCGATGAAAAACTATCACGATACAGTTTGGGGAGTTCCAGAATATCGGGATCAATATTTATTTCGCAAATTAATTTTAGATATTAATCAGGCCGGACTGAGTTGGCAGACAATTTTAAATAAAAGTGAGGCTTTTGATAAAGCCTATGATAATTTTGTGATTGAAAAAGTTGCCGCTTTTGATGATAAAAAAGTGACAGAATTAATGGAAGATGCCGGTATTGTAAGAAATCGCAGGAAAATTGAAGCGGCTATTCACAATGCAAAATGTGTGTTAGCCATTCAACAAGAATGGGGGAGCTTTGCCAATTACTTATGGCATTTTGTGGCGGGAAAACCCATTATTTCAGAATTTCAAAAAGCAAGAGAAGTTCCTGCGACAACAGCGCTCTCTGATGAAATTACAAAAGATTTAAAAAAGCGCGGTTTTAAATTTATTGGCAGCACGATTATTTATGCCTTTTTACAAGCAATAGGAATTGTAAATGATCATCTGACGACTTGTTTTCGTTATCAAGAAATTATAGAAAAAGGTAAGCATAAAAAAAGCTGAACGGACTTCACTCAGCTATCAAGATTATAGTTTATTGCCATAGAGAGTTTTTTTATGAAGCTAGACAGCGACAGCTTTGGTATACCGTCTTTATTTTTTGTGGAAATTTGCCTATAAAAAATACCAAAACGACCGTACGGTCGTGTTGGTATTTTAACTGTCCCATTAAGCAGTTAATTTATTGAAAAATGTTATATATTTGTCAACGATCAATTGGAAGAATTTCGCTGTATCTTCAACAATTGTGCCATCTTCTTTAACTAAGTTATGAATGCCGCCAATATATGCTTCTGGTTGTTGCAAGGTTGGCATATCTAAAAAGACTAATGATTGACGTAGATGATGGTTGGCACCAAAACCGCCAATACCACCAGGAGACGCCGTAACAACAAGTGCTGGTTTACCTCCCCAAACACTTGCCCCCATTGGACGTGAGCCAACATCTAAGGCGTTTTTTAATGCGGCCGGTACAGAGCGATTATATTCTGGGGAGAAGAAGAAGACGCCATCTATGCCTGAAACTTCGGAACGAAATCTTTTCCAAGCTGCTGGCATGTTGTCATTTTCTAAATCTTCGTTGTAAAATGGTAAATCGGCAATCTCGATGAATTTGGCCTCAAAGCCAGCCGGTAATAATTTTGCAAATTCTTTGGCGACAGCTAAGTTGTATGAATCTTTGCGTAAACTTCCTACGATAAAACCAATAGTTTTCATAAGTACAATTCCTCCTAAAATTTTATAAGTTACCAACTTTCGTTACCATAATCATAACAAGAAAAGTATGCAGAAAACAAAAGATATGTCTTGTTAAAAAACGAGCGATATTTTTTACGGGAAATACTGGTTCATGCTCACAAAAATAAGAGCGCAAAAAAATTATTTTGCCTGTAAAGAAAAAACTCTTTACACCAAAGAAAAAACCTGTTAAACTACCTCTTGTGATTAAATTATATGGAGGTGGAATTGTAATGGCAGTAAAAATCCGTTTAAAACGTATGGGTTCTAAAAAGAAACCTTTTTATCGTATCGTAGTAGCAGACTCTCGTTCTCCTCGTGATGGACGTTTCATCGAAACTGTAGGTACTTACAATCCTTTGATTGACCCTGCAGAAGTAACAATCAAAGAAGACTTAGTACTTGATTGGTTGCAAAAAGGTGCACAACCTTCTGATACTGTTCGTAACATCCTTTCAAAACAAGGCGTTATGAAAAAACACCACGAAGCAAAATATACGAAATAAGGTGACTGATGATGACTGATTTAACTGATTTAGTCTTGACGATTGTTCGTCCGTTAGTTACTCAGCCTGATCTTGTGAAACTTGATGTTGAAGAGTCAGCTGACTTTTATGAGTATAATTTGAGCGTGGCACCAGAAGATATCGGTCGTATTATCGGCAAACAAGGTCGGGTTGCAAAAGCAATTCGCACAATTGTTTACGGGGTACGAACTGAAGGTACCAAAAAAATCCGGCTAAATATTTTAGACGGCAAATAGCCAAAGATTAAGACAGTTCCTTTTAAGGAGCTGTCTTTTTTCATACTTCAGACTGAGGAAAAATTTACTGCTATAGGCGATAATAAAAGAAAAAGAGGAGGAAAAAAAGATGACAGAATGGCTCGTAATTTTAGCAATTATCCTTATCTTGTTTATTATTTTTAAACTTGGTTCTTTTTTATGGCGCTTTTTAGGTTTAGTAATGGCAATCTTTTTGATTTGGGTTTTTAAAGACGATATTAGTAATTGGTTTAATCAAACGGTGACACAAATTAATGCTGACGGCGTTGAATCTGTTTTAAATAGCAGCGTCGACTTTGTTAAAGAATCGTTTACCAGCATTAGTACTTGGGTTTCAGATAAGATTGGCTAGCCATATAAGTCGTATTAATTGTCAACTGCCTTCAAATTGAGTACGCTTAATTTTAATCAATAAGTCTTTTTTTATTGATGCAAAAAGATAAAATTTTAGGTCATATATTTGGAGGGTAAAGATGAAAAAGATAATCGTAATGAGCGTGTTGCTTTTAACACTGGTCGGTTGTGGACAAAAAGCAGCAGATACAAAAACGAAAACAACAGACAATCCAAAAACTACAGCGACAACCTCAAATAAGCAGTCTGCTAACACCAGTACAACTACCAAAAGTAGTGCTAAAACAACCCAAACGGACGCATTAGCTGAATTAAAAAAAGAAAATTCTAAGACATTATTACCTACCAATATCCCCCGCGATGAAAATCGTGCTTTAAATATTGCAATGGATAAACAAAGTGACAGTTTAGCGGTGTTGTACTACATCATGGATACACCACTTGTTTTAAATGATCAAAGCTTAAATCATCAAGCAGCTTTTGCTCGCTATAAAATGGAACAATTTGACACAAAAGCAGCCGCTCAAAAAGCGGTCGCTTATCAGTTTGATGATGGCGGCAAAAAAGTTGATTTAGGCCATGATATTACCGCTTATAGTCAAGGTGCTGCTGGTTCCACTTATTTAAATTGGCAAGAAGGCAACTGGTCAATTTTACTGCGTGCCAGCAATGTGACCGGCCAGGATGGAACGGAGTTGGCAAAAGAAGTCGTAAATTATTTAGAAGAAGCGGCATTGCCGGCACCAAAAGATGTGGGACAAATTACAATTGATATGTCTCAAAGCGGCTATGAAGGCAATCAGGTAGTTTGGCAAGAGGGCACAACAGTTTACACTGTGGCACATGAAGATACCATTCCAGCGTTAGAGATGGCCGTCTCTATGAACAAATAGGCAGAAAATATCCGCCCGAAAATTAAATTGAGTGCTTCACAAACAAATGCCTAACCTTTAATTATCAATTAAAAGGCTAAAGTACAAAATGTTTGTGAAGCTTTTTTTATGGAAACATTAACTTATCATCCATAATCTTGGAAAATGTTATAATAAAAACTACACTAAAAAAGTGAAAAGCAAAATGGTGAGAAAAGTGGTGCTGTCGGTGAAGATTTATCGCAAATTGAATTTACTAGAAGATAAAAAAGTTATTCAAAATTTGAATATTGCTGCTATAGTGGTCATGGTTTTTTGTTATATTTTACTACTTCCATTATTTAACCACGATTCTGTTAAAACGCTGCCTCTTTTAGGAGAATTGGGTGCACTTATTGTCAGTTTAGTAGTGGTAGTGATAATTCATGAAGGTATACATGGCGTCTTTTTCAAAATTTTTAATTTCAAAGGAAAAGTAAAATTTGGCTTTAAAAATGGCATGGCATATGCAACTAGCCCTGGATCCATGTATCGAAAATGGCAGTTTTTTATCATCAGTATCGCACCCTTTATAATTATAACTATACTATTGCTAGTCATAATGAATGGGTGGCCCTATGCTTGGTTGCGGTTACTAATTGCCGCTCATAGTGGCGCTTGTGCGGGGGATTTTTATTGGTGCTATTTACTTTTGACAACGCCTAAAAACTTGTTGGTCGAAGATACTGAGGTTGGCTTAACCTTTCATGAAGTAGACTAGAAAATAGCTGTTTTGCATGATAAAATGAATCAGAAAATTTACATGAGTTTAAGAAAAGAAAGAGGCTATTAAATGGACTATTTAAATGTAGGAAAAATTGTTAACACCCATGGCATTCGTGGAGAAGTTCGGGTTGTTTCACAAACGGATTTTCCGGAAGAACGGTATCAAAAAGGGGCAACCTTAATCTTATTTCGGGGGGGAATGCCTCCTTTAGAATTAACTGTGGCAAGCCACCGTCAGCACAAAAATTTTGATTTATTAACATTTGAAGGGTATCCCAATATCAATGATGTTGAAAAATTTCGTGATGGTATTTTAAAGGTAGCAAAAGACAACTTGGCTGCCTTAGGAGAAGACGAATATTACTATCACCAAATTATTGGTTTAACTGTTTTAGATGAAAACAAACACGAAATTGGTAAGATCAAAGAAATTTTATCGCCTGGTGCAAATGATGTCTGGGTTGTCCAACGAAAAGGCAAAAAGGATGCTTTGATCCCTTATATTGCTTCGGTGGTTAAAGCGATTGATTTAACCGCTGGTGTGGTAGAAGTTGAATTACCTGAAGGGTTGATTGACGATGAGAATTGATGTTTTAACGCTATTTCCCCGTATGTTTGAAGGTCCAATGGGAGAATCGATTATCGGTAAAGCACGGGACAAAGCGTTATTAGAAATTAATGTCTCAAATTTTCGGGACTTTGCCAATAATAAACACAAGACAGTCGATGATTATCCTTATGGTGGCGGCGCAGGGATGCTTTTAAAAGTGCAGCCGATTTACGATAATTTAAAAGCAATTGAAGAGGCAACACCAACAGTAAAAAAGAGAGTCATTTTATTAGATCCAGCCGGGAAAAAATTTGATCAAAAAGTTGCCGAAGAATTTTCTAAAGAAGACCATTTGATTTTTATTTGTGGGCACTATGAAGGCTATGATGAACGAATTCGTACTCTTGTAACCGATGAAGTTTCCTTGGGGGATTATGTTTTAACTGGCGGTGAATTAGGCGCGATGGTGATGATTGACGCAACAGTTCGCCTTTTACCAGACGTTTTAGGCAATGAAACTTCAGCTATGACCGATTCGCATTCCACTGGTTTGCTCGAACACCCCCAATATACCCGTCCAGCAGAGTTTGAGGGGATGAAAGTACCAGAAGTTTTAATGAATGGCAATCATAAATTAATTGAGGCTTGGCAGTTAAAAGAATCTTTACGGCGTACTTATTTACGGCGTCCTGACATGCTTGCTTCTTATCCTTTAACCAAAGAAATGGAAAAAATGTTAATCGAAATTAAAAATGAAGAAAAATCAACAAAATAATTATCTATTTTTTTATAAGTCAAATAAGATCGCGACAATAACTTGTTTTTCTACTTTTATAGTAGTTACAGTTATTGTCGTGTTTTTTTCTATATTCAACGTATTTAAGTTTGAACGGGAAAGAAAGCAGATGATAGGGGGAGATTTAGTCAGTTTAAATTTCATAAAAATCTTTTCTCTTGTTACAATTAAAGGAGACACTTTTACAGGAGGACCTTTTTATGGCTAGTGGGACATTAACAAATGAAGAACTTTATAAAAAAATTTCTGCCAGTATTAATATTAAAAAAGAAAACTTTGTCATTTTAATTTGCGCCATTTTTATTGCCTCAATTGGTTTAAATATGAATTCGCAACCGATTTTAATTGGAGCAATGCTTATCTCACCATTAATGGCACCAGTTCAAGGATTGGGGCTTGGTTTAGGCGTTTTTGATAGTCGCTTAACCATGCGTGCGTTACGTTTATTAGTTTTAGAAGCCCTTTTTGCGGTAGTAAGCGCATTGCTTTATTTTTGGCTATCACCTTTGACATATGCGAGTAGTGAAATTTTAGCTCGGACTGAACCGACAGTTTGGGATGCAATTATTGCAATCTTAGGGGGAACAGCGGGGATGATTGGTGCTAGGCAAAAAGAAGCTAATAATATTGTACCCGGGGTGGCAATTGCCACAGCTTTAATGCCCCCGTTGTGTGTGATGGGATACGCTATTTATACCCAGGATTGGGGAATGTTTTTTGGATCTGGGTATTTATTTTTAGTCAATGTTGCCTTTATCACAATTACAACATTTATTGTGGTACGGCTATTACATTTAAACTACCGCATTTCGGTTGATAATAAAATGGAAAAGCGTCGTCACTATCTTATGATTGTCATGGCAGTTTTGATTGCGATTCCCAGTTTTATTTCAGCTGGAAATTTGATTCAAACGGAGATGTCCCAACAAAGAGCAAAAGGGTTTGTAGCCAATGTCATGGCTGATTATTATATTTTAAATCAAAAGATTGATGAAAAACAGCAGACATTGACGCTAGACTTATTAGGAAGAAAACCAGACGAAACGGAGTTGAAAAATTTAGCCCAAAAATTAAATGAATATCATCTTGGGGATTATCAATTAGTCATTAATCAAGTAGCCAATAATGAAACGATGAATATGCAAGATATTGATCACTATATTGATCAAAAAATGCAAAATCAAACGGTACCAAATCTTGTCACCACCAAAACCCAAGCATCTTTATCCGAATCGATGCGTGAAATAAAGCGGCAATTATTCCTTGATCACTCTAATCAAATTAAAAAAGTCAGCAATGATATCCTGACAACAAATGGGGATGAAACTGGAAAGATGACAGTTACCCTGGCTTCAGACGTTACAAAGACACAACAAGAGGAAATAGAAGAATCATTAGAAAAACTAATTTCTAAAGCGGATTACACAATTACAAGTGAACTTAAAAAATAAGTTTGACAAGAATTTCTTCTTTACATCCCGATTTGATGTATGGTAGTATGTTTTAGTGAGTGTTTCACTCAACTATTACGATAATCCGCTAAGGTGATGCATCTTAAGATTGTTTGGAAATAAGGAGAATGATAAAAATGAATCCATTGATTCAAGAACTAACTCAAGAACAATTACGTACTGACATTCCTGCTTTTCGTCCTGGTGACACTGTTCGCGTTCATGCGAAAGTTGTCGAAGGTACAAGAGAACGTATCCAGTTATTTGAAGGTGTTGTAATCAAACGCCGCGGTGCTGGAATCAGCGAAACTTACACTGTTCGTAAAGTATCAAACGGTGTTGGTGTTGAACGTACTTTCCCATTGCACACACCACGTGTTGCGCAAATTGAAGTCGTTCGTTACGGTAAAGTTCGTCGTGCAAAATTGTACTACTTACGCGCTTTACACGGCAAAGCTGCTCGTATCAAAGAAATCAGAAGATAAACACGGAAAACTTCCTTGGAAATCTGAAATCTGTGAAAAGTCCTTGTATATCAAGGGCTTTTTCTTTTTTCTCTATCACAGTTTTAAGCCATTTTTGGCTGTTTTGGTTCATTTTTCACCCATATTCCCCTAAATTGTCCTAGATTGTCCGACATTGACTATCAGTGTCGTCAAAATAGGGCAAAATTTAGTAGTCAGCTTGACGACAAATATAATACGAAAAATACCAAAACATTTACCGAATTTAGCAACTTTTGAACCCAAGTTTCTCAAAGGGTCAGCTACTAGCAAAAAAGACAAAACATGTACTTTTCTACTAAAAAGTTGATGTGATAGGCTTCTATCTAAATAATTATTAGGAGTTTTTATCGTGAAGCAAAATGATGGACGTATCATTTGGAAAAATCAAAGTGATTTAAAACTGATTTTAACAATTAATGAATTCATCGAAAAACATGGAATTAAATCTAGTCGTCAATACCAGAAGAAACTATCAGAAAATCCAAATTCGGCACCAAGTATGTGGTTTATTAATAAAAAATATGGATCATGGGAGAATTTGTTGATTAGTATAGGACGAGAAAATACTGGTTATGGGAAATGGGCTAGAATGTCAGAACAAGAATTATTGGAAATAGTAGAATCCTTTATTAAGTGTGAGAAGATAATCTCCCAACGAATGTACGAACAAAAATCGGTAGGGAAGGATATCCCTTCACTTAGTACTGTTAAAAAGAGACTAGGAGATATACGTCCACTTTTTAAAGAAAAAAATGATAGTCCTCGATTTACTGATTTCGAACTGATGTTAGAATTAAAAAATGAAATAATCCGATTAAAACTACAGGATGATTTATCAATGACGAAATTTCGGAAACTCGTTCAATCACCGAGGCTGCCGTCAGTTGATACAATAATGAAAAGAACAAATAAAAATTGGGAGGAATTAATGGCAGAGATAGGGTTTGATTATCGAAGAATCAAAATCTATAAACAGAGAAACAACTTATCTAAAACAAAGAAAACTAAATAGTAGCACTCTAAATCAGACGTTCAAAACTAAAAATTTGAACGTCTTTTTTATTACCCAAAAACGAAAGGAGATTTATTTTATGAAAAAGCCAAGATTTAAGAATTGGCGCTTGTTTGCGGCGTTAGCTTTATTAGGTCAAACACTTGGGGGATCAATTAGTCCAATGATTGCTTTTGCCGAGAAAATCACCCATCCACAAACGGTGACGGTTGAACTGGATTTAGCACATCAATATGCTGTTGAAGGCACTTTTAGTGACGGCCGTCCTATGTCAGAAGTCACCGTTCCGCACTATGCTGTCTACAATGGTGTGAAACAAGATATTTTCTGTATTGAGCCAGGGGTGCCGATTTACAATGAGTACACTCCTGGATATGAGAAGAATCCATTACCATCTATGCCGGAAAAAGCAAAACTAGTTTCTGTATTGTGGAAGAATGCCGGCACGGATGTGGATACCCATATTGTGGCTCAGAAGATGATCTGGCAAGAAGTCAATGGCTACACGCTTCACTCCATCAAACGTTCCGATGGCAGTGCCGTAAATATCGCCGCCATTGAAGCAAAAATTAATCAAGCAATCGCCGACTATCAGAAGAAACCAAGCTTCCATAACTCCACGGTGAAAACTGTGTTAGGTCAATCGGCAACTGTGACCGATACGAATGGCTTGAATTTATCGGAGTTTGATGAGGTTGTCGAAAATACCGCCAACATTGATTATCGGGTGAATGGCAATCAATTAGTGATTACCCCAAATGCCAATTCAAAAGAGAGCGGTGTGTTAACGCTAAAGAAATCCGCCGGTACCGGAACGCCTGTGGCTTACAAAAAAGCGGGCCAACAGACCTTGATGGCGGGGGCGATTGATAAGCCCAATACCTACACAATCAAAATTGATGTGGAAACAGAAGGTTCTTTAAAAATCAAGAAAGTTGATAAGGAATCTGGCGACGTGGTACCGGGAACGGTTTTCCATTTGAATTTTGGAAAAGCTTTACCGGAAAAAGATGTCACAACGGATAAAGACGGAGTAGCGACATTGGATGGGATTCCCCATGGCACGAAAGTAACCATTACTGAAAAATCGGTACCGGCTCTTTATACGATTGATCCCACTCCCATGACCGCAATGATTAAAGCTGGTGAGACCATTTCTGTGACTTCAAAAAATACTCGGGTAAAAGGACAAATTATTCTGGATAAAACAGGAGCTGAATCAGGCGCAAATCTTTGGAATGGAAATTATTCCTTAGCTGGAAACACCTTTTCCATTCGTAAAGATAGCCCAACTGGTGAAATCGTTAAAGAAATCACGACTGACGAAAAAGGTCATGCAGAAACACCAAAAGAGATCGCCAATGCGTTGGAATTAGGAACGTATTATGTGACCGAAACCAAAGCGAGTAATGGCTTCGTGAATACCTTTAAACCCGTGAAAGTCGAGTTGAAATACGCCAACCAAACCGTGGCACTGGTTACTAGAAATGTAAAAGGTCAAAACCAAGAAATCACTGGCGAAACCACTTTGACAAAAGAAGACAAAGAGACTGGTGAGACAACACAAGGAAAAGCCGAATTTACTGGTGCGGAATACACCTTGTTTGCTGCTGAGGATGAAAAAGCTGTCAAATGGGATGATGCTTTTAAGCCAGAATTAGTGAAGGGGACTAAAGCTTCTGATGAAACGGTGACTTTAGCTTTAGACGAAAAGAATCAAGTGGCCGTGAAGCATTTAGCCATCAATGAGTATTACTGGCAAGAAACCAAAGCACCAGAAGGCTATACCTTGGATGAAACAAAATATCCTGTTTCCATCAAAAAAGTTGATGATGACGAAAAAAATGCTGTAATTACTCAGGATGTTACAGCGAAAGAACAAGTAATTCGTTTCGGGTTTGATTTCTTCAAATTTGCCGGATCGGCGACGGGAACTGCCGAAACTGGGTTCAATGACTTAACTTTTAAAGTGACGCCGTTAGAAGGAACCAATGAAATTACCGGTGCTAAAGATGAGGCCACCACAGCTCCCAATGAACAACTGGGGTTCGATGGTTATGGAAAATTTGAAAATCTGCCTTATGGGGATTATTTGCTAGAGGAAGTAGAAGCACCAGAAGGATTCCAAAAGATTACACCACTAGAAATTCGTTCTACTTTCAAGGAAAACAAAGAAGACTATGCTAAGAGCGAATATGTCTTTACCATTACCGAAAAAGGACAAAAGCAGCCGATTAAAACAGTGAAAGTACCTTATGAGAAGCTAACCAATACGAAATTCTCTGTTAGTCTGAATCGCTTGATGCTCTATGATTTGCCAGCGGAAGAAGACAGCTTAACTTCCCTTGCGACTTGGAAAGACGGAAACAAAGAATTAACTAGCATGGAATCTACTGAATTACTCGATAAATTGAGTTATAACTTGCATGAAATCAAAGACGACTGGTATGTGGTAGCTCAAGCAATTGATGTGGAAGCCACAAAAGTTACCCAAGAAAAAGATGAACAAGCGAAACCAGTCGTGATTGCGGAAACAACCGCAACAATGGCGAACAAAGAGGAAACGGGAACCTGGGAAATTCTGCATGAATTAACGGCTGAACAAGTCTTAGATAAAACGATTGTCTTGTTCAATTATGTGTATGAAAACAAGGAAGCCTATGAAGCAGGCGATGAACCAATCGCAAAAGATGCTAGCTTGAACAATCAAGCGCAAACTGTCAATAGTGAGATTGAACGGCATGTTTCTATTCAAACAAAAGCCCATCTAGAGGACGGTTCTCAGACGTTCACTCATGGTGATGTGGTAGATATGTTTGATGATGTTTCCATTACCCATGAGGTACTGGATGGCTCAAAAGAAGCTTTCGAAACTATTCTCTATGCGTTATTACCAGATGGTACGAACAAAGAAATTTGGAAATCTGGCAAGATTGAGTATGAAGTCAACGACAAAGAATTCACCAAAACCGTGCTTGCAGAAAAAGTCGATACCAGCAACTATCCAGAAGGAACTAAATTTACTTTTGCGGAAATCAATTATGATAAAGATGGAACCATCAATGGAAAACACAATGAAGATTTGAAAGAAAAATCCCAAACTTTAACGCCAAAAGAAGCTCCGACAACATCTAGTACACCAGAACAGCCAGAAACACCAACTGTTTCAAGTGACACTCCGGAATCTAGTCCCACAGTGAAGACGTTCCCTCAAACGGGTGAAGAGCATTCCAACGTGCTACTATTCATTGGCTTTACCTTGATCTTTGCGACGGCTGGGTATTATTTCTGGAATCGCCGGAACTAAGGTGATGAGATGAAACAAGTAAATCCTAAGAACCAACGTGCGCGACCGCCTCCTAAAAAAGTAGTCGCGCTATTTTTGTATCCAAAACTAACAATGAAAAGAGGAAAAGAAGATGGAATTGAAATTTGTTGTGCCAGATATGGCCGAAACCTTTGGAAAGATAAGCTATGCCGGCGAAGGCGAAGTTTTAACAGAAGGATATGGGCGGAATACTACAGTAATTGGTCGTGGTTATCATTTGTATTCCAGTAAACAACGGGCAGATGATATTGAAGTGGTGGTAGCTGCGGAAGCTGGTGAAAAGGATTTTGATCAAGACCAACCACTAAAAGCCGTGAATCCTCACTTAGTTGCCAAAGGGTATGAGATTGAGAACCGTGGTTTTACGGATTATGTGTTGTATGTCGATGATTTAGTGAAAGCATAGGAGGAAAAAAGATGAGATTAACAGAAGGTATTGTCGTAGATTCAGGATTAACGTTTGGCAAGTTGCGTTTTTCCGCATTACGCCGGGAAGTACGGAAACAAAATGAAGATGGAACGGTTAGTAACGAGGTGAAAGAACGGACCTATAATTTGAAATCCTCAGCACAAGGCCGAATGATTCAAGTTAGTATCCCGGCCAATGTGCCCTTGCGCGAGTTTGCCTATGATGCCGAAGTCGAATTGGTCAATCCGATTGTGGATACCGTCGCCAATTATGTTTTCCGAGAAGGAACTACCGTCAATTGGTTCATCAAAGCGGATGATTTGGTGCTAAAACGCCCGCAAAATCAAGGAAATCCTAACAATCAAAATGAAGGGAAGAAATAGGTGAGAACGATGGAAATAAATGTTGAGCATATTTTAGATTGTCTCGATCAATATGGTAAAGGAGAACTGACTAGTAAACAAGTTAATGAAGCTCTGACAGTGGATGAAAAAATGTTTCTCATCATGCATCAAGGTATATTGGTGGAAGATACCGATAGCGAAGAAGACTTTGATGTACTGGATTGGTTAGGAGAAGAAGAGTCATTTTTTATGATTGTGGAAGTAAATGAAAGCCTATGTTGGGAAGCTGAATCCGTCTTGGAAGACCTTGGCGTTGAGATGCCGGATGCCATTGAAAACTTTTTAAAGCAACTAGTAGAAACCAAGCAACTTCCTGTTGTGGCAAAAGATTAGGGATGATCATTGAATTTGGCCCAATAAATCACATTGGGCCTTCTTTCGATTGGAGGTGAAAAGAGACGTGCAATACAAAGGACATCGCATACGAGCAGGAGATCAGTACTTGGTTTATCACTTTGTTCTTGGCTGGCTAATCACTGTATTCATTGGTTGGATGGTCATCTTTTATTTTCAAGAGCTTAGGTGGCTAGATTTTTCTAGTCTATCCCTTTCCACAGCTGAAATTGCTTGGTCTATGAAGGGCTTAGTCCGTCTACTGGGAAGTCTAGCACTTTCAGGAAGCATGTTCTTGCTTTACATTCACTTTTTTCACGATCATTGGCGGAGTTTGTGGCACAGGCAGAAGCTAGCCCGAATGATTCTAGAAAACCATTGGTATGAAGTAAAACAGACTCAAAGCGAGGGCTTTTTCAAAGACCTCAATAATAATCGAACCAAAGAGACCATCAGCTATTTCCCCAAAATTTATTATCGGATGAAGGGTGGGTTACTTTCCATTCGTGTTCAAATTTCACTTGGTAAATATCAAGATCAGCTCTTGAAGTTGGAAAAGAAATTGGAAAGCGGGCTGTACTGTGAACTAGTGGAAAAGGAACTCAAAGATTCTTATGTGGAATATACCTTGCTTTATGATATGATTGCCAATCGGATTGGGATTGAGGAGGTGGTGGCAGAAAATGGTACTTTACGATTGATGAAAAATCAAGTGTGGGCCTATGATTCCTTGCCGCATATGTTAATCGCTGGCGGCACTGGTGGAGGCAAGACCTATTTCTTACTCACGATTATTCAGGCGCTACTAAAATCTGATGCCGAACTATTTGTCCTTGATCCAAAGAATGCGGACCTGGCAGATTTGGCAACAGTGATGCCCCACGTGTATTCTCAAAAGGAGGAGATTTCGGTGTGTGTGGAGGATTTCTATGAACGCATGATGGCTCGTAGTAAGGCGATGAAAGAAATGCCAAACTACAAAACAGGAGAGAATTATGCCTATCTTGGTCTTCCGCCCAACTTTTTAATCTTTGACGAATATGTCGCATATATGGAAATGTTAACGACGAAAGAAAGTGCAGTAATTTTGAACAAGCTCAAACAAATTGTGATGTTAGGTCGTCAGTCTGGTTTCTTTTTGATTCTGGCGTGTCAAAGACCGGATGCGAAATATTTAGGAGATGGGATTCGCGATCAGTTTAATTTTCGTGTGGCTTTAGGTCGCATGAGCGAGCTTGGGTATTCCATGATGTTTGGTGAGGTTGAAAAAAATTTCTTTATGAAACGAATCAAAGGGCGAGGGTATGTGGATACAGGTGGGAGTGTGATTAGTGAGTTTTACACGCCATTAGTTCCAAAAGGGTATAACTTTCTAGAGAGTATCCAGAAGATTATTCAACAAAATCTACTTTCGAAAAGTAAAGGGAAGTGAATTTTTTACGAGTTATTTGTAAAGTAAAAGGGCCTTAAGCTAAAAAATGACACCAGTATCGTTCACAATAGAGATTCGTTTTTTTGTGAATGTTCACAAAAAGTGCTATACTGAGGATGAAGGGGTGGTGAATATCATGAGAAGCGATAAGAATACAATTATGAATGTCAAAAATTGGTTAGATAAGAACGATTATTCACAAGCGTGGTTAGCCGATCAAATGGGAGTGGCTAAATCCTTAATTAGTCAAATTTTCAACGGTACTCGAAAACTTCAAACTACTCATATTATTAAAATTTCAGAAATCACAGGTCTTTCTATTGCTGAACTGGCTAGTTCAGACCAAAAGACTTGTACTCAACTGGTTTATTCGTTAAGAGGGAAAATATCTAATGAAAATGGGCAACGCGCCTTGGATCAATTGTTATTAGATTCAGAGCATTTTGTCCAGTTATTAGCAAAGTAGGTGTTTTGAATAGATGGATGCGCAATTGAAGGATTTATCTGAAACTATAGCAGAAGCTTATGCAGTAAAGTTTTTAGCGGATAACGTTGGTGGAGAGATTTTTTTAGGTGGGGATATTGAGCAAATATTGGCAGATCGCGCCTATCTTGTATATCAAAGTGTTGACGATCCTAGTTATTTTGGAGCAGCTCTTCATTTAAATGGAAGGCATATTATCGCAATTAACACAAATCAACCCCTTAGAGTCCGTTATTATAGTGCGGCCCATGAGTTATGGCACTTGCAGTTTGAATCGGGTGAAATTGCAATAGGCGAAAAGCAAATTGATCAAGAACGAGCTGCGGATCATTTTGCAGCAGTCGTAATGTTGCCTAGTAATCTATTGAAAAATATTAAGAATAATTTTAAAAAAGATGATGAACGCTTAGTTTTTAAAATTGCCGATCTTTCTTCTATGCCTTATCAAGCGGTTACTAGAAGGCTGGTTGAGTTGGGGTATAAATTATCTTCAGACTTAAAATCACGAGAAGAAGCTGAATGGATTCAGGTAAGAGAACGGATTGATTTGGTTCCTAGTGTTTTAGATAAAGCAGATAGCTTTGTACAATTTCATGCTTTTTTACAAGAAGTAGATGAGAAAGTTAATAAACAAGAGCTTACTTTAGAAACAGCGGCGAATTTGGTTAAACATGTTGACGCAAAGAAAGCAGAACAATATTGGAAAAAACGACAAGAAATTGTCGATAATTGGGACCCTGATGACTAATCGAACAAATAAAGTTTTCATCGATTCAAATATGCTAATGTTCGCCGCAGAATTTCAGAAAGCAGATGTTTTTGAATGGATGGATCAGTTATATGGCGAAATTTATATTCATCAAGAAGTTTTGAATGAACTCATTTTGCCTAGTATAAAAAGCAAAATTGAAACTTTTCTATCAACAGGTCGATGGAAATTATTTGAACCAAGAATAATTCTTTCGGAATTAGAATTTGATATTTATCAAGAGCGATTATCAGATGTAAAAGATGCTTTTAGTCAAATGCGCTTAACTGCTATTGAAGCAGGTGAACGAGTTAAATCAACAACAGATTTAGGTGAAATTGCAACTCTAGCTGCTTGTATGATGATTAGTGCGCAAATCATTTGTAGCAATGATTTTGACATTCGCAAAATTGTCGAACAAGAAGATTATTGTGTTTCTACGGATGAAGCAGACTTGCCAATCATACAAGATTCAGCAGAAGATTTTTGTTTCTATTGTTATAAAAATGAAATTGCTAGTCGGAAGGATGTTCGGAAATTTTTCGGTCATATTTTTCGAGAGACACCTGGTGTACGAAAGCAAAAAATGGAGCAGTTAGATAAGCGATTGCAGTAATTTTTTCAATCGCTAAAAAAGAATAGAACAGTTCAAAGCCAAGAGCAAAATGTTCTTGGCTTTTTTCTATGGAATGAATGAGGTGAGTTATGAATTTTCTAGATTTATTTGCCGGTATTGGTGGCTTTCGCTTAGGCATGGAACAAGCAGGCCATCAGTGTATCGGCTTTTGTGAGATTGATGAATTTGCCCGGCGGAGTTATAAGGCAATCCATGATACAAGGAAGGAGGTGGAAATGCATGACATTACAAGTGTATCAGACGAGTTTGTTCAATCCCTCGGACCAGTGGACATCCTTTGCGGCGGTTTTCCGTGCCAAGCTTTTTCAATTGCGGGAAAGCGGCAAGGATTTTCCGATACTCGAGGTACTTTATTCTTTGAAATCGCTCGGTTCGCCACTCTTCTCCAACCTAAGTTTTTATTCCTTGAGAACGTCCGGGGATTGCTCAATCACGAAGGAGGGGCTACGTTCGAGACGATCCTCCGAACGTTGGATGGATTGGGGTATGATGTGGAATGGCAGGTGCTTAACTCAAAAGCCTACGTTCCCCAAAGCCGCGAGCGGGTCTTCCTTATCGGACATTCTCGAGACGCATGTACCGAACAAGTATTTCCTATCATTGGACCGTCTCCAACATCTGATCAAAACATCAGAAACTTGTTAAATATCAATCCTTCCAATCGAGGCATGGGTGGACAAGTTTATGGTTCAGATGGTGTTGCCCCAACCTTAACAGGCGATGAAGGAAGCAAAATTGCGTTACCAGCAAATGAAGGCATATCGGTGGCGGGGATGTTGCCGGGAAATTTTGAACAAGGCAATCGCGTTTATGAAGTAACTGGAACAGCCCCCACCTTATCAACGAAACAAGGTGGAACGAAGATTATGATTCGAAAAAATAAAACAGAATACCAAGAGGTGAAGCCAGGGGACAGTGTAAACCTGGCTTTTCCTAATTCCACAAGTCGCCGAGGTCGTCTGGGGAAACAAAGTGTTCATACTTTATTAACAGGAGATCAACAAGCAATCGTCACGGATCAGTATCAAATTCGGAAACTTACGCCAAGAGAGTGCTGGCGGCTTCAGGGCTTTCCGGATTGGGTCTTTGACCGTGCATCTCGAGTCAACTCAGATAGTCAATTGTATAAACAGGCCGGAAACTCTGTGACAGTTCCGGTCATTTTTGATATTGCCAGAAGACTAAAGGAGGTGGTGAAGCATGATTTATGATGAGTTGATTGGGGAAATCTACTGGGTGATTGGTAAGATTCAGTCAGATTCAGAACTAGAAGAAGAATTACGCCGGCTCAATTTTGATATTTGCAAAAATGGGGTGAAAGTCCCTGGTGATTCATATGTAATGGACGAGGAAACCGATGCTCGAATTGAGCTGAATCAAGTCATCAGTGAATTGGAACGGATTGCGGATCTTGCAAAAGAACCGAATATCCGTCAAGACTTGTTTGAGATAAAGGCAGAGTTGGAAATTGGGGGCATTGCCGAGGAGTAACCGCCAAATAAACCACTGATAGGCGCTGACCGCGGGGGATTTGCGAAGCAGAAATCCTCCGTGGTGCTGTGCCTGTTCATGGTCGGCGCTAGCCGGCCATGATGTCTCACCCCCCGTATCTAACAGGGGGGTACAAAAACACAAGAAATAAGCAAGCAACAATGAGGAATGGCTGTCCTATCAAGGATAATAAGCAACTTATATAGGTGTTAACTGATTTGAAAAAGTTAACACCTTAAATTTGGAGGTGAGAACTTGGCACAACGGAATTTAGATTATCGGCTATTAAAAGACCGACGCAACGAATATGGTGTTTCGCAAAATAAATTGGCTACGGCTTGCGGACTTAGTCGCCCGTACTTAAATCAGATAGAAAACGGTGGCGTAACACCATCCGCAAAGACCATGAGAAAAATTTTTGACCAACTGGAAAGTTTCAATCCCGAGTTACCTCTAACGTTACTGTTTGACTATGTAAGGATTCGCTTTCCCACAACGGATGCGAGGAAAATCATTCAAGAGATTCTTCATTTGAAATTTGATTATATGCTTCATGAGGATTACGCGTTTTACTCCTATCAAGAACAATATGTCATGGGGGATATTGTGGTGATGCTTTCTCATGAAAAAGATAAAGGAGTACTTTTAGAACTTAAAGGGCGTGGTTGTCGCCAATTTGAAACTTTTTTACTCGCTCAAAAGCGTAGTTGGTACGACTTTTTCGAAGATTGCCTAAAAGCTAGCGGCGTGATGAAACGCTTGGATTTAGCAATCAATGATCGAGTTGGCTTATTGGATATTCCTGAGCTAACGAAAAAATGTCAGAAGCAAGAATGTATCTCCTTGTTCCGTACCTTTAAGAGCTATCGTTCCGGGGAGTTGTTGAAAGCCGATGAAAAGGACGGCATGGGCAATACCTTATATATCGGCAGTCTCAAAAGCGAGGTCTATTTTTGTTTGTACGAAAAAGATTATGAACAATATATCAAGTTAGGGATTCCTTTAGACCAGACCGAAACGAAAAATCGTTTTGAAATCCGGTTAAAAAATGATCGTGCCTATCATGCGATTCAAGATTTGTTAAAAGGTCGCAGTATTGAGAGTACCACGTTTTCGATTATCAATCGTTATGTGCGGTTTGCGGATAAGCTGGAAGGGAAAAGAAGAACCAACTGGCCGTTGAATGAACAATGGGGTCGTTTTATTGGACGGAATCGGAAGGAAATTCAACTAACTTCTGAGCCGAAACCTTATACCATTGAACGAACCTTGAATTGGCTAGGCCGACAAGTTGCGCCTACGTGGAAGATGGCCAAGGAGTTGGATCGTTTGAATCAGACAACGTATATCCAGGATATGGTACAGAATGCACGCTTATCAGACCGGCACAAAAAGATTTTGGAGCAACAAAGTATGGCAATTGAAAACTTGATTATATGAAAAGAGGAATTGTGATGGGAATTGTAAAAGATATTTTATTGGTATTTGGTGGCAGTCTCCTTGGCGTTACTGTGATGTGCTTGATGCATGCAAGTGCAGCGGCGGATCGAGCAATGGAAAAGAAAGGAAAGTGATGAAATGAATTTCGGACAAAATTTGTATCAATGGTTTTTAACCAATGCCCAATCCTTAGTCTTACTGGCAATTGTGGTCATTGGTTTATTTTTAGGATTTAAGCGGGAGTTTTCCAAACTGATTGGCTTTTTGGTGATTGCCTTAATTGCGGTTGGACTGGTCTTCAACGCTTCTGGTGTGAAAGATGTCTTACTCAATTTGTTTAACCGAATTGTTGGGGCTTAGGGGGTATCACGATGGAACAGATGCGTATTTATATTGCGAACTTAGGTCGATACAACGAGGGCGAGTTGGTGGGGGCGTGGTTTACCCCGCCTGTCGATTTTGATGAAGTGAAAGAACGGATTGGGTTAAATGACGAATATGAGGAATATGCAATTCATGATTATGAGTTGCCCTTTGAGATTGATGAGTATACACCAATTGAGGAAATTAATCGGTTGTGTAGCTTAGCGAAGGAGCTTGAAGGAACGCCGATTGGTGAAGTTGCTTCTGAGATTCAACACGCTTTCTTCAATTCTTTCGAGGAAATGGTAGAGCATATGGATGATATTGTTTATTATCCGGACTGCGATGATATGAGTGATGTAGCGTATTACTTGATTGTAGAAGCTGGTGATTTTGGCGAAGTACCGGAACATTTGAAGACGTATATTGATTTTGATGCTTGTGGTCGAGACTTGGAGATTGGAGGAAATTATTTGGTTACGAGTCGTGGGGTTTTTGAATTCTTAGGTTAATTAATATTTCCCTTATCTTGTAGAAAAATAAGAATTGAAGGATAATGTAGTCATGACTTTCTACAAGGGGGACAGGTTAGTGATAGAGAAGGTACGGATCGAGAATTTTAAGTGTATAAAGGGAACTTTTGAGTTAGATTTGAAGCAAGGAATTAATATTCTTGTTGGTAATAATGAAGCAGGAAAATCTACAATACTAGAAGCGATTCATATGGCCTTGTGTGGTGTCTTTAGGGGAAAGACAATTAAGGGAAACTTATCTCAATATTTATTTAATTATGAAGTTGTAAATGAGTATCTGAATAATATTAATCAAGGAATAATAAATGAGGCTCCTTATATACTCATAGAGCTTTACTTATCAGAAGGCGCATTTCCTATATTAGAGGGAGATAGATTTAGTGATAAAAGTAGGTTAGGTAGAACAAATGGAATTGCTTTAAAAATCGCCTTTGATGAAAAATATAATGAAGAGTATGAATCATTGCTAAAAAGCTCCGAATTAGTGAGTTTACCAATAGAATACTATGATGTCGAATGGTATGCTTTTTCAAGAAAACCTCTAACTTCCAGAAGCATTCCAATAAAATCGTCCTTCATTGATGTTGGTTCTAGTAAATTCCAAAATGGTTCAGATGTCTATATATCGAGAATTGTACAAAATACTTTGGAAATGGATGAAAAAACAAAAGTGGCTCAAGCTTTCCGAAAGGCAAAGGAATTTTTCTCCAAAGATTCCGCTATTGCTAATATCAATACGAAAATAACAGGAATTTCAAAGTTAAGTAAAAAGGAAATTGAGTTGACTGTTGATTTGGGATCACGTTCTACTTGGGATGGAAGTCTTATTACACAATTAAATAAGATTCCCTTTGATTATATTGGGAAAGGTGAACAAGCTGTTATAAAAACAGAACTAGCCTTATCAAATAAGAAATCTGAAGCATCATCTGTTATTTTGATTGAAGAACCAGAATGTCATATAAGCCATGCTCGACTAAATCAGTTGCTTGAAAGTATAAAATCAAATTATGGTGATAAGCAAATTATTATATCTACACATAGTAGTTTCGTGGCTAATAAGCTTGGTTTAAACAATCTAATATTGTTGAATCAGCAGAAGACTGTACGATTTAATCATCTAAAATCAAAAGATTTTTTTGAGAAAGTTGCGGGATATGATACTTTACGACTAATACTCTGTGATAAGGCTATTTTGGTAGAAGGCGATTCTGATGAGTTGGTGATACAAAGAGCATATATGGATACACATAATGGACGATTACCAATTGAAGATAATGTTGATGTGATATCAGTTGGAACTTCATTCTTACGATTTTTAGAGATTGCTGAAAACCTAAAAACTACGGTTCGGGTTGTAACTGATAACGATGGAAATGTAGCCGCGTTAGAAAGAAAATACCAGGATTATATTGATTCAAATAAAAAAGAAAATATAGAAATTTGTTATGACGAAAATGTTACAACGGGAACTTTGACGATTGGTACAAAAAATCCTAAACTATTTAACTACAATACGTTGGAACCGCTTTTACTGAAGGATAATACGCTAGAATTATTTAATCAGATATTTGAAACAGATTACTCTGAAGAGGACCTTCACAAATATATGAAAACACATAAAACAGAATGCGCGTTGAAAATTTTCAACTATCCTTCAAATATTAAGTACCCAGAATATATTATGAGGGCAGTACAATGAAAAACCAACTATTGATTGCCGCTGCAGGTGCAGGAAAGACAACTTATTTTGTAAAAGAAGCACTAGCTTGTCCGAATGAAGTTCTTATCACCACTTTTACGGAAGAAAATGAAAAAGAAATTCGTAAAAAATTTATGAAATTAAATAATGGAATTATTCCTGCTAATGTTACTATTCAAACTTGGTTCTCTTTTTTGATTGAGCATGGGGCAAAACCATATCAAGGTAAAATGACTGACAAAAAAATTACGGGCCTCCTTCTTGTTAACCAAAAGTCAGGATTAATGTATAGAGGAAAGTTTCCACGGTACTATCCCGAAGATGATGTAGATAATCATTATTTTACAAAAGATTATCAAATATATTCAGATAAGCTGTCAAAATTTGTGGTTAAATGCAATGAAAAAAGTAATGGATATGTAGTTGAACGGATTTCATCATTATATTCAACTATTTTTATTGATGAAGTACAGGATATGGCGGGATACGACTTAGAGTTTATTAAATTACTTCTTGGCTCAAATTCTCTTGTAAAAATGGCTGGTGATCCGAGGCAAGTAACTTATCACACTCATTTTTCTTCTAAGTATAAAAAATATAAAGATGGTAAAATTCAAGACTTTATTTCAACAGAATGTAAAACAATAGATTGTTCCATTGATACTGATACTCTTAAGGGGAGTTGGCGTAACAATCAAAATATATGTGAGTTTGCCAATAAATTGTTTCCTAATTACCCACAATGTGAGTCGCTTCATGTGGAAACAACTGAGCATGACGGTGTTTTTTTTGTAAAAGAAAAGGATATGGATGAATATCTTGAAACGTATAAACCGTTGCAACTACGCTATGACAGAAGAACTAAAGGTATCCATTCTGGTTACGATATTAAAAACTTTGGCGAATCAAAAGGTGCTACCTTTGATAGAGTCGTGATTTATCCAACTAAAAAGATGTTGGATTGGGTATTATCAGATAAACCAATAAGCTCTTTTGAAATAAAGTGTAAGTTTTATGTAGCAATCACTAGGGCAAAATTTAGTGTTGCAATTGTATGTAAAGATAATCTTGATACAGAGGTGTTACCTATGTATCAATAATAGTCAAGTTACTTAGAGAGTGTCGGTATACGATACTCTTTTTTAGTTTTATAAGGAGTGAAGGAATGAAAAAAATAAAAAGCTATACCAGTATCTGGGCAGTTGAAAAAGTTATCTATGCAATCAATGACTTTCAGCTGCCATTTCCTGTGACTTTTAACCAGATGGCTTGGTTTGTATTATCCTTGTTGCTTGTCATTGTATTTGCCCATGTGCCTCCACTATCTATGATAGAGGGGGCGTTTTTAAAATACTTGGGCATACCGGTGGCGGTTACTTGGTTTATGTCGCAAAAGACCTTTGACGGTAAGAAACCATTAGGATTTTTACGATCCTTTATCAGTTATCACTTACGATTTAAGGTCACTTTTGCTGGAAAGAAAGTCAAAGAACAGAAAAAACGATGGGATGAACCCATTACTCTTGTAAGGAGTGTGAACTATGTACCCGATTAAATATATTGAGAATAATCTTGTTTTTAACCAAGAAGGCGAGTGCTTTGCCTACTATGAACTAGTGCCCTATAACTATTCCTTCTTATCACCGGAACAGAAGTATCAAGTGCATGATAACTTTCGCCAATTAATCGCGCAAAACCGTGAAGGCAAGATCCATGCATTACAAATTGCGACAGAAAGCAGTATTCGAGCTACACAAGAGCGGTCGAAAAAGGAAACTACCGGTAGACTCAAAGAAGTAGCGCAACAACGAATTGATTTACAGACAGATGCATTAGTATCCATGATTGGCGATAGTCAGATTGATTATCGCTTTTTTATTGGCTTCAAACTGATCGCGACAGATGAAGAGGTTAATCTAAAGAGTCTCAAAAAGTCTTTCTTATCTGGGCTTCAAGAATTTGTCTATGGGGTGAATCATCATTTGATGGGGGATTTCGTTTCCTTATCCAATGAAGAAATTCGCCGGTATACCAAACTTGAAAAACTAATGGAAAGTAAATTGGCTCGGAGATTTAAAGTAAGACGAGTCACACCGAGTGATCTGACCTATTTGATTGAACATATTTATGGAGAGAAAGGAACGCCATTTGAAGAATATGAATTTCAATTGCCAAAGAAAAAGCTAAAATCAGAAACGCTGGTGAAACGTTATGACCTACTACGTCCCAGTCGTTGTTTGATTGAAGAAAAGCCTCGGTACTTACGCATGGAACATGAAAATCATGAATCGTATGTAGCGTATTTGACAATCAATACAATTGTAGGGGAGATGGAGTTTCCTTCCTCAGAACTTTTTTATTACCAGCAACAACAATTCACTTTTCCAATCGACACGAGTGTAAATGTGGAGATCGTCACCAACAAAAAGGCATTAGCTACCGTTCGCAACAAGAAAAAGGAACTGAAAGATTTAGACAACCACGCTTACCAATCTGATAATGAAACGAATTCCAATGTCTTAGATGCTTTGGACTCAGTGGATGAATTGGAAACCACCTTGGATCAGTCGAAAGAATCCATGTATAAACTGAGCTATGTGGTTCGGGTGAGTGCGGAATCTGTAGATGAACTAAAACGCCGCTGTGATGAAGTGTTTGATTTTTATGATGATACCAATGTAAAACTAGTCCGGCCTTTTGGCGATATGATGGGTTTACATGAAGAATTCTTACCCTCAAGTAAACGATATATGAACGACTATATCCAGTATGTCACGTCTGACTTTTTAGCGGGGCTTGGTTTTGGGGCTACTCAGATGTTAGGAGAATTAGAAGGGATTTACCTTGGCTACAATGTGGATACAGGTCGTAATGTTTACCTGAAACCGGCATTGGCTTCCCAAGGGCTAAAAGGCTCAGTTACCAATGCCCTCGCCGCGGCTTTTCTTGGTTCTCTTGGTGGTGGAAAATCCTTTAGTAACAATCTCTTAGTCTATTATGCCGTCCTTTTTGGTGGGCAAGCTGTGATTGTTGATCCAAAAGGAGAACGCGGTTGCTGGAAAGAAACTTTGCCAGAAATTGCGGGTGAAATCAATATCCTCAACTTAACTAGTAAGCCAGAAAACCAAGGCCTGCTTGATCCTTATGTGATTATGAAGAAAAAGAAAGACTCAGAAAGTTTAGCGATTGATATTTTGACCTTCTTAACGGGAATTTCTAGTCGAGATGGAGAGAAGTTTCCTGTTCTGCGCAAAGCCATTCGGACCGTTACCCAAAGCGATCAACGAGGGTTGCTACAAGTCATTAATGAACTTCGAAAAGAGGGCTCACCAGTTGCGGAAAATATCGCCGATCATATCGAATCCTTTACCGATTATGATTTTGCCCATTTGCTTTTCTCAGATGGTTCGATTACCCAATCGATTAGTTTAGACAAGCAGTTAAATATCATTCAAGTAGCGGATTTGGTTTTACCAGATGCAGAAACGACTTTTGAAGAATATACCACCATGGAATTGCTTAGTGTTTCGATGTTAATCGTCATTTCGACTTTTGCCTTGGACTTTATCCATAGCAACCGAGAAATTTTCAAGATTGTGGACCTGGATGAGGCTTGGTCATTTCTTCAAGTAGCGCAAGGAAAGACGTTATCAAATAAGCTCGTTCGTGCTGGTCGGGCCATGAATGCCGGGGTTTATTTTGTTACGCAAAACAGTGACGATTTACTGGATGAGCGCTTGAAGAATAATATCGGGTTGAAGTTTGCGTTTCGCAGTACCGATATTCATGAAATCAAGAAAACCTTGGAATTTTTTGGATTGGATCAAGAAGATGAAAGCAATCAAAAACGCTTGCGAGATTTGGAAAATGGGCAATGCTTGATGCAAGATTTGTATGGTCGAGTAGGTGTTGTCCAAGTTCATCCAGTCTTTGAAGAACTCTTCCATGCCTTTGATACCCGTCCGCCGGTTCAAGAGAGAATGGAGTGAGGAGATGAAAAAGAAACTTTTTCGGATTGTGGGAATTGTTTTGGTTAGTCTATTTTCTCTTATCATTCTTTTGAGCTTAGTCGGGACGGTCGTGGAGGCAACTGGACTTGTTGATGATACGATTGAAGCAGGAAACATTTATTCTCAGTATTCTCTAAACAACTACCAATTAGATTTCTTTGTGGATAGTTCCTGGGATTGGTTGCCTTGGAACTGGGGAGATGGCTTGGGAAAGAGTGTGATGTATGGTCTTTATGCCATTACTAATTTTATCTGGACAGTTAGTTTATATTTGTCGAATGCCACGGGTTATGTAGTTCAAGAAGCCTACAAGTTAGATTTCATTTCGGATACGGCAGAAAGTATTGGGAAGAATATTCAAACACTCGCTGGCATAAACGAAAATGGTCTTCAAACTTCTGGATTCTACTTTGGGTTTCTGTTATTGATGGTTTTGACATTAGGAGCTTATGTGGCATACACCGGATTATTAAAACGAGAAACTACGAAAGCAGTGAGAGCAGTCATCAATTTTGTAGTGATTTTTCTACTATCAGGATCTTTTATTGCCTATGCGCCTACCTATATCACGAAAATCAACGACTTTAGCTCGGATGTTAGTGAAGCTGCTCTTAGCCTTGGAACCGAGATTGTGGTCCCCAATTCGGAAAGCCAAGGAAAAGATAGTGTGGATTTGATCCGGGATAGCTTGTTTTCCATTCAAGTACAACAACCATGGCTACTGTTGCAATTTGATGATTCCAATATTGAAGAAATTGGGGAGGAGCAAGTCAACAAGATTTTATCTGTCAGTCCAGATGAAAATAAAGGAAAGGATCGAGAAGAGGCAGTCAAAGCGGAGATTGAAGAAAACGACAATGCGAATCTAAGTATAACCAAGACCATGAACCGATTAGGGACCGTGGTCTTTTTGGTGTTGTTCAACATTGGCATTTCTTTCTTTGTTTTTCTCCTGACCGGGATTATGTTGTTTTCACAAATTCTCTTCATTATCTTTGCGATGTTTCTACCTATTAGCTTTTTATTGTCGATGTTGCCAACTTATGAAAGTTTGGGAAAAAAGGCGATTATTCGTTTGTTCAATACGATTATGATGCGAGCCGGCGTCACGTTGGTGATTACGACTGCATTTAGTATCTCCACGATGTTTTTCAATATTTCAGCCACCTATCCATTCTTTATGGTGGCCTTTCTGCAAATTGTGACTTTTGCTGGAATCTATTTCAAATTAGGGGACATTATGAGTATGTTCAACCTCCAAAGTAATGATAGCCAGTCAATGGGAAGGCGCGTCATGCGAAAACCTCAAATGTTAATGAATCGAAAGTTACGACAACTTAATCGAAATGTGGGGCGAACATTGGCTTTTGGTGGTGGTGCAGCAGTTGGCGGAAAACTAGCAAAAGATCAATCAAAATCCAGATTGAAGTCTCCTGGTTTTTCTCCACGAAAGAATCCATCATTATCTAACAATAAAGAGGTAATATCTGACCCGAATAAGGAAAATCCAATCTCAAAAAATAAGAAACAATCTCGAATGAATTTGGCCGGAAGAAAAATCGGCAAGGTACTAGATACCCAATCAATGGTAAAAGCCAAAGCACAACAAGTAAAGGATCAAGTAAGGAATACACCAACTAATTTGAAATACAATCTGCATAAAGAAATTGAAAAGACGAAAAAAGCACCAGAAGAATTCAAGCGTGGACTTGTCCAAGAAAAAGCGAATCGAGCGGAGTTGCGAGAAAAACAACGACAACGTAGAGATGAAAAAATGGCTGAAAAGCGGAAAGTATTGGGAAATTCAGCAAATCGTCATAGAAAAGGTAGGACCAATGTTCCGATAAAAGAGGAATCCAAATCTCAGAAAAGTAAGATACCAAGGAATGTACCAGCCAATCGAATTGTAAAAATGAATTCGAATCCTGAAATCAAACGAAGACTCTCAAATCAAAAATTGAGTACGAAAGAAAACAATCAACCAGTAAGAAAAGTGACTCCTATCCAACAGGCGAAGAAGCGATCCATTCTTGCAAAAGCAGGCAATCGAAAAGTACAAAGAAGAATGAAAACTCGTCCAAAACCAAGGTCGGGTGAGTCTAAATGATCATAAGAAAATTGAGTACAATCTCGTTGGCAATCCTGACGATTTCTTTTTTGGGCATCCTGATGTGTGTCGGCTTACTATTTGGTGAGGATAGTGAAGGAAGCAACAGTTCTGTTACCTCTCCCGGTGGCAGTAGTGTCTCAGAGAAAGTTTTAAAACATCGGTCACTGGTAGAAAAGTATGCCAAGGAATCGGACATTTCAGATTATGTACCGATTCTTTTGGCGATTATTCAAGTGGAGTCGGGTGGTACAGCAAATGACGTGATGCAAAGCTCTGAATCAGCTGGCTTACCACCTAATTCTTTAGATACCGAGGCATCCATTAAACAAGGGTGTTTCTATTTTGCTTCTCTGGTTAAACGAGCCAACGAGTTAGGCTGTGATCAAGACAGTATTATTCAAGCCTATAACTATGGTGGTGGGTATTTGGATCATGTCGCAAAAAATGGCAAGAAGCATAGTTTTGCTTTGGCGGAATCCTTTTCAAAAGAAAAATCAGGTGGTCAAAAAGTTGATTACCCCAATCCAATCGCCATTAAAGAGAATGGCGGGTGGCGCTACAACTACGGAAATATGTTTTATTGTTTGTTGGTGAAACAATATCTGACCACGATACAGTTTGATGATAAAACAGTCCAAGGGATTTTTGACGAGGCATTTAAGTATGAAGGAACGGCTTATGTATTTGGTGGATCAAGTCCCGCAACGGGTTTTGATTGCAGTGGCTTAACTCAATGGTGTTATGCCAAAGTTGGCCTGAAACTTCCACGAGTGGCTCAGGATCAGTATGATGCCATGAGTCATATTGACCTAAAAGATGCCAAGCCAGGAGATTTAATTTTCTTTCACTCAACTTATGATGCTGGTACTTACGTGACTCATGTGGGCATTTATGCAGGAGAGAATCGGATGTTTCATGCGGGAGATCCAGTGGGCTGGACGAATCTTACCGAAACCTATTGGCAGCAGCATCTTATCGGAGCTGGCAGATACAAATAAGAGAAAAGAGGAACGAAAAATGAAGATAAAAATTGAACGGAATAAAAAAGAGAAGATTTCCAAAAAGAAAAAAGAACGGACGGTTTCAGTGGGCAAGCATCGAAAAATGGTGCTTGCCCTTTGGCTTTTACTATTTTGTAGTCTCACTTTTGGGATATACAAAAATTTCACGGCGATTGATCAGCACACGACTCATGAGAAAGTAGTCGTGAAGGAGAAGATATTGAATACCTCTGGAGTAGAGAATTTCACGATGGATTTTGTGAAAGAGTATTTTTCATGGAAAAACGACAAAGAAGCCATTGAAAAGAGAATGACTAATCTTGGACAGTATCTTACCGAAGGAGGATTATCTTTAAGCCAAGATATGGTTCGAGCGGATATTCCCACTAGTTCCGAAGTCGAGTTCGTGAAAATTTTGGACGTGAAAAAGCAATTAAAAGAATTTGTCGTTTCTTTCTTAGTAGATCAAAAGATTACAGAAGGAAAAAAATCACAACAAGTTTCTTCTGCATATCGAGTGAGTATTTTTGAAGATAAAAAAGGAAACCATATTATGATAAGCTTACCGACTATGATTGCAAAGCCAGGAAAAGCGAATTATAAAGCAAAACAACTAGAGACTGATTCAGAGATTAATGCCAAGACATCGGAGGAAATCACTGAGTTTCTAGAGACCTTTTTCAAGCTTTATCCAACTGCTTCAGAAAAAGAGCTGGAGTATTATGTTGAAAATGACACAATACGACCAATCAATACGAACTTAAAATTTGTGGAATTAGTGAATCCAGTTTATACACAAAATGAAAAAAATGTACAAGTGAAAGTTGATGTAAAATATCTTGATAATCTATCAAAAACAATGAATTACTTTCAGTATGAATTGAGATTACAAAAGGATGGAAACTGGAGAATTATCAAGGCTGAGTAAAATAACTTAAATTAATAAGTTGAATGTTTTTTTTGCATCATTTTTAGATATTTGGATTGATTTAATGGGGTTTTTGGAAAGAGAATGCAGGTGGGGGTGATACGGGGTTATGGTTAATCCTCACTTATTAGTAATTTTATATGGTAATTATTCTGGGTAAAAAAGACTGTACACAAGGCACGTTAACTTTGTGTGCAGTCTCCAAAAATTCACTTTTTAGAAATTAGATTTAAATGAATAATTCCACTTCGAATTTTCTCAAGGTTTCTTTACAGTGTTAATTGATGGATACTTTAAAATCTTTTTACTTGACTTGGAGTGGGCTTAAAGGAATATGTTAGTTTTGTAACCTAGTGAAAGTATTTTATGTTAGTGATCAAAAAATTAGTGAAAGATGAAGAATAAGGAGATGAAGGTAATAGTTTATCAGTTAGTAATAGAGGATCTTAATTTTTAAAACGAGATATTTATTCGCTAGGACATGTTAACAAATTTGATTAGGAAAGAGGAATAATAATGCCAAGACAAACAATCAATCCCTATACCAATGAAGTTTTAAAAACATTTGCGGATGCGACTGATGAAGAAATTGAACAGACATTAGCAACAGCTGACAAGTTGTACCGTGAAATGAAGCATGAAGACATTAACGAACGCGCGATTGTTTTGCATAAAGTAGCTGATTACATGCGCAATCACAAAACAGAGTTAGCCGAAGTGATGACTTTAGAAATGGGTAAATTAATTTCGGAGTCTGAGGGTGAAGTTGAATTGTGTGCGATGATTGCAGATTACTTTGCTGATCATGCTGCTGAGATGTTAGCGCCAACTTTATTGCACACCAGAGCAAGTGGTGAAGCAAAAGTTTATAAGCATTCTACCGGTGTCATATTAGCTGTTGAACCATGGAATTTTCCTTACTACCAGATTATGCGCGTTTTTGCACCGAACTATATGGTTGGCAATCCTATGATTCTTCGCGATGCCGCTAATATTCCTTGGTCTGCACAGACATTTGCAGAGATGGTGATTAAAGCAGGTGCTCCGACCGGTTCTATCACCAATTTATTTATGAGCTATGACCAAGTGGAGGAAATTATTGCTGATCTCCGTATTCAAGGCGTTGCTTTAACGGGGTCTGAAAGAGGCGGTGCTTCTGTTGCAATGGCTGCTGGCAAAAATTTAAAGAAAAACACGATGGAACTTGGTGGCCAAGATGCTTTTATTGTTTTAGCAGATGCTAATATGAATGATGTTTGTGATATTGCTTGGCGTGCACGTTTATATAATGCCGGTCAGGTTTGCACCTCATCCAAACGGTTCATTGTGCTGGATAATGTATACGATGAGTTTCTAGAAAAGTTAATCGCAAATTTCGCTTCCGTTAAACCCGGCGATCCAATGGATAGAGCAACAACACTGGCACCAATGAACACGAAACGGGCTAAAGAAAAATTACAACAGCAAGTTGATGAAGCAATTGCTGCTGGGGCAACTGTTGCTTATGGCAATCAACCAATTGATTTATCAGGTCAATTCTTTATGCCTACTATTTTGACAGATATTACCCCCGATAATCCGGCTGCACATACCGAAATGTTTGGTCCAGTGGCACAAGTTTATCGCGTTCACAGTGAAGAAGAAGCCATTAAAGTGGCTAATGACTCACAATATGGATTAGGTGGAATTGTCTTTAGTGGTGATCCCTTACATGGGGAAGAAGTCGCTGCGCAAATCGAAACTGGAATGGTCTTTGTTAATAACTTTATGACATCATTACCAGAATTGCCCTTTGGTGGTGTTAAAAACTCTGGCTATGGTCGAGAAATGAGTGAACTAGGTTTGATGGCGTTTGTCAATGAACAGCTTATTGTTACAGCAAGCCATCCGGATTTGAACAATGTTGCTGGTGGGTTAGTTAAAGTGGATTAAATTTCATAGAATTTAAATATGCCAACTATTACTATGAAGGGTATATTGAATTCAAAACAGAAGATTTGAAAAAAATACCTCTAAAAGTTTCCCGTTGTAGGCAGCGTACTCGGCTTATAACGGGATTTTTTACTTTGGTAAGACTTATAATTTCATATGAAATCTAAAATCACTATATAGAGGATAAGGTATTGGTATCATATTTCCTACAAATAGGAAATATTTATGATGCGTTTTTAACACTGATTATTATTTCAGATATTGATAATTATTTAATAAGGTTTTTGGAGATGAAACGCAAGGGGACATGAGTGGCACAGTTAATATCCCCATTCATTGAGAATAACAACGCTTGATACTATAGATCAAAAATAGATAAAATATCCTTTTAAGTAGTCTACATTGATACTTGAAACGATATTTTTTTACTATTTTATTGATGATGTCATCTATTAAGTTCAAAGGAACAATCTTGAGATGAGTTGGTAACAAGGAGTGTAAAACAGGAATAGCTAAGGTTTGTTTTTGCGTATGACGGAATATATGGGTCGTAATATGTTTATTAAAACTAAGTTTATTATCAATATCAATTCCTGCTCGTTTTGGATTACCTTTTCGATTTAATTTTCCATTTTCAGGTGAGTTGAGGAAA
>Ga0334900_1000176_pt1 | contig 107702 bp, 83 predicted proteins | sample GraSluR3_MG_2_FD_207231 | JGI IMG/M metagenome (GOLD analysis project Ga0334900, IMG submission 207231) | Sludge microbial communities from methane-producing bioreactor in Wageningen University, Netherlands - Granular Sludge_31_08-R3 | ecosystem: Engineered > Bioreactor > Anaerobic >... | reverse complement strand
TGCAGCTGTCCGCCTTCTTAACGATAGACCGCGAAAGTGTCTTGGCTGGAAAACTCCTCTGGAAGCTTTTTCAGACATGCTTCATCAGGATGACCAAAAGCGTTGCACTTGATTTGACAAACTAAGATTATTATTCTCGGCTTGGCTTTATCGGAGAAGTTCGCATTCTTCGGTCTTCGGGAGAGACCATAGCCCGGGGAGGCAAGGAGTCCCGGATAGCGGATAGTCCGGAGCTTTTCCGGCACTTTCTTGCGGAGCAGAAGCCCTTTGCGGCTCTCGTGAAATCTCGGAACGTCCAGGAGTTTCTGGCGGTGTCTCCCATTTCCATAACCAAAGGAGCGGCGTTTCTTTCGGACTCTTCGGAGGCTCCGGAAGGCGAACCATCGGGCTGGTATGTTCTTCTTTCCACAGATAAAAGCCGGGCTCTGGAGGATTTTTATGGAACCCTCGGGTTTATCGTCTTCGGCGGGGGAGGATTGACGCTTCTGGTAGTGCTCGCAGTTTCCCTGAGGGCGGGGAGGGAGGCCCGCCCCGTCCAGATTCTTGGAGAGGCCCTGCATGCTCTGGGAGAGGGAAAACTCCATGACCGGATCTTTCTCGAAGGATGTGAGGAGTTGCGGGACGTGTCCGAAGCCTTCAACGACATGGCGGAAAAACTTCAGAAGACCATGATCTCCCGAGACGAGCTTGTAAAGGAGGTTCTGGAGCGCCAAAAAGCTCAGGAGGTACTGCGTGAGAGCCAGCGGCAATACTCGGAACTTGCGGAGGAGGCTCCGGTGGGAATTCTTACCTGTCATCGAGATGGAACCATAGAGTATTGCAATGCGAGGCTTGCTCAGATTCTGGGAGCTCCGAACCGGGAGGCCAGCAAGAAAATCAACCTTCTTCGTTTTCCGCTTCTCGTGAAGGCGGGAATTTCCGAAAAGGTGGAACTTTCCATGGCGGGAAAGAAACCTCTTAGCTTCGAGGTTTTTTACGAATCCGCCTGGGGAAAGAGAATCTGGCTTCGGCTCCACGTGAAACCCCGGATTCTTCGAGGTATCGCCGAGGGAGCCCTGGTGATGGTGGATGATGTGACCAGTGAAAAGAGTGCTCTGGAAGAGCTTCGGGAGCGGGAGGAGAAGTTTCGGCAGATCTTCGAGAGTACCAACGATGCCATGTACCTTTACCGGGTGGTGGAGGACGGCCTGTGGACCATGGGGGAGGTGAACTCCCAGGGGTGCGCTCTTTTGGGCTATAACCGGGATTCCTTCTGTGTCATGACCAGCCGGGATATGGTGACTCCCGAAAGCCTTGCCGTCATGGGAGAGTTCATGACGGAGGTCTGTGCCAGAACCCGGGGGCGGTGCGAAATGGAGCTCCAGAATGCCGAGGGAGTTCCCGTGATCGTGGAGATGCAGGGCCATCTCTTCGTTATGCGGGGATGCCGCTGGGCTCTCTGCGTGGCCCGGGATCTTCGGGAGTGGAAGAAGGTTTACGGAGAAGTTCTGCTTCAGGCCCGGGCACTCAACGCCGCGGCGAACGCCATGGTCATCACCGATGGCCGAGGGCGGGTGGAGTGGACCAACCCCGCTTTTTCACGCCTTACGGGCTATTCTCAGGAGGAAATCGAGGGACGTCTTCTTCGGAATTTTATCCGTTCCGGCAAAGAGGAGGAGGATTTTTACCAGAGCATGGAGCGGCATGTTTTCGAGGGAAAATCCTGGTACGGAGAGATTCTCAATCGGCGGAAAGATGGCTCCCTCTACTACGAAGAGGAGACCATAACTCCCGTGCTGGATGCGGATGGCAAGATCGCTCACTTTATTTGCGTGAAAAACGACATCTCCTCCCGCAAGAAGATGGAGATGGAACTTCAGGGGGCCCGGGAGAAGGCGGAGGAAAGTCATCATGCCAAATCGCAGTTTATCGCCATGGTAAGCCATGAAATCCGTACCCCCCTGAGCAGCCTCCTGGGCATGCTGGAGCTTCTCCGGGAGACGGAGCTTTCCCAGGAACAGCGGGAGTATACGGATCTCATGGAGAACAGCGGAGACATGCTTCTCGCCCTGGTGAACAACGTGCTCGACTTCTCCAGAATCGAGGCGGGGAGAATAGAACTCAACACGGTGGAGTTCGTTCTGAAGCCCCTTCTGATAAATCTCTTCTGCCCTCTGGAGATGAAGGCCCGGGAGAAGGGACTCGGCTTTCGCATGGATCTTTCCGAGAATCTTCCCGCGCGCCTTTGGGGAGATCCTCTCCGGCTGCGGCAGGTGCTCATGAATTTGGCCAGCAATGCGGTGAAGTACACCGACAGAGGAGAAATTGCCGTGGCAATCCGGCTGGAAAGAGAGATTGGAGAAAAGGTCTTCCTCCGGTTCTCCGTAAAGGATACGGGCCGGGGAATTTCCGAGAAGGAACAGCAGAGCCTTTTCGGGGAGTTTGTTCAGCTTCCCTCCTGGCAGGGAGAGTATCGGGAAGGAACGGGGCTCGGCCTGATCATAGCGAAATCCCTGGTGGAAAGAATGCAGGGTACCATAGATTTTCAAAGCCGGGAAGGAGAGGGATCCGAGTTTTGGTTCGTTCTTCCCTTTGCCACCGAAAACCCCGGCGGAGGAAAGGCTTTGGGAGAGTAACTCTCAGCCGTTCCAGCACCTTTTAGGGCTTTTGTGCTCCAGAAAGGGGCCGGGATGGTGCGTGAAGATAATTCGGGAGGGTATTCCCCGCACCCGGCCCAGAGCTTCGCGCATCTTCTCCAGGGGAAGGCTTTCGTCTTTTCGGGTTGCCAGGGTGGCGACAAGAGCCTCGGGATATTTCTCTCCATACCGAAGAGAGAGAGAAAAATCCCGAATTTGCGAAAATCCCCATAGGGCGTTTTCCGCCTCCTCCAGGCGGAGGGGTTCTCCCCGGGCTCCTTCTATGGGAAGGCGCCCCGTCACTTCCAGGCGTTTCAGCGGAGAGCCGCAGGGGCAGTTCCCCGGAAGAAGCCTTCCCCGGTCTCCCGTGCGGTATCGAAGGAGCGGAAAGGAAGGACGCGTCAGCGTGGTGATCACCACCTCTCCCCAGTATCCCCCGGAAAGTGCCTTTCCCCGGGAATCCACGATTTCCACGAGCAGATCCATCTCCCGGATATGGCATCCTTTCCGGGCGAAGCACTCCACCGCACATCCCCATCCGGATTCGGCAAGTCCATAGTGATTGAAGACCTCGCACTGCCATGCCTCTTGGATGCGCTTCCGAAGGGCGGGAGGTGCCGCATCGGCGCTGAGAAGCACCTTTTCCGGGGCCCACCGGGTTTCTCCCGCCAGCCATGCCATCTGGGCGGGAAGGCCTACCACCACCTGGGGTCGGAGGGCATCCATCCATGCCGCCGCTTCGAAGGGGTTTGTCACGATTCCGAAGAGGCGAGGAGTGCAGCCCATTCTTTCCAGGGCTCTTCGCAGAAGATCTCCGATGCTGTACTCTCTGGGGCCTTCCATGAAAATTCCCACGATGCTTCCCGGGTCGGTGAAGGTGCTCATGCCGGAGAGAAAAAAATCTTCCGTGTTCTGAAGATCTTCCCGGGTAAAGCCGAGGCGTTTCGGGAGCCCCCGGCTTCCCGACGTGGAGAGGGATACCCGGCGTTGTATTCGGGATCGGGAAACCCCGAGAAAGCGAAGCTCTCCCTCCGCGAGATCCCGGGGGAATGTAAAGGGAAGCTCCTCCAGGGGAGCCTCTTGGAGCCCCCGGAGGCGATCCCGGTAGAAAGCGGTTTGTGTTGTCGCCTGCCGGAGAAGGCTTCTCAGGGATCTTTCCTGGGCTTTTTCGAGATCCTTCCGGTTTTCCAAGAAAAAGAAATTCTCCGGCTCCTCCGCGGAAGTCCTCGGGACAAGTCTGCGGGCGATCCAGCCGTCGAGAGGCGTTCGGGGGATGGTCATCGCGGGCGGTGGAGAGGCTTTCCCTCCCGGGAGGTGAGATTCCAGGCACAGAAGGGCACAAGCCCTCCCTCCGGGGAGATTACGTGAATACAGCAGGAGCGAAGACGCTCCAGGTCCAGGTTGTCCGCATCCTGAAAGGCCATGGCGCTGATGGTGAAGTTGCCTCTTTTGCTGAGGCGGAGAAACCGATCGAAATCGTTCTCCTTGAAAGAGGTGCCGCAACGGCATTGTGCGGGCTCCGGAACTTCGGTTTGCGAGCTTTCTTCCATGGGGGCTCCCCAGCGGCGGAGAACGCTCGCCACGGAGCTGGGAGGGCCGTCCTCCTCGGGGCGGTTGCAGCTGCAGGAGGGCTCTCCCAGAAGAAGAAGCCTTTCGGGGCCTTCCACGAGATAGACCCCCCGAAAGGAGCACTGCTCGTGCTCGCACCGGGAGGGCTTGAAGTGAGCGATTTTTGCCAGCCCTCGGGTCTGCTCTTCCAGCTCTCGCATGAGCCGGGGCAGGGTGATCCGGGGATTCTTTTCCGGAGAAAAGGCGTAACGCCCCGCATAGGTTATGGGCTGAAAGTGCACTCCCCGCACCGTGGGAAACCGGGAGAGCCCGAACCGTACCACATCTCCTATCTCGTGGGTGTTGATTCCCCCCACGAGGGTGGGAACCAGCACCACTCCCAGCCGGGCCTCCCGGCATGCCTCAAGAGCGGCCTCCTTGACCTTGCGGAGATCTCTGCCCCGAAGGGCGTCATGGGTGGTTTTCCGGAGACCGTCGAACTGGAGAAAGATCCATCCCGTTCCGGCGCTCTTGAGTACCCCGGCATATCCCGGCTCTTCTGCCAGGCGTATCCCATTGGTATTGACCTGTATTCCCGGAAAGCCGAGATCCTTCGCAAAGGCTATAAGATCCGGTAAATCCTCCCGCAGGGTGGGTTCTCCTCCGGAAAGCTGCAGAATCCCCCGGGGAGCCTTTTTTCGGGCGAGTCGAAGCAGCTCTTTCAATGAATCCATGGAGGGTTCCCGATTTTTTCCCGCATCTGCAAAGCAGACGGGACACCGGAGTTGGCACCGCTCGGTTACTTCCAGCAGCACCGCACAGCTTCCCTGGCGGTGATCTTCGCAGAGACCGCAGCGGTGGGGGCAGTCTTTGGGCGGAATCTCCGGCGGGGCGGCAAGGGGAAACCGGGAGGAGACCCAGGATGCGAGATCCGGAGGGCCCTCCCAGACGAGGCAGGAAAAATCCCCGTGTTCGGGGCAGGACTTCCGCAGGAAGACCCTTTCTTCCTGCTGCTCCAGGACGGCGGGAATCTGGCGAAGACAGCGGGGGCAGACGCTGAAGGTCCGGTGGAGAAGCGTCATGGAATCTGGGGATTTTCCTGAAGATCGAACCCCTGGTCCTGAAGAATCTCCAGGGTTTTCTCCAGGGTTTCCAGCACCAGAGGAGCACAGGCCAGAGGAGGAGATCCCGAAAGGGTACGTAGAATTTCTCCGCAGCCTATCCGGTTCTCCGGAAGGCCGAAGCGCTGGCAAAACCATTCATGCAGAGCGTACAGCATGAGGGGAAGCCGGGGATCTTTCTCTCTTTCGGGGGAGCCTTTGCCGGCGTAGAATCCCAGAAGACAGCAGGCTCCGGTAAAAGCGCCGCAGGTTCCCGAGGGATCGTACCCCCCTTTGCACAGTCCCTCCAGGGATGCGAGGAGCTCTGGATTTTCCTCTCCCCGAAGGGCCAGCCCCGCCAGGAGCATAATCTGGGAACAGCAGAATCCTTCCTGCCCCCAGGAGAGCACGTTTCTTTCGAGTTCATTCATGACATGTCCTCCCTTTGCGTTTCACAGCGTCTTTTGTCTCATGCTCCAGGGGATTCTCCTCGAAAAGCCGAAGGCCTCGGGAGATGTTCCGTGGGAGCTTCTATGCATGTCCGAGGGATCGGAAGTTTTTTCTACGAAAGAATTTCTTCCGGAAATTCTTTTTTCTGCCACACCCAGAGCCCGTATCCCAAGGCTTTACAGGAGCAATCCCTGAAAGGGCTTTCGAGAAGTTCCTCCCAGACGAGCTGGGCGGCGTATTCCCGGAGTAGCCGGGAATGATCCTCGAAGCAACGCAGGAAAAATCCCTCTTTCCGGAAAAGCTCTTCCAGATCCCGCCGAAAAAGGGCTCCCTCCGGGCAGGAGTGCAGGGTTTCCCCCGTGCACGGGGTCTTTGGGAAGCTCTGTTCGTGTCGGGCAAAGAGATCCGTCATTCCCAGAAGGCCCTGGGGTTTCAGAATCCTGTACATTTCCTGAACTGCCGGAAATGCCCGGGGTTGTTGGGAGAGCACGCACTCGCAGATCGCACCGTCCAGAGAGGCATTTTCCAGGGGAACCGCCTGAAGTTCTCCCGAAAGGACCGGGCCGTGGCGAGAGGCTTCTTCCAGCATCTTGGAAGACCGGTCCAGCCCCACCGCATCTGTTCCCTGTTCCCGGAGGAGCTCCAGGGTGGCTCCAAGGCCGCATCCCAGATCCAGGATCCGGGCTCCCCGGGGAAAGGCGCAGAGCGCAAGAAGCCGCCGGGAAAGTTCCTTTCCGCCGGGGTGAAGAAAAGAGCCCATAACCTCTCTCCATCGAGGATGTTCGTAGGGAAAGCGTATCATTTATCCTCCAGAATGCGCTCCACCTCCAGCATCTTTCCCAGGGCAAGCTCCTCCGGCACGAGAATGAAACCGCACTTTTCGCAGGCGGGGAGCTCCACCTCGAAGCGGCTCCCCATATAAAGGGCCGCCACCTTTCGGGAAACCAGATTCCCTCCGCAGCGGCACCGCCACTCGGTGGCGCTGGAAAAGCTGAGATCGTTCCGGCTGCTCATGACATGAGCTCCAGGGTCATTCGATGGCTCCAGGCGTTGCAGATGGCGAATCCTTCTTTTGTCTCCCGGTATTCCACCCAGAAAGTGACGTTGCCGATTCTGCTTCTGGCAAGAGAGGTTCCTCGGGGAGAGAGAAGCCCCCGGGGGTTCTCCAGGCTTTCCCAGAGCACCTGGCGGAGATCCTCGTCCAGGATGTGGCGCTCTTCCAGGAGATCCCGAACCTCGGGGGTCACGAAAATCCGCAGATTCTTCCCGGGGCTTTCGGGGATTTCCGGCGGGCCAAGAAGGCGGCGGCGGAGATCTTCCCGGTTCTCCCGTCTTCCGGAGAACCCCGTTCTTTCCGGAGGAACCTCGGAGGGAAAGAGAAGCTCCAGGAGGTGGAAGGTTTTTCTTCCCGGTTCCGCCAGGCTTTCCCGGCACATGGCGCAGTAGGTAAGAAAGGAATGGCGGCTTTCCCCAAGCCTTCGGCGGACACCCTCCGCGGCAATTTCGGGATTGGCGAAGGATTGGAGACCTCCGTAGCCGCAGCAGCGGGTGGTTTCCCCGCTGAAATCCGGTTCTTCGAAGGACTGGCCGATTTTACGGAGAATCTCCCTCGCCGCTTCCCGCCACAGGGGCTCTTCCCGGGTAGTGCAGGGATCGTGGAGAGCCAGGGGATGAGGGTGAGGTGTTCCCCGGGGAAGATTCTTTTCGAGAAGAAATTCCCAAAGGGAAATTCGGGAGGCTTCGGGAAGGAGCTCCCGAAAAACCTCGTTACAGGATGAGCAGGCCAGAATAAGCGGAGGGTTTCCGAGAGATTGCAGGGTATGCCGAAGACCTTCCATTCTCTCCTCCAGCATCTTCCGCCTTCCTCCCCACCATGCGGGAGCGCCGCAGCATCCCAGGAGAATTCCCAGGGTCTCCTGAAAGGCGTCGTCCAGAAAGGAGATAAGTGCTTCGGTATGGTTCGGCAGGGTTCCCGAAAGCTGGCATCCCGGAAAGAAGATTCCCTTCGTTCCGGCCTTGCCGGGATGGAAGCCCGCCGCCCGCGGGGAGTTGGCCTGCTCCATGTCCAGAAGGGCGAACTCGTGGGCCGAAGGAGGCATGAATCCCCGGTCCACCATCTCTTCCCGGGCGGAGCGGCAAAGATCCGCCATGGAAAAATCGTGAGGGCAGAGGGTTTTGCAGAGTCCGCAGAGGGCGCAGGAGTTGATCATGGTGTTTGCCTTGTGGTGCCCGTGAACGATGGCGAAATTGTTGTAGATCTCCCGGGCATAGAGCCGGGGATTTCTGCCGTAGTGTTCAAGAAAGGCACACTCTCTCACGCAGAGGAGGCACTCGCACTGAAGGCATCTCCGAGCCTCTTCCTGGGGATCGTTCCGGGGGCCCAGAACCTCCACCTGGTGGAGGGGAGTGTACAGCCGGGTCTTTCGGCAGAGCTCCTCCTCTCTTCCCGAGGAGAGAGAGGCTCCCTGAAAGAGCCTGTCCAGAGAATTTGCCGCTCCCTTGCCGTCGGCGGTTTCCCGGAGAGGAGAGGCTTTTCCCTCCCGGGGAAATCCCCCCGCAAAGACTCCCGGTATGGAAGTCTGTCGGGTAAGGGGATCCACGCTCTCCGGAGAAATGGAATGGCGGAGCGCAGGGTCATCCACTCCCAGGTAGACGAACTCCCCCTCCCGGGGATGTTCGAAGGACAGGTTCGTCCGAAGCACCGGAACGACTCCCATATGCTGCAGAAGGGCCCAGCTCTCTTCCAGCACGGATTTCGGAAGCAGCTCTTCCGAAAGAGCGTGCAGCCGCCCTCCCGGAATGGGGCCGGTGAACTCCAGCAGCACCCGGTATCCCTTTCTGGAAAGCTCCCAGGCACAGGCGAGGGAAGAAAGTCCTCCGCCGTAGAGGGTGACGCTGCCGTTTTTGGATGGAGGACGCAGAGGAGGCGGCGGAGGCGGGGATTTTTCGAGACATGCCCGCTCCAGTCTTCCGATGCCTATGGCCCCTCCTTTTTCCGCCCGGATACAGGCTTCTTCGCAGGGGTGGTCGCAGATGCGCCCCAGAATATCCGGCAGGGGCACGGCCTTGGAGAGAATTTTCCGGGCTCCTCGGTAATCCCCCTTTCCCAGGGCCGCACAGAAGGCCCGAACGTTCACGTTCAGGGGACATGCGGCCTGACAGTAGGCGGGTTCTTCCTGAACGCAGCGCCGCTCCAGATCTTTAAGCCTGCTCTGTTCCATGAATACCTCCAGAAAAACCAGGGTGAAGCTCTCCGGAAAGGAGAGAAGAGAAGAGAATAGAATAGAACGAAGAATCCCCCGCCCCTCGGAAAGGACGGGGCGGGGGATCGAAATATTTCCGGTTAGACCCGTTCGCCCTTGAGTCCCGCGAGAATCTTCTCCGGCAAAGCCGGGAGACGGTGCACCCGCACGCCGCAGGCGTTATAGATGGCGTTGCCGATGGCCGCATGAGGGCTCGAAAGGGGAAGTTCTCCCACTCCGGCGGCACCGAAGGGGCCGAACTCTCTCGGGTAGTTCTCGAAATAGACGATTTCCATGTCGTCCGGAATGTCCTTGGCGAAGGGGAATCCCGCACCCACCAGGGTGGAATGTTTCTTGAGATCCTCGAAATCTTCGGTGAGGGCCAGGCCTATTCCCTGGGCTATGCCTCCGTAAATCTGGCCGTCCGTGACGAGGCGGTTGTTCACCTTGCCGATATCCGCCATGAGGGTCATCTTATCCACCGTGGTCTTGCCGGTTTCGGTGTTCACGGAGACCTCCGCGAGAAAGACCCCGTACATGTAGACCACGAAGGGACGCCCCTGTCCCTTTTCGTCGCAGGCGGTGCCGGGAACGGAGAATTTCCCCACGTACTTGAGAGGTTTTCCTGCGGCGGTAGCTTCGGCGTAGGTCATGCAGGAGCCGTCGGGCTTGCGGAGCTCTTTCATCAGTTCCTCACAGGCCACCCGGATGGCGTTGCCCGTCATGACCTGCTGTCGGGAGCCTCCGGAAGGGCCGGAATTGGGGGTTTTCGACGTGTCCGGCCAGGTGAAACGCAGCCGATCCGGGGAGATTCCCATAGAATGCAGGGCCTCGTGCGCGGTACCGATGGCTCCCATATCCGCCCCCTGGCCGTGATCCTCCCAGGCGGTGACGATGGTGATGGTGTCGTCTTCGTTCAGTACCGCCCAGGCTTCGGAGCCGTCCGGGCCGTCCAGGCCGCAGCCGTAACAGCCAAGAGCAAGCCCCACGCCCTTCTTGATGGTTTCCGTGGATTCCCGCTGGGCCTTTTCCTTGGCCGCTTCGTACTTGGGCTTCAGGGCTTCCAGCATTTCGGGATAGCTCAGGGACTCGGGCTCCTGTCCGCTGGGGTTCGTGGCTCCCTGACGGTAGCAGTTTTTGTAGCGGATCTCCCAGGGGTCCATGCCCAGTTTTTCCGCCAGTTCGTCCATGAGAAGTTCCGAGGAGTAGAGAGACTGAGGAGAGCCGTAGGCCCGGAAGGCGGAACCCCAGGCGTGGTTGGTGCATACGGTTCGCCCGGTGCCTTTGATGTTGGGAATATCGTACCCCGCTCCCATGAACTGGGCTCCCCGGAGGGTGAGAAGATCGCCGAACTCCGAATAGGGGCCGTGATCCACGCTGTAATCCGTCTCCATGGCGAGAAGTTTTCCCTCGCTGTCCGCGGCGAACTTGATGTTCACGAAGAAGGGAGAGCGTTTTCCCGTATAGGTCATGTGCTGGAAGTAGGTATAGCGGAGGAAGCAGGGCTTTCCCGTGGCGAGGGTGGCGGCTCCCACCAGGGCTTCCATGGTGGGGCTGAACTTGTAGCCGAAGGTGCCTCCCATGGGATTGGAGACCAGGGCGATCTTGTCCGCTTCCACTCCCAGCCCCGGAGCGATCATGGCGAGATGGAGATGGGCCCCGATGGTCTTGGAGTGGATTTTCAGCACTCCCTCGTCGGTGAGATAGGCAAAGCCCACGTCGGGTTCGATGGTAAGGTGAGGCTGCCGTCCCACGTAGAAATCATCCTCCACCGTCACCGGGGCGCTCTCGAAGATGGGCCCCGTGGGTTCTCCCTTTTCGAGATTCTGGATGTAGTAGATGTTCGGAGTTCCGGGGTGGATCTCCAAAGCGTCCTCCTCCATGGCGGCGGGGGCACTCATGTAGGCGGGGAGTACCTCAAGATCCACCTTCACCTTTTCCGCAGCGGCACAGGCGTTGTCGTAGGTGTCCGCGCAGACCATGGCGATGGCGTCTCCGAACTGGAAAACCTTTTCGTCGCAGAGAATGGGCCGGTCCCAGCCGTCGCCCTTGTTGGAGGGGAAGGTGATGAGGCCGGTGATGCGGTTTTTGCCCTTGATATCCTTGTGGGTGACGACCTTGTAGACTCCGGGCATGGTTTCCGCCTCGGAAATGTCGATATTCCGGATGTTGGCGTGGCTTACCGTGGCCTGTACCAGAGCTATCTGGAGAGAGCCCTCGGGGAGTTTCAGCCCGAGATCCGCACCGTAATCCAGGGTTCCCGTCACCTTGGCCACCGAGGTGGGCCGGGGATAGTTGCCTCCCCAGATCCGGCCGTCTCCGGGCATCTTGAACTCCAGCTCCTCCTCGGGAATTTCTCCCCGCAAAACCCTGGCGGCCTCCATCACCGCATCCACGATGGGAATATAGCCGGTGCAGCGGCAGGCGTTGCGGTTTTTGTGGAACCATTCCCGCACCTCTTCCCGGGTGGGATTCGGGTTTTTATCGAGAAGAACCTTGGCGGAGACGATGAATCCCGGCGTGCAGAAGCCGCACTGGGCGGCACCGTACTTGATCCAGGCCTTCTGAAGAGGATGCAGCTTCTCCGGAGTGCCGATACCCTCGATGGTGGTGACGCAATCTCCCTCCTTGAGCCGGCTCGCCTTGAACACGCAGGAACGTATCACTTCTCCGTTGAGAATCACGCTGCAGGCTCCGCACTGCCCCGTATCGCACCCCACCTTGGTTCCCGTGAGGCCGAGCTGTTCCCGCAGTATTTTTGCCAGGGAATCCTCGTTATTGATAACGATATTACGCTCCACGCCGTTTACGAAAAAACTCTTTTGAATCACCCTTCTCCAACCCCTTTCATTCTTTTCCAAGCACTTCATCCGTGTGACACTATGCAGCGCCCTCTCCGTAAAAATATCCGCACCATGGCTCTCAAGGTTTTTCGAATCCCTGAAGGCCCTTTTGCTATAAAAATTCCTTTTGATAAAGAAAAATGCGATCTCTATGTCCTCGTCCCCTGGAAGGATTTTCTCGAAAAGGAGCCTTTTTCATTTTTTGCATAAACGCAAAGGGGGCGTTCGCCTGGCAAGGACGAGCGCCCCCTTTTACGGGAACGTGGTTTTTTCGATCCTCCTTGCCAAACGCGGGAGGCATGTCCGTTTCCAGACATACCCTAACGGCCGCATTCCATAAGGCTCACGCCCCCCAGGAAACACGGCTCGGAGGTGGCTGTCTTGTTATCGATGATGAAATCGTAAAATTCTTTGCCTTGACACGAAGCTGTCGAGCATTTTGAAGGCAAAGATTTTTAAGAAAATTAAAGAGATAACTGAAACCTACTCATTTAGTATACGGTTATTTCCTTGATAATGTCAAGCTTTTCCGTCTTTTTAGCACCTAAAATGAAACATTGTATCTAAAAATACCATGTATTTGTACACCAAGGTTGTGTCCATAAGAGCCCCGAATTTTCTGGAAAAACCCAAATTTCCCTGAAGATGGAGAAAACATTTCTTCCGGCCTTTATGAAAGAGGTTGCGCTTTTCTTCAATTTATCATGGTAAAAAGAAAAATATTTCGAATTCCAGCTCTTTTCCTGTTATGATGAGATAGAAGAAATGGAAGAGAAAAGCTACGCTTCCTGAGGCTTTTTCAAGGTGTCTTCCAAAATTTCTTTGCTCCATTCGTAAGAAAGCGTCTCATTCCTAAGAAAGAATTTTTAAGACTCCCGCTCCGGAGAGGGAAGATAACCATGTTTTTCTTCAGAGATTTTTTCCAGATAGAGAGAAAACGCGACCTTTTTCTCCGTCCCGTCATGCGCCAGCTTTTCCTTCCCCTGGCACTCATGTCGGTTTTCCTGTTTGCCCTCGTTTCTCTCCTTTTCTGGCAGCAGTATCGAAATCACCTGAACCAGAGACTTTGGGGTCTGCAATCCTCCCTGATGGAAGAACTTCAGGTGGATCTGGAAAATCAGGCCTTTGGCCTGAAGCTGGCTCTTCTGGTTTTTGCGGAGGATCCCCGGCTTGCCCGCACCCTGGAGGAAGCCTCTCCGGAACGTTTTGCCGAATGGATTCCCCTGGTTGAAGAGATACGTAAGAACTATGGAATCGGTCATCTTCTCTTTCTCGGTCCTCGGGGAACATCCCTTTTCCGGGCCCCCGGATCCGTGCGATGGGGGGATCAGGTGCGCCATCCGGTGATGCTCGAGGCGGAGCGGTCCCGCCAGACCGCCTGGGGAATGGACCTGACTCCTGGGGGCGTCTTCGCTCTTCTGGCGGTGCAGCCTGTTTTCTCCGGCGACCACCTGGTGGGGTACGTGGAGATGGGAAAACCTATGGAGGACATCCTGGAAAAGCGCCACGAGCAACGGGGGGGTCTCATGGCCGTAACCATTGAGAAGAGGCATCTTTTTCGATCTCTCTGGGAGAACGTTATGCGAAGTCTCGATCGGGAGGCCCGGTGGAATCGCCTTTCCCAAAGCGTGGTCACGTACACCTCCCGAAAAGATCTTCCGGATTCCTTTTTTGCTCTCCTCAATACTCCGAAAGAGAAAGACCAGGGTTTTTTCTTTCGGGAGAAGCCCTGGAGACTTATGACCTCCCCCCTGAAGGGTGCTTCGGGAGAAGAGGTGGGATCTCTCGTGGTTCTGTGGGATATCTCCCGGGAACGGGAGGGATTCCTCAAGAATCTCCTTCTGGGGGGAGTGGCCGGAGGAATCCTGCTTCTCCTCATCATGGGGGGTATCATCTTTTTTCTGGGCCGTACGGATGCGAAAATCCTGAGCCAGCAGAAAGCCCTGGAGGAGAGCGAGGAACGATTCCGCCTCCTGGCGGACGATCTGCCCGCCCTGGTCTGCGAGTTTGCTCACGACAGCAGACTTCTTTTTGTGAACAAGGCCTATGGCGAATGTTTTGACATGACCTCCGAAGAACTTTTGGAGCGCCATTTTCTCGATTTCGTTCCCCCCGAAGAACGAGCGGCGGTAGAGAGAGGATACCGCTCCTTTACCCGAAAGGAGCCCCTGGTTATCAACGTGCATCGGGTAATGAGCAAGAACGGCATCCGATGGCAGGAATGGCGGGATCGCCCTCTTTTTAACGAACATGGCCGCCTGGTGGGATATCGGGCCATCGGGGTGGATATCACGGAGCGCAAGGAGATGCAGGAAGCGCTGCAAAAAACGAACCGCTCTCTTCAGGAGGCCATTCTTCAGGCCCAAAGGGCGAATATGGCGAAAAGCGAATTTCTGGCCAACATGAGTCATGAAATCCGAACTCCTCTTCACGCTGTACTCGGCATGGCAGAACTCCTTGCGGAGACGGAGCTTCAAGAGGAGCAGCGTCATTATCTTCACATGCTCATGACCAGCAGCGAGACCCTGCTTTCCCTGATCGAGGACATGCTGGACTTCGCCAAGATCGAGGCGGGAAAGGTGGAGCTCAGAATTCAGGACTTTCACCTCTCCGAGCTTCTGGAGGCCCTCGTGGCCCCTCTGGCGGTGCAGGCCCGGGAAAAGAATGTGGCACTGACCTGCCGGATCGGGGAGAATGTGCCGACATTGCTCCGGGGAGATCCCGGCAGGCTGCGGCAGATACTTACGAACCTTCTCGGCAATGCCGTCAAATTTACTCCCCGGGGAGAGGTGGTTCTTCAGGTTTCCCGGGAACCTTCGGCAAACTCCGGAGAATCCTCCCCGGTCATTCGTTTTTCCGTGCGCGACACGGGAATAGGCATTCCCGAAGAAAAAATGTCCTCCCTTTTCAAACGTTTCAGCCAATTGGATTCTTCCACCACCCGGCAGTATCGGGGAACCGGCCTGGGATTGGCCATATCGAAACGTCTGGTGGAGCTTATGCAAGGAACCCTCGGAGTGAGAAGCCGGGAAGGGGAGGGGTCGGAGTTCTGGTTTACGGTGCCTCTGGAAATGCCCCGGAGCGGCGTGCCGGCCGAGACGGACCGGTGAGAGTGAAAAAGAGAGAGCGAGAGTTTTTGTGTACGAGAAGAGAGGGCTTTTTTCATGAAAGACAAGGACTTTTATCGACATCTTATACAACGAATGCCCCTGGGATACGCATACCAGAAAGTTCTCCTGAATTCTCGGGGAGAGCCCTGGGATTGCGAGTGTATCGAAGCGAATCAAGCCTTTGGTGATCTCACGGGATGGCATCTCCGAGAACTTCCCGGAAAAAGGGCCGCCGAGCTCCTGGGAAAGGAAAAAGACGATTCTTCCTGGATAGAGGCTCACGTAAAGACGGCTCTTCAGGAAGGATTTTCGAATGCGGAATACTTTTCGTTTCCTTTGGGGATATGGTTTCGAATGCACTCCTATTCTCCCGAGCCGGGATACCTGGTGAGCCTTTTTTACGACATTTCCCGGGAAAAGAGAGAGACCCGGGAAAAAGAGGCCCTTCTTCTTCTTATGCATGACATGATTTTCGAGTTTGACGAGAACCGTATCTTTACAAAAATCATCTCCGGAAAAAATGTGGAGCTCTTTCTTCCTCCCGGAGAAGCTTTGGGAAAATCCATTTTTCAGCTTTTCCCCTCCTTGAGCGAGCCTCTGGCAAGAGCCTTCGAAGAGGCTCGAAAAACCGGAAGGGCCACCATGGAGTATATGTCTCCCCTGGCGGAGGACCGTCGATGGTTCGAGGCGGAAATCCATTATCTGGAAGAAAAACCTTTCCATCGCTTTGTGGCGTCCGTGCGGAACGTCACCGCAAAAAAACGACAGGAAACGGCCCTGGCGGCGAGTGAGGAGAAATGGAAGAGCTACGTAGAAAACGCTCCCTACGGCGTTTTCGTGGTGGACCATACGGGAAAATATCTGGAGGTGAACCCCGAAGCCTCCCGCATTACCGGCTATACCCGGGAGGAACTGTGCTCCATGAGTATCGTAAATCTTCTTCCGCCGGAAGAACGATCCTTCGGAGCCCGGCATTTCGAAAAAGTTCTTCGGGAGGGATCCGCCTACGGGGAGGGGCAGTTTTATTCCAAATCGGGAGAGTGCCGCTGGTGGTCCATCTACGCGAGAAAGCTTTCGGAGAATCGGGCCATCGGGTTTTGCCGGGATATTACGGAAAATCGGGAAGCCCAGGAAGCTCTCAACAGAGAGCGGGCCTTTCTCCGCCAGGTTATCGACATCATTCCGGGTTTCGTTTTCGTCAAAAACAGCGATGGGTACCATACCCTGGCAAACAAAACCTTGTGCGAAGCCTACGGTAAGCCCGTGGAACAGATCGAAGGGCATCGGGATGAAGAGCACGCTCCCACTTCCGAAGAGATCCGGCGGTTTCTCCGGGATGATCGATGGGTTTTGGAGCACAAAAAACCCCTGAGAGTTCCCGAAGAGCGGATTACCTACGGAGACGGGTCCATTCACTGGCATGAAACCATCAAGGTTCCCATGGTGGAGGAAGACGGATCCTGTACCCGCATCCTGGGAGTGGGGCTGGACATCACGGATCGCAAGGAATTGCGCGAGCGCCTCAGGAGAGGTCGGGAGCGTCTGGAGCTTGCCCTGAACGCCGCCAATGCGGGGCTGTGGGATTGGGACGTTTCCACCGGAGAGATTTATTTCGACTCCCGATACTACACCATGGCGGGATATGAGGCGAACATCTTTCCCCGGGCTTTCGAAGAGTGGGAGAAGCGGGTGCATCCCGAGGACCGGGAAGATTGCGCCCGGATTCTGGAACAAACTTTCCGGTCCCGGGAGAGCCGGGGCTTCGACATGGAATTTCGCTTTCTTCGGGGAGACGGAGAGTGGATGTGGATCCGGGGATATGGTCGGGTGGTGGAACGGGATGCCCGGGGAGAAGTTTGCCGCTTGGTGGGGCTTCATACGGACGTGAGCGAACGACGAAAGATGGAAGATCTGCTTCACATGGAAAAAACCCGGTTTCAGACCACCCTTCTTTCCATAGGAGATGGAGTTCTCGCCACGGACGGAGAGGGAAAGGTGACTCTCATGAACCGTATGGCGGAACAGCTTACGGGATATTCCGAAAGGGAGGCTCTCGGGAAACCCCTGGAGGATGTTTTTCGGGTGCTCCAGGAACAAACCCGGAAACCTTGCCGGGATCTGGCTTCCCGGGTACTTGCCTCGGGGGAGGTGGTGCGCCTGGGAAATGCCATGGTGCTGGTGGCCAGGGACGGAAGGAAAACCTGCATCGAGGATAGTGCCGCTCCCATTCGGGATATCCGGGGAGATATCACCGGAGTGGTGGTGGTTTGCAGCGACGTGACCGAACGTAAGGAACGTCAGAAGGAGATCGAGTATCTGAGCTCCCACGATCATCTTACGGGGCTCTTCAACCGGAGATATCTGGAGAAGAAAATGGAGGAGCTGGACACGGAAGACAATCTTCCTCTCGGTATGATAGTGGTGGATGTAAACGGCCTCAAACTTACCAACGATGCCTTTGGCCACAAGATGGGAGATCGGCTTTTGCAGATCACCGGGGATATTCTTGGAAGAGCCGTGCATCCCCGCGAAATCGTGGGCCGCATGGGAGGAGATGAATTTCTTCTGCTTCTTCCCCGGGGAGGCTCGGAGAGAGCCGAGGAAATTCTGGAAGCGCTTCGGGAGGAAGTTTCCAAGGTAATTCTCGATTCGGTGATTCTCTCTCTTGCCATGGGGTATGCGGTGAAGACGAAAGAGAATCAGAACCTCGAAGAGCTTCATGTGCAGGCGGAAAATGCCATGTACAAGGATAAATTAAAATATGGCAAGATCATGCGAAGCCAGACGGTGGAGCGGGTTCTCAGCCATATCAACGTCCGCTACGATAGAGAGCAGATCCACACGGAACGGGTGGCGGAATACTGCGAGGCCCTTGCCCGGGCTCTGGAATGGGAAGAGCACGAGGTGGAGATGGTGAAGACCGCGGCGGTGCTTCACGACATCGGCAAGATTATGGTGCCCCTGGAGCTTCTGAACAAAGAGGAGCCCCTTTCGAAGGAAGAGTTCGACATCATACGGCGGCACCCCGAAACGGGGTATGAAATTCTCAAGTCCGTGGAGGAATATGCGGCGCTGGCGGAATACGTGCTCTATCATCACGAGCGGTGGGATGGAGGAGGATATCCCGAAGGCCTTGCGGGGGAGGACATCCCTCTGGTTTCGAGAATCATATCCGTGGCGGATGCCTACGAGGCCATGACCGCCCAGAGGCCCTACCAGAGGACGAAGACCCGGAAGGAGGCCATGGACGAGCTGGAACGGTGCGGAGGAGCCCAGTTCGATCCCCGACTGGTACAGGTTTTTCTGGAGAAGGTTCTTTTCAGGGAAAGCTCTCTCTAGAAGAGGCTGGGGAGAATCCGCCGCATAAACCGCCCTCGGCAGAGCATACAAAAAGCCCGGAAACCCCAAGAGGAGCGAAACTCTCGGGCTTCCGGGCTTTCCGTTATCGGGGAATATCAGGCCTTTTCCGTCAGGTATTTCCAGGCCATTCCCGCGAGAAGAGCGCTTCCCAGGGGGAGCACGTCCTCGTCCACGTCGAATTCGGGATGATGCTGCGGGGCGGTGATGCCCTTTTCCTCGTTACGGATTCCCAGAAAGAGAAAGGCCCCGGGAACTTGCTGCAGATAGAGGCTCATATCCTCGGCTCCCATGGTGGGAGGAATAAGGAGTACCTTCGCGGGAGATCCCGTAAGCACCAGAGCCACCTCCCGGGCCAGTTCGGTTATTTTTTCGTCGTTCATGGTGGGAGGAAGTACCTCCTTGTAATGAAACTCCGCCTTGCACCGGGTGGCCTCGCCGAGGCCCCGGAATATCCGTTCCATCTGAAGGGGGATGGCTTCCCGTACGGCGGGATTGAAGGTGCGTACCGTGCCCTGCATAAAGGCCTTGTCGGGAATGATATTGAAGGTGGTGCCTCCTTCGATTCTTCCCACCGTGAGCACCGCCGTATCCAGAGGATTCGTTTCCCGGCTTATCACGGTCTGGAGCAGCCCCACCATCTGGGATGCCGCCACCACCGGATCCACCGCCTCGTGGGGCATGGCTCCGTGTCCTCCCTTGCCGTAAACGGTGCACTCCCATTCGTCCGCCGAAGCCATGAGTGCTCCGGGATTATATCCCACCACTCCCGAAGGAACCGAAGCCCATACGTGAAGTCCTCCTATGGCATTCACCCCCTGGAGCACCCCTTCCGCGATGAGGGAGCGGGCGCCGCTCTGATGCGGGGATTCCTCCGAGGGCTGGAAGATGAAACGCACTCTGCCGGGGAGCTCCTCCGCCACCTCCTTGAGTATGTCCGCAGCTCCCAGGAGCATGGCGGTATGGGCATCGTGACCGCAGGCATGCATGGCCTCGGGATTTTGAGATGCGTAGGAGGTTCCGGATGCTTCCTTCATGGGCAGAGCATCCATGTCCGCCCGGAGGGCGAAGCAGGGGCCGGATTTATGGGAGTTCAGCTCCGCCACCACCCCGGTTTCCTTTCCTCCCGTGCCGATGCGCAGGTTCTCGTAACCCAGCGAGGCAAGCTCCCGGGCTACTCGTTTGGTGGTTTCGAACTCCAGAAAGGAAAGCTCCGGATGAGCGTGGAAATGGCGCCGCAGCAGGGTAATTTTTTCCTGTCGCTCCCGGGCGAGAGTGTTCAGCAGGTTCAGCATGGGAAATTCCTCCTCGAGAAGAAAATGCGTGTTCCGCCATAATACAACAGAACGTGCTTTTCTGGCTATGACGCCGGGCCTCTTTTGGGAGAATCGCTTTCGCGAAAAGGCATGCCACCTCTTTTCTTACGCTCCGAATCGCTGTAAACTCGAAGTTCCTGAATGAAAATTTCAGGACAAAACCGTACAAGAGGGGAGGATACGGTTTTTTCCGCAGGCGTGCGTGATGTCGTTTCCGAAACATCTTCAAGGAGAGAGGCCCCTCTCCGAAAAAAGGATTTGAAAGAGGAGGATTGGTGTAATGCACACAAAGAGATTTTTTGCCTTTCTGGTATTGTTCGTTCTTTCCTGCGTATGCGCAGAGGCCCGGGAAAAATGGCCCCTTGTGGCACCCTCCCGGGACGGTATCCCCATATCGTATGAAGTGCGGGGAGAGAGTGCCGAGGGGGAGCCGACGCTGATTTTCGTGCACGGATGGAGTTGCGATAGCCGGTATTGGAGGGAGCAGATTCCCTATTTTTCCGAAAAATACCAGGTGGTGCTGGTGGATTTGGCGGGGCACGGCCACTCCGGTTTCGGACGTTCGGACTATACCATGCAATCCTTCGGCGAGGATGTCCGGGCTGTGGTGGATGCGGTGGGGGCGGAGAAGACGGTTCTCATCGGCCATTCCATGGGAGGGGTGGTCATCGCCGAAGCCGCCCGGCTCATGCCGGACAAGGTGTTGGGTCTCATCGGGGTGGATACCCTGGAGGATGTGGAGTATCCGCTTTCTCAGGAGGGAAAGGAGCAGATGATCGCTCCCTTCCGGGAGGATTTCCCCGCAGCCTGCCGGGAATTCGTAAAGGCCATGCTCTATCCCGAGACGGATGCGGTTCTTCAGCGCTGGATTCTCGACGACATGGCGGCGGCACCTCCCGAAGTGGCCATGAGCGCCATGGAAAACATGCTGAACCTCTACGTTACGGGGGAGCTGGCCACCATGTTCGAAGAAATTCCTCTTCCCGTAATCTTGGTGAACGGGGATCTCTGGCCCGCCAATTCCGAAGCCAATCGGCGGCACATGTACTCCTTCGATGTCCTGGTGCTGGAAAAAGGGGATCACTTTCTCATGATGCACCGGGGAGAGGAGTTCAACCGGGCTTTGGAAGAGGCCATCCGCAGGTTTTCCGAAAAATAGGAGCCAAACCGCAGCATTCCAGGGAGGCCGTGCATGGACTTTAACCGACTGATTCCCGAACTGAGCGTATCGGATTATAAAGAAAGCCTCAATTTCTACGTCAATCTTCTGGGGTTTTCCGTGGCATATGTCCGGGAGGAGGAGCGCTTTGCCCTGATATCCCTCCAGGGGGCTCAGCTTATGCTGGAAGAGCGTAACTACCATTGGGAAACGGGAGAACTGGAGCACCCCTACGGACGGGGGATGAATCTTCAAATCGAGGTGGACCAGATAGCTCCTCTCGTAGAAAAGCTGCGCCGCAAGGGATATCCCCTCTTCCGCGATGTTCGGGAAAAATGGTACGCCGTGAAGGATGTCTTCTGGGGCAGCCGGGAGTTTCTCGTACAGGATCCGGATGGCTATCTCCTCCGATTTGCGGAGGATGTAGGCGTAAAAACCTCTTCCGAGATGCCCTGAAGCGTGGTTATCCGGGGGGCAAAATTGCTTCAGACCGTTTTCGGAAAGAGCAAGGAAAGCCCTCCGGCTTCCTGTTAAAAGGGGCGGTGCTCTTCAAGCCCGGGGCATCTAGGCCTCCAAAGGCATGGCTTACATGGTGCAGCGAATTGATGGGCTCGTATGGAAGAGATCCTTTTTTACGCTCCTCCTTCGATGGAGGAGGAGCTTTGCGGGGAGGAACTTATGATGAACTACACGGATCTCAATGCAAAAACTATTGATGGATGGGTCGAAAAGGGATGGATCTGGGGAACACCCATATCCCACGAGGAGTTTGTGAGGGCGAAAAACGGGGATTGGAGCGTCGTCCTGACTCCCACCAGGTCCGTTCCGAAGGAGTGGTTTCCTCCTTTCGAGGGCTGTAGGATTCTTGGGCTCGCCTCCGGAGGAGGGCAGCAGATGCCCATCTTTACTGCCCTTGGGGCGGATTGTACCGTTCTGGATTATTCCAAAAAGCAGCTCGAAAGCGAAATGATGGTGGCGGAGCGCGAGAACTATGCCATCAAAACGATACGGGCGGATATGACGCAACCTCTGCCCTTCGATAACGAATCCTTCGACCTTATCTTTCATCCAGTCTCGAACTGCTATATCGAAAAGGTGCTCCCCCTGTGGCGCGAATGTTACCGGGTCTTGAAGAAAGGGGGGCTCTTTATGGCCGGTCTGGATAACGGCATAAACTTCGCTTTTGACGACGAGGAAACCGGGCTTACCAACCCGCTCCCCTTCAATCCTCTGAAAAATCCCGAGCTGCAAAAAATGTTGGATGAGGCGGATGACGGCGTTCAATTTTCCCACACCCTGGACGAACAGATTCGGGGGCAGATACAGGCGGGTTTTTCCATAAAGGATCTCTTTGAGGATTACAACCAAAGCGGCCCGCTTCGGGAGTACGGAATTCCCACCTTTTGGGCTACTCTCGCGATGAAGGAATGAAGCGTTTTTTGTTTCTGGGAAGTGGGGTATGCCCCCTCTTGAGGGAGTGAATTTTTAAGAAGCTCTTCGAAAGAATTCAGGCAGTTCAACGACCATGTTGCCTAAAAAATTTGTCCAAGATTTTATCCGCATCCCCATTCAAAAAACTACAGAGAGCGGAGATCCTTCGCTATAGCGAGGGATCTCCGCTCTCTAGTTAAAGAAAGATCATTGAATATTTTCCGTAATTTCCGAATGCACTCGGAACTATTCTTTGATAAGCAGCACCTTTTCCCCCTTGGAGTGCCGGAGAATCATCCAGCATATGGTGAAAGCCATAAGTACCATGAGGAAGAGAATGGGGAATCCCGCCACCGTGGCGATTTGTTTGGTGGCGTCGATGCCGCTGATCTCACCGCCTCCGCTGCCGCTGATGAGGTTGATGATGGCCACCGAGGACATGACGATGCCCCAGAAGATTTTCATGGTTGCCGGGGGTTCCTTGTCCTCCTGGTGCGCCGCGGTGGTGGAGAGGGAGGCCACCGTGGAGGTCATGGAGTCCGCCATGGTGACGATGGAGATGAATACGGTGCCCATGAAGATCCAGCTTATGATTTTAGCAAGGGGATAGAACTTGAGGAATTCGAAGACCGACCGTTCCAGAGCCAGCTTGCCTCCTTCGTGAATGGCTTCCCAGAGTCCCTGGCCGGTAAGTTCCAGGTTGATGGCGGCGCCTCCGAAGACGGAGAACCAGAGAAAGCCGAAAAAGGCGGGCATAAGGAGGTTCATGAACATGAACTGTCGGATGGTGCGCCCCTTTACGAGCCGGGCGAGGAACATGCCGATGAGGGGAGCGTAGGCGAGCCAGATGGCCCAGTAGTAGATGGGCCACCATCGGGGCCAGGCGGAGCCGTCTACGGGGCTCAGATAGTGGGTGCGCACGAAGAAGTCGTCGATGAAGTGTCCCGCCGCCTGGGTTCCCAGGGAGAGAATGAACCGGGTGGGTCCGAAGGCGAAGACGAATACCAGCAGGGCCAGGAAGATTTTCGCGTTCTTGTCAGAGAGCCAGCGGATTCCCCGGTTGAGTCCGGTGTAGCTGGAGATGATGTACACCGCCACGATGGAACCCACCACGGCGATCCACATGGTTTTTCCGGCGGGAATTCCCGTCATAATCTGGATGCCGCTGGAAATCTGCATGGTTCCCACTCCCAGTACCGCTGCCACGCCTCCCGCGATGGCGAGAAGACAGAGGCCGTCCACTATGGCACCGATGAACCCCTCGGTATGTTTTCCCGCGATGGGATAGAGGGTGGAGCTTACCCGGTAGGGAAGGTTCATGTTATAAGCGGCGTAGGCGATGCCCAGACCGCAGATGGCGTACATGGCATAGGGAATGAACGTCCAGTGGATGTAAGTGGTTACCATGGAGAACATGGCGGCCTCTTCGGTTTTGGGTGTGATTCCCAGAGTTTCGAAGACTCCCGAATCCATGAGATGGTAGAGGGGTTCCGCAATGCCCCAGAAAACTACCCCCGTGGCGATGCCCGCGCAGAGGGAAATGGCGAACCAGTTCCACACGCTCATTTCGGGTTTGGCATCCTTGCCTCCGAAACGGATATCTCCATATTTGGAAAAACAGAAGAAAAGACAGATGAAGAGAAAGAGATTCCCTGAAATCTGGAAGAGCCAACCGAAGTCGAGAAAGGCAAAGTTGACGATGGCGTTTTCCACGTCGTAGAACATTTTCGGTGCCACCAGGCCCAGAAGAATGATTCCTACGAAGACCAGGGACATGGGGATGAATATTTCCTTTCGTATTGCCGCCTTTCCGTTATTATTGTCCCGAATTTCCTGCATAGTGTTCCCTCCTTGTGTTGTAGATCCGCTTTCTTTTTTGGTGCGCGGTATCCCAATTTTTCAGAATCTTCCCTGATTCAAGAGAGTAGGGGGAGGAGGTCAAAAAAACGTCAAAAATGCGTCAAAAAAGCAGGGTAAAGAGATGGTCAGGCAAGGATTTGTTTTACCCTTTCCAGCAGATTTCCCCGGCTGAGAAGCTCGTGAGCCTTTGCCACGTCCGGGGAAAGATTGCGATCCCTGTCAAGAAAGGGAATTTCCTGCCGCAGGAGCGAGAGGGCCTCTCGGGTTCCCTTGCCGAGTTTCGGAGGTTTTCGGAGGTCCATGGCCTGGGCGGCGTGAATCATTTCCATGCCGAGGATGTAGTAAAGGTTGTCGATCATCTTGGCGGTTTTCAGCATGATGTACGGGGTGTTGTTTCCCCGATCCTCCATATCCTCCGAGAGAGAGGCGTAATCCGGAGAAACCGGATTTGCCAAATGCCGGTTTTCCGCATCCAGAGAGCAGAAAACTTTTTGAAGGGTGCCGAAGGCGTGTACCCGGCCGTCTCCGGGAGTAAGAAACCGGGAAAGCCCGGTGAAACGGGGAGAGCCCAGTCTTAAGGTACGGGATGCGGAGGTTCTGGAAAGATGGCTTAGCCCGATGTCCAGCATTTCGAAGGCCAGAACCCAGTTGAGGGGTTCGAAGTTACCGCAGGGGATGATACGCTCTTCCTCGGAGAGGATACAGGGGTTGTCGTCCGAGCTGTTGCAGTGAATTTCCAGCAGTTTTGCGGCATAATCCAGGGAATCCCGAAGTGCTCCGTGTACCTGGGGGCTGCATCGGATGCTCAGGGGATCCTGGAGAGCCTGGGCTTCTTGAGAATTCCAGAGATAGCTTCCCTCTAAAAGCTTCCGGGAAAATTCCATGCTTTTTTTCTGGCCCTGGTAGGGACGGTAATCGTAAGGGGCGGGATCCAGAGGGGATACGCTTCCCTGAAAGCCCTCCAGGGTCATGGAGTAGGCGAGATCCGCCGTATCCAGAAGCCTTTCGAGATCCTGGACAAGCAGGGCTCCCAGACCGGCTCCCACCGCATTGGTGCTCACCAGGGAAAGCCCGTCTTTGGGGCCCAGTTCCGCCGGAGCAAGCCCTTCTTCCCGCAGGGCTTTTTCCGCAGGAACCCGTTTTCCCCGGTAGTACACCTCCCACTCCCCTATCATGGCGAGCCCGATGAGGGACATGCAGGTTATGTCTCCTTCTCCCACGGAACCCCGGAGGGGGAGCAGGGGATGGATTCCCCGGTTCAGAAACTCCTCGAAGAGCCCCAGGATTTTGGGATGCATGCCGGCTCGTCCCAGGAGAACGTTGTTCAGCCTCACCAGCATCACCGCCCGCACCTCTTCTTCCGTGGCGAAGGGTTCCACGCCGTTGCAGTGAGCCAGAAGCATGTTACGGTTGTATTCCCGGTAATGTTCCGGGGAAATTTCCCGGTCCTTGTTGACTCCCACCCCGGTGTTCATACCGTAGACCTTCTGGGAGCCCGAAGTGGCCACCCGATGAAGGAGTTTCCATGATACCTCTGCTCTTTCCAGAGCTTCCGGTGCAAGGGTGATTTTTCGGCCCTTCCGGGCTACCTCGGCGATGGCTTCGAGAGTAAGGCTTTTTCCGTCCAGTTTCAGTGTTTTCATGGATTATCCTTTCTTTTCCCTTTCTTCCAGTTTTTCCAGCGCCGCCAGCACCCGCTCCGGAGTGAGAGGAAGCTCCGTAAGTTCCGTTCCCAGGGCGGCATTCACCGCATTGACCACCGCCGGAGCGGTGGGAACCGTACAAATTTCTCCGATACTCTTGGCTCCGAAGGGGCCTCCGGGCTCCTCCTCCTCCACGAGAAGCACCCGTACCGGGGGCATGTCCGGGGAGTTGACGAGATGATACCTGCTGAAGGAGTCGTTTTTCGGCATTCCCCGGGAGTTCCAGGTGAGCTCCTCCGTAAGAGCCATGCCGATGCCCATTTGCACGCCTCCGAAGATTTGCCCCTCCAGAAGCCGGGGATTGATTGCCCGTCCCACGTCGTGTACCGCGAGAAAATCCGTTACCCGAACCAGGCCGGTGTATGTGTCCACTGCTACTTCCGCAAAGTGTGCTCCGAAGGATGCGGGATTGCCTTTCGGTTTATAGTGTAGATAGTCTCCCACTTCCTCCCGCAGCTTCGTAGCGATGAAGCATACCGCTTCTCCGTAGGAAAAGCTCTTTCCCGAGGCAAGAAAAGCCCTTCCGTTGTCCAGCCGGATTTCCTCGGAAGAAACTGCGAAAACCTCCGCCATCTGTCGAAGAAAACGCTGCCGCACTTTTTCCGCCAGCTCCAGAGCACAGGCACCGCAAACGTAGGTTACCCGGCTGGCTACGCATCCCGCATCGAAGGGGGATAGCTGGGTATCTCCTTCGGAGACGAAAATATTCTCCGGGGGCAGATCCAACACTTCCGCCACGATCTGAGCCACCGTGGTGAGAGTGCCGTTTCCCAACTCGTGAAGCCCCGCATTTACCAGCACCGATCCGTCTTCACATATGCGCAGGGCCATGGAAAGAAAATCCGGATAGGGGGTGCCGTAGTAGCCGTTGCCGTGGGTGGCGCAGGCGAGCCCCACTCCTTTGCGGTACCGTTCCTCGCCGAAAGAGGCGCTGCGGCGCTCTTTCCAGCGAAAGGCTTCCATGCCCCGCTCCAGACAATCCCGGATTCTCGCGTTTCCGAGATCGGGGCCTCCCGCAGGATCTTTGTCGCCGGGATAGACAAGATTTTTTATTCGCAGCTCTCCGGGATCCATTTTCAATTTTCTGGCCAAAAGATCCAGGGAAATTTCCGTTACCGCGTGAATCTGGGGAGATCCATAGCCCCGGCAGGCTCCGCTGGGAGTGGTGTTGGTAAAGGTAGTGTATCCTCGATAGATTTGAGAGGGAATCCGGTAAAGCCTGGAAAGCTTTTTCCCCATGGCCAGAGTTACCCGGTGGCCTCCCGTGGCGTAGGCCCCCGCATCGAAAATTGTCTCCACCTCACGATGGAGCAGCATTCCTTCCCGGTTTGCCAAGGTGCGGACTGTGCCCGTGACGCCTCCCCGTACCCGGGTGCTCCGGATATTTTCGTTCCTATCCAGCACGAGCCGTACCGGGCGTCCCGAATCAAGGGCCAGAAGAGCGCAGGCCGGTTCCAGTATTACCTCCTGCTTGCCTCCGAAGGTTCCTCCCAGGGGGGCTTTGATAACCCGGATTTTATTCAGGGGGCGGCGGAAAATCCGGGAGAGCACGAAACGGATGCTGAAAATCATCTGGCAGGGGGATTCCACCACCAGCACGTCGCCGTAATCCAGAAAGGCCCGGCAGAGATGGTTTTCCATGGCGGCGTGATGGATTCGGGGAGTTGTGACGGTGTGGATGGTTTCCAGCGTGCCGTCCCGGGAAAGAGGTTCTTTTCCGTAGGCCATGATTCCCTCAAGAGCCTGGGGATGTCCCGGCCGGAAGGAAGGGCTTTCCAGGGCCTTCCCGGGATTCAGCAGGGGTTCCGCTTCTTGGTACTCCACCCGAATGAGATTCCGGGCCTTTCGGGCAATCTCGTCGGATTCAGCCAGCACGGCCCCGATGGCATCTCCCACGAAAAGGGGAGTGTCCGTAAAGATTCGTTCGTCCTGAAGATCCGGCTGATCCGGAAAGGACATGGCGCTGTTGAAAAAAAAGCCCGGATCATCCCGGGGAGTATAGATGCGAAGAACTCCGGGAAGCTTGGCGGCCTCTTCGGTATGCACTTCGAGCACTCTTCCCCTGGGGACGGTACTGCAGAGAAGACGCCCGTGGGCGGTGCTTCCCCGGGGATGGTCCGCTAGATACCGGAGTTTTCCCGTGGCCTTTTCGACAATGTCGTTACGGGGGATATTTTTTCCCACGTACCGAAAGGACAAAGCTTTCATGAGCGAACCTCCTGAAGTCTCTTCCACAGATCTTCTCCGAGCCCCCGAATGGCCCTTCGCTTGTAGGGCATGGAATCTCGGGAAGGGATAGTATGCCGAACCAGCTCCCCGAGGCTTTGGAGAAATTCCGGAAGCTCCGCTTTTTCCGAGATCAGAAGAGTCTCCGTCCGGCTGCAGCGTACGGGATAGGGAGCCAGAGCTCCCGCAAAAATTCTGGGATTTTGGATTCTTCCGTCCTCGAAAGAGCAGCTCAGAGCGAGATTCAGTTTCGAGATGGTCACTCCTGTACGGCTTCCAAGTTTGGCGAAATCCGAATATCCATGCTCTTTCAGAGGAATCCGGAAGCCCTTGAGGAAGAAAAAGGGATTTCGAAGGAGAGGGTTTTCGGAGCGGTTCAATCCTTCCAGAGGAAAGCGGTATTCTTTTCCGGTTTCGTCCTCTCCGAAAGCTTGGGCTTCCAGGGCCACAAGGGGGGGAATGCCGTCCGCCGCCGCGGAGCCGTTCATGAAATTTCCTCCCAGGGTACCCCGGTTCCGGATCTGGGGGGATCCTACCTGGGTAGCCGCGCGTGCCAGTGACGAGGCATGCCGTCGTACCAAGAGCGATTTTTCCAACTCGTCGAAGGTGACGGAAGCTCCGATGCAGAGCGCCTTTTCCCGGATTTCCATCTGGCGCAATTCCTCCAGAGAGGAAAGGTCCACCAGGTGAAGATCTTCGTTGGGAAAGCGCCGGAGATGCAGTACCAGATCCGTGCCCCCCGCAATAAAACGAAGGTTTTCAGGGCGCTGTTCCAGAATGTTCCGGAGCTCTTTCAGGGAAGAGGGACGATCAGCCCGCATGGTTTCGCAGTCTTTCCGCCGCATCCCGTACCGCCCGAAAAATGGGAAGATATCCGGTGCAGCGGCACAGATTGCCCTCGAGTCCCCGGCGAATTTCTTCATCCGAAGGGGAGGGAGATTCCAGGAGCAGCGCCTTGGCAGCCATAATCATGCCGGGAGTGCAGAAACCGCATTGTATGGCGTCGTTATCCACAAAGGCCTGCTGCAGAACATCCAACTCTCCCTTTTGGGCCAAGCCCTCCAGGGTTACGATGTCGCTTCCCCGGGCTTGAAAGGCCAACACCGTACAGGAGGTTACCGCTTTACCGTTCATCAGTACCGTGCAGGCTCCGCACTCGCCTTCGGAACATCCCTCCTTGACGCTTGTAAGCCCCAGGGTTTCCCGGAGAAGATCCAGAAGACGCATTTCCGGAGAAACTTCCACCACCCGGGGGACATGATTGACGGTGAGTTCTATCTTCATACCCATACCTCCGTACCATGCATGAATTTTTTTTATCCTACCGAGGGAATGTCAAAATTGCGTCAACAAGGCTTTTTGGAAAAGAGAAACAGAGTTTTTTCGCATCTTTCCCGAAGGGGAAAAACGTCGTATCCTGTTATTCCGGAAACATGTTTCCGAGAACGGTTTTTACTTGTGAGGATGCGATAATTTCCCGGGGAGATACGAAGATCCCCCTTTTCTCGGCGTTGCAGGAAGGAGATTCACGTGGTTTTACGGATTCAGCTTTTAGGAGAGCCCCGATTTTATTTTCAGGAAAAGGTTCTGGCCTTTCCCTTTCGCAAGGTGGAGGCTTTGGCCTGCTACCTTGTGGTGGAACGCCGGGCCTCTCGGGAAAAGCTGGCGGATCTTTTCTGGGGAGATCGGGAGGAGGAGCGGGCTTCCAGGAATTTGCGCAATGCCCTGTATCAGCTTAGAAAAGAGCTTCCTCCGGGACTTCTCGGAGGAGATCGGCAACGTATCGTTCTGGGTTCCCTTCGTATGGAAAGGGATTTCGACTCTTTGGAATCGCTGGAAACCCTTCCTCTCCAAGCTCTGGAACCCCTGGGGCGCCCTTTTATGGAGGGTTTTTCCCTGGGAGGATGTTCCGGTTTCGAATCCTGGCTGCGGGAAAAGCGAAGTTTTTTCTTCAGGCTCTACCGGGAAGGGCTTCGACGCCGGGTTTGCACGGCCACGCGGGAGGAGCTTGGGGAACTTCTTCCCCGGGTGGAGGAACTTCTGGCTCGGGATGATCTGGATGAAGAAATTGCCCGCCTCCTCATGTACAGTCATCAGAACCTGGGTCGTAGAAACCGGATTATCCAGGTATACGATTTCCTTAAAGAACGCTTGTGGGAAGAGCTCAAAATTCTTCCCTCCAAGGAAACCCGGGAATACTACTCTTCCCTTCTTGCCCGGGATCCTCTTCCTTCTTCTTCGGAAGAGGAATTGTTGCGAAAAGAGGAATTTTCTCCCGGGGGGATTCCTTTTTTTGGTCGTCTCCGGGAGCTTGGGAAACTCGAAACCTTTTGCGAAGGCCGGGCTTCCACTCCCCGGTGCGTGTACATCACGGGCGAGGCGGGGGTAGGAAAAAGCCTCCTGGTGCAGGAATTCCTCCGCACCCTTCCGAAGGATGTCCTGGTACTTTCCTGCGGAAGCACCCGTGGAGGAGGGCATTACCCGCTTCTTCCCTGGAACGATCTCCTTCGGGAGTTGCCTCGAAAGGTGGATTGTCACGCTCTGGAAATTCCTCCCCTGTATTGTTCTCTTTTGGGAGAGAGTTTTCCTTCGCTGGAGTGGAAACATACCTCCCTGGAACCCGCTTCTCCCGCCAGGCTGGGACAGGTGCTGGCGGGCCTTTTCCGGATTCTCCGCAAGAAAATGCGGGTTTTTCTCGTGATGGAAGATTTTCAGTGGCTCGATACGGCATCCTTGGAAATGCTCGAAAGTTTTTTTCTGCACCACCCGGGAGACGTGATATGCCTTATCACCGCACGGCAGCAGGTCTCTTTTCCGGGAGAGCTTTTATTGCACTCCCTGAGTCGGGAGGGGCGGATAGAAAGCTGTGATCTCGAACTGGAATGTTTTACTTCCGAGGAGACCGAAGGTTTTTGCCGATCCTATCTGCCGGAACGTTCCTTCTCGCCGGAAGAGCTGAAACGAATCTTTCAGCGTACCGAAGGACTTCCTCTTTTCCTGGCGGAGCTGCTGCAGCTTCTTCGATACGGGAATTCCCTCGACGAGGCTCCCCGAAGCCTGGGTGAGACCATTGAAGGCATCCTTCGGGGGCTTGGGGAAGAGGAACGGAAGTTTCTGGAATGTCTTTCCATTTTCTGGGGCAAGGCGGAATGGGAATTTTTGCGGGAACTCACGGGTTTTTCCGAAAGGGAAATGGCTTCCATGGTGGAGCATTTGCGCATGATGAACATTCTGGGAGAGAGGCTCGAGGAGGGGCGAAAACTTTTTTTGGAATTCCGGCATGTCCGGATGAAGGAACATCTTTATGAATCCATATCCGAAGTGCGGCGGCTTTCGCTGCATCGCCGGCTTGCGAATTTACTCATGGAGCATATGGGAAACCGGATCTGGAACGACCTTCTGGGTTCCCGGATTCTCAGCCATTGCCGCCAAGGGGGAATGCGCATTCCCGAACTCGACTATACCCTGCGAAAGCTTCGGTTGCACATTAAACTGAATTACGAACTTTTTCCCCTCTTCAATGACGATGTTCTTCGAAACTCCTCCACAGCCCTGGAAGAGTGGAAGCAGACTCTGGAACAGCTTCGGGATATCCGAACCTCCCTTCGGGAACTCAAGGCGGGGGAAGAGGATGCTCGAAGGCTGGAACATCTGGAAATGCAGTACCGATCGCTTCTGGGAGGATATTCCCTTTGGTGGGGAGAATATGCACAAGGAACTCGGCTTGTTCAGGGAGCTTTGAACTGGGCTGCGAAAGGAGTCGATCCGGGGTTGCATCGGGATTGCCTCCGAGATCTCTGTTACTACGCCATTCAAATCGAAGACGGTATTCTTCTGGAAGAGCATGCCCGATCCCTTTTGGAGCTTGCCCACCGGACCGGGGATGAGCCCGCCCAGGCCGGAGCGTGGCGTTTTCTGGGGCTCTCGCACATCTACAGGCAGAATTTCGAAGCCGCCCGAAAGGCTCTTCAAACATCGAGGGAGTGTTTCGAGGAGCTCGAAGCACTGGATGCTCCCTATACCTTGCAGAAGGCTGCCGCCCTGGGCTACCAGGGGTTTTCGTGGCATCATCAGGGAGAATTCCGGAGGGCTCTGGAGATTTACGAAGCCTGCCTGAAAGAGTGCGAGAATCAAGGAATCTACCGGGGGGGATGTCTTTTCCACAGCCATGCGGCCCATGCCGCCTACGATTTAGGCGAGCGGGACATTATGAAAAAGCACCTTGAAGCGGCCCGGGCTATTTTAGAAGAATGTCAGTGGTGGCGGGGAAACGGCATTCTCTTCAGCCTTCTGGCTCTTCAGTCGGGAGAGGAAGGCAGAGAGACAGATTCGGTGGCCCTTCTTCGGAGGGGAGATGAGCTCTGTGTTCCCCTTAAAAAGGGCCACTGGATGGCTTTGCAGCTTTGGGTAAAGGGAAATCTCAAAAGGCGGGCCCTGCCGGGAGGAGAGCTGGGGGTTTTTCTGAAAGATTCCCCGGAAAGCTATCTGCTCCGGGCCCGGGAAATCTACGCCTCCAGAAAGATCGCTCATATGGTGCGGCGCATCGACGGCCTTTTGGAAAGATAGGGAGTTTTCAAGAGAGGATTATCGTTCTCTTTCTCTCGGGAACTTTTTCCCGGAAATCGATTCAAAGGAGTATGGCCTCTTTCCGAGGTGCATATTCTCCAGCCTTTCTCTTTCGGGGAAGATGTCTATGCCCCGGAATCCTGCCGTCGGAGCACCCCCCACAGGACTTCCGCCGCTTGCCCCAAATGGCGGTAATCGCTGCTCTCCTCGGGGCAGTGGCTTTTCCCCTCCCGGCTGGCGATAAAAAGCATGGCCTTCCGCCAGAGATGCCCCAGGGAAAGGGTGTCGTGCCCCGCTCCGCTGGGAAGAGAGATGGTTTCGATTCCCCGGAAAGCGGCTTCTGCAAACAAATCCTCCTGCAAAGCCGCATCCATCTCCACGGGCATAATTCGATGCCCCGGGGAAAGCTCCGCTTTCAGGAAAAATTTCGAAGCTGCCTCGCGGCAGCACTCCTCAAGGCCCTGCAGCATCTCCAGAAGCTCTTCCCGGTTTACGCAGCGAAGATCCACGGTAAAGGAAACTTTCGAGGCAATCACGTTTCCCACGTTGGGTTCCGCGAGGATTCGTCCTATGGTTCCCACTGCATGGCTTCGGGCTTCCTGCAATCTTTTTTCCAGGTAGCTTCCCACGGAAATCAGTCCCCGGACGGGATCTTTTCGGGTATCCATGGGGGTGGTGCCCGCATGGTTCGCCTCGCCGTAAAAGGTGATATTCGTCATGCTGGTTCCGGTAATGGAGGAGACCACTCCCAGGGGAATCCCCTTTTCGTAAAGCACCGGCCCCTGTTCGATATGGGGTTCCAGAAAAAAGGCGAGATTTTTCGCTTCTTCCGGAAAGGGGCCCTCCATCAGGGGAAGAAGGGAGGCGCAGAAGTCCTTTGCCAGATCTCCCAGAAGAGCCCCCGAGCCGGTTCGGAGCTTTCGAAAATCCTCCGGGGTTATCTCGCCGCAGAAGAAGCGGCTTCCCAGGAGGCCCATGTTGCAGAGAACTCCCTCCTCTTCCGCAAAACCCATAAGCTGTATGCCGTGCCGCAGTTGCACGTTGCTTTCCTGAAGAAGGCGGAGCACTTCCAGGCCGATGATCACGCCAGCCATACCGTCCAGCTCTCCTCCGTTCCTCACGCTGTCCACGTGAGAACCCAGGCAGAAGACCGGAAGCTCTGGGGCCGCTCCCTCCATGCGGGCCGCGAAATTTCCCGCCTCATCCAGAAAGCAGCGCGCTCCCAGGGAGGAACACTCTCTCTGGAGATATCGAAGGGCCTCGGCGTGTTCCGGAGAGAAAGAAAGCCGGGTGATGCCTCCTCCGGGATTCCGGGCGGGGCGGTTGATCGCTTCCAGATCCTTTTGAATGCGGCGAGCGGAACCATTGTTTTTCATGGATAGCTCCTTCTTTGTGAAAGGCCCCTCGTGGATAGAGCGGCTTTTTTGAACGAGGTTTTTTCGATGCAGTGTTTTGGAGAAGTTCCTGTCCGTACCCTGTTTCTCGAACTTGGGCAGTTTCCACTTTTCTCTTGGTAAAGAAGACAGGGATCTTGTGGATCTGTGCCCATGCTTTACTTCTGATTTTACTCCATGATATGGTGTTTTTCGAGAGGGCGAAACCTTTCTGCCATACTTCGTCCATGATTTTTCAGGTGCCCTAAAAACATGTGAAAAGGAGCTATCCCCATGAACGATGTTATGCGGCTTCTCTTTGAGCGAAAATCCGTCCGGGCTTACGAGGAGCGAACAATCCCGGAGAGGGACAAGGAAAAAATTCTCCAGGCCGCTCTTCAGGCTCCCACGGCGGGAAACCAGATCCTCTACACGATTCTCGATATTACGGAACAGCACCTCAAGGACGAACTTGCCCTTACCTGCGATAACCAGCCCTTCATTGCCAAGGCTCCTCTGGTTCTGGTCTTTCTGGCGGATTGCCGGAGGTGGCTCGATTGCTACCGCTATGCGGGGGCTCCCTTTCGGAATCCTGGGCTCGGAGATCTGATGCTCGCCTGCTCGGATGCCCTGATCGCCGCGCAGAATGCGGTGATGGCGGCGGCATCCCTGGAAATCGGATCGTGCTACATCGGGGATATTCTGGAAAACAAGGAGAGAGTGGTGCCTCTTCTGCATCTGGATGAATACGTTTTTCCGGTGACCATGCTGGTTTTCGGCTATCCCACGGAGCAGCAGAAAAAAAGAAAGAAGCCCAGGCGGTTCGATGCAAAGTATATCGTGCAGAAAAATACCTATCACCCCCTGGATGAAGAAACCCTGCGAAAAATGCACCGGGAACAAAGTGAAGATGAACATTACGATTTCGACGCGCAGATACGTGCTTTCTGCAAGCGGAAATACATGTCCGACTTTTCTCTGGAAATGACGCGGTCCGTAAAAGAGTATCTGAAAAACTTCGAGTAATTCCAAAGGGGCCGCAGGGCGGCCCTTTTTTTGTACCTCTACGATATCCCCAAGACTCCACACATTTTCCAGAATAGCAAGACCTCCCCTTCGGGTTGACTTTGTGAAGAAAAGATCTTATAGTTCTTTTCAAAAGTGAGTGAGTTATCTTTCTCAATTGGGAGGGACCATTATGTGGGAAAAAGAAATTTCGATCAACGATATTCGTGAAATTCGCAGCCGTACCACCGCCTATCTCGGAGTGGGGGCCATTCGGAAGATCGACGATATCGTGGGGGATCTCGTCTCCCGGGGGATTACCCGGGTGCTTTGCGTTACCGGAAGAGGTTCCTACCGCAGTACCGGAGCCTGGGATTACGTGCTGGAGGCCTTTCAGAAGCACGGAGTGCAGCATATTCTTTACGATCGCATTACCCCCAATCCCACCGCGGATTGTGTGGATGAAGCCGTCGAAATGGCCCGGGAGTTCGGAGCCCGGGGAATTATCGCCATCGGCGGAGGCAGTCCCATCGATGCGGCCAAAAGCGCGGCGATTCTTCTGGAGTATCCCGATCAGAATGCCCGGAGTCTCTATGAACTTGCATTTACGCCTCGCAAGGCGGTTCCTCTGGTCGCCATCAATCTCACTCACGGTACCGGCACAGAGGTGGATCGCTTTGCGGTGGTGAGCATTCCCGAAAAGGAGTACAAACCCGCCATAGCCTACGATTGCATCTATCCTCTGTATGCCATCGACGATCCGGGTCTCATGACGAAGCTTTCCCCCGAACAGACCCGCTATGTTTCCATCGATGCGATTAATCACGTGGTGGAAGCCGCCACATCTCAGATGGCAAGCCCTTTCTCCATTCTCTTCGCTCGGGAGACGGTGCGCCTGGTGGCCCGGTATCTTCCCAGGGTTCTGGCCTCTCCGGAGGATATGGAGGCCCGGTATTATTTGCTCTACGCCTCCATGATCGCGGGAATGTCCTTCGACAACGGACTTCTGCACTTTACCCACGCTTTGGAACATCCCCTTTCGGCGGTAAAGCCGGACCTTGCCCATGGCCTGGGGCTTGCCATGCTTCTGCCCGCAGTGATTCGGGAAATTTACGCCGCCCGGCCCGGTACGCTCGCCTCCATTCTCGAGCCTCTGACGGGGCCTCTGAAGGGAGATTCCGGAGAAGCTTCGGAGGCAGCGAAGAAGGTGGAAGCCTGGCTGGCTTCGGTGGGGGTTTCTTCCAAGCTTGGAGACGAGGGATACGAAAAGAGCCAGGTCGGGCGGCTTGCGGATCTCGCCATGACCACTCCTTCCCTGGACGGTCTTCTTGGTATAGCCCCCGTGGAGGCTACCCGGGAAGTAATTGAGAGGATCTACGCCGATTCCTTCGCACCCCTGGGGAATGCATAGAGAGGGATTTTTACTAAAAATGTTGCGATATCTTGCGACATTTGGAGAATGATAATGAGGGGGCCTTCTGATTTTTCGAAGGCCCCCGTTCTTGTTACGTTTCGAAGATCCTTATCTCGATTCCCTCCCGGCATCGGAGGGCCCAATTTCCTTCCGGAGGCGTTCGGAAATGCAGCAGATGCCCCGGAGGCAGAACAAGCCTTTCTCCGTTCAAAGAGGAGAGGCTGCCGGAATGCCAGGGAAGGTACAGCAAAAGGTGATTTCCCGGAAAGGCGAGGGGATATTCTCCTTCCCCGGAAAAGGTCTTCACCTCGGCGGTACAGTGATCCCGCCGGGTCATGACGTTGAAATCCCGGATGCTTCCTTCGGTGAGGAATGCCGAAGTTTTCCAGTCTCCGGAAAAACGGGCCATGTCCAGGGGTTTCTCCAGTCGGCAGGTTCCGTAATTTTCGAAACAAAGGGTCATTCCCTTTCCCTCCAAAAGCAGGAGCACCCGGTCGTATCCCGAGAAATCGGAAAAATCCCCGTTTTGAGTTACTCCGGCCATACTGATGCGCCAGAGAAAATCCGTCTCTCCCGAAAGATGAGCCGCATAGAGTTCCGTGGTGCTTCCCTGGCCGTTTTTCCAGGGAGAGATTCGAAAGGATTCGGGACCGTAGAGGGCGTATTCGAGCATGGTATCTCCTCCGTCGTGAGGGTTTGAAGAAATGGCTGCTTCAGGAAAGAAGCGGCATTGCCGAAAGTCTTCCGGAGTTGTCCTTTTCGGATCTTCCTCCGTATATATCCGTCATGTTCATTAAAAGGCTTTTTCTTGAAATAGTCGAGGGTGTGTGGAAAAACCATTTCAAGAGTGGCATGAAAAGCATTGCATCAAAAAGGCTAAAAAGATTGATGGCGGAATATTTTTTTATATTTTTGTCTCTTGCATGGAGTGCGGGCAATTTGTGATATACTACATAACGTTGAGAAGCTCCTGGTTTCTATCGGTGGGACAAAAAGATAAAAAAAGCACATTCTTAAACAAAAGAAAGTTTTTTTTGCTGAATCGCAAGGATTTATGAAGAAAATCCGACGGTAGCAGACGTGGATGCGCGTGTTTCTTGTGGCGGAAGAAGCGAGCTTTCACGGAAGGCGGAAGAAGCTTTCTGATATTTTAGTCTTCATTTCAATTTTTCGGGATTGGAGGGGGGATGTCTTCGATTCGGCGAAAAAAGCATACCATCATGCTCTTTACAAAAGGGCTTGGCAAAGCGGAAGCATGGATTCATGAGGCGGCGTTATGCGGTATCGTTCCCGCCGGAAGGGCGGGAAAAATTCGAAAGGAGCGAGATTCGTGAAAAAGATGAGAAGTTCCTGCGTTGTGGTGAGTTTGCTGGTGTGTGCTGTCATGTTCGGCCTGGCCGGTTTGGCCTCGGCGGCGGAGATTACCCTCAAGTTCGCGGGGCAGTCCCCGGCGGATCATCCCTGCACGGTGCTCATGGAAGAGATCGCCCAGGAGATCGCCGAGAAGTCCGATGGTCGTATCGAGGTTAGAGTGTATCCCGCGAGTCAGCTCGGGGACTATACCCTGATCTACGAAGAGCAGATCCGGGGTACCATGGATATGTCCTGCATGTCCGTGCCCAGCCAGTTCGATCCCCGGCTGGAGCTGGTGTACATCAACGGGTACGTCCGGGGCTATAACGACGTAGCCCGGGTGTTTTCCCCCGAGGGATGGCTTTTCAAGAAGATGGACGAGCTTAACAGCCGCCTGGGCGTCAAGCTTCTCGGGTTTTACATCGAAGGCATGATCGGCACGGGTACCACCAAGCCCGCAGTGGAACCCATCAATCCCGCAGTGAACAAAGAGGTTCTCGTTCGGGTTCCCAACATGGACGTGTACAAGCTTGCGGCGGACGCCATGGGCTATCAGACCGTTACCATTCCCTGGGCGGACGTCTATCAGTCCATGCAGACCGGAGTCTGCTCCGGCATGAACGGCTTTTCCGTTTCCGCGGCCTACACCATTCTCGGAGATGTGCTCAAGTACTGGTACATGACCAACTACTCCCTGGAATGCCTCAACTACATGATCAGCGGCAAGGTGTGGAACGAACTGACAGAAGCGGATCAGAAGATCATTCAGGATGCGGTGAACAACGCTGCGGCCAAGAGCATCGTGAACGCCCAGAAGGAAGACGAGCGTTACATGGAGCTCATGCGGCAGAAGGGCATCCAGGTCTTCACCTACACCGAGGAAGAGCTTACCCCTATCGCCGAAGCCTGCGCCGGCACCTGGTCCCAGTTGGAAAAGAACATGGGCAAGGAGCTTATGGACGAGTTCCGTAAGGAGCTCGCTCCCAAATAGAGGTTTTCCCGAAACATGTCATGATGTGACGGAAACGCAGCGAAGGGAGAATCCCTCGTGTCTCTCCGGGGGTTCTCCCCTTTTGTCGAAAGGGGCGTACGATTATGGAAGACCATCTTTGTCCCGGTCATGCCCAGACCGAGATGGAGCCAGTCCTTGGGAAGGTACCGAAAAATTTTTTCGATAAAATCGTGATCCGGAGCTTTTCCCTCGTCTGTTTCAGCACCTCCGTTCTTCTTGCGGTTCTCATCAGCGCCGCCACCTTTGTGCGCTACGTGCTGCACGGAGATCTTTACGGATACGAAGAGTGGGTAAAGCTCTTCGCCTTCTGGCTCTACTTCTCCGGTGCCGCCATCGGAGCTTTCAACGGAACTCACGTTTCCGCGGACCTAGTGCATTCCTACGTTCCCGAAGGGCTGTTCAAGCGCCTTCTCGTGGTTCTCAAGGGAGTTGTCACTCTGGGAGTTACCCTGCTCTTTGTCTGGTACGGCTATGATTTCTTCATGTTCGGTTTTATGGGGCCCCTGGGAACGGGAATCGCCCTGCCGAAAACCACCATCTGGCGCATACCTCTCTGGACATCCTATCTTGCCATCTTTCTGGGGCTCATCTTCATGGCCTTCTACTTCTTCCTGGACCTGCTGCGGAGCCTGAAGGCCCTTTTCGGAGGTAACCGCTCATGATTTACGTGGCTCTGCTCATTCTTCTCTCTACTCTTATCATCGGAGTTCCCGTGCCGGTAAGCTTCATGTCCTCCGCGGCGTGGCTCATCTTCTTCGGAGGCCCCGACGGGGCGGGATATGCCGCGAGTCAGCTCCTTCCCTACGGATTCACCCAGATGAATTCGGTGTCCCTCATCGCCATCGCTCTCTTCATCATGGCGGGAGGCATCATGGAGCGGGGAGGCATCGGGGAGAAACTCATCGACCTGGTGGACGTCTTCGTGGGGCATCTCCGGGGAGGCCTGGGAATCGTGGGAACCGTTTCCTGCGCGGTGTTCGGCTCCATTTCGGGGGCCGCCTGCGCAACTCTCTCCTGCATTGGATCCATCATGTTTCCCCGATTCCGCCGGGAGGGGTATCCCCGGGGTCATGCGGCGGCACTTATGGCGAACGCCTCTCTTCTGGGGCTTCTCATTCCCCCCAATGCCACCCTCATCATTTTCGCCTGGATCAGCGGACAGTCCGTGCTGGCCTGCTTTCTTTCCACGGTGGTGCCGGGAATCGTTACCACCATTCTCATCTGTCTGGTGAACATGTGGCTCCTCCGGAACAACAAAGAGGTACTGGTGGCGCACAAGCGGGACGGGGCGGAAAAGTGGAAGCTCTTCAAGGAGCGGGGCCGCCTGGCCATTCCCGCCCTCATGCTGCCGGTAATCGTTCTCGGAGGAATCTACGGAGGTATCATGACCACCACCGAGGCTTCCGCGGTGGCGGTGCTCTACGCCATTCCCGTGGGGATGTTCGTCTACAAGGGATTGAAGTGGCGGGGGCTCTTCGATGTGGTGGTGGAATCTGCGGTAACCACCGGGGTTATCATGGTGATGCTCTATTCGGTCTCCATGCTGAGCCGGCTCTACATTCTGGAAGATCTTCCCGCCAAGATGCTCCATCTGTTCTATGCGGTTTCGGAGAATCGCTGGATCATTCTCTTCATGATCAACATTTTCCTGGTGGTCATGGGAATGCTCATGGATGATATCAGCGTGGTGGTGCTTACCACACCGGTACTTATGCCCATCATCATGGAGCTCGGCTTCAGCCCCATCCACTATGCCGCCATTCTGGGGGTGAATACGGGCCTGGGATGCATCACTCCACCTGCGGCGCCGGTGCTCTATCTCGGAGGGCGATTGGGAAACGCTCCCATCAACGAAATGATGACCCCCGCCCTTTGGTTCATTCTGCTCTGCTGGGGACCGGTGCTTCTCTTTACCGCCTATTGTCCCAAGCTGGTGCTTTTCCTCCCCCACGTGATTTTGGGAGTGCCCTGGTAGGGGATAATCGAGAAGAAAACATGCCTTTTCCGGGAAATTTTCCCGAGGGCTTTCACGTCCGAAAGGATGGATGTTCATGCAGTTTTACCGTAACCTTTTTGCGCTCCTCTGTTTTCTCTTTTTCGCCTTCGCTCTGGGAACGGGCTCTCCCCATGCCTACTGGGGGGCCCTCATGTGCGGCTGTCTCTCCCGGGCGGCGGTAAGAAAGAAATGGCCCGATCCTCCCTTTGCGAAAAGGCTCCGAGTCTGGATGGAAGGACTTTCTTTTTTTGGGGGAACCCCGGAAAATTCCGAAACCTTTGGCCTTCTCAAGGGCCGGGAGCTGTAAAGAGTCTTTAGAACGGCAGAACACAAAGATAAGGCCCTCGAAAGCGGACGAATACTCTTTCCGCTTCGGGGGCCTTGCCGTATATGCGCTGCCGGAGGAGGAGAGTGGGCTAGATCAGCCCTTTCACAGCCTCAAGCAGCCGATTCACCTCTTCGGCGGTGTTGTAGAGAGAAATCCCTATCCGGGTGACCCCGCCTTTTTCGAGAAGTCCCAGAATTTCGATGGGCCGGATGCCGTAGAAGTGGCCGTCCCAGGCACAGATTCCCTTGTTGCCGAGCTTTTTGCAGATCTCCACGGGATCCTTGCCCTCCGCCGTAAAGGATATGGTGGGAGTGCGCCGCAGGGTGTCGAAGGAGGGGCCTACTATGGTGATGCCCGGCATTTCCCGGAGTTTTTCATATACCGTCTTGGCGAGTTCGTGCTCGTACTCGAAGATGGTTTCCATTCCCGAAACGATACGTTCCCGCAGGGTTTCGCCGGAGCCGAAGGAGGCGATGTAGTGTACCGCCGCCGTGGTGCCCGCAATGCCTTCGGTGTTGGGGGTTCCCGTTTCGATGCAATAGGGGGCGTGCTGATGGGTGGTGCGCAACCGGAAGGCGGGAAGGCGATCCAGAAGCCCCTCCCTGGCGTAGAGAACTCCCACGTGGGGGCCGTAGAATTTGTAGGCCGAGCAGAGCAGAAAATCCACTCCCCAGGCGGTAACGTCCAGAGGAAAGTGAGGAGCGTAGTGCACCGCATCCACCAGGAGCCAGGCTCCCACCCGGTAGGTGAGTTCCCGGGCCCGGGGGATGTCGTTCACCGTACCCGTCACGTTGGAGGAGCAGCCCAGAGCCACCAGCCGGGTATTTTCGTTGATCTTGGCTTCGAAATCCTCGTAATCCAGGGTACAGTCCCTTTTCAGGGCGATTTCCCGGACGATCATTCCTTCGTCTCGAAGGGCCAGCCAGGGGCCTCGGTTTGCCTCGTGGTCGAGCTGAGTGATGAGAATCTCGTCTCCGGGCTGGAGATGCTTTCCTATTGCCCTGCTGAGGGCGTAGTTGAGGGTGGTCATGTTGGCCCCGAAGGAGATGTTCTCCGGTCCCGGAGCGCCCAGAAAGGCCGCCAGGGTTTCCCGGGCATTCCGGACCATGGCATCCGTCTCGTTGGTGGTGACGAAAAAACCGTGTTCGTTGGCGTTGCTCCGGCTGAGATAGTCCACCATGGTCTCCATCACCGACCGGGGCATCTGGGTACCTCCGGGGCCGTCGAAATAGGCCAGGGGGAACCCCTGGAAGGTCCGTTCCAGGGAAGGGAAGTCCTTTCTGCGAGCTTCGAAATCCTTGGCATGCATGACTAAAGCACTCCTTTCGCACCTTTGTTCCGGGGGATAGCGGTGTTTTTCCGAAATTGCACTACTGCATTCACTATACACCTTCAAAGAACTTTGGCAAAGGGGAAGGATAAGCGCTCAGCAAGCCAAACTCCAGCCTGCGGATTGCTGCTGTATGCTCCAGAGCCCTGCGTACCGCCCTTGTAGTTTCAAAAGTTCGTCGTGGCGTCCCTGTTCCAGAAGGCGTCCCTTTTCGAGTACCACTATATTGTCCGCCCGGCGTATGGTTTTGAGTCGATGGGCTACCACCACCACGGTACGTCCCTGAATGAGCGAATCGATGGCCCGCTGTACCTGAAGCTCGTTCTCCGGGTCCAGAGAGGCCGTGGCCTCGTCCAGAAGCACCACCGGAGCGTTTTTGAGAAAGGCCCGGGCGATGGAGATGCGCTGTTTCTCTCCTCCCGAAAGGGTGCATCCTCCTTCACCCACCAGAGTGTCGTATCCCCGGGGGAGCTTGTCGATGAATTCGTGGCAGCACGCCTTCCGGGCGGCCTCCCGGATCTCTTCGGAAGTGGCGTCCTCCCGACCGAAGCGGATGTTGTTCTCCAGGGTATCCTGAAAAAGATAGACCTCCTGGAAAACCATGGATATCCTCTGAAGAAGTTTTTCCGGTTCCATCTGCCGGATGTTCTCCCCTCCCAGGAGGATTTTTCCTTCCTGAGGGTCGTAGAATCGGGGAATCAGCTTGAGAAGGGTGCTTTTGCCGCTTCCCGAGGGGCCCACCAGGGCGGTAAGAGAACCCTGGGGAATGTGAAGAGAGACGTGGCGCAGTGCCGGAGCGTCCTGGTAACTGAAGGAAATGTTCTCGAAGGAAATGTCGCTCTTTTGAGGAGCCTTCTGGGTTCCCGTCATGACGGGTTCCGATTCCAGGGCGAGAATGCGTTCCCCCGCAAGCTCGAAATATCGAAGAAGGACGAAGCTGATGAGGGCCGAGGTGAGGGGATCGAAGATTCGGGATCCCACGATGAGAAAGGTAACGAAGACAAAGGGATCCAGCTTCCCCCCCAGGAGAAGGTAGCTCCCCGCCAAAATGGATACGGTAAGCCCCGTGCGGATGAAGGCTATGGCGGGAATTACCATGGCGCCTCCCAAACCCTCGATGCGAATGCTTTCCTTCATGAACCGATAAAAAGCCTTTTGAAGACGCTCGAACCGGGGGCCCACCAGGTTGTAGGCCTTCACCACCCGAATGCCGTTGAGATATTCCTGAAGGCGGTTGGCCGCGTCGATTTTCGCCTTCATGTGGCGGTGACCGAGAAGCTTCATGATGCCTCCGGTGCCCCCGAGAATGACCATGCCCAGAGGGAGGGGAAGAAACATGGCCAGGGCCATGCGCCAATCCAGAAAGGAAAGCCCCAGCACCGCCAGAAGCGGGGCCACAAGAGCTCCCGCTATTTGGGGAGCCACGTGGGAGATCCCCTGCTCCAGCAGGGCGAAATCTCCCATCATCATATTGGCGAGATCTCCCGGATCCCGTTTCATAAGAAATCCCAGGGGAAGTTTGCGCAGGTGTTCCGCCAGGTGGATGCGACCTTCCGCAGCTACTTCATAGGCTCCCCGGTAGCATGCTCGATAGGCGGGAATTTCTCCCAGAAAAATGACGACCATGTAGGCCACCAGAGCCGCGCAGACCCACCAGAGCCCCCGGATGTCCAGGGTTGTCTCGGGGCGGGAAAAGCCCTCGAAGATGAGGTAGACTCCCCGCAGAACCAGGCCGAAGGGAAGAATGTTGAGGAGATTGGAGATCACCGTGAGTACGAAGGGTTTAAAAAGTTTCCGGGGGTTTCCCGCAGTAATATTCTGAAGAAATTTCATGCTACGTCCTCTCCTTTCCGGAAAGCCCAGGCGGCGGTATCGTTGTATATTTCCCACATTTTCGTGTACAGCCCCTTTCGGAGGAGAAGGGTTTCGTGATTTCCCTCCTCCGCCACTCTTCCCTCGGAGAGCACCACGATGTTTCGGGCCTTTCGGATGGAATGGAGCCGATGAGCGATGACGATTACCGTCTTGTTTCGGATAAGCTCCCGAAGAGCCTGCTGCATGTGGTGCTCGTTTTCCGGATCCGCGTAGGCGGTGGCCTCGTCGAGGACGAGTATGGGAGAGTTCTTCAGAATGGCCCGGGCCACGGAAACCCTCTGTTCCTCTCCTCCGGAAAGATAGACTCCTCCCTCTCCGATGAGGGTGTCGTATCCGTGAGGAAGCCTGGATATGAACTCGTGGCACTGAGCTGCTCGGGCGGCGGCGTAAACCTCTTCCTTCGAGGCTTCGGGACGTCCCACCCGGATATTTTCGTAAAGGCTGTCGTAGAAGAGGAAGGTGTCCTGAAAGACGAAGGACACCGTATTCATGAGATTCTCCGTGGACATATCCCGGATATCCACACCGCCGATACGGATGGCCCCTTCATTCACATCCCAGAATCGGGGAATGAGGTTTGCCGCCGTAGATTTCCCCGAACCCGAAGGGCCCACCAGGGCGGTGATGGCTCCCTGGGGAGCTTCGAAGGAAACGTCGGAAAGGGCGGGGATCTGATGGGGTGATTCCGGAGTATGGTAGGAGAAGGAGACGTGATCGAAGGTCACCTCGTAGGAGGCGGGTTTTCGGGAGCGTAGGGGCTCCTGCACCGGAGGCTGCCGGAGGATAGCGTCGATCCGGGAGACCCCCTCCTGAATATCCTTGAGCGTAGCCGCAAGGTACATGATTTTGTAAAGGGGCGCGGAAGCTCCGGGAGCCATGATAATGAAAAAGAGCACCGTGAGCCCCAGGGAGGTATTCTCGGGATCCCGGCTCAGGAGCAGCACTCCCACGGGAAGGACGAAGGTTATGGAGGAGGCGAGGATGGTTCGGAAGAGCACGAAGCCGTTTTGAAACTGGTCGGTAAACTTGGTTACCATGGTGCGGTATTCCTGAATGTCCCGGTGGAATCGTCGAAAGGAGAAGACCGTGCGGCCGAAGATTTTCACCGCCGGCATTCCCCGGACGTACTGGATGGCGGAGGCGTTGATCCGTTCGAGAGAATCGTAATAGGCCTTCATCATGGCTTTTCCCTTGGATCCGTAGGTCATGGAGGCCTGGAGGGCGAATCCGAGAACCACCGCTCCCAGAGAGGCGAGGGTCATCCAGACATTCATGGAAAACATGATGAAGAACATGATGATCACCGTGGCCACCACGTTGACGAAGTCCGGTATCTGATGGGCGATGAAAAGCTCGATCTTTTCCACGTTCTGTTCCAGAGTTTTTTTAATCGATCCTGTGGAGGTGGAGGTGAGATATCCCAAATGAAGCTTTCCGATATGGTCGATCAGGCGTATCCGGAGGCCGTAGAGAATGCGGAAGGCCGCCACGTGAGAGGCCATACTGCTGACGTAGAGAAAAAACATACCCCCTCCGAGACTGAGAAGGATGTATATTCCCCAGCGGATAATGGAGGTGTTGTCCATGCTCTGGAGGTTGTTCCAGTGCCGCAGCAGCTCCGCGAGAATGAAATAGGCTCCCGCGTAGGGCACCAGAAAAAAGGCGGCGCTGATCACCGCGAGGAATCCCGAAAGCAGAAGAAGACCCTTGCGTTCTCCCGCAATTTCGAGAAGCCGTGAAATTCCTTGTTTGGTTTTCATGGAAACCTCCTCTTAAAAATAAAAACCTTTTCGTGCTTCGATAAATGTCACGGGGCCGTGGATTTCTTCTTCCAGGTTTTCGAGAAGCCTGCTTCGAACGGAGACAAACTCTGCCTGAAGAGCGTATTCCTTCAACGCTCCTTCCTCGGTGACCATGTCCATGCCCTGGAGAAAAATCGCGAGCCAGCTGAAAACCCCAGCGGAGGGGGTTGTCCCGTCCGGAGAAAGCTCGGTGGTGGTAATGGCGAGAACTCCTCCGGGAGTAAGGGCCTCGTGGATTCGGTGCATGATGTGGGGAGGGTCTCCTTCGTTTGGAAGGGGAAGATCTTTTTTCAACAGAAAACACCTCGTTTCGCGGAATCTGTGCAGCCCGTGAACCCTTCTGCATTCGAGGAAAGAAACCCGTGGCTCATTTTTTGCTCGGTTTTTCCCGGCGCCTCCTTTCGTCAGTTTTTGGGAGGCGTAAATCCCTGGGAGGCAAAAGCCAGAAAATGCTCCAGAAAGGCATCATCTTCGATGAGGGGATACCCCTCCTGCTCGGAGATCTCCGTGAAATGATCCCGATACTCCCACCAGACGTGAACTGCTCCGCAAAGAATGGCCATGAGGGATATGGGGGGAATGTCCTTTCGTATGATCCCCTCTTCCTGAGCCTGAACCAGGGTGGTGTAGTAGTGATGGTGAAGGGTATCTTCTCCCAGCTAGGGGCTGTTATCGCCTTCCAGAAGAGCCCAGTTGGCGATGCGTATCATGGTGGGATTCTCCCGGTAGAAGTTGAAAAGACTCCGTATAAGCTCCTTGAGGTATTCCAGGCCTCTATTCTCGGAATTCCGAGAATATCCGGGATCTGCGGTGTGTCGTTTTACGATGGAAGCCTTCACGGCCTGATAGAGCTCTTTTTTGCTGCGGAAATGAAAGAGAATCAGAGGGCCCGAACAGCCGCTCTTTTCGGAAATGTGTCGTATGGTGGTTCCCGCGAAGCCTTTTTGGGCAAAAAGAAGCTCCGCAGCTTCGAGAATTGCCTTTCTGGTAGCCTCCGCATCTCGGGTTTTATGGGCCTCCCTCATGAGATCTCTCCTTAGTTTTATTTTACTAACAAAACTTATCGCTCGATAAGTTACTGCGTGCGTCCTCTTTTGTCAAGCCCGGAGAAAAGTTTTTTTCAGTATCAAAAAGGGAGCCCCTTCAAGGGGCTCCCTTTTTGATGCTGAAAAAAGAAAGGTCCGTTACATCAGGAAAGAACTTCGTCGCTCTCCTGAAGAACCACGCCTTCCCGTACAAGTTCTTCCAGGGCGGGATCGTAAATTTCCGGCAGTACCGGAGCATGGATTCCCGGAGTGGAGATCGCTCCTTCCAGAAGAAGCTTGGCGCAGATAGCCGGAGGAAGCCCGGTGGTGCGGGCGATGGCGGAATCTCCTCCGGGAGTGCCGTAGTCCACCAGCAGGGAGCGATGGCGGATTCGTTTCTTTTCTGCGGGGTAGAAGACGGTGAATTCATCCTGAAGGGCGATGAGATCCCGCTCCTCCGGAGCGAAGACGAATTTCTCGTCGTAGAGATGGCTGAGAATATCCCGGGGAGATCCCTTGGAAAAGGGGAGGGGTCTTTCGTCGAGAAGCCCCAACCACTGGAGGCGCAGGAAAATGGCGGAGTAGGAGGGAATCTCCAGGATGCCGCAGAGAGCGCTTTCCAGATCCTGATCCTCCCGGGCCCGGATCTGGCGTCTCAGGAAGGAGGCGAAGGTCATTCCCTGGAGATCCTGGGGTGTTTCGTCGAAAAGGTCGATCTCGTTCATCTTGACGATGGTCTCGCACCATCCGGGATACCTGAGAGTTCCTCGGAAGATGCTTTTTGCCTCGGGAATATCGTAGGCGGTGAGATAGGGAAGGGAATCCGCATTGGCGTAGACCTCGAAGGTGCCCAAGTTCTCGATATCCTCCAGAAAAGGATGCCGGTAGGTCTCTCCGTCGGGCCAGGAGAGAATTTCTCCGTTTTCTATAATTCGGGCGGAACGTTTACTGGCACCGATGAGGCTTCCCGGAGCCCAGGAAAGCTTGTATCCCCAAGGGTTGGTATTGGCTTCATGAGAGGGAAGAGCGCCGCAGATGGAGCGGAAGCTTTCGATGGTGCCCCCCCGCTGACGGATGGCTCGAACCTGTTTCGCCGCAGACATGTGGTCGATGCCGGGATCCAGCCCCAGTTCGCAGAGAAAGATCAGTCCCTTGGAAGCCACTTTCTCCTGGAGCTCCCGGATTTCTTCGGTGATATAGGAGAGGTTGATCATGTGAACTTCTTTTTCGAGGCACACACGAGCCAGGGGAGTCAGGAAAGGGCGGGGAAGGAGGTTCATCACGAGGTTGGGACGAAGTTCATCGATGAGGGCTCCGGCATTTTCGGCGTTGCCGATACGTCCTTTTCCCCGGGGATGACCCTGAAGAACCCGATCGAGGTTATCCTGATCCACGTCTACCACGGTAACCTGGTAGTTTTCCTGTTTCAGAAGATACTGAACGCATGGCCGGGCTATCCGGCCGGCTCCGAATACGAGAATCTGGCGCATAGTAGCATCACCTTCTTGAGAGAATAAGGGGTTCCGGGAGCGCCGAAGGCTCCCGGAAATCCGCACCGAGCAGTAATGGACGAATTGATTGGGGGGAGAGAACCTAGAGGCTCTCGATCTCCTCCGCAGTGTAGTTGTGAAGCCGGTTTCCCCAGATCTTGCCGAAGAGCACCAGGAAGACCAGAACCAGTCCCACCGCCACGCCGAGCACTGCCGGGGTGTTGTAGTAGCCCGTTACCACGTAGGCGATAACGCTGGCGAGGGCTACCGTGAGAGCGTAGGGAATCTGGGTGCGTACGTGATCCAGGTGGTCGCAGGAGGCTCCGATGGAGGAGAGGAGAGTGGTATCCGAGATGGGGGAGCAGTGATCTCCGAAAAGCCCTCCGCTCAGCACCGCTCCGATGGTGGCGAGCATGGGAGCTCCCAGACCGTGAGCCATGGGAACCGCCAGGGGCATGAGAATGGCGAAGGTTCCCCAGGAGGAGCCCGTGGCGAAGCTGATCATGGCGCCGATGCAGAAGATGAGGGCGGGAACCATGGTGGCGGGGAGGTTGCCCTTGGCGAGCTCCACGATGTAGGCCGCAGTACCCACCTTTTTGCAGACCGACCCGAGAGACCACGCGAGAACCAGGATCATGAGAATGAAAACCACGTCCCGGCAGCCCTCCATGTACATCTTGAAGGCTTCACCCTTGGTGAAGACCTTGTTCTTCACCATGAGAACGATGCAGGTAATGGCACCGAGGAAGTATCCCGTGCAGAGAGCGGTGCGGAGCACGGCTCCGGGTACGGGTTTGGTGGGGAATCCGTGGGGGATAAGAAGTCCGAAGATGCAGGCGAAGAGAACGATGAGGGGAAGCCACATCATAGAAGCGGTAGCCTTGTTGCGTCCTTCCTTCTCCTCCACCACTACCGTGGCTTTGGCGAGCTGGGCTTCGGGCCAGAAGGGTTCTCCCGTATCGAGGGTGCGCTTTTCCGCCTTGTACATGGAGCTGAACTCCCAGCCCATCCAGGCTACCAGGGGAATCATCACCAGAGTACCGATGGCGTAGAACTGGAAGGGAATTACCTGAATGAAAACGTCCCATTCCGAGGCGGCCACCCCGATATTGGCGTATTCTTCCCGAATAAGTCCCATGATGTACAGTCCCCAGCCGATGAAGGGAACGAGAATACACACGGGAGAGGCGGTGCAGTCCAGAAGCCAGGCCAGTTTTTCCCGGCTGATCCGCAGTTTGTCCGTAATAGGCTGGAAGGAGGGGCCGATGATGAGGGGATTTCCGGAATCCGAGAAGAATACCGCGATTCCCGCAAGCCAGAGGGCGATCTGAGCCTTGGCCCGGCTGTTGATCCACTTTGCCGCAGCCTCCGCAAAGGCCTTGGCGCCGCCGGACTGGGTCACCACTCCCACGAATCCTCCGATGAAGATCATCATCACCAGAAGGCTGGAGTTGTAACTATCCTTGGCCTGTTCGAAAACGAAATCCTTGATGAGCATGGTAAGCCCCGTAAGGGGGTTCCACCCGGCGAGCATGAAGGTTCCCACCAGGGAGCCGAGAAAAAGAGCCACGATGACGTTCTTGTAGCGAACCGCAATAATGATGGCGAGAAGGGGAGGAAGAACCGACAGAAGTCCGAAATGTTCCATGGTAATTGATGCCTCCTTTGAATAGTGTGCTTTGTGAGGAGCGGGTACGGCCAGGGCTCGGGTTTTAGCGTTCTATCACCTCCGAATTTTCGAGAATCCGCCTTTCGGAAATCTACCAGGGAAAGGGGCGGCTCCGAAGAGTGGCGCCGCTGTAGCGGGTAAGATGGATATAGGTGGTTCGAACATGTTCCGCCATGTAATGTTTTGCCATCTCCGACTCCCGGGCGAGGAGGGCCGTAAAGATCCGCCGGTGATCCCGGCAGCTTGCGGATTGGGAGGGATCCCGGAGGGGCTGCCCCTCCGCCTCTTCGGGGAGTCGATAGAAGCGATCGAAAAAAATGATGTACAGTTCGGTGCGCCAGAAGGCCTGTTGGAAAAAACGGGTCATGTAGGAATTCTCGCCCAGGCTGACGATGGCGGTGTGAAATTCCCGGTTGCTCTCGTGAAAGCCCTGAACATCGCGTTTGCTGTAAAGATCTTCCTGTTTTTCCAGGAGTCTTTCCAAATGATCCAGCGAGGCGGCCTTGGCCCGCACCGCCGCTTCCCCCGCAGCGTAACTTTCGATAAGCCTGCGGCACTCGAAGGCCTCTTCCATATCCTGGGGGTTCAGCTTGGGCACCGAACAGCCCCGATTCCGCGGGTTTTCCAGAAAGCCCACCGCGGTAAGTTTTCGCAGGGCATTCCGCACCGGGGTACGGCTCAGTCCCAATTCATCGGCAATCTCGTTTTCGATGAGCCGGTCTCCCGGAGCGAACTCCTTGGAGAGCACCATCTTCACGATAGCCTGATAGGCGGTCTCTTCCGCATTGATGGAGGACATGGATTGTTCATTCCTTTCACAAAGTCGTATCCAATGATGGACCCTGAGGAGGATACTAAATAATATCTTTTGATTTGTCAAACATTGGAATGCCCCGGGGGGTATTTTCCGAAAAAGCGCTTCGGTTTTTAGCGCATAGGCGTGATTCTTTCGGGAGAAATGTGGAAAACCTGGAGAATTTCAAGGAATGCCCGGTCTTTTTCAAAGATGAAGCCCGCCGGTGAGGGCGGGCTTCTAGGAGTAGCGGGGCTTTTCGTAAAGGAGCCAAAGATGGAGGCGGGGATGTTTGTTCCATCACAGGCTCAGGATTTTCGTGGCCACCTCGTTGCAGAAAGCTCTATCGTGTTCCACGAAGAGCAGGGTGGGCTTGTGTTCCAGGAGCAGCTCCGTGATGTGCATGCGGGAGAAGACATCCACGTAGTTCAGGGGCTCGTCCCAGAGGTAGAGGTGTGTTTGTTCGCAGAGGCTTCGGGCCAGAAGCACCTTCTTTTTCTGCCCTCCGCTGTAGTCTGCCATGTCCTTTTCGAACTGGATCTTCGAAAAGTCGAGTTTGTTCAGGATTGCCCGGAAGAGACTTTCGTCGATGCCGCATTCCCGGGCGTATTCCCTTGGGCTGCCGGACAATGTGCGGGTAGACTGGGGGACGTAGGAGATTGTAAGCCCTCCTCCCAGAACCAGTTTCCCCTCGTATTCGAGTTTTTCTCCCCGAATCAGCTTGAGAATGCTCGATTTGCCGCTGCCGTTTTTCCCCCGGAGGGCGATTCTCTCCCCCCGCCGGATGGTAAGGTTTACTCCTTCGCATGCTACCCGGTCTCCGTAACGTATGGAGACTTCTTCGAGCCTTGCCAGGATGGCGGAGTGGTAGGTCCGGGGAAAAATCTTGAGTTTTTCGCTTTTTTCCACGTTTTCCAGCAAGGAGGATTTTCTTTCCAGGGCCTCATGGCGCCGCCGTTCCAGGGATTTTGACCTTTGGGCCATTTTTGCGGCCTTGTGTCCGATATACCCCGTGTCCGGTCGAAGTCCCGCAATCCGAACGCCTCTTTTGGTTTTCTCCGTTTTTGCGGACCAGTCTGATTGTTCCCGGGCCGCTTCCCCCATTCGTTCGATCTCCCTTCGAAGCTTTTCGTTCTCCTGCCGTTCGAAGGCGTCCCGCATTTCCTTGTTGTGCCACCAAGACGAAAAAGTGCCCTTCTGAATTTCAATGTTCTTTCTGTTGATGGAGAGAACGTGGTCGATGCAGGCATCCAGAAAAATCCTGTCGTGAGAGACCAGAATAAACCCCTTCTTTCGGTCGAGGTAGGCCGTTACCATGGCACGTCCTTCCATGTCCAGATGATTTGTGGGTTCGTCGATGAGGAGGAAGCGGTTTTCCTTCAGAAAGAGAGCTGCGAGAAGAACCTTGGTTCTCTCTCCATTGGAGAGAGTGCCGAAAGGGCGATGGAGCACATGGTCGGCCACTCCGAGCAGAGAGATTTCCCGGGAGATCTCCCAGTCTTCGCTGCCGGGAGAGATGTTCCGGAGAATCTTCACAGTATGTATTCCGTGATCCGGAACATGATAAGGGAAGTATTCGAAGGCCGTTCTCGAAATAATGGAACCCTCATGTTCATAACGTCCCAGGAGTAGGTTCAGAAAGGTGGTCTTTCCTCTGCCATTTCTGCCGACGAAGCCGAGCTTCCAATCCGTGTCGATTTGAAAGCTTACGTTTTCGAAAATATTTTCCAAACCGCCTTGGTAGGCGAAGGTAAGATGTGTAATTTGTATCAGAGACATGAGCATATCCTCCTGAAAAAAACAAAGAGCCCCAAGAAAGGCGATTTCTGGGGCTCCCGATAGAACATGACCATACCCGCAACGAAGACGGGCAGGCGGAGATATGATCATGGAGAGGGAAAAAAGAATCGCAGCTTTCTTGCGTGGGCATAACAAAACATAACGACCCTTCGGTCGCTTTCGCCGTTTTGTAAAGCCTTTAAAATCAGCAGGAAAGGTTGCGCATTCTCCCACCCCTCGCAGAATGACATTTCATGTTTCTTCGGGTAATTACAGCATATCTTCCGAAAAAGGGCAAATTCCGGGGTGCGGAAAAGGAACGCTTGGAAAATATTTTTTATGCGGGCTTTTCGATTTGCGGGATTTCTTCGGGGGATTGAGGGTGCCGAAAGCGGGTTCCATAACGAGGCACCATGTTGTTTCCGGATAGGCGCCTTTCGGTAAAGTCGGGATGCTCCATATGAAAAGGGGTTTTCTCGGGGAGCTTTTCCCGAAGCGATAAGTTTTTTTACTCGGTCCAAGACGTCCATGAGCCAGAGACGTTCGAGCCCGGAGAACGCATTCCGGGCTGTCCCGCTTCGGGGCGACATGGGAGCGGAGATTTGGCATATTAAGGAAAAGCTTGAGGCGGAAAACGTTCGGTATTCGAACTTCTGGAATATTTCGCATCAATATATCGTTTTATCGGGAATATCCAAAAAGAGGGTTTTCGAGAATTGACAAGCCCGGGGAATTGAAGGAAAATGTATGCAGGAATAGTGTTTTTCCACACTTTACGAGAGGAGTCGGGGTTCCTGATGATACACTTTGTGCATCGCCTCCGGGCAGAAGACACATCATCGTTCTTGCTCCCCGCTCCGGGGACAAGGTCGTTTGTGTCCCCCATGCCCAGAGGCTGCCGTAAACGCCCTCCAGCAACGTTTTTCCCTTTCTGAAAAAATATCCTTACTCTGTTACGTTTCCTGCAACGTTTATCCTGAAAACTACGTACGATGTTTTGTGTAGTGCCCATGTATCGTAGTCCGTGGTGTGTGTTCCCAGGGCCGGGAGACCCGTTTTGCCGGGTTTTTCCTTGGGGTAATTTCTGGTTTGGTCGCAGTTGAAAGGAGGGCCATTGATGGGCAGCAAGCGCGTAGACGTGGCTGTCATTGGTGGGGGTGTACACGGATGTTCCACCGCCTACCACCTAGCCCAAAAGGGGCTTAAGACAGTTCTTATCGAGCGAGACTACATCTCTTCCGGAGGAAGCGGACGAAGCGCCGCGGGAATTCGGTATCAGTTCGGCACGGAGGTTAACATTCTTCTTGCCCAGTACAACATGAAGTGTATCAAGACGCTCCAGCAGGATCTCAACTACAAGGCCGACATCGAGTACGATCCTGCGGGATATCTCTGGATTGCCTACTCCGAGTCCCAGCTTGAGCAGCTGAAGAAGAACGTGGCGCTTCAGAATCAGCTCGGCACCTACGGTTCCACGATTCTCAATGTAAAGCAGATTCAAGAGGTGGCTCCCTGGCTGAACACCCAGGGCATGCTCGGGGCGAGCTTCAATCCCGAGGATGGTCACGTAAATCCTCATACCCTGTGCTTTGCCTATGCGGATGCAGCCAAGGCCCTGGGTGTGGAGATCCAGAAGCAGACCACCGTTACGGGAATCATCATGAAAAACGGCAAGGCTGCGGGAGTTCATACCGACAAGGGAGACTGGGAAGCCGATGCGGTGGTATGCTGTGCCGGTGCCTGGAGCGTGGATATCGGCCGGGAGATCGGTCTGGACATTCCCGTTATTCCCGAACGCCACCAGATTCTCATCACCGAGGCGGTGGAGCGCATGAAACACCCCATGACGCTCTGCCTGGACGATGGAAGCTACTGGAAACAGTGTCCTAACGGTACTTTCATGCTCGGCGTGGGCCGGGAAGAGGTGAAGGATACTTCCTACTACGCCAGCTGGGATTACCTGGATGCGGCGGCGAAACGGATCGTTCCCAAGATGCCCGTACTTGCGGGAATCCGGGTGGTCCGTCAGTGGACAGGCCCCTATCAGAATACACCGGATCTTCAAGCCATCGTGGGCCCCACTCCCGTGGAAGGATTCTACATCGACTGCGGATGGAGCGGCCACGGCCTCCAATTCGGGCCTTCCGTGGGACGTATCATGGCGGAGTTCGTGAACGGTGAAAAGCCCTTCATCGACGTCTCCATGTTCCGGTATAGCCGGTTTGAGGAAGGGGATCTCTTCTTCGAACCCGCCTGTATTTAGGAGGTGCTGTTTCGATGAAACTCATTGAGAATCATCCCATATTGGACTTTCATCATGAAGACAAGAAGAAGATAACCTTCAGCTTCGACGGCAGGAAGATGGAGGGATTTGCGGGGGAACCCATCGCTGCGGCGCTTCACGCCAACGGAGTTCGAACCTACCGGATCACCCCGGAAATGAAACGTCCCCGGGGCTTCTTCTGCGCCATCGGAAAATGCTCCTCCTGCTTCATGACGGTAAATGGAGTGCCCAACGTACGAACCTGCGTAACCCCCCTTGAAGAGGGAATGCGGGTGGAAACCCAAACGGGCAAAGGCGTCGTGGCGGCGGAAGGCTAAGGGGAGGAAAAACCATGAAAAGCACGGAAATACTCGTCATCGGCGGAGGCCCTGCGGGGCTCTCGGCGGCCATAGAAGCGGCCTCCCTTGGAGCGGAAGTCACGGTTCTGGACAGTGACCTCAAACTCGGAGGACAGCTCATCAAGCAAACCCACAAATTCTTCGGTTCCAAAGAAGAACATGCGGGCACCCGGGGACTCGCCATAGCGGACATCCTCTTCGAAGAACTCGAAGGTCACCAGGCCTCGGGCAAAGTCAAAGTTCTCTCCAACGCCACCGCCACGGGATACTACAAAGAAGACGGAGTAGTCAGCTACGTGGTGGGAGAAGACGAATACGTCCGGATCAAGCCCAGGAAAATCGTCATGGCCACGGGAGCTCAGGAACGACTCATCCCCTTCCCCAACAACGACCTTCCCGGAGTCTACGGAGCCGGAGCCATCCAAACCCTCATGAACGTCTACGGAGTCACCCCTGGGGACAAAGTCCTCATGGTAGGAGCCGGCAACATCGGCCTCATCGTCAGCTATCAGCTCATGCAGGCGGGAGTTCAAATCGTAGGCATCCTCGAAGCCCTTCCCAAAATCGGAGGCTACTGGGTCCACGCCGCCAAAATCCGGCGCATGGGAGTTCCCATCCTTCTCCAGCACACCATCTCGGAAGCCCTCGGAGACAACCTCATCGAAGGAGCCCTCATCCAGGAAATCGACAACTGCTTCAAACCCGTGGGGTCGCCCAAAAAAGTGGACTGCGACATCATCTGTCTCGCCGTAGGCCTCACCCCCACCTGTGAACTCCTCTGGCAAGCGGACTGCTCCATGAAATTCGTCCCTCAGCTCTGCGGCTACGTAGCCCGTCGGGACGCCCTCATGCGCACCTCCCACCCGGACATCTGGGTAGCCGGAGACGCCGCGGGCATCGAAGAAGCCTCCGCCGCCATGGTGGAAGGGCGCATAGCGGGACTCGCCGCCGCGGCCAGCCTCAGCCACGGCACCCCGGAAGAACACAAAGAGCGCTCCGCCCTCTACCACAAACGCCTCGAAGACCTCCGGGCAGGAGAAGTAGGCGAAAAAATCCGGGCAGGCCTCTGTGAAGTCTGCTGTGAATGTTGGGGGTAGAAAATCATGACGGACAAAGAAAAACTCTATAACAGCGGCATCCTCACGGAAGAATGCCCCGGAGCGGTAACTCCTCCCCGGGAACTCTGGGAAAGCAAAAAGAATGGGCTCGTCCTCATCGAATGCCCCCAGCGCATTCCCTGCAACCCGTGCCACACCAGCTGCCCCACCGGAGCGGTGCTCCCCTTCGACGACATCAACGACACCCCCCGGATCGACTACAGCAAATGCACCGGCTGCGCTCTCTGCGTAGCCAAATGTCCGGGGCTCGCCTGCTTCGTGGTGGACCTCACCTGGGGAGAAGCCAATCAGGCTCTCATGAAACTTCCCTACGAAATGCTCCCTCTCCCCGCCAAGGGAGACTCCATAGCCTGTTGCAACCGACAGGGCGAAGAAGTGCACCGGGGCACGGTAATCTCCGTAACGGAACCCTGGAAAGACAAAACCTATGTGGTCCATGTATCGGTTCCCAAGGATCTGGTCATGGAAATCCGGGCGGTAAAGGTGGTGGACTGACATGGCGGACAAAGAGAAGGACATCGTTATATGCCGTTGTGAAGAGGTCACCCTGGGAGAGATCCGGGAATGGATCGCCAAGGGATATGACACTTTCGACGAGCTCAAGCGGGTGCTGCGTGTAGGCATGGGCCCCTGTCAGGGCCGGGGATGCCGCGAAGTGATTCTCCGGGAAATCTGCAAGATGACCGGAACTCCCTATGCGGAAATTCCCCAGGGAACTATCCGTCCCCCCGTAAAGCCCATAAAAATTGGAAGTCTTGCGGAAGGAGGGGATCGGTAATGACCTGGAAAAACACGGCGGATTACGTAATCATCGGCGGTGGCATTCAGGGATGTGCCATAGCGTATAACCTGGCCAAGCTGGGCGCAAAAAACGTGGTGGTCCTGGAGAAGGAGACCATTTCTTCGGGATCTACCGGCCGTTGCGGCGCTGGAATTCGGGCCCAGTGGGGCACCGAAATGAACTGCCGTATCGGCATGGATTGCCTCAGTAAATTCGAGAACCTCAGCGAAGAACTCGGCATGGACGTGGGACTCAATCAGTGCGGCTATCTCATGGTAGCCTATCGGGAATCGGAGTTCGAAACCCTTAAGCAGAGCATGAAGCTCCAGAACAGCCTGGGAATCAATACCAAAGTGGTCAGCAAGGAAGAGGCCTACGAAATTTGCCCTGGCCTCGCGGCGGAGGATGCCGTGGGCTTTACCTTCCACGACAAGGATGGTCACGCGGATCCCTTCCTTACGACCTTTGCCTACCAGGAGGCGGCCAAGCGGCTGGGAGTGACCTTCCACAAGTTTACCGAAGTTACGGGAGTCAAGGTGGAAAACGGTAAAATTGCCGGAGTGACCACCACCAAAGGTGACATAGCCGCTCCGATAGTGGTGAACTGTGCCGGAGGATATTCCCAGAAAGTTGCTGAAATGGCGGGGCTGGAGCTTCCCAACTTCTCCGAGCGCCACGAAATTATCATCACCGAGCCCGTGGAATTTGGAGTCTGCCCTCCCATGCTCATGAGCTTTTCCGGCAACTACTACATCCAGCAGCGGCCCCACGGATCCATTATCGGGGGATGCAGTCCCGAAGGGCACCCCGAGGATTACAAGAACGGCAATTCCTGGCAATTCCTGGAGCAGATGGCCCAAACCATCTACAAGCTCCTTCCTCGGACCAAGGGAGTTCGTATCGTCCGTCAATGGTCGGGACTCTACAACATGACTCCGGACCGCCAGCCCATTCTCGGAGAGGCCGAAGATATAAAGGGATTTTTCCTTTCCGTAGGATTCTCGGGGCACGGTTTCATGTTCGGCCCCACCACGGGAGAGCTTATGGCCCAGCTCATTCTCGGCAAGAACCTTTCCATGCCCATCGACATGCTGCACTATCGTCGTTTTGCCACGGGAGAACTCATCAACGAGCCTGCGGTGGTCTAACGTTTAGGGTAAAATCCGGCAAAGCTCTCCGGCACATTTCCGGGGAGCTTTGCCGGAAAAGCGGTCCTCCAGGAACGAAGGCTCTTTCCCTCTTGAAAAAAAACGCGAAGATGGCTATAATACTCCTCGGTTTTTGCGGAAATAGCTCAGTTGGTAGAGCATCAGCTTCCCAAGCTGAGGGTCGCGGGTTCGAGTCCCGTTTTCCGCTCCAGAAAAATTTTGGGAAGGGCCGGGGCCTTTCCCATTTTTTGTACCTCCGGTGATTTTGTAAGATTTTACCAAAACCGCGCTTGTATTCATTCCGAAAAAATGTGTTTTCTTGACTGAAAAGTAAGGTTTTTTCTGCATTTCAACCACACTTTTGCCTCTTTTTTCTTCCTTTGAGATATTTTTCGCAAGTCAAAGTGATATTTTGTTTGCCAGAACCGAAGTATGGTCTTACAATTATCGGGGTCCAATAATAACAATCAGGAAGGAGGTGACAGCATTGACGCGTTTGAATGTAGCTACGGAGATCAAAAAGGCAGAAGAAGATGCGAAGAACCTTGTTCAGGAGGCCCGGGGGGAAGCCCGTAAAATAGTGGCTTCCGCAAAAGCCCAGGCGGAAGAGATGGAAAAAACGGCCCGACAGGAAGCCCGGTTGCATTACCGCAACAGCATTCAGCAGGCGGAGACCCAGGCGGAGGGCACGGCAAAGAATATTCTCGGAAAAGGCAAGAAAGAGGCAGAAGCCTTCGTATCTCAAAACGCATCGCGTGTGGGAGCTGTCGCGAAATGGATAGCGGAAGAGGTGATGACGCGATATGACGGTAGCCGCAGTAAGTAAGATCGGGCTGGCGGTGCATCGAGAATCGGAACGGGCGGTTCTCGCGGCTCTCCAGTCTTTCGGGCTCTGTGAAATTATCGCCCCCCGGGAAGAGGATTCGGATTCCCGAGACCAGCGGCAGAAAACCCTCGCCTACGGTTTCGACGTGGACGCCGCTCTCGGGGATGCCCGCTATGCTTTGCGGGTTCTGGAGTCCTATTATGAGGATTCGGGAGATCTTCTGAGCAGGATACTGGAAGTTCCCGAAAGAAACACCGTGGCACAGTTGCATCGAGTCTATCAGGCTTTCCCCCTCGCTTCGGTGGTGGAGGATCTGCGTTGTAAAGAGCGGATTCTTGCGGAAAACCACAGTGAATACTCCCGGAACGAACTTTTTCAGTCCGTGCTGGATGCCCTTCTTTCCTTTCCCCACGAGCTTTCCCTGCTTACCCAGGGTACGGAATATGTCCGGGGAATTCTCGGAACCCTTCCGGGAGAGAACGTAGACAAGGCTGAGGAAGATCTGCGAAAGATTTCTTCCTGCTCCGAGGTTTACTCCTACGATTACGGAGATTCCAAAAGCGAAAAACTTCTGGTGGCCCTCTATCCCCGGCAAGATGGGGATGCTGTGGGGGAGGCCCTGATCAAGCTGGGCTTCGTCAGGATGGATCTGCCCGAAGGATATGCTTCCTTCGCGGAGTCCGAAAAGGAGCGCCTGCTCCAGAAGCTCCAGGTTCTTCGAGATCAGGAGGCGGAACTTCTTCAGGAATTCCGGGGTCTTGCTTCGGAACATGTGGAGTCTCTCCGCAAGGTGGTGGATTATCTCGGCATCCTCAAAAGCCGGGATGAAGTTTCCGAAAACGCTTCCGCCACGGAGAGCACGAAATACTATTCCCTCTGGTGTCCCAAATCGGAAATTCCTCTTCTCCAGAAAGTCCTCGAAAAATTTCAGAAGGACATCGACATGGTGGTGAATCTTCCCATAGAGGAGGGTGATGTTCCTCCCACCATTCTCAAAAATCCTCCGTGGGTCCATCCCTACGAGCCTCTCACGAACCTCTACGGGGCTCCGGGATACGGAGGTATCGACCCCACGATCTTTTTCGCGCCCTTTTTCTTTCTCTTCTTCGGTATGTGCCTGAGCGACGGGGGATACGGCCTCGTCTTCGCGTGCATCTTCCTGTGGCTTTTCCACGCCTACCGCATCGAGGGGGAGAAACGCAAGTTCTTCTCCCTTCTCTTCTGGGGATCCATCTCCACGGTGGTGGTGGGGGCCCTTACGGGATCTTGGCTGGGGGATATGTTCGAACAGTTCCCCTTCCTCAACTTCATGGTACCCCTCAAGGAAAGCATGGTGGTGCTCAATCCCATGAATGATCCCATCTCCTTCCTGATACTCTCCCTCTTCCTCGGGGTGGTGCAGGTGCTTTTCGGCCTGACCATCGCCATGGTCCGGAACATACGGGAGAAGGATTATATTGCCGCCGCAGGGGATCAGGGCGGATGGATGACCCTTATCGTGGGACTTATCCTCCTTGGCCTGGGAGCGGGAGGTTTCGTTCCTCCGGTGGTGTTCTTGTTCGGAAAACTTCTTTCCCTTCTGGGGGTTATTCTTCTCGTGGCCACTCAAGGACGCGAAAAGGACGGCATCTTCCGAAAGATCATCTCCGGAATTCTCAGCCTGTATAACGTTACCTCCTTTTTGGGGGATATCCTGAGCTACAGCCGTCTTCTCGCCTTGGGACTTGCCACGGCGGCGGTGGCTATGATCATCAACACTCTTACGGTGCTTGTGTCGGGAATTCCCTACGTGGGGTGGATTTTTGCCATTGTCCTCTTCCTGGGAGGCCATATTTTCAGCCTTGCCGTGAATGCCCTGGGGGCCTTCGTACATTCCCTGCGCCTCCAGTACGTGGAATTTTTCAGCAAGTTTTTCACCGCCTCGGGGCGCTTCTTCCAGCCCTATCGTTTCTCCACGAAATACACCACCGTTACGGGTGAACAGGAGTAATTTTCGGCTTCTGAAACACCGCGAAGAACTTTGAAAAATTTAATTTTTTATTTGAGAGGAGTGTTTTGCTAGTTATGGAAAACATCATGGGAACAATGCTGGCGTTGCTTGGTGCTGCTCTTGCTGCAGGGCTTGCGGGATCCGGATCCGCCATCGGAGTAGGTATTGCGGGAGAGTCCGGAGCGGGAGTCATGACGGAAGATCCCGGTAAGTTCGGTCTGGTTCTTCTGCTTCAGGCGCTTCCCGGAACTCAGGGTATCTACGGCCTTCTTACCGCCTTTCTGGCGATTCTCAAGGTAGGGCTTCTCGGCGGAGGCGGGGTTTCCGTCTCTCTCTGGCAGGGGCTCGGCATCCTTTTTGCATGCCTTCCCATCGCCATTGCCGGATATTACTCGGGTATCGCCCAGGGGAAAACCTCCGCTGCCTGCATTCAGATGATTGCCAAGCGGCCCGAAGAGACGGGGAAAGCGGTTATTCTGCCCGCCATGGTGGAAACCTACGCTGTGCTGGCTCTTTTGATGAGCGTTATCCTCCTCAACGGAATCCAGATTTAACCCGTTAGGGGGCTATGAATATGGCACTCGCGGATATTAAGGAAAAGATTCTAGCAGAAGCGAAAAAGGAAAAAGAGACCCTCCTCGGAACGGCTAAAAAAGAAGAGGATCAGATTCTCGGGGAGGCAAAAAAGAATTCTCAGGCGATCAAAAAAGAAACCGATGAAAAGCTCCAGAAGGAAATTCCTCTGGTGGTGAAGCGCCGGGAGGCCGTGGCCGGACTGGACGTTCGGAAGTGCATGCTTGGAGCCAAGAGAGAACTCATCGAAAAATCCTTCGAGGCGGGAGCTCTGGAGATCGAAAACCTGCCCAAGGAAAAATATCTCGTCTTCATGACCAACCTTCTCGAAGCCGCTTTGGAGACGGGAAACGAAGAAGTGCTGCTCGGAGAGGACGAAACCATCCTCGATGCCGCCTGGATAGAAAGTTTCAATGCCAAATCCGGAAAAAAAATAACCCTCGCCAAGGAGAAAACCTCTCGGGGAAAGCGGGGCTTCGTGCTTCGGAACAATCTCATCGAGGTGAACTGCACCGTGCGAACCCTTATCCGGTCCTTGCGGGATGATCTGGAGGCAGATGTCGCGAAACGCCTGTTTGCGAACCTCTAGAAAGGAGGGTTGAGACATGGATTCGACTCTCTACGGATATACAAATTCCAGAATCAAGGCACTGGAGAATACCGCAGTGGATGCGGCGGTTCTTCAGCGGGTTTTGGAAACGGAAAATCTATCCGGGGCCCTCAAGGTTTTGGGAGAGACTTCTTATGCCTCCTGGATCGGAGACATGGAGAAGGAGAGCGATTTCGACAAGGTTATCGATCGGGAGCTTCAGGGGGTATACGACACCCTTTCGGCCTTCGTGCCGGATCGCAGGCTTATCACTCTCCTGCGTCTTCCCTACGATTTCCATAACATCAAGGTAGCTCTCAAAAGCATGTTTTTACAAAAGAAAGGCAAGCCTCGCCGGTGGGATCTCCTTACCTCCCTCGGTACCGTGGCGGGGGACGATCTCATTACCGCCATCGAATCCGAGGACTACCGCATGCTTCCCTACGATCTCGGACCGGTGCTCGCACAGTGCCTTGCTCTTTGGGAACAGGAGGAAAACCTTCTGGAAATCGAACGGCTTCTGGACGAGCATCAATTTGCCACCATGTACAAAATTGCGGCATCCACGGGATTTCCGGGAGTGCTTGAGTGGTGCCGCAATAGAATCGATGCGGAAAATCTCCGCAATCTTCTGCGGCTGCGGCGACTCAACTACGATGCTGCAGCGTGTACCCCCTTTCTCCACAAGGGAGGAACCGTAAGCCTGGAAAAGCTCCAGGGACTTCTCTCGGAGCCTCCGGATTCCTGGGAGCGTATCCTTTCCTATGCAGATGCATCCAAGGCCCTCCGGGAGATGGAAGAAACCGCAGATCTGAACGCCATGCTTCTCTCCCTGGAAACCGCTCTCGACAACTATCTCTTCTCTTTCCTGGGGCGGTATGCCTACGACTCCTTTGCTCCGGAGAACGTACTGCGTTTTCTGTGGCGTAAAGAGATGGAGGCCAAGAATCTCCGCATCATCTTTGTGGCCAAGGCCAACGGTATGGCTGTGGGAAAAACGAAGGGAATGTTGCGTCATGTCGCATAAAGAACAGGCAGAAAAAATGGCCGCCTTCGGAGATTACGAAAGCGTCCTCCCCTTTCAGGCCGTGGGAGTGGAACCCTTTTTCCGGGAATCCGAAGAAGACGTACCCGGCCGGATGCGGGAGCTCGCCATGCATTATGCGGTGGTTTTCGTGGTGGAGGATCTCTTCCAGGAACACCGACAACAGATCAATGATCTTAACGAAGAATTTCCCGTCAGCATTATTCCCATTCCGAACGTCTCGGGCTCTCGGGGTGTGGGTATGGAAAACATCCGCAGCAGTGTGGAACAAGCCATAGGAATGGATATTTTTTCCGTAGGTTCCTAAGCCAGCACACCTGCCGATCTTATAGGGTTTTCATTTGGAGGCATGAATATGGCAGACCAAAAGAAAAATGTAGAAGGAAGTATATCCAAGATTTCCGGCCCCCTTGTGGTGGCCATGAACATGGCCGGAGCCCAGATGTATGAAGTGGTACGTGTAGGAAACATGGGCCTGGTGGGTGAAATAATCGAGCTCAAGGGTGATACCGCCTCGATACAGGTTTACGAAGAAACCTCGGGGGTCAAGCCTGGGGAGCCCGTGGTGGGAACCGGCATGCCCCTGAGCGTAGAACTCGGGCCGGGGCTTATCGAGCAGTTTTTTGACGGAGTGCAGCGTCCCCTCAAACTCATCGAAGACGCCGCCAAAAGCCCCTATATCTCTCGGGGAATCGACGTTCCCGCCATTCCTCGGGACAAGAAATGGGAATTTGCCCCCCAGGTAAAAGAAGGAGATACCGTGGGGGAAGGGGATATTCTCGGGGCGGTGCAGGAAACCGTGCTCATCGAGCACCGCATTCTGGCTCCTCTGGGCGTGTCCGGCAAGGTTGTCTCCATCAAGAAGGGATCCTTCACCGTGGAAGAGACCGTGGCGGTTATCGATGACGGAACCCGAAAGCACAACGTTACCATGCTTCAACGGTGGCCCGTTCGCCGCCCCCGGCCAGTGGCGAAAAAGCTTCCCCCCAACATTCCCCTTACCACGGGACAGCGGGTGGTGGACATGTTCTTTCCCCTCACCCGGGGCGGTACCGCCTGCGTCCCCGGCCCCTTCGGATCGGGAAAAACCGTTATCCAGCACCAGCTCGCCAAGTGGTCCGATGCTCAGATCGTGGTCTACATCGGCTGTGGTGAGCGAGGCAATGAAATGACCGACGTGCTTCTGGAGTTCCCGGAGCTGGAAGATCCCAAGTCCGGGCATCCCCTCATGAAGCGTACGGTGCTTATCGCCAATACTTCGAACATGCCCGTGGCGGCCCGGGAAGCAAGCATCTATACGGGCATCACCATGGCGGAATATTTCCGTGACATGGGCTACTCGGTAGCCCTCATGGCGGACTCTACCAGCCGATGGGCCGAGGCTCTCCGGGAAATGTCCGGTCGTCTCGAAGAAATGCCCGGTGAAGAAGGATACCCCGCCTACCTGGGTACCCGGCTCGCTTCGTTCTACGAAAGAGCGGGAAGGGTGATCTGCAAGGGCAAGGATGGCCGGGAGGGTTCCATCAGTGCCATCGGAGCGGTTTCGCCTCCGGGAGGCGACCTTTCGGAACCTGTTACCCAGAATACCCTTCGTGTTACCAAGGTCTTCTGGGGTCTGGATGCCTCCCTGGCATATCAGCGGCACTTCCCCGCCATCAACTGGCTCACCAGCTACTCCCTCTACAGCAAGCAGCTCGGAGAGTATTGGGATGGGGAATACGGAGATGAATGGGCGGCGAACCAGACCGAAGCCATGTCACTTCTGGAAGACGAGAGCAGCCTCAGCGAGATCGTTCGTCTCGTGGGAGTGGACTCTCTCTCCAAAGAGGAGCGCATGACCCTGGAAACCGCCAAATCCATCCGGGAAGACTTTCTGCATCAGAACGCCTTCCATGAAATCGATACCTACGCCTCCATGGACAAGCAGTTCAAAATGCTCCGGATCATTCTCGATTTCCACCACAAGGGGCTCGAAGCGCTGCAGAAGGGAGCCTCTCTCAAGGACGTTTTCGGACTTCCCATCCGAGAGGAAATTACCCGTATGCGCTATACCTCGGAGGAAAAGCTGGAGGCCATCGATGCCATTTCCAAAACCATAGCATCTCAGATGGCATCGCTTACCCTTGCGGGAGGTGAATCGGATGTTGCCTAAAGAATATCGTTCCATCGCAGACCTCTCAGGGCCTCTTCTGGTGGTGGAAAATGTTTCGGATGTCCGTTATGACGAACTTGCGGAAATCGAGCTCTCCTCGGGGGAACGCCGTCGGGGGCGGGTGCTCGAAATAACCGATGACCGCGCTCTTGTGCAGGTCTTCGAAGGGACCACGGGAATCGACCTTCAGGATACCCGGGTGCGTTTTCTCGGCAAGGTGCTCACCCTCCCGGTGAGTGATGGCATGCTGGGACGTATCTTCAACGGCCGGGGAGAACCCATCGACGGGGGAGACCCGGTGCTTGCGGAGAAATGGCTGGACATCAACGGCTATCCCATGAACCCCTATTCCCGGGACTATCCTTCGGAATTTATCCAGACGGGAATCTCCACCATCGACGGCATGAATCCCATGGTGCGGGGACAGAAGCTCCCCATCTTCTCCGGAAGCGGACTTCCCCATAATCGCATCGCCGCCCAGGCGGCCCGGCAATCCACGGTTATCAGCGGTCACGAGGCCTTTGCGGTAGTCTTCGTGGCCATGGGCATCACCTTCGAAGAAGCCTCCTTCTTCATGGAGGACTTCCGCCGTACCGGTGCTCTGGAACGGACGGTCATGTTCGTCAATCTGGCGGACGACCCCGCCATCGAGCGTATCACCACTCCCCGGCTGGGGCTTACCTGCGCGGAGTACCTGGCTTTCGAAAAGGACATGCACGTCCTCGTCATCATGACGGACATGACCAACTACTGCGAAGCCCTGCGCGAAATCTCCGCGGCCCGGAAAGAAGTTCCCGGAAGACGGGGCTATCCGGGATATCTCTACACGGACCTTGCCACCCTTTACGAACGGGCGGGGCGTCTCAAGGGCAAAAAGGGTTCCATCACCCAGTTCCCCATTCTCACCATGCCCGAAGACGACAAGACCCACCCCATTCCCGACCTTACGGGATACATCACGGAAGGGCAGATCATTCTCAGCCGGGCTTTGCACCGCAAAGGCATCTATCCCCCGGTGGACGTCATGCCCTCCCTCTCCCGGCTCAAGGACAAGGGAATCGGCAAGGGAAAAACCCGGGAAGACCATGCGGACCTCATGAATCAGCTCTTCGCCGCCTACGCCCGGGGCAAGGAAGCCAAGGAACTTGCGGTAATTCTCGGAGAAGGGGCTCTCTCGGAAGAGGATAAGGCCTTTGCGAAATTCACCGATGCCTTCGAGGATCGCTATGTTCGCCAGGGAGAGTATGAAAACCGGACCGTGGAAGAAACCCTCGCTCTTGGCTGGGAGCTTCTCACCATCATACCCAGAAGAGAGCTCAAACGTGTGCGGGATGCCTACCTTGAGAAATATCTCGACCCGCTGCTCAAGTCCGAAAACTAACGAAGTTCCTGCCCGCCGTCCTTTGTGGGGAAAGCGGGCAGAAACCAGTATCTCCAGGAGGGGGTAGGTATGGCAGCACGGCTTAACATCAACCCGAATCGCATGGAACTTTCCCGCCTGAAGAAACGTCTTGTGGTGGCAAAACGGGGGCACAAGCTCCTCAAAGATAAACAGGACGCTCTCATCAAGGCGTTTCTCGAAAAGGCGAAAAACATCAAGGAGGAGCGGGAACGCCTTGAGACGGAGCTGGACGAGTGTTACAAGTCCTTCCTCCTGGCCCGGGCCCAAACGCTTCCTTCCATGCTGGAACAGTCCCTCATGATTTCGGGATCCACCGTGTCCCTTGCGGTGAAGCGTAAAAACATCATGAGCGTTCTCGTGCCTGAATATTCCATCAACCAGAAGGGGGACTACTTCAACTACGGTATGTCCACCTCCACGGGAAGCCTGGACGTGGCGCTGGATCTCTTCTCCAAAATCGTTCCCAAGCTCATCATGCTTGCGGCGGAGGAGAAGGGGCTGCAGCTCATGGCGGCGGAAATCGAGCGAACCCGGCGACGGGTCAACGCTTTGGAGCACGTTTTGGTGCCGTCCTTCGTGGAAACCATTCGATACATCACCATGAAACTGGACGAACAGGAACGGGCGAATTTGAGCCGCCTCATGCGGGTAAAGGAAATCGTGCGTTCGCACTAGCGGAGCGTGGCGCATCCATTCGTTCCGCAGAAAAAATGAGTGAGGGAGGCCTTCGGGCTCTCCCTCACCTTTATTGTGATCTTTCAGATTTTCCCGTACGTTTTTTGCATGCTCCGGGATTCCGCAAGGGATGGCATTTTGTTCGCGGAAAAATCCTTTCCATATTGGCATTTCGGGAGAGAGTGTGTATTATACAAGCGTGATCATGTTAATGTCCCAAAAGTTCCATAGACTGTCGATGCACGAGCGAAGAAGGGAGCGCTTTTTTCTGAAACGATTCGAAAAAAGCGCAGCGAGAATGGAACAGCACATTGACGGAGGTTATACAATGAAAGAGCGAGAATATCCGGCACCTCCCGAATACGGGACGTTCAAACAGAACATCCGAAGCCTTACGGGGATCGATCTCAACGCATACAAATACCAGATTCATCGCCGGGTGCACATGCTCATGCAGCGGTGGCGCATCCAGAGCTACGAAGACTACTACAAAACCGTAGCCGCTTCGGAGGACAAGCTCCGGGAATTTCTGGACTACCTTACCATCAACGTTTCGGAATTCTTCCGAAATCCCCAGCGCTGGTGGGAAATTAAAGATAAAATCATTCCCAGCCTTTTGAGGGAGCGTGCGGGTGCCGCCCTGCGCCTCTGGAGCGCAGGATCCGCCACGGGGGAGGAGCCTTACTCCCTGGCCATGCTGGCCCTGGAATGCGGTCTTTCCGCAAAGGAGAAAATCCGGGCTTCCGACATCGACGCGGGAGTCATTAAAAAAGCCCAGAGAGGGGAGTACCACAAGCGGCAGCTCGTCAACGTCCCCGATCCGTGGAAGAAAAAATATTTTCGCCCGGGAAAGGAAGAATTTTTTGAAATAGCCCAGGAGGTCAAATCCCGGGTGGAGTTCGTCCGGGAAAATCTTATCGAAGACACCTTTAAAAAGGATCTTCACCTTATCCTTTGCCGGAACGTGGTCATCTACTTTTCTCCCGAAACCAAATCCAACCTTTACCGCAAGTTTTTCGATTCCCTCGTGCCTGGAGGATATCTTATGGTGGGATCCACGGAGCAGATCTTTGAATACCGAAAAATAGGTTTTATTTCCGCAGGGCCCTTCCTTTACCAGAAGCCCTGAAAAACATATGAACAGCCCCTTTCCTCTTGACAAACCTTCGGAATCCAAGTAATCTATCCGTCGGCTCCCGTAGATGCGTGCCCGTAGCTCAGCTGGATAGAGCGTTGGCCTCCGGAGCCAAAGGTCGTGGGTTCGAATCCCCCCGGGCACGCCATATTTAGAGTGTTCCAAGGGGTTTGCCGAGAAGCGGCAGACCCTTTTTCGTTGTTTTTCTCTCGTGTCACATAACATGAAAAACCCTCTTTTCGCAATTTCGGGGATGCAGGGCAGGAATTTTATGGAGGTGGATAGTATGGCAGATACGCGGTATCTCGTAAGCTCCGAGTCCGTTACGGAAGGGCATCCGGACAAACTGGCGGATCAGATCTCCGACGGTATTCTCGACGCTATCTTTGCGGAGGATCCCATGGGGCGGGTGGCTTGTGAAACCTTTGTAACCACCGGTCTCGTTCTTGTAGGCGGAGAAATTTCCACGACCTGTTACGTGGACATTCCCCGGATAGCCCGCTCCATCATAAAAGAAATCGGCTATACCCGGGCAAAATATGGCTTTGACGGAGAAACCTGTGCGATCCTCACCGCCATCGACGAACAGTCTCCCGACATTGCCCAGGGAGTGGACCGGGCTCTGGAGATCCGTGAAAAGGCCATGGACGACGACGCCATCGACAACATCGGCGCGGGGGATCAGGGAATGATGTTCGGATACGCCTGCGACGAAACCGAAGAGTATCTTCCCGCACCCATCGCCTTCGCCCATCGGCTTGCCCGGAAACTGGCGGAAGTGCGCAAGGAGTGCGTTCTCCCCTATCTCCGGCCGGACGGAAAAACCCAGGTCACCGCAGAGTACGTGAACGGCAAACTCGCCCGGATAGACACCATCGTGGTTTCCTCCCAGCATCATCCCTCGGTGGAGCAGGAGCAGATCGCGGAAGAGATACGCAAATACGTGATAACCCCCGTTATTCCTCCGGAACTTCTGGATGATCGCACCCGGTATCTCGTAAACCCCACGGGGCGTTTCGTTCTCGGAGGGCCTCTGGCGGATGCGGGGCTTACGGGGCGTAAAATTATCGTGGACACTTACGGAGGTCTCGCACCTCACGGAGGCGGAGCCTTCTCCGGCAAGGATCCCACCAAGGTAGACCGTTCCGCCGCCTACATGGCCCGGTACGCCGCCAAGAACATCGTAGCTGCGGGCATTGCCAAGCGCTGCCAGATTCAGGTGGCCTACGCCATCGGCGTGGCCCGACCGGTTTCCATGATGGTAGAAACCTTCGGCACCGGAACGATCGACGACGGACGTATCACCGAACTCGTGCGCAAGCACTTCGACTTCCGTCCCGCCGCTATCATCCGGGATCTGGACCTTCGCAAACCCCAGTACCGCCGTCTCGCCGCCTACGGCCATATGGGGCGTATCGACCTCGATCCCATGCCCTTCTGGGAAAAAACCGATCGGGTAGAGGCCCTGAAGGCGGAGCTTTAGGAACCTTTCCCGGGTGGCTTCCGTTCCCTCAAGGCTTGGGATGGGCGGAAAGCTCTTCGATAAACCAAAAAAGAGCATCCGGGAGATTGCCGGATGCTCTTTTTTGGTGTCTCTTCCGAAAGCCCTCCGTCGGATAGGTGGTATACTTGGCCCATGAAATATTCTCTTTCGAGAGTCTCCGGTCTTTTCCGAGGGGGGACATCCCTTTTGATACATCTCCTCTGGCCCTGCTCCTGCCTTTTCTGCGGGGCCCTTGGGGAAGTGTGCTGTCCCTCCTGTTTGGATGCCTACATGGCTCGCCATGGGGGGCAAACCTTCCGCTTCGGGGATCCTCCTCTGGACATAGCGTACGGATCTCTCTATCGGGGAAGGGGACGGGAGCTCGTACACCGCCTCAAGTACCGGGATGAAGCCGTGCTGGGAAAGCTCCTCGGCGAGGCCCTGGGGAGGCATTTCCATGCTCTCCTCGAGGGAGGCACCTTCATTCCGCTTCCGCTGCATCATAAAAGCCCTCGGAGCTACAACCAGGCTCTTCTTCTTGCCCGGGGAGCGGCCCGAGCCTGCGGAGGAAGTGTGTGGGACTGCCTTTTCTGGAAAAATGAAACCGAGCCCCAGACGGGAAAAAACAGGGCCCAACGGCAGGCCCTTTCTTCCGAAGCCCTCGGATTTTCCGGTATCTCCCGGAAAAAGAGGCCTCTGCCCCTGGTTCTCGTGGACGATGTTTCCACCACGGGAACTACCCTCAAGGCAGCTGCGGGAATTCTCGGAAAACAGGGATATGAAGTCTCTCTGGGAGTGGTGTGCTGTTTTGCTCCCTCCGGAGGAGATTCGAGTATGACGGAGGGTGCGTGAGGATGAGTAGAGAACGAAAACTCCAGCTTCGAAGCTGTAAAATCTGCGGCAAGGCCTTTGTGGGAAGTGCGGATTCTTCGGCGAAAAATCTTTGCGCCGACTGTATTCCCAAGGCGGAAAGAGCTCTGGACAAGGTGCGGGAGCATCTGCATAAAAATCCCAGAAAAACCCTCACTCTCGAAGAACTTGCCTCGGAGATCGGCGAGGCACCCAAAACGCTTCAGGCTCTTTACGAGGATGAAAGTATTCTCCGGGGAGGAAAAAAGAAGCCCGTAAAAAAAGAGGAGCCCCGGGAAAAAAATATCGGAAGCCGCAAAAACTTTTCTCGGCGATATCGCAAGGGAGATTCTAAAGAATAGCTGTAAGAACACCGATACTCAAACTAAGAAAACGCTTATGGTAAGGTGGGCTCAAAAATGATCGAAAAAATAGGCTCCATCAACCCGTTACAACCGACACAAAAGGTGCTCCGCGGTAAAAACCGGGAAGAAGGTCTTTCCCAGGGTTCGGGGGATAATCTCGAAGTAAGCTCCTTTGCCCGGGAACTCTCTTTTGCCATGGGAGAACTTCGTCAGGTTCCTGAAATCCGGGAAGAAAAGGTGGAGGAGTTCCGCCAGCAGATAGAGGAAGGCACCTATCAGCCCAAGCTTTCCATGGTGGCTCTCAGTCTCATGGGAATTGGCGGTATATCTCCCGGCGAGGAGGAATAGCCCTTGGCTCTCCAACTCGTGGCCATTCTGGAGGAGCAGGCGCAGACGCTGCTTCAGATGTGGCATGTGGCGGTAGAACAGCGAGAGGCGCTCAAAGAGGGGCGCCTTTCGGCGTTACAGGAAATGATGAAGGAGTTTCAGGCTCTTTCCTCCCGGGCCCTCGCTTTGGAGGCATCCCGTCATCGGGAAAGCCTTGCTTTGGGGAAGCGCCTTTCCTGTCCTCCGGTACTCACGGAATTCGTGCGGTCCATTCCCGAGGATGCCGAAGCCGAGGCCCTTCGCCAGGCGGGTATAACCCTTCTTCAGGCCATCAAAAAACTGAGAGCCGAAATGCACCTTCTGGAAAAACTCCTCCAGGAACAAGCTGCCCTGGGAGAGCTCCTTACGAACGAATGGAGACGCCTCGAAGGCCTTCCCGGAATGGACCCTTCCGGAGGCTCCTTCGATTTTCGGGGGTAACCCCCGGAGATATAACCTGTAAACCGAGAGGGAGGAACCGGAAATGATGAATCAATTTTCCTCACTGGAACTGGGAAAGCGAGCCCTTGACTACTTCCGGAGGGGCATGGAAACCTCGGGGCACAACATTGCCAACGCGGATGTGGAAGGATTCTCCCGTCAGCGGGTAGAGGTTTCCACCACGGATCCTTTCACCACCCCCGGCATGGCCCGCCCCTGGGTGTACGGCCAGATCGGCACGGGAGTCAAGGTGGACGCCATCGTGCGCATGCGGGACGCCTTCCTGGACGCCCAGTTCAACGAAGAAAGCACCGTCCTGGGGTACTGGGACCAGATACAGCAGGTTCTCCGTACGGCAGAACTCTACGTGAACGAGCCTAACGGTACGGGTTTCGAGGTCTCGGTCAACGAATTCTGGGCGGCCCTTCAGGAGGCCAGCAAACGTCCCGATGATTCTTCGGTGAGGGCGGATCTGGTGGAAAAAACCCGGACGCTCACGGTGATGATGGATCAGCTCATCTCCAATTACGATGAATATCGCATGGCTATCAATCAGGAAATTGCCCTCAGCGTAGAAGAGGCTAATACCCTCATCGACGAAATCGCTCAGCTCAACGTCACCATCTCGGAGATCGAGGGAGTGGGATGGAACCCCAACGATCTCTACGATGCCCGGGATCTCAAGGTCTCTCAGCTCTCCAAGCTCATCAACTGCGAACCCGCCACCCTCTGCGACATGGAAGACGGGCAGTTCAAACTCTATGTGGACGGCAAGCTCATCGTCCAGGGAGAGCAGACCCGACACCTCGTGCTCGTTAAAATTGCGGGCAACGGGGGCTATTTCGACGTGCAGATCGAGGACAACGAATTCGAACCCGTCAGCGATCTCGACGTGGCGGAGGTTATCATCACTCAGCAGGCTCCGGAAGCGGTGCACATGCTCTCGGTGGAGCGCCTTGCCCGGGAAGTGGCCTGGGCCGTGGGAGGGGCGGATTCCGCCACCGACGGTGGTGCACGCCTCGCCGTGGAAGACCCCGGGGAGGCTCTGGATCTCTGCGGCATCTTCGACATCCAGGTCTCCAGCCAGGGAGTGCAGGTACGTTCCAATGCCATAACCGCGCCTCCCGCCGCCAATCCGGGAGATCTTCTCGGTGTTCCCGCTGCGGGGGATCCCACGGAATACTCCTTCCGCGTCGCCGCAGGGGATTCGGAGACCATTGTAACCGCCACCTGGGATGGCACAAATTGGCAGCTCTCGGACAATGCGGGAAGTCCCGTCACTCCCGGAGCTGCTGCGGGAATATTGAACATAACGGATCTTCAGGGTTTTCTCAACGCAAACCACGGCTCTTTCCTCCATACCTCGGTGAACACCGCCGGTACGGTGCTTACCGTGGACTCCCTCGCCAAAAATCACATCTCCATCACGGATCTCAAGGGAAATCTCATGGAGGGCGCCGGGCTGGCGGATACGGGAAAGACCGTAACCATTCATATAAACGAGAGTGACACCCTTCAGACCATGGCCAACAAGATCAACGGGGCCTACAGCTTTGCCGAGCCCGAGGACAGCCACATCGTCCTTGCCGGAGATGCTCCCAATTCTCCAGAGGAGTGGCTCCACGCTTCGGTGGAGCAGGACGGCAACGGAGAATTCTATCTCAAGCTCACCAGCAACACCGTGGGAGAGCAATATCACATCAACCTCCGGGGAGATTCCGAGGGCAATCTCACGGTGCTCCGGCGGCTGGGGCTTCTTCAAACCAGCGGAGATACGGCCTATCAGAGCATGGCTCAGGATGCCTACTTCGTCTACGACAACATGCACTACCTTTCTTCCAGCAACTCCTTTACCGAAGCCCGTAAGATCACTCCCGTGGACGGATACGATGCGGCTACCCTGGAGGTGGTCTCCCCAGGAATTGCCGGAAGTCCGCCGGATCACTACACGTATCCCCCCGAGGTTTCCGACGGCGTGGCGGGAATTTATTTCTTCCTCAAGGGGACGGGTACTACCGAAATCACTTGCCGTCACCACGTCAAGGGCGGCGAGATCTTCGGTCTTCTCGAAGGGCGGGACGACATCCTCCTTGAAAGCCTCAGTACCTTCGATGAGCTCGTCTATGGCCTGGTCTCCGAAATGAACGCCATGCACTATGCGGGGCACGGTACGGGGGATTACGAAAACGTTACGGGCACGGACTTCTTCGTTCCCGTATCGGTAGAGTACGGCGCCTCCCGAAACTTCTCCATCAACGAAATGCTTTCCCTCTATTCGGGGCTCCTGGGATTTGCCGCAGATGACGGCAAGGGGGCTACCGCAGGGCAGGGAGACGGCACCAACGCTCTCAACATGGCCCAGCTCAAGCATGCGGAAATCATGGGTGGGGGAAGTTACACCATAAATAGCTTCTACGAGGGTTTTATCGCCCAGCTCGGAGCTCAGGCCAAGCGGGCCAATACCATGCAGGGCAACCAGGAAACTTTGGTAACCCAGATCGACAACCAGCGTCAGTCCGTCATGGGAGTCAACATCGACGAAGAGATGATCGACATCGTCAAGTTTCAGCAGGCCTTCAATGCCATGGCCCGGATGATCACCGTCACCGACGAGATGCTGGACCGGGTGATCAACGGCATGGGCGTGGTGGGACGATAAGGGAGGGAGGACATTTCCATGGGATACCGCATTACCAATAACATGATGACCAACACCTACCTCTCGAACCTCCACGGCAACTTGGGTCGTCTCACGGATCTCCAGCGCCAGATGTCCACGGGGAAGCTCTACGACCGCCCCAGCCAGAATCCCATCGATGTGGTGCGGGATCTCAGCCTTACCACCAACATCTTTGAGAACGAGCAATATATCCGCAACATGGACGATGCCATCACCTGGCTCAAGAACACGGATCAGGGGTTGAGCCAGATAAACGGAAGCGTACAGCGCATTCGGGAACTCGCCATCTATGCGGGGGATGGAGCTCTGGAGACCACCGACGTGGAGGCCATTGCCCTGGAGATCGAACAGCTCCGGGACGAACTCATGATGACCGCCAACTACAGCGTGGAGGGCCGCTACCTCTTGGCGGGACTCGCCACGGGAACGATCCCCTTTGTAAAGGATGCCGAGGGAAACATCATCTATAAGGGTAACCTGGGAAACGTACAGTTCGAAATGCAGCAGGCCTTTGTGGGACAGGTCTCCCTCAACGGAAGGGATGTCTTTCCCGAACAGTTCACCCGGAACGCTCTCCGAAGCATCGAAGTCCCCATAGACTTCGAATGGAAGGGCCGTGGTGAAATCATCCAGATTCAGGTGGGAGACAAGGTCGCCAAGGTACGCATTCCCGAAGAGTGGACCGACGATAACACCAACGGCATCCGGGATGCCCAGGATCAGAATCTCTTCCGGGATTGCGGAGAACTGGACGGATACAATCTGGATCAGATCGCCGCCATCATCCGCAACAGCACCAACATGGGAGATATGAGCAAACTTATCTCCGTAGAGGTTTTCAAAGACGAGGCTACGGGAACCCAGCAGCTTCTCATCAAGAGCCATACGGGAGAACCCGTGCGGGTCACGAGCTGGCAGGAAACGGACTATCCCGTGGCGGCTTCCGAAGGATCCCAAACCCCCGAAGGCAGCTATCCCAAACAACCCAATGCGGCGTTCAGCACTCTCACCGACACTGCCTGGGCCGCTTCGGCGGAAGGCGGTTCCATAACCTTCCGTTGGGGGGATGGAGAGATCGATACCGTTGCCTTTACCCAGACCGAAGTCCAGGATAAAGCGGCATTGCTTGGAATAAGCGAAATCGAAGCCCTGGGAACCATTGTCGAAGAAAAAGTTCCGGGTATCTTCGTGCAGACGAAAACCGACACCTCGGGGAATGCCGTGCTGGCCTTCTATGCGGAAAACCGGCTGGATACCTTTTTGCTGGATGACATGACCGGCGATGCGGCGGCCCTCTTCGGCGGAGAGACCGCGGCCTCGGCGGAGGTGTCGGATTTCAAGGGCGTTATCCTTCCTGCTACGGAGTTTGGCGGTGGAGGCGTAACCTTTGACGGCGTTACCTACTATACGACTCCCGAAGCGATCAATGCGGCGGATCTCGGTCTTTGGGCGGAAGTTCGGGGAACCGACGTCTTTATCTACGGAATCACCTCCGGAGCGGCTCAGGGAGTAACGGGAGACAGCGGAACCATCTATGCTCCCCAAAGCCTCTTCCGGGCCCCCGAGCCCGATCACAGCCATATAAATTTTGCCTCGTACATGGGGCTGGAGACCGCCATCCAAGGTACGGAACTGCCTCTGGACAGCTTGGTAATGGATGGTTCGGATCCCACCGCCGTTCCCATGCACATCCGCCTCGAGGCGGGAAAAAACCATGCGGAGCTCGAAATTCCCTCAGGGGAAACCCTTACTCTGGAGCAGTTTGCTCAACGCCTCCGGGGCGTGGCGGGAGATTGGCTGGAGGTGGTGGTCGCCACGGATGCAGAGGAATCCAACGATTATGATCTTCTCAACCGGGGCATGGAAAATGCCGAGCCTGCCACCCAGAAACTTATCCTCCGCACCAAGGACGGCACCTCCCTGGCGGTGTACGACAAGAATATCGGCACCGCCACCTTCGCTGCGGACCTCGGCATCAGCACTGCCCTTTACGGAGATGCTACGGGAATGATGGTCCCCTCTGCGACGGACCTTGACGGCAACATCCCCGCCCGAATGTCCATCTCCGTGGGGGACGAATCCTTCGAAGTTCGTATATCCCGGGAGGATGTGGCTTCCGGTATCAGTGCGGTACTCGCATCCATTCAAGAGCAGGTGGGAAAGGACCGTATCGGCTACACCGTGGATGGGAACAACTTCGCCCTCTATGCCAAAAACGGCGAAACTCTTACAGTGTATGACATGCCTTTCTGTGATCCCATCTACTCGGACTACTCCGCAGGGCTCGCCATGCAGTGGGGCATCCAGACGGGAATCCGGAGCGATGCGGCGGTGCTCAACAATACCCCTGCCGGAGCGGATGGTACCATACGAATTACCACCCCTGGAAGAAGTACGGATATCTCGGTCTTTGCGGGAGAAACCCTGAAAGACCTGGCGGTGCGCATCCAGAACAACGTACCCTGGCTGAACGTGGCGTATCTCGATACGGATCCGGATAATCCTGGGGCGGGCAATGCCCGGCTTTCTCTCACCGCCAAGGACGGATCGGTGGTGAACATCTTCGATATCACCGGTACCGAGGCCTCGGGAACCTTCGGCATGGATACCGCCATTCGAAGCACCGCGGATATTTCCGGATGGACCGCCGCAGCCACAGATCTCCTTACCTTCGAGGTCAACGGCATGGAGCACACCATCGACCTGGAGCAGATGGCGGGAGGTGGCCCGGAAGAGCTCGTATGCCTCATCAACTCCCGGTTCCAGGGGCTCGATGTCAAGGCTCAGCTTGTGGATGCCGGAGTTGGGGATCAGCGGCTGGTGCTCACCTCCGAAAGAGGCTATGCCGTAACGATAACTGATGCTCCTGCAGGGCTTAACCTTGGAGGACTTCCGGTTTCCACCCCCAACCGGGGAAGCACCGTCACCAACAGTCCCTACGGTCAGAATGTCACGGTCCGCACCCATTCGGAAGAATCTCCCATGGACTTCTTCGGCCTTATCGATAACCTTGCCGCGGCAGTCCGGGCGGAGGACCGAGATGGAATATCCCACAGCCTTCTCGGCAACATCGATGCGTACATGGACAATCTGCTCAAATGCAGGGCCCAGACGGGGGCTCTCATAAAGCGTTACGATACCAGCCAGGAGCGGCTTACCCAGAACAACACCGCCACGGAAGAACTCCGCAGCAAGGTGGCGGATACGGATCTGGCGGAAGCTGTCACCCGGTTCAGCATGGCTCAGTCCGTCTATCAGGCGAGCCTTGCGGTAATCGCCAAAATCGTACAGCCCACCCTCGTGGATTTTCTCAGTTAAACGGCGGCCCGAAAGGGAGCAGAAAAGAGCAGAAGCCCCTCCTTAGAACTTAGGAGGGGCTTCTTTTATAGAATTTTTGTCCGAGATAATAATGTCATGATTTTTGCGGGAAGGTTGCATTTATCTAAAATTTTTTTACGAAGATGGGTTTTGGTTTTGTGAGTTGCGAAGAAAGATGTAAAATGAAAATGAAAGGGCGTGGGGAAATGGAAAATTACGGCACTTTTTCACAAATAAAAAATATGTCTCCCGTGCAGAGCCGGGAAGAGCTTGTCTTGCGTCTTTCGCAAAACAAAGAAGCCTTGTGCCGCATGGGGGTGGTGGGGCTGGGGCTCTTTGGCTCTTTCGCCCGGGGGGAGCAGACTCCAGAAAGTGATGTGGATCTTCTCGTGGAGTTTTCTCCGGATTCTCATACCTTCCATGGCTTCATGGAGCTTGTCTTTTTTCTCGAAGATCTCTTGGGCCGTTCCGTGGAGGTCGTAACTCCCCAGGCTCTCAGCCCCTATATCGGGCCTGCCATAATGAGAGAAGTTCAGTATATTCATGTCGCATCGTGAGTATCTTTGCCACATGATGGAAGAGATAGATTTTGTCCTTCTGCAAACGGAATCGGTTTCGGAAGAGGTTTTTTCCTGCGATCCCGTACTGAAGCGGGCCGTGGTGCGCAGCCTTGAAATTATAGGAGAGGCGGCGGCAAAAATGCCATATGTTTTTCGCGTAGAGCATCCCCAAATAGAATGGCGAAAAATTATCGCCTTGCGAAACAAGCTGATCCACGAGTATTTTGGGGTAGATTACGGCATCCTGTGGGATGTCGCCACGAACATATTGCCCGATTAAAAAAAACAGCTCGCATATATCCTGGAAGAATAAAATTACCCCCCGAGGATACACAACGAAACGTGTGTTATCCTCGGGGGGTAATGTATGTCTTTCGGTGTACCTACTGCAGAAGCGAAAGCACGTTATTCGGCAGCTGGTTTGCCTGGGTCATCATGGAAATGCTCGCCTGGGTCAGAATATTCAGCTTGGTGAATTCCATCATTTCCTTGGCAAGATCCAGATCCCGAATCCGGGATTCTGCGGCGGAAAGATTCTCCGAAGCCACGGTCAGTGCGGAAGTGGCATGCCCCAGCCGATTTACCAGAGCGCCGCATTGGGAGCGATGTCGTGACACTTTGTGGATGGCGTTGTCGATACGGGTGATGGCACGGCTCGCATTCTGCCGGCTCGTTACCTTGAGATTTTCTATTCCGAGGGTGCCCGCATCCACCGCTCCGAGAGAAAGAAGCAGTTTTTCCCCTTCGTTCGCTCCAATCTGGAGAACCGAGGAGTTGTCCGCCAGGTGGATCTTTCGAATAACCTGGGAGGCATTGCTCAATAAAAAGCGCCCCGTGGCCTGGTTATATTCGATACCGTTTATTCCCAGAAGCGATCCAAACTGCAGCCGAACCGCATCTCCCCAGACTCCCCGCAAATCTTCGCTGCCTTGTACCTTCAGGCTGGAGGCAACGGTAAAATCCGAATGGGCATCCGAGACGCTCACGGTATAGAGATTCTCCGAAGCCTCGCTGATTACCGCAAAGCCCAGGGCCTGCAGAATCGCGTCATCTCCGATAAGCGTATAGGCCCCTTCTTTGCCCGCCAGGGCAGACCGAAGAACCATGGTACCCCTCACGGAATCCAGAGAGTTTCTATCATTGAGATATCCCGTAAAGGTGGCGAACTTGCTTTTCGAAGCATCATCCATAAGAAGATCCAGATCGCCCTCCGCCAGGCCATAAAGGGTCTGGTTGAGACGTTCCAGAACGTCTCCCACCTCGTCGTTTCCGTAAAGCGTAAGAAGAGCCTCCCTGTCTCCCTGGGAGATGGTAATGGAAACGGGCTCGTCGAGAAGAAACTTTCCGTTGGCGTCCCAGAACTGGGCGATATCTCTCAGGGGTGAGTAGTAGTGCGCCACCCCGCCGTCGATCCCTTCTCTATATACCGAATCGAAGAGGGCCGCATCTCTTACGACCCGGGGGGTATCGTCCGATCCGGGATCTCCCGTAGGAGTGCCCCCGTTGAAATCCTCGAAGGTCAGGTTCAGGGTGCCGTCGTAGACCTTGCCGCCGTAAGAGGTGTTTCCGAGCTCCGAAATTCTGGGAGCCACCTGGTACGTGCGGAGTGCGGTCTCCCTGTTATCCAGCACGCCGTCGAAAAAGCGCCAGCTTATGGGGTAAATTCCCGGATCCGTATCTCCCCCGAAAAGATCTATCTCGTCCACCGCATAGCGTTGTGTAACCGGATCCCATTCGCTCTGTCCGTCCGCCACCAGGGAGATGGAGAAGCGATCTCCTTCGCGGAGCCGGGTAACGTCGGTGAAGTCGAAGTGGTTGAAGCTGAGCCCCTGGAAATCCGGCGAATTCAAGAGTGAAAGATTTGCATTGGTCAATCCGAAATGGGCGGTTTCGGTCTCCACGTACTGATAATTCCCATCCCGATCCATCACATGTCCCTGAATGCGCATGGTTACCCGGCCGTCGTGAATATCCAGCACGTCGAAAAGAAGCAGGGCATTCCGGGTTTCGTCCACGGCGTACTCGATGCGTTCCAGAAAATCCCGTTCTCCCTCACCGTCCTGAAGATCCTGGAAGAAAAAGCCATTTACCACGGCCCCCGCTTCGGGAATCGTTTTTCCCTGGTAATTCACCTCCGCCACGGCATAGGGCATTCCCGTCCATCCCGGACCTTCTCCCGCCTGGGTTCCCGAGGCAAATCCCGATGCGGCCACGTTCAGAAAGAGCTCTCCCGTGGAAGTGTTGGTGACATTGTTGGCATTGTTGGGATCCACAAAAAAGCCCAGCATTCGCAGGCGGTTTTCGGGATCCGCCGAGGGGTTTGCGTCGTAGAAGGAGTTTTCCGCTCCCGCATCGAAGCGGTATTCCATGGTACGGTGCAATCCCCCGGTAAGCCCCCAGGGATCCGCGTCTATGGTAACCACCGCATCCGAAATGAACCCGGCGGGAGTTCCCGGAGCGGCGTTTTCATAGGTGCTTCCCGCCCGGGCGGCCACGTTTACCACGAAACGATCATCCAACGTCAACCCCGAGGGTGCGAAGGCGTCGAAACGGATGGCCCCATTTCCGCCTCCCGCGTTGAGTATCAGGGGGTTGCTCGCATCCACCGCGCCATGGGCGTTAAGATCGATATCCTCTTCGAATTCCACCCGGCTTCCGTCCCGGTTGTAGCCCTCTCCTTCCACATGGTAGGTGTTGTTCCCCGTACAGGTAAAAAGAATACAGGCGTTCGTATTCTCCTGCCGCCATACCCGGATGGCGTTCGGCCCCAGCGCGGTATTGGGATCCTTGCCCCCCAGGTAGTAAGAGGTCTCGTCTCCGTACCATTCCTGGGCGTACCAGTGATCGTTCTCGGTGCCTGCCACGTCCCATCCCGCCCCGGCGGCGCCGTAGCGCTCGGCGGTGCGGAGAACGTTGCCGAAAGTACCTCCCGCAATGGTGTCGAAGCCGTTGTCGATGAAAGATACGTGGGATGCGTTGCTGTCGAAGGTGCCCACTCCGGTGCGGAAGTAGTGGGGGAGGGCGAACATGGCTCCCGCGGAATCCAGAACGCCGTCGTTGAACACCATGGAGGCTCCGCCGTAGGTCTGGGCACCGTGGTTGGGGGAACCCAGAGCGGTGGAATCGTAGGTGGAGCCCGTAACCCCGTCCCGGATGCGGAAATCGAGCACATCGTGATTTCCCGCGGATCTGGCGGAGGTAAAAAGGGCCCAGGAATCGTTTACCCCAAGGTCTATGGTATCCGTAGTATCGGGAATGGAGATCGACGTAAAGGGGAGGTTCGCATCTCCCACCAGGGGATTTGTGGTGCCGTCGTCTCCCTCCCACCACCAGTCCGTACGGGTTCCGTTGACCAGCGTTCCGTCGGCCTGGATGCCGCCGTAAGTGGTAACTACTTGGGCCCGGTCCCGGGCCTGCCAAAGGGTGCTGTTTGCGCTGTCTCCCGCGAGAAGAGTGGTGTTGCCTCCGAAAAGCTGGGTTGTTCCCGCGCTGGGGCTGAACACCACCTCCCGCCGCTCCGGGGTGCCGTCGGTATTGGTGACAGTGATGCGTCCGTTGTGGTGGCTTCCGTCATAGCCCGGAGTGTTGGTCGCATCGGTCCAGGCCGCATCGAGAATTCCCAGAGCATCTATTGCGGTTCGGATTTCCTCGATATTTTGTCCTCCCGCGATGGTGGCGTAGGCTTTGTTGTAATCCCGGGAGGCTCCGGTTACGTTTGGATCAGTGCGGGCCAAAATCTGGTTTCCTCCAAAGAGTTCCGTCACGGCGTTTCCGGCATTTTGGGTTACGCTCATTTCGTATCGGGCGGTAACGGTGGAGGTCCGAAGGTCGATTCTTCGCTCTCCTCCTCCGGGATTTACAAGCTGAAAAACGTTCCCGCTGGGATCGTTTAAAGTGTCAAGCCCAAAGGCTGTGCCTGCCGCGGCCTGAAGGGCACTCTGAATTTGATCTATTCGCATGCCGCCGATGTTTACCGTGGTGGAATAGTTGTGGAGAACCACTCCACGGTTTGCCGAGGTTCCCGCCACCATAGCCAAATTTGCTATGTTTAATTCACGCTCGAAGGATTGTAAGTTTGCATCGTTTTCAACGAAAAGTCTGTGATTGTTCCCTCCCGCATTGTAAGAGTTGTTGATAGTAAGTTGACGCCTTCCCAATCCTGGGGCCGGATCTGGATCTAAGGCATTGAAGCTGATGTTGTATCCTGCTAGGGCTGCATTTATATTTCCTACAGCGGTAGTGATATCATTTCCTCCCACATTTACCGTGTGTTCTCGCTCGTAATCCTGGAATGTTCCCGTTTGCGTAGCTCCCGAGGCCAAGTTTGCCACGGTCAGGCCGAGTTCATCGGGGCTCGCGGCATTATTTATAATCGTTATGGTTTCTCCAGGGATGTTGTTGGTTATCTCAATTTGCTTTTGATCACCCACGGTGTTTACCGATACCGCCACATTCCAGCCGGCTCCGGTAAAAGCATTTTTCAATGCTATGGCAGCAAATTCGATATCTCGATTTCCTAAGGCTAAGGGAGGAACGGGAATAGTTCCGCCCCCGCTTCGCTGAATTTCCAGCTCCGCATCGTTTGCGGTCTGGAAAGTCGTATGCAGCGTGACGTCTTCTCCCGCCGCCGCCCGGTAGGTAAAACCCACATCGGCGGAAGCCGGCACTTCGGAACGGTAAGAAGTGACAAGGTTTATGTCGGAGTTCAGGGTGTCTCGAGCATCCACCGCATTTACCCGGAAGTGCGTCCATAGATTGGTGTCGAAATTGGGATCCGTGGATACCGAGACATCTCCTCCCGGAGCGTTGACGTTTACCGTGCCCCCTCCGGCCCCTCCGATATCCGTCCAGGCCAGGCTTGTCTGGGAGTTCACCGCCCCTCCCACGTTGGAGGCGGACATGGAAAGATCCACATCGCTTCGTCCCATGGGGTTTACCCGGTCGATGATGTTGGTGCCGTTCACTCCTCCGGAGGAGCTTCCGTAATAGGCCATAAAGGGGGCTTCGTCCGCCACCCGCACCTGGTACTCCCCGTAGGGAAGAATATTCGGCAGGGCGCTGGCTTCCAGAGATTCCAAGCCTATATCTGGCCCAGGCGTTGTGGTTTCCACGCCGTTTCCGAAGTGATAGCTGATGCCCCCAAAGGGAACCTCCCGGGTCTCCAGGCGGTACTGTCCCTCGATAAGATGGAGGCTCGAAAGGTTGGTGAGTCCGGAATAGGCTCCGCTCTCCGGGGAAAACTGAATTGCCTCGGATACGGTGCCGTGCTTCAGGTAGAAAATGTTGGATTTCCGTACTTCCCCCTCCCCGGCGGTGGGGGTGATGCGGAGAATGAAGTTCCCTTCGTTCACCACATCCTGGCCGAAAATATCCTTGGATCGAAGAGAACCATCCACGAATATCTGTACATCCGCAGAATTGGTGCCCCACAACACCGAGGCACTGCCGTCGAGAAGCTTCTTTTTGTTGAACTGGGTAGTGGTGGCGATGCGGTTGATCTCTTCGGTGAGCTGGTTGATTTCATCCTGAATGTGTTTCCGGTCTGCATTGGTAAGGGTGTCGTTGGCGGACTGCACCGAAAGCTCCCGCATGCGCTGCAGAATGTCGTGAATGGATCCCAGGGCGCCCTCGGCGGTCTGGAGCAAAGAGGCACCGTCTTCGGCGTTGCGTACCGCCTGGTCCAGGCCGCGTACCTGGGCCCGCATCTTTTCACTTACCGCAAGCCCTGCCGCATCATCCGCCGCTGTGCTTATGCGAAGCCCCTCGGAAAGACGACGTACACTTTTTGCCAGGCTCCTCTCCAGAGACTTTGCCGTATTGGTGGCAAAAAGAGCGGGAATGTTGGAAAATATGCGCAATGAATCTTCCCCCTTGCAGGCGTACTATAATGTATGATAAGTAATGCCGAAGAATGCGGAAAAGCGTTTCTTCAGAAAGAGAAACTCCTCGGCTGGTATCGACATTTTTTATGATTATCTTTAATAATTATACCAAAAATCATGCCCTTTTTTAGGTGCTCTTTTCTCATTATTTTGCCGGGCAATACCGATACAGTAAAAGATAGGCTGTACGTAAGATTTTCCCGAAATGCCGGAAAACGTCACTTCCTTACAAGGAATCCTTCTGGAGGTGGAGGCTCCGGGGGCGTTGCATGCAAAAACTAGAGATAGAGGTGAACTCTGTGGCACAAATCGAGACCTCCCGTTTTGGAACACTTACCTACAATGAAGAAGACCTTCTGTTCTTTCCCCGAGGCATTCCGGGGTTTTCTACGCTTCTTCACTGGGTAGTTTCCGGAGAAGAAGAAAACCCCGTAAAATGGCTCCAGAGCGTGGACGATTCCCAGGTGGCTCTGCCCATCACGGCACCCCATTTGGTTTTTCCCGACTACAATGCGGTGATAACGAAGGATGAGCTGGAAGAACTGGAGAACCCCGCCACGGAACATCTTATCATCCTCGTGGTGCTTACCATTCCCCCGGAAAAAGCCTGGGATATGACGGCGAATCTCCGGGCTCCCATCGTGATCAACACCGTAAACCGAAGAGGAAAGCAGATCCTCCTGAACGAAGAGGATTATCCCATTCGGTTTTACTGCTTTTCCGAAGAAAAACGAGCCTTTTTTGCGGAAACTGCGGCGAGAAACCGTGCCGCCGAAGCGGAAGGGGAGGGTATCTCCGCATCGCCGGCTTCTGCGGGCTCCGAAGGGAACGGTTCCTGATGCTGGTGCTCACCCGTAAAAAGGGGGAAATGCTCGCCATAGGAGAGGACATACTCATATCCGTGGTGGATGTCCGGGGCGATTCGGTACGCCTCGGCATCGAGGCTCCCAAGTCCATCCCCGTCTGGCGCAAAGAGGTGCTGGACGAAATCGTGGAGGAAAACCGCAAGGCCCTCCAGGGAACCCCTTCGGAGATAGTCAACAAGCTCTTCGATAAAGAGCCCGGCGGTTCGGACGATACGCGAAAAATTACATAAAAAAAAGGTGCCCTCATGAAGACAAAGAACGAACTTTTAGAGAAAAACCTGAAAATTCTCCAGATATTCCAACCCAAGCTGGCGGAGCGACTCCGTAAGAGGCTCGAAGAAGTGGGGGATCTCTCTTCTCTGGTTTCTGTCAAGGAGACTGACCAGGGCCACTGGATTTCCGGTGCGGCGGGAACGGACATCCCCACGTTTTTCCAGAAAAAGGATGTCCCCCTTCCGGAGCTGGAGGCTCCCAAAAAAAAGAGCGCCGGGGATCTGCAGTGCGTTTTTTTCGTGTACGGCATCGGAGCGCCACCTCATCTCTTCCGGATTTTACGGAAGCTCCCTAAAAGCGCCCTGGCGGTGGTGGTGGTGGAGCCCTCTCTCGACCTTATCCTCCACACCTTTTCCCTTACCTCGGTCTATGCGGCGCTTCCTTTGGGATGCCGTATCTCTTTCTTTGCCTTCCCCGAACAGATGCTGGGACAGGAGGCTCTTGCGGTAAACGTGCGCCAGATGGGCACCTTTCTCGCCACCAGCGCCACGGTTATCCGCCATGCCGGAGAGGCTGAGGCCAACGGTAAAGCCATGGATGATCTGGAGCGGGAGCTTTGGCGCCTCCTTCGCCTTTCCATACAGCTTCTCGGCAACACGGCTGAAGATACCCTTGTAGGGGTTCGGAATTTTGCATTAAATGTTCCTTGGATATTGAACAGTCCATGTGTCAGAGATTTTTCAGAGCTTTACGGTCGGCCGTGTATATGTGTTGCTTCCGGTCCCTCGTTGGAAAAAAATGTGCATCTTCTTAAAGAAATACAGGATAGATTTGTTATCATAGCAGCGGATACCGCAGTGAAGAAGCTCTTGTCTTTGGGAATTCGTCCTCATTTTGCCACATGTTTAGAGCGTTCCCAGGGAATGTATTTGAGAACGATTCGACCTCTTTTGGAAAAATTTGGCGAGGAGTGCAAGAACATTGTCCTAATTGCGGCCTTTGTCTGTACTCCCCAAGTTATAGCTCGTTGGCCTGGTCCAGTAAAAATTGTCGGAAAATCTGAACTGGCATTGGATTTATGGCTTGCAGGAGACTTAGTAGGAGGAGAACTCTTTCCTTGCGGGGCCTCCGTAGCACATGTAGCGTTCTCTCTTGCCAACGCTCTTCAAGCTTCCTCCATAGCACTTATTGGTCAGGATCTTGCCTATGGAGAAGAAGGAGAGAGTCATGCGGAGGGTACTGCTCCGAAAAGTGCGATGGTGAGAGAACAGGAGCGGAGGAAATACCTTATCGAAGTTCCTGGGGTAAATGGGAAAAATGTGCAGACTCATGCGGTGTGGTTTTCTTTTCTCAGGATTTTTGAAAGTTTTGTTGGAAAAAGCAATGTCCCTGTGTATGACTGCTCTCAGGGAGGGGCTCTTATAGCGGGAACGCAGGTCTGTACTCTTGCAAGCTTTATTGAGGAAAAAGATGTAGATCTGGAGCCTTTCACTGCCGAAACATACGACTTGGCTCGTAAGGCCATCCAAAAACGAGACACTTCTCATGTTTCTCGTTCAATTCTTTCCGGTTTTGAGGAGAGATCGTTTAACATTGTAGAAAGATCCCTGGAGATTCTTGAAGAAATGGAGAGCCATGTTGTGGCGGTTTCCGAAACTCTCCTTCCTGCCCAACGACGCAATTATGCCCGACAGGCTGCTCTTCTTCTGGATAAACTGCATCTGGTGAACGCTCCTCTTGCTTTCATTGGTCAGAGTTATACAAGCCTTAGTGGTGAAACTTTTGTGAAAAGTCGCTCCATGGAAACTATGGAGCAGGTTTATCTTTGGAAAGAGACTTATTCTGAAATTATTGAGGGGCATCGTCTTATACTCCGTTTTTTCTCTCAATGGTTTTTGTATGCATCCAAGGCGGTGCTCTGGTATGGAGAGACTCAAAATCGCAAAGAAGAGTTACTTTGTTCTTGGAATCAAGATGAGCTTGTTGGGGAAGCAGCCGATATTTTGCATAACTTTCGAAGCTTTCCCGAAGGCGAATTTTTAGGCTCAAAAGGAAGTGATACTCGGCTTGTACGATTGAATAACCTTCTCGCCAGGATGGATGAGTTCTATTTCTCAAAAGAAGATGGTGAGCTTTTGTGGCAGATGGCTCGGTTTCTCGAAAAACAGGGCCGGGGGGAGCGGGCTTGTCGTATGATTGCCGCTGCGCAAAAAGCTTTTGAAGGGCAAGCCCTTCCACGAGAGCAGATCATCGCATTTTTTCAGGATTCTGCCCGTATCCTCTCTAAACCGGATTTGACGCATATCCCTCTTTTTCAGGAAGCTCTTTCAGTGGCTCGGAACCTTCTTCACTATGAGAGAGAAGATCTTTTTCAGGCCCTGGAAAGGGATATCAAAAATGAATGGCGTAGTTACCTTGAAAATGCGAGGGATTCCCGAATTAGCATTGCCTGGGATGAAGTCCAGAGACTTCATCTTCTGGCGGATATATGCCTTGCGGGAGACGATTTTGGAGGCGCCCTCCGCTATATTTGGAGTCTTGTGCAGCGAGCTTATGTGGAGAAGGACGTTAGGGGGAAACGGTATATTCAATGGCTTTGTAAGCATCTGGAGATAGCTTTTAAGGCAGTCAGAGAAGAAGATTATATGGCTGGAGAGGATATTGTCAGGGAACTTGCGGCTTTTCCAGATCCTCTCGCATTCTACCGGCCACTTATCTCGCCGGGGCTTCTAGGAATTTTCCAAGAGAGAGGGCTCAACCTTATGGAGGAAACAGCCGAAAAAGAGCATAAGGTGTTTATCTTTGAAAGAGGCTGCGACGATTGATCATTAAAGAAGGGGGTGTTGCGGAAAAACCAGGGTAATCCGAGTATTTTAAGCGGTTATGGTGTATCAAAGTAGATGTTTTAAAAAGGTCGGGCAGGGAAGCCCGATGCAGCACACCACACAAGGAGGTATATTGCTATGCGTGTATATCACAATATTCCTGCGCTTTTTGCCTATAACGCACTGAATGCCACCAACGAGAGTCTTCAGAAATCTATCAACAAACTCTCCACGGGGCTTCGGATCAACAGCGCCGCAGACGATGCGGCGGGACTCGCCATCAGCGAGAAGATGCGCGCCCAGATCAACGGGCTGGACATGGCTGTCCGCAACTCCCAGGACGGTATCTCCATGATTCAGACCGCCGAGGGTGCTCTCAACGAAACCCACTCCATTCTCCAGCGTATGCGTGAGCTTTCGGTTCAGGCCGCCAACGACACCCTCACCAACCAGGATCGTAAGTACATCCAGGATGAAGTGGATCAGCTCACCCAGGAAATCGACCGCATCTCCACCACCACCCAGTTCAACAAAAAGAAACTTCTCGATGGCAGCGCTTCCGCCCTCTGGTCCTCGGACACTTTGGATACCGAAGCCTACATTCGGGGTAGCCTCCGCACCATCGACCAGTTCGGCCAGAAGGACGCCGCCGAGGGGAACTATACCATCCGGATCAGTGCTAATCCTGGTCAGGCGGAGATCCAGAAGAGCGACATCTTTACGGTAAAGCACGAGAACGTTATCATGAACGTGGGGCTGAACACCGAGCTGGGCTTTGAGCGAGTTTCGGTGGATAATCTTCCTGCGGGTGATTACGTCATGGAGGTCGCTACAGGTGTCTTAACTGCGAACACTCAATCTTATAATGTGGGAACCATCGCTGCCGGTACGGGGTATAGCAGTGGTGTTGCTGCGGCCACTATTTTGTTTGAAGTGCTCAGCGTAAGCACGGCCTCCAATACCGTGGTGGTTAGGGCGGAATCCTATGTTATGGCTGCGGACGGCACTGTGACGAACCATGTGGACGAGAATCTTACCCTTACTACTGCTGTGAAAAGCGGATATACTGGTCTCGGGTTTGATATGGGCACAGCGGCATTGAGCATAGGCAATCTTTCGCAGTTTGTCGTGGGCGGTCGTCATGTCATGCATCTTCAGGGAACCGACGGAACGGCTGCGGATGGAGTTATCAATGTGGGCCTTACCATTAATTCCTCTTGGGCTGATCAGGGGAACTGGGCTACGGGTACTACTGGTTATAATCGCAGTTTTGGAGTTGCGCTTACAGGTCTGGCAAATAAAGATGTTCATTTCCGCACCTTCTACCTGAACACCCAGAACGGCCAGGTGTACCAGTCGGATATCAAGGTTACATTTAATACGACAACTCTTACTGGTTACACTGCTTTTGGTACTGCGGCTGTCGGGGCAACTTTTACTGCTGCCTACGTGGGGCAGACCGCCGAGGGTGACGTGAAACTTCGGGATCTGGACAAATTCTGGGATGCCAACGGCCGCTTCCTCCTGGAGGATCCCCAGAACATCACCATCACCCAGGGAGACGGCAAGAGAACCAGCATCACCCTCAACTCCACGGATACCCTTGACGGAGTGGCGAAGAAGCTCAACGATGCCATTGCCTTTGGTCTCGGGCAGTACAAGTACGTGGGAGCCGATGCGGATATGTTCGTCTCCTTCGTGGGAGAGGACGACGTTACCGGTTCCACTCCCGAATCCGTGCAGGGCACCATGGTTATCCGTAGCGCCGTCTCCGGCAAGGCGGGGACTCTTGCCTTCGCAGGTGACGAAGATGTCATCAAGGCCCTCAGCCTGAACGTCATTCAGGACTCTTCGGAGAACGAATTCCGGGTAACCGTGCAGGATGCCCACAACGGCAACACCGTGGCCTCCGCCGTGAAGATCACCGGCAACATGCTCCGGGGTGTGGTGCACGAGAACGTGGACGTCAAGTTCAACGCCATGGCGAACATCAACGTGGAGTGGTCTGACTCCGCCAAGGGCTTTATGCTCACCCGGGACACCGAAGTCTACGAAACCACCCTTCACCTGGCGGATAACAGCACGGTCTTCCAGATCGGCGCCAACGAGAAGGAAGACATGGGAGTCGCCATGGGCGACATGGGGGCCGAGGCTCTCGGAGTGCATGCCATCGTGGTCACCGATCGGGAATCCGCTGCCCGGTCCATCACGGTTATCGACAACGCCATCGACCGGGTCTCCACCCAGCGGAGCGCCCTCGGAGCCTACCAGAACCGGTTGGAGCACACCATCAGCAACCTCACCACCGCCAGCGAGAACCTCAGCGCAGCGGAAAGCCGCATCCGGGATCTCGACATGGCCAAAGAGATGATGAACTTCACTAAGCTCAACATCCTCTCCCAGGCGGGCACCTCCATGCTTGCCCAGGCCAACCAGCTTCCCCAGAACGTTCTCTCCCTGCTGCGGTAGGCTTTTACCAGCGTTTCTATCGGGATACGAGCGAAACAAGTTCGTTCTTTGGGGGGGAAGGGGCTCGTCCCCTTCCCCTTTTCTCGTAAAAGTTGGTAGAAGTGCTATGCTGAGGAGGTGGGGAACGTGATAAGCTCAAGGATTTCCTCGGTTCAGGAGGGAGAGATACTCTCCCGGTACGGCGATACGGGACAAAAGGTCTTTTCCCAAAACGCCGCCGCAAAAAACCAGGGGAACCTGCAGGAGCGAATCCTTCAAAACCCCGAACTGCTGCAGGAAAAGGTGGACAAGGTTCAGGAAATGTCCGATCTCATGGGGCATTCCCTGGAGTTCGATGTACGAAAAGAAGCCAACATCGTACAAATCGTGGTAAAAGACAGGTCTTCCGGGGATGTGATCAAGGAGATTCCCCCGGAGAGGATCGTGAAGTTCCTGGAGGGAATGGAAAAACTCCTGGGAAGCCTCTTTGACGAGAAGTTTTAAACTTTGGTTTGTATGCTGGCTTGTTAGTGGCAGATCGGTTGAATAGAGTGCTTTGCCCAAAAAATTCTTTAAAGACAGGGCTTTTCTCTTGGAGCGAAAGGAGAGGTTTTTGCCTAGAGGATTTGTTTGGCAGAGACTTTAGTGGAATAAGAAAAAATGAAAAAGCCTCTTTGGGAATTTCCTGCAAGACAGGATGTAAGGTGTTGCTGAGATAACAGGAAATGTGCTCAGAGAGGCTTTTTCTATTTTCTCTATTTTTTAGGAATAGCTCTGTTCAATCAGGTGCGAGGGAATGTTTTTGTGCCTTAGAGCATTTTTAAGCAGGAGGTTCTTTGATGAGGTTCCACCCGTTGCTCACAATCAATAACAGGTTGATTGGCAAGAACTATCCACCTTTCGTCATTGCAGAAATAGGCATCAATCACGAAGGCGACATGAGCAAGGCGAAGCGTATGATTGACGACGCTGCTTTGGCAGGGTGCGAATGTGTGAAATTTCAGAGTCACGTTATTGAAGATGAAATGTCAGAACACGCAAAGAGCGTGATTCCAGGAAATGCGGATCAATCAATCTGGGATATTATGGCGAGATGTGCTTTGACGGAAAAAGAAGAGAGAGAACTCAAAAAATATACAGAAGAAAAGGGTCTGATTTTTTTAAGCACTCCCTTTTCTCGAGCAGCTGCGCTTCGTCTCGAAAGAATGGGTGTATGTGCGTATAAAATAGGCTCTGGCGAGTGTAACAATTACCCCTTGGTAGAGCTGATAGCATCTTTCGGAAAACCCATAATTTTAAGCACGGGCATGAACAATATTGAAAGTATCTCTAAATCCGTTAACATCATTCGCAGGCACAATGTACCCTATGCATTACTTCATTGTACCAGTATTTATCCGACTCCCTTCGAAAAAATACGCCTTGGGGCTTTAAGCGAGTTAAATAAAGTGTTCCCGGACGCCATTGTGGGGTTATCGGATCACTCTACGAGTATCTATCCTGCTTTGGGAGCAGTTGCATTAGGTGCCAGCATCATTGAAAGACATTTCACCTCGGACTCTTCTTGGAAGGGGCCTGACATACCCATATCCATGACCCCGAAGGATCTTAAGGAACTCATTGAAGGAAGCAAGATTATTCATCAAAGCCTTGGAGGAAAAAAAGAAATCCTCGAAGAGGAACAAAAAACCATAGCCTTTGCGTATGCCTCCGTCGTCTCCATAGCTTCAATAAAAAGGGGAGAACAATTCACTCCAGAAAACCTTTGGGTGAAGCGCCCTGGAACTGGAGAAATAGCAGCGGAAAAACTGACGGATCTCTTCGGCAAGAAGGCGGCTTCAGACATTGAAGCGGGGAAACAGCTTAGGTGGGATGATATTGAGCGATAAGAAGAAATTGCTTTTCATCACTGGAACCAGGGCTGATTTTGGCAAACTGAAATCGCTAATGAAAATAGTGGAGGAAGAAGAGGCCTTCTCAGCCACTATCTTTGTGACTGGCATGCACACGCTTTCTCTCTACGGCTATACCGTCAGAGAGGTTCATAAGGCCGGATTCAAAAATGTTCATGTCCATATGAATCAAATCCCGGGGGAACCTATGGATCTTGTACTTGCTAATACCATAAGCGGTTTTGCAAGATTCGTCAAAGAAAGTCAGCCGGATTTGATCGTCGTACACGGAGACAGGATTGAAGCCTTGGCTGGAGCCGTGGTGGGGGCACTCAACAACATCCTTGTGGCACATGTGGAAGGTGGAGAGGTTTCCGGCACCATTGATGAGCTGATCCGGCATTCTATCTCTAAAATGTCGCATCTGCATTTCGTATCAACCGAGGAAGCTCGTCTAAGGCTATTGCAGATGGGCGAAAAAGCTGAAAGCATCTTCATCATAGGCTCTCCCGACATAGACATCATGCTTGCTCAAAATTTGCCGTCCATGGAAGAAGTTCGTAAACGTTATTCCATCTCTTTCGAAAACTATGGCATTTTGTTATTACATCCTGTCACAACCGAAATACACGACATGTTTCGCCAGGCTGAAGAAGTTGTGGAAGCTGTATTGCGGAGCGCACTCAACTTTGTAGTCATATACCCTAACAACGACGAAGGAAGCCAGGAAATTCTTCTCGCCTATGAACGATTGAAGAACAATTCGCGTTTTCGTATGTTTCCCTCGCTTCGTTTCGAACACTTTCTGACACTATTGAAAAATGCCTCTTTTGTCATGGGAAACTCGAGTGCGGGTATTCATGAAGCCCCTGTCTACGGTGTCCCGACTGTCAATATCGGTAGCCGGCAAAACAAGCGTTTCCAACACGAGGGCATTTTCAACGTATCGTGCGAGCTGGAGGAAATGCTCTCGGCGATCCGTTGCGCTCTCTCATACTCTTACCGGGAGCAATGCCTTCATTTCGGAAAAGGGGATAGCTCGCTAAAATTCTTAGAAGCCATAAAACAGAGCTCGCTATGGGAGACTCCGAAACAAAAAGTGTTTTGTGATTTTGAAAGAGACCTTAAAGATGTTTTCCCCTAAAATGGTAGCTTTTATTCCGGCCCGAGGAGGCTCGAAACGCTTACCTGGCAAAAACGTGAAGGAACTCTGCGGTAAGCCCTTGATCGCATATTCCATTGAGGTCGCTTTAGAGTGTCCGGAGATAAACGCTTGCTATGTTTCTACAGAAGATCCTTCCATAGCATCCGTTGCGCAAGAATATGGTGCGGAGGTTATAGAAAGGCCTCAAGAATTGGCGCTTGATGATACCAGTAGTGTCGATGTCGTAGTACATGCCTTGAAAAGCCTTTTGGAAAAAGGAATTTCTCCAGAGGCTTTTGTTCTTCTCCAGCCAACGTCCCCTTTACGCACGCTATATTCCCTCCGGGAATGTCTTAAGGAGTGGAACTGTTCTACCGCGGCTTCAGCGGTAACCCTGACCCAGGCCGAGCATCATCCGTACAAGACGTTTCTCTCGGAAGAAGGCGTATGTCAACCTCTTCTTGATTACAAAACATTAAGCAGACCAGCACAGGAGCTGCCCGTGGCATATCGAACTAACGGTGCAGTTTATGTAGTAAAAAGTAATTTGTTCCTTCAAACTCGCTCCTTTTTCCCATTGCCGCTTCTTCACTATATAATGCCAGCGGAAGAGAGCGTTGATATCGATACGGAGTGCGACTTTCTTTTAGCTGAATTATTGATGAAAAAACGGGAGCGTGAAAATCATGAAAACAATCCGTACTCTTCATCTCGCAAGTTTTGATGGAAACATTGGAGACAATGCCAACCATAACGGTATGTATGGAGTATGGGAAAAATATCTTGACCTTCGTTTTGATGTCAAGGAACTTGAAATCAGAGAATTCCATTGGAAACAACGTTTTTTTGACCAGGATCTTGTAGAGCTTTTCAATAGTTATGATCTTGTGGTTATTGGGGGGGGCAACTATTTTGAGCTCTGGGTAGAACGTTCCCGAACAGGCACAACGATTGATCTGCCTGTTGAACTGTTATCGAAGATCGAAACGCCGATTTTTTTCAACGCCTTGGGATGCGATCCCTATAAAGGTGCTTCAGAAGCAAATGTCGTAAAATTCAAGAAGTTTCTTGATTTTACGTCTGCATCTGAAAAGTTCTTCTTGACAGTAAGAAATGATGGTTCCATGAAAAACATCCGACGCCACTTGGGCGAAAAATACCTGGGGTTTTTCACGGAAATTCCTGATGGTGGTTTTTTTGTGAATGTTGAAGACCATTATCATCACGAACTCAAAAATGATTCTATCAATATTGCGATCAACCTGGCGGGGGACATGCCGGAGTTTCGATATCCCACGGAATATGGTTATGCTGATTTTGTAAAAGAATTTTCTTCTTTCATGGCAGATCTTTCACGTTCGGAGAGGGGTGTTAATTTCGTTTTTGTGCCTCATATTTTCAGGGATTTGAGTGTAATCGCTGATGTCCTCGCTTTGCTCCAAGATGATATTCGGCGGCGCCATGTCTCCGTTGCACCCTACCTTCACGGCCCCGGAAGTGAAAAAATAATTTTTGATCTTTACAAAAAAGCTGATCTTGCAATGGGTATGCGTTTTCATGCCAATGTGTGCCCCATTGGCCTTGGCACTCCTTCTGTAGCTTTACTTACCTACCCGAAGGTGAGTGATTTGCTTGAAGAGATTGGACTTCAAGATAGAAGTGTCGTGGTAAACGAAAGGGGTTTTTCAAAAATGTTATTTGAAAAAACAATGTCTTCTTTGAGGCACTCGAAAGAAATTCGCGAGCAATATTTCAATCTCAGGGGAAGACTTGATGACGAAATGTCGACATTTATGAGGGGTTTTTCTTCGTGGCTCTCGCTGAAAGTATAATTTTTATAAGGAATTAGTAGGGTTTTCTAAGGGGTTTTTCAAACGAAATTCCTAAGCCTACGAAAGAAAGAGCATGGTCTTTATGGATATACGAGAACTCGAAGCCCTTATTGCAAAGGGCGAAAGTCTTTCTGTGGGCTTTGAAGAACTCCTGAGACTTTTCGAAAAGGCTGGAAGTTTCCATTTTGACGTTTCCCCAGTAGCGGATGCCACGATTAAGGATTTGAACCTTGAGCGCATTCGGGATTATTTTTTGCAATACAACGCCTTCGATCTTTTTGAGGAATCCCGGGAATCCATGGAGAGAATTCTTGTAAACGGAGATATTCTCACAGAGGCGGAAGGACATGCCGCGTGCACCTTGGGGGGGCTCTTGATTTTTGGCATTCACCCGGAAAGATTCCTTCCTCAAAGTGGTATAAGCTTTGCCCATTTTAAGGGGACTGAAATAACGGATGCCTTGATAGATAAGAAGAGCGTCCTGGGCAGGCTTCCGGATGTGGCAGAGCAGATGATGGTAATATTGCAGAATAACATGATGCGTCCTTCGGTGATCGAAGGAGCTCAGAGGAAAGAGCAGGAAGAATATCCCCTGTTGGCGTTGCGGGAAGCGGTTGTCAATGCCCTGGTGCACAGAAATTATGGTATATGGGGATCGAAGATTCGCATTTTCATGTTTGAGGACAGAATAGAATTTCGAAGCCCCGGCAGGCTTCCTAATACGGTTTCCGTAGAAAAGATGAAGGTGGGGGTTTCCTATGCCCGAAACCCCTTCCTGGTGAAATACATGGAGAATTTGCGTTATATCGATCAATTGGGAAGAGGAATCCCCATGATTCTTTCAGCCATGAAGAAGATGGGGGCGAAGGAGCCTCTTCTGATGGAGCAGGGGGATGAGTTTGTCCTAAGGCTGTATCGAAAGTAAAGTAAGATGGATTCTGGAAATTGAGGCACATAGAAATCCCCGAGGAGCACGTGCTCCTCGGGGATTTTTGTGCACTTTTCTTGGGTTTGCCCGTTAAGGTATCACCGTGTCCAGGGGCTCGTTATTCGCTGCTCCCTCCGGACCAGTTCGCAAAGGTTTTACTTATGGAAGCAAGCTGGGCGCTGTAGAGAGCGATGCTTTGTTCCGCTGCGGCATACTGAGTCCAGAGGCGTTTTTCGGTGATGGAGATTTGGCGTTCATAGTCTTCGATGCGTTTGTCTATGTAGCTGATTTCCTGTTGCATAAAGTAGATTTCGCTAGCTATTCTTCCGTCCGGAGTCGAGGTGTTTCCGCCTACGTTGACGGGGGTTGTGCTGACAAGGGCAGTCATGTATTCGTTCATCTGTTCCATGCTTGCGGTCATCATCTCTGCCACGAAGTATTCCGTTCCTTGCACGTGGTGAGCAGAGTCGTTCGGTAGGGTAACGTCAAGACCCAAACTCTTCAGCACCCCGTCGGAGTCCTCTATATACAGGTCTTCGTCGATGTCTTTGCTGATGATGGAGAGGGTGTTGTTCGTTATCTTGGCACGAATTTGAGCGGGCTCTGTAAAAGAGAAACCGCTTCCCGCAGGGGTTACTTTGGCGTCGTTGATCTTCTGCGCGAGAGTTGTGAGGGTGTCTCTTTCCGTCACGGAAATGGTGGTGGTCTTTCCTCCCACGGTTACGCAAAAGTTCCCGGTTTTAAAACCATCGCGGACCTCGCTTAAGAGTTCCGTAGAGCTGGAGAGAGAGTCCGTCATCCACTGATCGTAAAAGGGAAGCTCCCCCGGAGTGAGGGCTTCCATAAACTTGCTCTGATCGAATTCGATCTTGCCGCTTTTTCCGTAATCTGCGGATTCCGTGGTAATTCCAAGCTGCGAGAGCATGGAGAGAGGCCCCAGAGTTTCGACGGAGTCCGATATCAGCTGGCGAAGCCGGTTTTTTGTCTGCCAGAGCATGGAGTTACCATGGAGCAGGCCGAATTTTTTGTCGAAGTCGCTGGAGGTTTGCCAGTCTTCGGAATTCTGTTCGACCTCCTCTTCTTCGGAGAGCCGTATGTTGATCCAGTCCATGGCATCGTTATAGGCCGTGACAAATTCCTGGATGGCCGTGATGGCTTTTTCCGTGTCGAGAACGATTTCCATTCCCACGTGGCCGATATTCTTGAGCTCCAGGGTGGTGTTTCCCACAAGGTCGTCGATGGTATTGCTGGAGCGCCGCACCTCTACGCCGTTGAGGTCGAGAATGGCATCCTGGGCCTTTACCCAGTGGGCTCCCTCTTCGGTGGCGTCCAGATTGAAGAATCCGAGAATGTCGTCTCCCGTGCCCGCTTCGAGGGTGAATACGTTGCTGTGGTAGGAGAGGGAGTCCCCCGTGCCGAGCTGGATGGACATGGCTCCGGTGGGTTCCGTGCCGGAGGTCCAGGTGATGAGTCCGGCGCCGTCAAAAGTGAAGTCCGTTCCCTCCGTGTAGGTGGTGCCCCCCACGGTAATTTCCATGAGTGCCGAGGAGGAGAGGGAGGGAAAACCCCCGCCAGGAGCATACGCAGTAATATCGGTGGTGGCTCCGCTTCCCGTTCCTGTAACGTTCAGGGTGTTGGAGAAGTAGACCGTATATTCGTCGCCTTCTTCGGGATGTAATCCCGGATCCTTCCAATGGATGCTGCCGTCCACGTTGTTGTAGTCGAAGTCGATTCCCGCCCGGTAGGTTCGGTCACCTGCTTTGATTTCCGACACGTAGGGAGGATAATCCCATTTCACCACATATTCGGTTCCTTCAGCGGGGGCTCCGGCCTCCCATGTGAGTTCTCCCGTTGAAGGATTGTAGTTATAGGCAGTTTTGCTTAAGGGGTTTCCGTCAGTATCGTAGACCGTCACAGAGGGGGGCACTGATTTCGTGACGGGGTCGCCCATGGTTACGCTGCTGCTGGAATCTTTGACGAGCCGCTCTTCCGGGGTGCGGGCCAGATAGTCCGTTCCTCCTGTGCCGGAAGCAAATTCCCCCCGAAAGGCGGTGACGTAGCGAGTGGTGGTGGAGCCGAGCCCCGACTCCAGGCTGGATATGACCATGCGGTTGTCGATAAGCTGAGCATCCACGGCGAGGCGCTGCCCCGTGATGTCATCCGTGGCGTTGGCTATCTTGTAGTTGATGTCCAGGATGCTGTCGGTGGCTTTTACCTCGATTGTTCCACGCCCGCCCCCGACATTGACGGAGAACGTGCCTTCCAGCCCGAGAGCCTCGGAACGATCGCTCACCCGGGTGGAGATCCGGCTCTCGCTTTGGGCGAGCTGCCTGATGTTGATGTCCCAGTTCTGCAGCATGGCCTCCGTGGTGGGGGTGGCGGAAATGATGTTGGAAGCCTCGGCTCCCGAGGGGCTGTAGACGGTGAAATCCGCCTTTTTAACCTTGTAGGTGGATGCCTGGGTAAGAAGAGTGAGGGATTTTTGAACGACCTTGAAGTTTGCCGACATTTCTTCGAAAAGGCCGATCTTGAGTTCCAGGGTCTCTTTTTTCGTCTCCAGAGGTTCGTACTGCTTGCGTTTGGCCGCAAGAATGGTGTCCACCATAGATCCCCAGTCCATGCCGGAGCTTGCACCGGTAGACATCTTGAACATGGAGTTATAATCGTAAGCCATAAATATCCCCTCCTTGGGAGAGTGGTTTTTAGATATAATACACATATCCGCTATCAATATCGGTATGAAAAGGGTTTCCCTAAAGGGAACGGAGAAGTAAAAAAAGAAGTTTTTACGTGCGGACTGACCATGAAGGGAAGTGAAGCAGAGTATGTTTTTACCGTATGGAAGGCAATGGATTACTCCTGAGGATCGTCGGGAGATCGATGCGGTTCTTTCGGGAGACTGGCTTACTCAGGGGCCGAAAGTACAGGAGTTCGAGGCTCTTGTGGCGGAATATGCGGGAGTGCCCTATGGAGTTTCTTTTTGCAACGGTACCGCGGCGCTGCACGGAGCCATGCATGCCGCAGGGGTGGGGCCGGGAGAGTGGGTTCTCACGTCTCCCCTTACCTTTGCCTCCACCGCCAACGGAGCGCTCTTTACCGGGGGGGATGTGGTTTTTGGAGATGTTCATCCTGAAACGCTTTGCCTCGATCCCGGGGAAGTGCGGAAAATCCTCGATAAAGCCGAGAAATTACCCCGGGCGGTGGTTCCCGTGAGCTATGCGGGACATCCCGCCCCTCTGGAGGAATACCGCAAGGCCATAGGTTCCCGGGATGTGCTGCTCATCGAAGACGCCTGTCATGCCCTGGGAGGAGACCGGGAGGGGCAAAAGGTGGGTTTTCACGCGGACATGACGGTTCTGAGCTTTCATCCGGTAAAGCATATCACCACCGGTGAAGGAGGCATGGTGCTTACCCGGAGCGAAGAGCTGGCAAAATCGCTGCGGCTTTTCCGTACGCATGGTATTACCAAGGAGGAAGGAGATTTCGAGTATCCTTCCCATGGCCCCTGGTACTATGAGATGCAGGATCTGGGGTGGAACTATCGGCTTACGGATATGCAATGCGCCCTGGGAATCAGCCAGATGAAGAGGCTGGATTCTTTTATAGTGCGCCGCCGGGAGATTGCGGGACTTTATGCGAAACTCTTCGCGGAAATGGAAGAAGTGCGTACTCCTCCCCGGCACGAGGGGCATGCTTGGCATCTGTACCCTCTCTGGGTGGTGCCGGAAAAGCGCCGGGGGCTTTTCGAATATCTCCGGAGCCGGGAGATGGGAGTACAGGTGCATTATCTGCCGGTACATCTCCATCCTTACTATCGTAAACGCTATGGCCATGGGGAGGGGGATTTCCCCGAGGCGGAGGGTTTCTACGAAGGAGAAATCTCCCTGCCCATGTTTCCCCGCATGACCGACGAGGATGTGCATCGGGTAGTAACGGAGGTGCGAAAAGGGCTTCGAAAGCTGGATTGATCCGAAGCCGAGGGAAGTGCCCAAGATGATGTTCCTGAAGGATTTTCCGAAAGGTGGAGGAAGGATTATTCCTCCACCTGGTGATATGCCACGACTTCGATGTGTTTTTCCGTCACGAGTTCTTGTATGGCCCTTTCGTTTTCGCAGGGGTAGCGGCAAGCGAGGCCGCAGCTCGTGGAGAGCTTGCGGGGAACCGGTACGATTTTCGCTCCGTGACCTGCGGCCCGGCAGATTTTTTCAAAGCGCAGGGCCATGTGGGTGGTGTCGAAGGTGGCTATGCAGTACATATGATCATCCCTTCAAATAGAAAGTCAAAGATTTTTGCCGCCCCATGGGGGATTCTTCTTTTTCCGTTGGGGCTGCCGGAACGAGGGCGGTACAATACGTAATTATACCTGGACGGGCCTTTTTTGTAAGGGTAGAATAGCCCCAAGATGTAAAATTCCAAGGAGGTAATGGCATGAGGCAGATGCAGCGAATGGTGGCTTTTTCTCTTGTTATGGCAATGGTAATGACTTTGTTGGGTTCCGTAACGGTTGCGGCGGCGGAGTCTAAGATCGGCGTGATCAATCCCCAGGCAATTCTTGCAAACCACCCCAAGTTTAAGGATACCCAGATGATGATTCAGAAGGCGGTGGAGCAAAAGCAGAACGAAGCGAAGCTTGCCATCGATGCGGAGAGCGACAATAACAAAAAGGCCGAGATCTTCCAGACCAAACGGGAAGAGGCGGCCATGGAGGAGAAACGCCTGATGGATCCTCTCTTCAAGGAAATAGATCTCGCCATCCGTACGGTGGCCAAGGCGAAGAAGCTCGATATCGTTCTCGATAACACCGGTGTTTTTTACGGAGGCATCGATATTACCAACGACATCATTCAGCATCTCCAGAAAAACGCTGCCAAGTAGGGACGCTAACTCTCATTTTTTCGAGATGTAGTAACACATCTGACACCAAACAAAGGATCGGCCTCCCCTCGGGGAGGCCGATCCTTTGTTTGTGCGGTTTGTTTGGTGATCCGCCGGAATTCGTTCAGGATTTATGGATTTAATTGTGCTTTGCGGCAAAGCCGTGTTTTGCCTTGCCTCCTCCGAGATAGGCCGCTTCCACTTCGGGATCGTGAAGAAGATCCGAAGAGTTGCCCTGCATGACCAGGCGCCCCGTTTGAAGGACGTAGGTGCGGTGTGAGAGGAGAAGAGCCTGCCGGGCGTTTTGTTCCACCAGGAGAATGGTAAGGCCCTCCCGGTTGATGCGTCTCAGCTCTTTGAAGATGTCCTTGATGATAATGGGGGCGAGTCCCAGGGAAGGTTCGTCGAGAAGGAGCACCCGAGGGCGGGACATGAGAGCCCGGGCGATGGCGAGCATCTGCTGCTCTCCTCCCGAAAGAGTGCCCGCATACTGGGTATGCCGCTCCTCAAGCCGGGGAAAGAGAGTGAAGACCCATTCCAGGTCTTGGGCTATCTTGCGGCGATCTTTTCGGGGAAAGGCTCCCATCATAAGATTCTCGTGCACCGTCAGGGTGGCGAAGACCTTTCGTCCCTCCGGGGAGAGGGATACTCCCTGAGAAACTACCTCGAAGCTCTTATTGGAAAGCGTTTTTCCCTCCAGGATAACCTTGCCGCTTTCTCGTTTTACGTCTCCCATGATGGCGTTCATGAGGGTGGATTTTCCCGCCCCGTTGGCACCGATAACGCTGACGATCTCTCCTTCGTAAACTTCGATACTTACTCCGAGAAGGGCCTTGATGGCGCCGTAGCTTACTTTGAGATCTTCCACCTGGAGGAGAGGTTTTTTGGGCTCCGTCATTATTCCTCCACCTCCTCTCCGAGGTAGGCCTTGAGTACTTCCGGATGTCCCTGGATATCCTCGGGAGATCCTTCGGCGATAAGGGCTCCGAAATTCATGCATACGATGTGAGGGCAGATTTCCATAACCAGCTCCATATGATGTTCGATGACCAGGATGGTAAGCTGAAAATCCTTGTGAATTGCCTGAATGAGATCGTTCAGGTCCATGACTTCTTCGGGGTTCATGCCCGCCGCGGGTTCGTCGAGAAGAAGAAGTTCCGGTTCCAGGGCCAGGGCCCGGGCGATTTCCAGACGCCGCTGATGCCCGTAGGGCAGGGTACCGGCTCCGCGGTCCGCCTCCTTGGCAAGTCCCACCCGTTCCAGAAGCTCCATACTTTCGGAACGGATTTTCTTTTCTACCCGCCCCCACCGGCCCATGTGTGTAGCGGCCTCGATGAACGTGTACTTGTGGTGCTGCTGGCAGGCGGTCATCACGTTTTCGAGTACCGTGGCTCCCTTGAAAAGCCGAAGATTCTGGAAGGTCCGGGCAATGCCGCTGTTAATGACCTTGTGGGTGATCTGATTGGTGATATCGTTTCCTTTAAAGGCGATATGGCCGCTCGATACGGGGTAGACTCCGGTAATCAGGTTGAAAATAGTGGTTTTCCCCGCTCCGTTGGGGCCGATGAGCCCTGCGAGCTCCCCCTTTCGGACTGTAAAGGACATATCGTTTACCGCGTGGACCCCGCCGAAAAATTTGTTGACGCTTTCAAGCTCCAGTACAGGATGTTCCACTACTGCTGCAGACATCGGCGGTTACCCCCTCTCACTCGTAGTTTTCGGTTTGCCTATGCGAGAAGCAATCTTACGGAAAAGCTTCATGTTGAATTCGTTCTGCCCCATAATGCCCTCGGGACGCAGAACCATAACCAACACGAGGACCAATCCGTAAATAAGCATACGATACTGCGAGATGGGGCGGAAAAGTTCGGTTACCAGGGTGATGATGGTGGTGCCCAAAAGGCAGCCGCTCATGGAGCCCAAGCCGCCGAAAACCACCACGGCGGTCATCTCGGTAGATTTCAGCATGTCGAACATGATGGGCTGAATGAAGGAGATGAATCCCGCATACAGCCCTCCGGCGATGCCACAGTAAAAGGCGGAAAGGGCAAGGCTGAAAGCTCGGTGTCGGGCGGTGTGGAATCCGAGAAGGGATGCGGCAATGTGGTCGTCCCGGCAGGCCATGAAGGCCCGGCCCACACGCCCGTTGATAAGGTTGAAAGCGAAAAAGGCGAGAACCAGGAAAAATCCCAGGGCCACCGGAAAGGTCGTGAACGTGTCGATTCCGGGAATTCCTCGGGCTCCGTTGGTGACGGACTGCCAGTTCTCGATAATGAGCCGGATGGACTCCGCAAGGCCAATGGAGGCGATGGCATAGTAGTCTCCAAAGAGCTTGAGGGTGGGGATGCCGATGAGATACCCCAGGATCATGGCGAGAATTCCTCCGGCTATGATGGCGGGGAGCCAGTGCATTCCGTAATCCAGGGTAAGAATGGCGGTGGTGTAGGAGCCGATGGCGAGGTATGCCGCATGGCCGAGGGTGAAAATACCCGTAAATCCTGTAAGGAGAGAAACGCCCATGGCGGCGATACCGTTGATCATGAGGAGAATAAGAATACCTTCTGTGTAGGCTGACATCTTCTTTTCCCCCTATACCTTTTCGCCCACGTCCTTACCGAAGAGGCCGGTAGGACGGATGACGAGAGTGACCACAAGAAGCGAGAAGACTACGAGATCCCGGAGTTGGCTGGAAAGAAAGCCCGCGGTAAGCATCTCTGAAAGCCCCAGGATGAGGCTCCCCACCACGGCTCCGGGAAGAGAGCCGAGTCCTCCGATGACGGCGGCCACGAAGGCCTTGATGGTGATCATGCCGAGCTGGGGGTAGAGGGTATAGCGTACGGAGAGAAAGATTCCTCCCACCGCCGCGAGAAGCCCTGCCACGAAGAATACAATGGAGATCAGTCGGGCCACGTTAACCCCCATAAGCCCGGCTATGCGAAGATTGTAGGCAGCGGCCCGGATGGCGAGTCCCCACTTGGTTTTGGTGAGAAAGATCTGGAGCCCTCCAAGAAAGACTACCGCGGTAACCAGGGAAATGATATCGAAAGCGCTTGTGGTGGCTATGCCGAAGACGTTCACCGGGTTGGTGGGAATTACCGGAGGAAGTGCCCGGAATCTGCCTCCCACCAGAACAACGAAGAGGTTTTCTATGACGATGCTCATACCCATGGACGCAATGAGAAGGTAGAGGGTAACGGATGTGCGTTCCCGAATGGGCTTATAGGCCAGCTTTTCTGTGGCGACAGCGGCAAAGCCAGCTCCCACGAGAGAAAAAGCTCCCGCCATCCAGATGTTCATGCCCAGGGTGTTCAGGGCGAAATAGCAGAGATATCCCCCTATGACCAGAAATCCCCCGTGGGCGAAATTGGAGAAGAGGAGAATGGAATAGACCAGCGAATATCCTACAGCGATGAGCGCGTATACCGAGCCCAGAGAAAGGCCGTTAATGACCTGCTGTAAAAAGGTTCCCAAAGATTAGCACCTCATTTCAAATCTTGGCGATCATATGCAGCGGTGGCAAAAGAGCCGGGATGAAACAGGAAAAATGGCGGGCACGGGTAGGTGCCCGCCATTTTTGTACAAGGGGTATCCTTGATGAGAGAGTTTCTCGACACGTTCCGACGCGGTATTTGCGCCTTCCGGGACGAAAAACCGAAGAGCTTCGCTGTATGAAGATTTAAGGCTTGATCTTCTTGAAGAAACGGCTCTCTCCGCCCTCGCAGATCAGGACGATGCCGTCCTTGTCCTTGGGGTTATGGAACTCGTCCATGGTGATAACCGCGTGGTGGAGCTGGACGCCGTCAGAAGCCGAAAGGGCCTTGGCGATACTCTCGGAATCGAGGTTTTCCGCCCGCTCTATGGCATCGAAAAGGAGGTACATGGCATCGTAACCGAGAATGCCGTTTACGAATTCTTTGCACTCGTCGTTATACTTTGCCTTGTAGTCCGCGAAAAACTGTGCCATGGCAGGATCTTCCTTGGCCACGTGGTTGATCCAGTAGGATCCTTCCAGGGATTCTCCCGCGATCTCCCACATAAACTCGCCGTAGCCGTCGCCGCCGATAAAGACCACCCGATCCATGCCGAGCTCCCGGGCCTGCTTGATGATAAGAGCGCATTCCTTGCCCATGTTGGGAAGCACCAGCACATCGGGATCGGCTTCCCGGATTTTGGTGAGCTGAGCCCGGAAGTCTACATCCTGACCGCCCTTGAAGGCTTCGTCAGCCACGATCTCGCCGCCGTATTCCTTGAAGCTCTCCATGAAGAACTCCCGGAGCCCCTGAGAGTAGTCGCTGGCGATGTCGTAAAGAATGGCTGCGGTCTTTTTCTCGAGTTCCTGGGATGCAAAGAAGGCGATGAGCTTGCCCTGATAGGGGTCGGTAAAGCATACCCGGAAGGAGTAGGGGCGAACCTTGCCCTTGCGATCCACCGTCACCGCGGGATTGGTGGAAACGGTTCCGATCTGGGGAACCCCGGCGCTGTTCACCAGAGCTGCCGTGGCGATGTTGATGCCGCTGGAATTGGCTCCCACGATGGCGAGAACCTTATCCTCGTTGATGAGACGGCGCACCGCGTTTACCGCATCTTCCTGGCGTCCCCGAAAATCATAGACCACCAGTTCCACCGGAAGGCCCTTAATACCTCCCTTAGCATTGATTTCGTCCACTGCCAGCTGGGCAGTACGCTGTTCGGTCTGCCCGTAGGCCGCCCAGTCTCCCGTGAGAGCTGCGATGTAGCCCACCTTTACGGTGTCCGCACCGAAGGCTACAGAACAAAGACTTACCATCAATGCTGCCGCCAAAAGAAAGAGAACACACTTACGCAAAAAAACCACCTCCAGAAAAAGATAGATAACTCCTCTGAATTCTACCAGAAATACCGCATGGTTCATATACGCACGAAATGTCTCAATTCTTTATGCAAGTCCTGCGCATGGAGGTTCAGTATTTTTCATACAATCAACCGAAGAAGAAAAAACGTTTCATTTGGTCCGGAAGAAGGAAACCTTCGGACATCCCCGGAGAGTCCTGCTACAATATCCGGAGAAAAAATCTTATGTCCGGAGGGAACGATTATGGCAGAGATACGCACGTGGTTTGTGGAGCAGCTCGAATTTCCCGAAGACTGCAACATCATCCTGGGGCAAAGTCACTTCATCAAAACCGTAGAGGATATCTATGAGGCCCTGGCGACATCCTCTCCCACCCTGGAATTTGGCATTGCCTTCTGCGAGGCCTCGGGGCCCTGTCTCATTCGGTATGATGGAAATGCGGAAGATCTCGTGCAACTGGCGGTGCGGAATGCGGAAAAAATATCCGCAGGGCATGTCTTTATCGTTCTCCTTCGTAAAGGCTATCCCATCAACGTCATGGAGCGCATCAGGAACATCCAGGAGGTGTGCCGAATTTTTGCCGCCACCGCTAATCCGCTTCAGGTTCTCATTGCCGAAACCGATCAGGGGCGTGGCGTGGCGGGGGTGGTGGATGGATTTTCGAGCAAGGGCGTGGAAAACTCCGAAGATATAGAGGAAAGGAAAAACCTCCTCCGGAAGATTATCGGGTATAAGCGCTGAAGCTTGAAAAATCCCCCGTAAAAAAATCGAAAGAAGGGTTGACGAGTTTTGCTATAGGTGATATTATCCCCCCTGCGCCTGACGGAAAGCCGGTAACAAACAGGTAACAGCGGCGGTAAGAAAAGGTCGGAGCGCACAACCAAGCACCTTGACAAAGTGAATATGTGCGAAAAGATTCCGGTCTTCGGATCGGGATCGAGCGCGGGCAAGAAACCAGTGATTTCAGCAACAAAGCAGTACTCAAAGAATCAGGCAGATTCGTCTGTGGAATCTTTGTCAGATAGAGAAGAATTCTATGGAGAGTTTGATCCTGGCTCAGGACGAACGCTGGCGGCGT
>Ga0334900_1000172_pt1 | contig 108782 bp, 73 predicted proteins | sample GraSluR3_MG_2_FD_207231 | JGI IMG/M metagenome (GOLD analysis project Ga0334900, IMG submission 207231) | Sludge microbial communities from methane-producing bioreactor in Wageningen University, Netherlands - Granular Sludge_31_08-R3 | ecosystem: Engineered > Bioreactor > Anaerobic >... | reverse complement strand
CCGCTTCCTCCATCTTCCGAACCCTTTGGTGGATTGCAGCCCCCGAAATTCCGCATTCTCGGGCAATTTCAAGGAAAGGCATACGAGCATTTTTAACTAGGTAGGCAAGTATTTTCTGATCAACCTCATCGACTTGGTATTTTGAATAGGCCATTTTCGTTACAGATTAAAATTAATTTCGCCATAAAATTAACAAATTGTAAGCAAACACATCCACCTTATGCACACTTTTTATTATCTTTTGAACAGCAATGGCTCGGCTTGATGCAGTGTACCTGTCGGTAATTTGGGAGCCGCCAACGAATAGCTCAAAGGGTAAGGTTGATTCCACGTCGATGCTACCCTCCCAGAATCCCTCCGTTTCGATTATGCTGCCGCAAGCACTAGCTTGTAATCATTGCACGCAACATCTAGGTTGATTGTACTATCGGTGTTTGCTTTATATTTTGACCAGTGAATATTTGTTCCCTCAATTGGATTGCCCGCTATGGAGTAAAAGTTGTCGAAGCAAAGCGTTTGTTACTTTGGCAAATCGATGGGTTCAAAGGTTTTACCTTTCACGTTTTTGGTGTTGGCCAACGATTGCAGTGTTAAGGTTATGCCATCTGCAGCTAACCATTCTTCAATAAAATTTTGATAATAAAGTATGAGTAGTGTTTGTGTAAAGGTTAAAGGGTATTTCTGGTTATTTTAGCTCACCCTGCGAGGCGGGACAACCGCTTTACTCGAATCGAACATATACCTATAGGTTACGTGTGTTTTTAAAACCTTGGCTCCAATTTGCTCAACCACTTTGCACATGGTGGGGTTAAAATCGCCAATCCAATTCATCTCAATATCGGTGTATGGGTAATCGTTGCGAAAAGCCCAGTTGGCAAATCCTTTAATCAGGGCTCCATCAATTCCCCTGCCTTGATACTGTGGAACAACGCCAAATATTAAGCCCAGGGCCTTGGTGCATTTCTTCTTCACCTTAAGCAGGTACATCAGCTTTAGCTTAGCCCACAGATCAAACTTACCGTTTAGATGTTTAACAATCTGATTTAGATCTGGGATCATTATTATAAAACCTACGGGTTGGTTGTTGTGGTAGGCAAAAAGGATTAATCTTTCGTCGAGTATGGGTTTTATGGATTTGAGAAGCGCCAAGGCCTGTGCCCTCTTCATCTTGCCAACACCTGCAAATCGGCCCCAACCCTTGTTGAAAATCTCAACAAAGTCATCAGCAAACCTGTGTAGCTCCTTCCGGTTGATGGTTGTAATCCTGTATTCGGGATTTTGCTCAATGCGCTTGGCCTTCTCCCAAACCACAGGATCAATGCGCTTATCGCTAACGGGCATGTGGTAAGTAAACTGCTTGAAGTAGGTTTTAAAGCCATACTTCTCGAAAAGCATCTTGTAGTAGGGTAGGTGGTAACCCATACAGTAGTTGGGTTCGTAAAATCCATCCACCAGCAACCCCCACCAGCGGTCGCGCTCACCAAAATTTATTGGGCCATCCATAGCTTCCATGCCCCTGTCTGCAAGCCACTTCTTGCAGGTGTCGAAAAGAATATTGGCTGCCACCTGGTTGTTGATACACTCGAAGAACCCCATTCCTCCTGTTGGCTGCTCACTATTTTTCAAGCTACGGTCGATGAATGCCGCTACACGTCCTACTGTTTTACCCTTTTCGTCTAGCAGAATCCATCTAATGGCCTCGCCGTTACGGAAGTGTTTGTTCTTTTGAGGGTTAAAAACATCCTCAATGTCGTGGTCGAGGGGTCGAATCCAGTTTGCCTCTTTTTTATAAAGCCTCATGGGGAGCAGAAGAAACTCCTTTCGAGTTTTTGCGTTGGTTACCTCAATAGTTTTAAAATCCATAGAAATGAAAGTTTATCAAGGTTGATGTGGGTAAAGATATAAAATTTGACTTTTTTTTGAGCCAACGTAATGCAAACAAAGTTCGAGCTATTGCAAAAAACCTGCCGATCATCTTGCGTCGGCAGGTTTGTAAGGCTCTAATTTATAAGCTTACCTTGTTGTTTTTATGCTAACATAGTTTTTGCTGCGGTATGGGTTGTTGCTATTGTAAAGGATCTTGTCAGCAAAGTCGAAATACTTACTCATATTTTCAGCCGTTTTGAACTTGTTATCGCCGTGCCCAACGCCCTCAACGGTCATAAGCGTGGCAATCTCACGGCCAGTGGCCTCATTCACCACGTTCTTCATGTTTACCGACTGCATATAGGGAACTACCTTGTCGTTGGTCCCATGAACTAGCAGAATAGGAGGGAAATCGGGGCCAACCAGGTTTATTGGGTTGGCATCGTTTGTTTTTTCCCAGTTCTCCTGCACATTAAAGCCCATAATCTCATTGGCAGGGTGCGAGCCAAGATTGGTTACCCTGCTGATATCGGCTACGCCGTACCATGAAATAACTCCTTGCACTGCGCTCGAAAAGTTTTCGTAGCCCATGGAGAGGTTCTCAAAAGCCGGATGATTATTTGTAGCTCCCAGCATCATGGCTATATGCCCTCCAGCAGAGGAGCCCCATACCACAATGTTCTTTGTGTCAAGCTCGTAATCTTTCCCTTTTGCCCTTAAAAAGCGAATAGCAGCTTTAACATCGTGCAGGGGCTTTGGCCATATCACCTCATCAGATAGCCTATAGTTTAACGATACCACAGCGTATCCTTGAGTTGTGGCCTGGACCATAGGCACTAGTGTTTCTGCTCTTTTGTCGCCATACTTCCAACCACCCCCGTGAACAACCACAATGGCTTTGTAGGGAGCTTCACCCACCGATGGGTAGATGATGTCAAGGGTTTGCCGTGGGTTGTCCCCTGCTGCGTAGTGAATGTCAACAATGGTTTTCGGAAACTGGGAAATATCAATGCTTTTAACTTTACCCTTGGCATGGGCTGCATACTCGCCCATTTCCGATTGGGTTACTCTGTCTGCTTCCCCTTGATTCTGGCATGAAAATATCAGCCCCAAAAGGGGGAGACAAAGTAGTAGAAGTTTTGAAAGTTTAGCTCTGTTCATGGCCGTATGTTTTGGGTTTGACATATTTGGGCTTTTGTTGAGGTTGCCGATTATTTAAAGGATACCGATACAATTCAATAAATATTGGTACGTACAAGGTACAAAAAAAACCTGCCAAGGCAAACTTTGTGGGTTTTGATTGGCAGGTTTTTTTAATGGGTGGTACAATAATTATCGGCTTGAGTGTATGCTGTTGATTTTTATAGGTTAGCTGAGCATTTCAAAACAAATAAATAAAAACAATTTTTTTGATTGTTTTGTGCAGAATATTAATATTATAGCCCTCGTAGAGCCTGCCTGGCTGGCAGACAGGGGCATAAATCGATTGAAGAGATTAATGCAAAAATTTTAAGCACTTCGTAGACCTGCCTGCCTTTCGGCAGTAAGGCAGGGGTGCTGTCAATCTTTTTTATCTATATTCAAACGCTATTGCACCCCTGCCGAAGACAGGCTAGCGAGGTGCAATAGGATGTGGTAGAATGTTTCTGTTTTGCTATTGCACCCCGCTGGGGTGCTATTTATACTCCGCAAATCTTGTTCTATCGCTATTGCACCCCCACGGGGTGCAGAATATCCTTCGCAAACCGTGTGCTATCCCTATTTCGCCTCTCCGAGGCCGGGGAAAATCTATTCGATGGGCTGCTATCGCTATTACACCCCCACGGGGTGCTGGAGAATAATCGGATATTCTTCTCAAACGCTATTTCGCCCCTGTCTGCTGTCAGCGACAGGCAGGCCGCTGGGGCGATTCAATCGCTATGCACCACCTACGGCGGCAGGGTGTTGTACCCCAGCGGCCTGCCTGGCTGGCAAAGGCAGGGGTACAATAGCGATAGCATTAGGAGAGGGAATAGAACAGCACCTCAGAGAGGTGCAATAGCGATGGCAAAGGGAGTTGGACAAGAACAGCACCCCAGCGGGGTGCAATAGGTTGTGGAGGAGTGTGTTTGGATTTGATATTGCACCCCGTTGGGGTGGTGAAGAAACACGAATATTCTTGTTCTATCACTATTTGCCACCTAGGGCGGCAAGAGACAATTATCATATAATACAAAAAAATCAATAACTTTGGATACAGACCAAAATTATAATGCCATGGCAAACCCCTACTACCAAATCTCTATGCAGCTGGTTTTTGCTGTAAAACACCGAGATGCACTAATTAAAGATGATTTTAGAGAGGAGCTACATAGGTACATTGGTGGAATTCTTGTGAATCAAAAACATAAACCGCTAGCAATAAATTCGATGCCAGACCATATTCATATATTTTTCGGGATGCATCCTTGCGATATTCCGGCTTTAATTCGCGACATCAAATCGGATTCTTCAACGTTTGTTAATGAAAAGAAATTGTCGAGATTTAAATTTCAGTGGCAGGAGGGGTATGGTTTGTTTTCGTATAGCATGTCACATCGTTCCAATGTGATTGAATATATTGATAATCAACAGGACCATCACAAAAAGATTTTGTTTAGGGAGGAGTATTTGGCTTTTTTGAAGGAGTTTGGGGTGGAGTATAATCCCAAGTATGTTTTCGATTTTTTTGAGTAATTGCGGATAAAGGCGGTATGGTATTGCACCCCGCTGGGGTGCTAATCATACTCCACAAATCAAGTTCTATCGCTATGGCACCCCCACGGGGTGCTGGATAATCGTCTGTTGCTATATTCTATCACTATTTCGCCCCTGTCTGCTGTCAGCGACAGGCCGGCCGCTGGGGCGATTCAATCGCTATACGCCACCTACGGCGGCAATGGATATCACCCCGTAGGGGTGAAATAGCGATGGTAAAAGGAATTGAACGGGAATAGCACCCCGTAGAGGTGCAATAGGTTGTGGATAAATGTTTCTGTTTTGCTATTGCACCCCGCTGGGGTGCTATTTATACTCCGCAAATCTTGTTCTATCGCTATGGCACCCCCACGGGGTGCTCGACATCGTCTGTTGCTATGTTCCATCGCTATTTCGCCCCTGTCTGCTGTCAGCGACAGGCAGGCCGCTGGGGCGATTCAATCGCTATACGCCACCTACGGCGGCAATGGATGTCACCCCGTAGGGGTGAAATAGCGATGGCAAAAGGAATTGAACGGGAATAGCACCCCGTAGGGGTGCTATAGGTTATGGTTAAATGTTTCTGTTTTGATATTGTCCCCCACGGAGTGCTGAAAAAACACGAATATTATTGTGCTATCACTATACGCCACCTACGGCGGCAAGGTTATTGAAATCGATCAATTCCTGTTATCGCCATTCGCCACCTACGGCGGCAGAGGACAATTATCATATGATACAAAAAAATTACTCCACTAATATTATTCCCACCTTTTTTCCATATCTTTGCAGCATAATGGTTCTAAAGGGTTTTTAACCCACAGGATTAAAAGGGAATGCCGTGTAAATCGGCAACAGTTCCCGCTGCTGTAAGCTTCATTAACCAATGGGCACCCCAGCCACTGTCCGCCAACCGGCGAGATGGGAAGGCGCCCCAAAGGGAAGTAAGTCAGAAGACCTGCCATTAGCTGCCTCCATTCAGATACGCTTTCGGGATAAAAGCGCGGATGAGAACCTCACAGTCCACATCCAACTCCCACACGGTGTCTGCGGCAAGGCAAAAAATCAACGCTTCAGGTGGCAAGGGTTTACGGTCTGCCATAACTTATGCCCTTGCCCCTGCTTTGGACTTAGTTGTACTATGCAGAATAATTGTCCATACCGGATATTACTATTTGCTGTTATGCTTCTGAATACAGTAGGGGCGTTTGCGCAGCACTTGGTGTCCGATACCATAAGCCTGGAGGGCGTAACGGTTTACCAACGAAGGCAAGCAAGCGGTTTGCAGGCTGGAATAAAATCAATATCCATTGATACGCTTGTTATTAGGGAAAAGCAGGGGTTGAGCCTTGCCGAGCTGCTGCAGGATAATAGCCCCATTTTTATAAAGACCTATGGGCGTGGGGCAACTGCAACGGCATCTCTTCGAGGTACGAGTGCTTCGCACACCAAGGTGTATTGGAATCGACTACGAATAAATTCACCCATGAGCGGTGAGGCTGATTTCTCCATAGTTCCTCTCTATTTTGTTGATGATGTGGCCATTCATTTTGGTCAGTCATCGATGAGCTTTGGAAGCGGAGGGCTGGGTGGTTCGGTAAACCTCCAGAGTACACCCAATTGGGGTAAGCAGTATGGGGCAAAAGTTTACCAATCCGTTGGTAGCTACCAAACCTATTCCACGGCAGCCACATCAACCTATGGCAAGGGTAAGTTGAAGGCTCAAACCCGACTCTTCCGCGAAGCATCGGAGAATAGCTTTAGCTACAGGAATACTGCAAAAATTAATAAGCCGATTGAGATACAACAGAATGCCGATTACCTGAAGTATGGAGTTCTTCAGGAGGTTTACTATAGGTACAGCGAAAACAGCATGCTATCTGCCAAGGCCTGGGCGCAGCGAACCGACAGGGGTATTCCCCAGCTTATGACTAGCTTTTCGGCAAGAGAGATTAATAGGCAGCAGGATATCAACCTTAATTCCATAGTGGAGTATCGATCGGGAGGAGAGGTAGTGTCGTGGAGGGTAGCTTCGGGACTATCGCATATGAATCTCACCTACGATTTTAGTAAGCTGTCGGTTGAGGGAAATCTGCTGCCCGTACTAAGCACCCAAAGCTCATCATGGAGCTGGTACAACAGGGCATCGATGGATTGGGTTACGAACGACTGGATAACCGTTAATGTTCAGGCTGAGGTGAATAGGCATTGGGTTCAATCCACCGAGGAGATTATAGGTAATGGATATATTGAAAATCAAACGCATAGCGCCCTAAGGGCCACCCTTATGGCAACGCCAACGGATAGACTTTCGCTCACGACTCTGGTTGGTGAGGAGGTGTTTTCAGGTTTTTTTACACCATTGTCAGCCTCTTTCTCTTTTAAATATAGGCTACTAGACGAAAAATCTCTTTTTGCGAATGGGGGGTACTCACGTAATTTTAGCTACCCATCGCTAAATGATTTGCACTGGCAGCCTGGAGGTAATCCTAACCTGCTGCCCGAAGATGCACAGTCGTGGGAGGTAGGTTTGCAACACGCATTCCAGTACGCAGGCTCACAGCTAAATATCGAAGCGAATCTTTTCTCTTCACACATTAATAATTGGATAATGTGGCTTCCGCACCTAAAGGGATACTGGGAGCCTGTGAACCTAACTCAAGTTGAGGCTAAGGGAGCCGAGGCTTCTCTATCTTTAAACCAACAGATTGGTAAGGTAACGCTAAAAATGAGAGGCAATTACAGCTACACAAAGTCTACCATCGAGAATGCTGGTGGGGTAATGCGCCCCGAGGCGCACGGCAAGCAAATCCCTTTTATCCCCGTACATTCAGGAGGTGTAGCAATAAACGCTTTATGGCGTAGCTTTCACGTAGTATATTCATTTACCCATTTCTCTGAGCGATACACCACCACTAGTAATAACCCTAATTCGGTTCGTAAGCTATACCCATACTACATGAGTAGTGCGGCCGTAGGGTGGGATTTTGCTCTGTACAATATGCCAATGGGTGTTCAGCTTAGGGTCGATAATATTTTCAACGAGAGTTACCAAACCATACTTTGGCGACCCATGCCGGGGCGCAATTACAGCTTTACCCTAAGAGTTGAATTATGATGATACACGGGACATACGTGCGAGTAGGTAATCGAACAGGGCATTTAACTAAGTTCTTTCCCTTGATGCTTATTATTGCTACAACCCTACTCTTTGGCTGTATGGATGATGATGTTTTACCAGTATCGCCTGTTGATCTCTTCGGGAGCCGAGGCGTTTTTATTATCAACGAGGGTAATTATCTGTACGGAAACTCTAGCCTTAGCTACTACGATATTGAATCGGGCGAGGTGGTGAACGATATTTTTTCGATGGCCAATGGCGTACCGCTGGGTGATGTGGCGTACAGCATGACCTTGCACAACGGTAAGGGTTACATTGTGGTAAATAACTCGGGCTGCATTCACGTGGTTGATGCCAACACGCTGCTGTATGAGGCTACCATAGAGAACCTACCTTCGCCACGCCATATGCTTTTTGTTGATAACGATATGGCGCTGGTAAGCGACCTGTACGCTCGTGCCATAAGCATTGTGAATACATCAACATATAAAGTAGAGGGTACAATTAAAACGGGCGACTCGTCGATGCCCTACTATCGACATTCATCGGAGCATCTTATTAGGGTTGGCAACAGGGTTTACACCAACTCATGGAGCTACGATAATCAGGTGCTGGTAATAGATTTGGGGCAGATGCAGGTGGTTGATTCAATTCGCGTGGGGATTCAGCCACTGGCCATGGTAAAGGATAAGAACGAAAACCTTTGGGTTATTAACGATGGCGGGTTTGCTGGTGGCCCTATGGGTGTTGAAGTTCCATCGCTTATGAGGATTAATACCACTGGCAATGCTGTAGATTTATGCCTCAACTTTTCAGCTGTTACCGATGCTGTAGGGCAATTAGCTACCAATGCCGCAGGCGATTCGCTATACTTTATCTGTAACCATCTGTACGCAATGAGCATCTACGATACTGGACTACCTGCCGAACCTCTTATAGCACGAAACGGCAGAACGTTCCGTGCGCTTGGTGTTGATTCCCAAACAGGGGATATCTACATCTCCGATGCCACCGACTTTATGAGCGAGGGTAAAGTGTATCGCTACACATCCAAGGGTTTACCCATCGATAGCATTGGGGTGGGAATAATTCCGGGGAACTTTTGCTTTAACTAGCGTTAGCCAATACGCCGCGAAGCAATAAGATATAAAACCAGCGGGATTATTGTAAACCCAATAATTACGAGAGCAGTACATACGTAGTTTAGGCCTTTACCCGTTACGTCAGATAAAATTACCCCCGTTCGGCTCATATTTACCTACTGAAGGTAGGTTGCACCTGAGTCGTACTATTGCTAGCAGACACCCGCCATTGACTGGACAAGTTGTGCCTGCGTTTTTTCACAGGCAACACCGTCAAAGTTGAAGTTTATATTAGCCCCAATTAAAACACGGAGGACAATACGGCTATCAGGAAAGCAAGACTTGGAATCGTCCGTCAGTTTTTTTTTGACGGACATACCAACGTCAAGAAAAAGGCTACAAAACCTGCCCCAAAGCAGGCGGGTTTCGCTAGGCTAAGCTTAGAAGAATATTCGGACGGCGGTGCATCCAACCGCCCAACTTTGTTTCAATTTAGCAACCTCGGCTTAACGGGGGCTCTTCGGAACATTAATTCTTGGACGATTGCTCATCATTGAATTCCTTTAGTCCCTTTCGGTGGTTTGTCCAAATCCTAAAAATGTGAAATGCTGCCAGGACAAAAGCCAATACCCCAAGCCCGATGGCGATGTACAGGAACCATTGCGATGGGTCCTCGGAGTATATCTTTTGATATCCCCAAAGCACTAGAGCCATTGTAGCGGCAAGTATAAGCGATATGTACTTGGTGTTAAAGCCCGAGCTGCGGTCGTAGCGGTTGGGTCGGCGGAGGTTTACCATGGCAAATTTTATTTTCAAAGATAATGCTTTTGGATTAGAACCTAAGTGAGTTCCCAAAGCGATAAGGTAACTTTAGCGGATTGTAGCCGTAGGCAATAGTGATACAATTGATTATGCTATGCAAAGGTTTTTCCTAATCCTAGTTCTAATTGCCGCTACTACTCCTGCTAGCTCGCAAGTGGCTGATATGGACTTTGTCAACGCCGTTGATGCTTTTTCCAGGGGCGATTACTCAAGGGCAATCCAAGGTTTTAGCAATGCCATTGGGAGCGACTCAACCAACGTAAATGCCTATTACAACAGGGGCAATTCCTATGCCGAGCTAAAGAATTACCAAAAGGCTATTGCCGATTTTTCCAAAGCCATCGAGCTGCAGCCCCAGTTTTCCAGAGTATACTTCGAGCGAGGAACTGCTTGGCAACTGCTTGGCAGCTTAACCGCTGCAATTGATGACTACACAAAAGCTATAGAGTTGGAACCCTCCTATGCAAGGGCATACTACGAGCGCGCATTGGCTTACCACTTGCTTGATAGCCTAAACAATGCTATTGCCGATTACACCCAGGCCATCGAATTAAACCCTAAAATATCGCGAGCCTATTTTAATAGGGGCATAGCCCATGCAACAATTGGCGATATGCTAAAGGCCTGTAACGACTGGCAGAAAGCTGCTAGTATGGGATTTGACGATGCCCTTGAAGTGATAAAAAAATATTGTGAATAAGTCGATTAAGAGCTCATATCCTCACCATCTCGTAAAGCAGACAATTTCTTTTGAGCTATTATTTGTGCCTGCAATAGCATTGTTACGAGGGGAGGCCTGAGAGCCTTTTTTGCTTAGTTCTTTGATAATAGGTGCATTTTGCTCACTATGGCTGAATAAATAGTTAGTCTTTGTGAAATGCAAAGGAGATTTCCTTGGCCTGCTGAGAGCTGGTTCCGATGAAAAGGTTAAACTCCCCAGGTTCGGTCACAAATTGGTTCTTTGAGTTATAGAAAGCAATATCCTCCCAGGTTAATCTAAATGTAACCTCAAATGACTCGCCCGGCTCTAGTCCAATCTTTTTGAAGGCCTTCAGTTCCTTAACGGGCCTAGTTATGCTGCCCACCAACTGACGGGTGTAAAGCTGAACAACCTCCTCACCAAACCTATCGCCCGTATTGGTTACAATTATGGATGCTAATAGGGGCTTGTTCTTTGACATTAGCGTGTCCTCAAGTTTTATTTCAGAATACTTAAAGGTTGTGTAAGAAAGACCGTGCCCAAAAGGGTAAAGCGGCGTGTTGGGAACATCAAGGTATTTAGAGGTGTACTTTTGTTCGCTGTAGGGGCGACCAGTATTCTTCTCGTTATAAAATGTGGGTACTTGACCCCCATTGCGGGGGAAGGTTACCGGAAGTTTTCCCGAAGGGTTGTAGTCGCCAAACAGAACATCGGCAATGGCATCGCCAGCGGTAGTCCCAAGAAACCAGGTTTCAAGTATCGCACTTGCTTCTTGGTCAACCTTTTCTATGGTTAGCGGACGTCCGTTCATCAGAACAACAATAAGTGGTTTGCCAATTTTTGCAAGTTCCAACGCCAATTCTTCTTGAAGACCAGGAAGGTTGATATCAGAGCGACTAGCGGCCTCACCACTCATATTCTTATGCTCGCCAATGGCCAATACAATGGCATCGGAAGCTTTTGCCAACCTTATGGCTTCGCTAAAACCTTCCCTTGAATTATCATTTACCCCTGTTCCGATGGTATGAAGAATGCGGGTATTCTCCCCAACCTTATTCTTTATACCCTGTAGTAGGGTAACCGATTTCTTGTAATCGCCAGCAGCCGACCACGACCCTATCATATCCTTTTGGCTATCGGCAAGGGGGCCAATAACAGCAATGGATTTAATATCCTTGCTAAGCGGAAGGGTGTTGTTTTCATTTTTAAGCAGTACAATTGAACGACGGGCAAAGTCTCTTGCAAACTCAAGATGCTCAGAGGTCAGTATGTTTTCATGCTGCCTTTCTATGTTTGAGTATCGGTAGGGATCCTCAAATAGGCCCAGTTCGTATTTAAGGTTAAGAATTCTTCTTACTGCATTATCAATGGTTTTAATGCTAACCTTTCCCTCATCGATGGAATTTTTAAGATGATTATTGAATATTCCCGACTGCATATCCAAATCAACCCCTGCATTTATAGCCAGCTCTCCTGCGTGCTTTTCATCCTTGGCAAACCCATGAGGAATCATCTCTTTTATGGAGGTGTAATCAGTAACCACAAAGCCCTTGAATTTCCATTCTCCCCTAAGAACATCGGTTAATAGATATTTACTTCCTGTTGCGGGCACGCCAAACAGCTCATTAAATGCGGTCATAAACGTGGCAACACCCTCATTAATGGCTGCCTTAAATGGGGGGAGGTAGGTGTTTCGTAGTTCAATTTCCGACATATCAACGGTATGGTAGTCTCTTCCACCTTGGGGTGCCCCATAGGCTGCAAAATGTTTCGCACAGGCAAGCATTGTGTGAACATCATAAAAATCTTTACCCTGGTATCCCCTAACCTTTGCCCGAGCAACCATGGAGGTAAGGAATGGGTCTTCGCCAGAACCCTCGGCAATTCTTCCCCAACGTGGGTCGCGTGTTACATCAATCATAGGAGCAAAGGTCCAATGCAACCCCTCCGATGTGGCCTCAATGGCAGCAATGCGAGCCGATTTTTCAATGTAATCCATATCCCAACTTGCCGTTTCTCCGAGGGGAATTGGAAAGATGGTTCTATGACCGTGTATAACGTCGTAACCAAAAAGTAGAGGAATACCAAGCCGTGTTTCCTCAACGGCCATTTTCTGTAATTCGGTTGTAAATTTTACCCCATAAGCATTGAAAACTGCACCAACCCTTCCGGCTTTAATGTCGTTGGCGTAGTTCTCATGCATTGTTGGGCCAGTAATATCGTAACCGCTTGAGAAAAGTGTTAGCTGACCAATCTTCTCCTCAAGGGTCATTTTTTTCATTAAATCCTCAACAAAAGTATCTCTCTTTGAGTAGGCTGATTGCTCCTTATTATTTGAACAAGCAACTATAAAAACGATTACTATTATGGTTGAAATGGTAAATATTTTCGATTTCATAAGCTCCAATTCTAGTTAATAAGATGAGGCTTAATTGCATTTTGCCAGATTTCATACCCCGCGGAATTCATATGAAGCATATCATCCAAAAAAATGGTGGAATCGGCCACACCATTATCGTTGAGCATTTTGCCCCATACATTAATAAAACTTGTATTGGGTTTAGATTCTAAAAATTGCTTAATACCTTTATTCGCTGCAATAAACTTATTTGAAAGGTGCCATCTTGAAGGACTTGGTTTCATGGAGACGAACGAAATATACACCTCGGGATACTTCTCAACAATAAGTCCGTATAGTTGAGCAAAACGTTGTTCTACTATTTGTGCTGTAATAGTATCGCTTGAGGCAAAATCATTTTCTCCGCAGTAAATTACTATTTGCCTAGGGTTGTATGGGTATACAACGTGTTCAACATACCGGATTAGATCCTCGAGGGTTGAGCCCCCAAAGCCCCTATTGATAATGATGTGCTCAGGAAATTGCTCATGAACATCGTACCACATGGTGAACGATGAGCTGCCAATAAAAAGGATAGCATTAGCTGGGGGTGGGTTTAGCCTGTCCTGTTCTTTAAACCTATTGATATCATTTATAAATGGTTGGCCTAATCCGCTGAGGATTGTATTGAACAGGATTACTAATAAGGCAATATTTCTTTTCATGTACCGCTTGGTTTAATTAAATTTGCTTGATTATAGGTAGATAGCAATTTCGTTTTTTCCCTCATTTAGTTGTTCCAAAAAGTTTGCTTTTGGAATTAGAGCGCCACCTTCCCTGTATGGGTTCTCCTCTATTGAGAATGAAACTGGACGTCCATTTATAAGAATTGAATTTGGACCGTACTCCCTGCTCTTAACATGGTAAACAATTTCAACAGATTTGCCCATAAAGTTCATTCCTGCTGAAAAGCCGTTGAATGATTTAGGCAGCACTGGGTCAATGATTATGTTACCGTACTCAGCCCTTAAGCCTAACAATCGCGATATTACCAAGCCGATATAGATACCGGGTCCACTAGAGTAAACCCTCCAGCCTCCTCTAAGGGTTAGCTTACCCTCTTTCACTTGTTCATAGCGCTCATCGGCATCGTAGCGACTTTTGAATACCACATCGGAGCTGCTGTAGTAACAGTTTGATTGGCGAATATCGCCGCAGGGAACAATTTCCCTGTAGTCTACTGGAATTGCTTGTCGTAGAGCTTTAATGAACGCTTCAGCCTTACCCATAATGGCCAGCGATTCGGCATAGCGAATGTGCTCATGCACGTACATTAGTCCAACCTCACGGCCAAAAAACGTGCTGCTCTCTGCCCTTTGGAAGATTTTTTGGATACCACCCTGATACTTTAAAGGACGATCCATTAACCTTGCACCATCGGGGCCCTTGAGGTGCTGCTCAACTAATACTTGATGATGCTGAGCCTGATCTTTAGTAAAAATTCCGCTAATGATTCCCCTATTCATAGGTAGAACGCTGTATTGTATTCGGGTTGTTTTATCGCTTGGATGTAGAAGAACAGAAATTGTATTATCCTTTTCAACCAGACCGTAGCCCGCAACAATTCCATCTTTCATTAGATGGTTGTTAAAGTCGGTTTTTATCCTACCGCAGATTTCTTTAAGCTCGGTTGCCTTTGTCTGATCACCAACCAGCTCATAAACCTTTTGATACTGGCTAAAAGCTTGATAGCTCATTTCAACTGTCCAGCTTGAAATCATTCTTTGGGCAAGCTCTTCGTTAACTGGTTGGAGGGAATCGTTCCAATCGCCACCACCAAATGGCACCAGAGACGTTCCGGGGATAAAGGAGCCCACAATCATTTTAATAAGCCTGTCGACGTGCTCACTTAAGGGCGTTTTTTCAACTTCCAACGATGGTTTCTCCGAGTAGTAGGGTATTACCTCATCGAGGATTTTTATGTCGCCAGTTATCTTGATATAATTGCTTAGCGCGATGATACACCAGTAAATAATGTCGCCGTGGGCTTCATGGGCTCGTATGCTTTTGTAGCTATCGAACATCCACCACTGTGGCCAACCACCATCAGGGTTCTGGTTTGAGAAGATGACACGAAGAACCTGCTTGACCTCTTCGTACTTTTCCAAATTTAAAAGCAGGTCTATTGGACCCTGCGACACATCGCGCGTGCCCCAAGCAGCTCCCCCAAACTGCTCAAGCCCGTAGGGAGTAAGGTAGTGAGTTAGGGCGTTCATCCCGTACCAGGGAATTATCTCGTTAATGGCGGCAATATCTTTTTGCTTTCCAAGCAATGATAAATTCAAACTTAATTTTTGCCATTCTAATCTGGCATCATTGCAATCCTTAAGCCACTGATCATCTGTGTCTCTAATTTCAATGGGTTTTGATGCGGTACGCACCTCACCAAGAAAACTCATACAAAAAGTCGAAGTTTTTTTAACATCAAGAGCAAAGAAAGAGTTGGATATTTGATCATCCTCATAAATTTTAAATTCTGCGGTTGGATCTTGAACAATAATTCTGAATTGGGCATTGGGAAATTTACTCGCAATCCAACTTTCGGTCTTGGGTTTCACAATGAATTCCCTACCCGACAATCCAGTTGAAACTTGCCAACCATTGGCCTCATCGAAGTGATGAGTAATTAGTAAGTCAACTTTATCACCCTGAATAACCTTAAAGTCGAGGTTAACTTGGGGTGCTGTTTTTGATGTCCATGAACGAACCTGAAATGTTTGACTTCCAAATTTGTAAATCCATCGACTATGGTTCAGCCCAATCTCATAGGCAGAGGGAACTCCAAGCAGATACGATTTACCATCAATCCTTACAAAAATCCGTTGCCCCGTTTCGATTGCGGTATTGAACTGACTTGAACAAACAGAGAGAAGGATATTGAAGTTTGTGTTCCCTTGGGTTAAATGGGAGTTAAAAACTCCGTAGGCAAATGTATTGGTTGACATTATATTCTCATCGGGGACTAAACCGGTCTTTGCCTGCATAATATGACCGTGTGGCCTGTCAACCATCAACTCCTTTGCCTTTAGGACAATATGGTTTTTATCATCGCTAAAAAACGATAATGTTTGGTCTTTAATTACTTCGAGGTGGGCCCTTCCCTTGCCAAAAAAATGGGTTAACTCCTCATCGGTAAGATCATCGGCTAAAAGAATGGGGGAGGTGTTAAATATGTTTTTGGGTTGAAATTTACCGTCAGGATTAATAGAAGTTGTATTATCATCATCAAACTCCATCATTAAGCTTGGTAGTAACTTCAAGTCTTCCGAAGAGGTGGCTTTGGGATGATTGGCCAAATATTTGGCAAAAAACACTGTGCGATTTGTTTTACCGGGCTTGAGATTTATTGGTTGTGTTTGAAGTGCAATTATTGAAGATTCCCCAGCATACTCACCCCCAAGTATTTGGTTTGCTAATCCCTCAGGAATTCTCGTTGCGCGATATGTTTTGCCATAAAACTGCATTCCATCTGTACAAGCCGATACCGCCCCATCTTTACAAGCCACCATAAGCCAGGGGTGCCCATTCGACTCATTCATATTCTGACGACAACATACAACCTTTCCGTATTTATGGTCTTCAAGGATTAACCTTTCAATGTACTGACTAACATAGTACTCGTTAACCAACCCATCACTTTGGGTTTTGAGGCCAACATCTTGGACATAGAAAATATCAAGTTCCGCATTATTGCTTGATGTATTGGTAATTTCAACGCTCCACTGCCAGCTCAAACTTTTTGTTGATAGATGCAAAATACAGAGGTATTCAATGCCATTCCAGCTACCCTTTGCTATGAATTTATTCTTCACAAAGCCAAAAACACTGTTGCTTTCTGGTCCCGTTAGGGCAGTATATTCAAATGGTTTCCCCTTTTTTCGTAAGTAAATGTTTGCACCCGATTTGGAAAAAGGGGTGTTTTTTTTTAGGCTAATTCTTATTGGGTCAACCTCTATGGATCTAACCGCACCATTATTGAGAAAGTGAAAGTTGAGCCCGAGTGAATTTTTTATTTCCATCTAGCTAGCTAAATTTTATAGTTAGAAGAATCTCTTTGTTGTGTTTGTGGCTGTAGCCAAGGGCAATACGATCTTTTATAGCCATTAACTTAATGCTTTCTCCATCAATTGTTGCGCCCTTAACTTTGCCAACGTTGCTCCCTTCAAGCACTATTTCTCCAGCTAAATCGCGATCACCTTGAAGGGTGATTTTTATTTGATCATCCAACTTTTCGACCTCAAGGATATCGGATGTGCAGTGCAAAATATTAAGCCCCTTGGTTAATTCAAAACAAATTGGAGATAGCACAGCGTAAAGAGGTGGCCACAGCATTTCATCCTCAACAAAGGGAATTGAAATGGCTTCGCCATTGGCTGGGTGTGTATAGCTGATTTTGCCAAGCTGCTCCTCGTTGTAGTAGTTAGCAACAAAAAGTAACGCAGAAGCGTTGTCGGTAAACCGTTGCTTTACCGATATATTATCATTATTGGATGATGCTTGCCTTAATTTAGCTCCTGATTTTTGAAGAAAGGTTTCGTACACAGGTTTATGTCCTTCGGTATCGAAGCCAATCCAGGTGCCAAGATGAGTTATAGTGCCCTTTCCCAGCGATTTGCTAAATCCACAAGGCGTACCCTTTATGGTTCGGGCAATTATCTCGGCGCCTGCAAGCGATTTTTCAGAGTAAGTAATTTGCGGATTTGCGCACTTGATATCCTTCAAATGGTAAATATCTACCAAAGGCGAATCGATTATTTCACTGCCGACAGGGTGCACCGAAAGGGCATCGCGGATAATTGCGCAGGGCCTTTGCGACATTTCGCGGTCGGGTAGGTTAGGGAAGATAACAACATTCCCCCCTAACTCAGCCACCTCAACAATAACTTGTTGATCCCGAGCATTCATCTCATCGGTGCAGAAAGCCCATACCTGCTTGTATTTGGTAAAGTCTTTTGCCGATGATTTACTTAAGTCGGCCATATCGTAATCGATGTTCAAAAGCTGTAAAACTTTTAAAAGCCCATCGAAATATGCAGGCCGACGAATGGCAGCAGGAACAAATTGTAATCCACTTGCGCCCACCTCTGGCCTTTCCAATTCTGTGGCATAGTAAGGGGGATAGAAAAGCACACAGATTTCGGCCCTTCTCTTGGCGTTGAGGATTATATCTTCCGCATTGCCAATAATCTTGCTCATTTTCTTTACCAAAGGGTACGCACTACCCTTTTCTCCCTCAGCCGTTAGGGGTGTAAACCAGTAAAATGTATCGCCTGAGTAGCCTTTGCGACTTGGATTTTTCCCCTGCGAGAACATGTAGTAGTTCCACCCTGTAAGCCCGTTGGCAATGCTGGCCTTGTAGAATAGCTCCATCTCTCGGGGATTTGGTACTACGTGATATTCCCTAGATCCACATTGAAATTCGGCGGCAAAAAGGGGCTTCTTGCCCTGCATTGCATAGGTAATGTCGTTTATTATCCGGTCGTCATGTAAGTTTCGGTGCGACAGAAACTCAGGGATATGATCGATACCAAATATTATTTCGCTTTTATCTTGGTATAAATCCTCGTACATGGTGATGTTGAGGGGGAAGTCATAGCCGTGCCCGTAAATCCAGCCCGGAAGATTGTGATACAATGGAACAGTTACACCCCTTTCCCTGGCCATTTTGGTGAGCATCCTCAGGTATTCGCCGTAGTAGGTTCTCCAAAAGCAATGCCACTCGTAATCGCGACTTCTATCGCCCTTTGAAACGAATGGCATTCTGCCATCAGGGGGTAGCTCCACATGATCAAAATGAGCGTAGTTTGTGCCCCATTGCTGGTTTACCTCATCAATAGAGGGAAACTTATTCCTAAGATATGACACAAACCTTGCCTTAACCTCCTGACTATAATCAGCCTGATGAGCAAGCCAGGAGAAAACACCAATCTCGTTGCAAATTTGCATCAGAATAACTGGGCCACCCTCAGAAATTTGATTTTTAGCAATAAGAGGCATTATTTGATCGTACCAAAGGGCAACCTTCTCAATATAGATCGTGTGAAAGAGATTTACGCCATCGCTCATAACCACTTGGCCTTTGCTATTCCGCATTTTAACCTCATCGCCATGCTTTTCAACGAACCAATCGGGTAGGCCAGCTCCACGGAACTCGGCCAGAATAAACGGGCCAGGCTTCAGTATGCAGGTAAGACCAAACGATTTACATTTTTCTATCCAGCCGTTTAGGTCACGCTCAGGACAAGATCTTCCATCAAAATCGAAAGCTCCCTCTACTGACTCGTGCCAAGCCCAAGGCACGTAAGTGCTAATGGTTTTTAATCCTGCCTCTTTGGCTGCCTGAAGATGCATTTCCCAAAGCTCGCGCTTAATTCTGAAGTAGTGAATCTCCCCTGAGTTGAGAAACACCTTTTGGTTGTTGTGATAGAAATATTCCTCTTTTATGGTAAATGACATATTGATATTTTTTAATGGTTACCATCCCGTTTCTCATTCCTTAGCCTTATTAACTCCTTTATCTCGTGCGACCGTTGCTCTGTAAGCGAGTACTTTAAAACAAAGAAAATAGAAAGGATGCTTAGTAAAAGTGGTAGCCCAATTTCTACTATCCTCATCATTAGTAGTGTGTATGGCGTTTGCTTTTTTAAGGGAACAATTTTGCTTTCAATTTCAACAAGACTTGTGTCGATAATGCCCAAAGAATCAGATGGGTTAATTGTTGCAAGTTTACTATTTACCCATGTAATGTATTCAATAAGCTCATCGTAGTGCTCCCTGCTATTTTTTGTTTCGCCTGACTTTGTTTCTAAATGCATCCAGAGTTCAAAAGCATTTACCTTCGCTTTCTCTAGCTTTGTTTGAAGGGATAACGAAATTACATCGTTAGCCCAAGATTTAACTACTGACGAATCGGTTTCTGATTCTAAGCCTCTTAGTTGATTCTGAGCCTGCTCAAGTTCATTTACAATACCATTTATATTAGAAGCCGCCTTTGAGAGAATGTCTCTTTTCTGGTTTTGTAATTCGGTGGGATTTTTAACCGCTAGATTTTCCCATCTAAGGGATTCTCTTTCAAGGTAGATCAAATAGTCTTTCGCCTCCTTTATTGCTTCAGAGTATTGCGCATCAGCTTGTTGGTTCAGCTGGTTATTGATAGCCGTTAGCGAACCATCATCTTGCCATGCCTTTACCTTACTCCGCATCTCTCTTATGCTACCCTGTAGGTCATCAACTTTCATAACTTGAGTTTGGTCAAACATGGTAAAAACAATAAGAGCTCCAGCTACAAAGCTGGCAAGCGCGGTTCCCATTTTTATGAACCACCAGAATACGGAGTAAAAGCTTCCTTCGGTGCGAGTTCCAGTGTTCAAATCATCCTCATCGCAAATATCGCCAACCATTGACGATCCAAGGGTAAAGAAGAATAGCATACCCGCAGAAAGTAGTATTGTTGGTATTACAATTAGGTATGGGTACGATGGATTATAGCAAACAATTTTTGAAAGTTGAGCAAGCGCCATGAGAAGGATGGCAAGAACAAGGGTTTTTCGTTTTCCTAGTTTTGGACTGATCCAGTTGAGAGGAAAAACTGCCAGCAGGCCGGTTACAGCCCAAACAGTACCGTTTATGCCAAGCAGGTATGCGCCAGCAACCTTATCGCCACCAAACACATAAAATATAGGGATGTAAGAACCAAGCAAGTTAACAAAGTTGAAACCCATGGCCAGCGTAAAGATGGTTAGGGTTAGCATGATAAAGTTCTTGTTGCTGAAGGTGTGTTTCATATCGCTCCAGAAGGGAGTCTTTTTTTGCTTAGCAACTCTCACGAATCCTGGCTCGCGGAGCTTGTATGTCCACCAAAAGGATAGTGGAATAAGGATGCCCGCAATCATTAATGAAACGTAACGCATTCCGTCGGCTTCGTTACCCCCAGGGCCTTTAAAAATCTCCATGCTGGCAAGGGCAAAAAGCCAGGGGGTGCTCATGGCAAATAGGTTACCCACAAAGCTCTTGGCACTGAATAAGCGCGTTCGCTCATGGTAATCGGTGGTCATCTCCATACCAAGCGCACCGTGAGGTATCTCAAATATGGTGCAAGCAGTGTAAAACAGAAGGAGAGTAAAAAGAATATATGAAAGCTGAAACCATTGGAAACCTGCTTCAGAGGGGAACCATAAACGAACCATATCGCCTTTTGGAATCCACCACATGGCAACAAAGAATACAGCCACAAGGATTCCTCCTATCAGCAGGAATGGGCGTCTTCGTCCCCAGCGGGTGCGAGTATTATCGGAAAGATGGCCTATTATTGGATCGGAAACTGCATCCCACAAACGAGGAATGATAAGGATTACTCCAAGCCAGAAAGCATTTAGCCCTAGGCTAATGTTGCCCATTAAGCCAACCAGTATTCCTGCAATGTTAAAGAGTGCAATGGGAATAATCCCTCCTGCACCATAGGCAATAAGTTGAGTTACTTGTATCTTATCCTCACGCTTTGTTTTATGTTGCGCGTCCAATTCCTGTGCTTTCATTGGAATTCAAAATTGGTTAATAGTATATCACCACATTTGCTGGAAACTCTTTCAGAGCAATTTCATTTTCAGTAAACTCCTTGCTTTCAACCCCATTTATTGTTACCCTCGTTGGTCGTTTTGAACCATTGAAGTTTTTGATTCTTATACCATTTTTGGGTAGATTAACATTGCCAAAAATGGTAAAGTGATACCTATTCTCTTCCCTGTGAATTGAGTATGAAATATCGCCATAGTAGGTAGGTAGATTTTCAATTGACATTCCCTCGGGGGCATCAATCCAGTCTTGGTAGAGCGCCGCAGCCAGTACAAGGGTTTCATCGTACTCATTCTCATAAACAAACATTGATCGTATGGCATTAATAAAATCGCTACCCACCCACGTGTGGGGCATATCGCCAATAAAGCGGGGAATTCGGTAATCGTTCCAAACCACCTCGGCCCAATGGTTCCAACCTTGCGGACGGCGATCGTAAAGAAAAAACTCAACGAGTTCATGCGCCCTTTCGGGTTGATCGAGAAAGATAAATGAGCCAATTAGTCGAACTTCGTAGGGAGTGTAGTTTACCCACTCTCGTTGCCCGTCCCTTCTATCCTTAAAAAACTGGTAGTACTGGTTAAATGTGTTGTAAACCTGAGGCTTTGGCAGATTATTGTACTCGTTGCAGGGCGTAAGGGCAATGGTGGTTGAGGTGGCATCGAAATCGCCAAGTTCAACGCATCCTGGAATATAATCTATTCCCCTTGTTTTCATTGCCAGATGCAACGAGTTATATAAATTCACTCTGAATGTATCTCTTACTTCTGAGATTCTTTCGTAGGCCTTTTTATCACCAAGAATTTTTTGAATATCAGCGGCATCCTTCAAGCCCTTCATTATAAAAAAGTTATCCCAGTAGGAGTGCATTGGCTTCTCTGAGTAGCCCTCATGGCTAATGGATTCGGGAACAATTCCGTAGTAGGCTCTGATGCTGTCGTTTCCATACTTGAAATGGTCCGTTGAACGCTCTGCTATTAGTGACTCAATGTAGTCAACTGCCATTAGCACATTCTGGTTTTTTGTACGAAGAAAAGCCGTATCCCCTGTAAAGTTGAAGTACTCACGGATAAGGTAAATTAGCTGGCCGTGACTATCGTGCTCGGGAACAGGGTCGGGGCCTCTAAAATCGACCACGCAGGGCACCTTTCCGTTCTCGTACTGATGATCGGTATACCAATCGATAAAATCTCTTACCTCTTCCACAATACCCGATTTAAGCAAAGCCGATGAGGTTAGAGAACCATCGCGAATCCAGCTTCGTTCGTATGAACGCGAACCGGGTTGTATTCCAGCCTTGTCTCGGTTCACCAGAATGTAAAATAGGTTCGATTTATAGGTGTTAACAATCCTGTTGGCCGATTGGGGTAGGTTGAATTTAATGTGGTTAACTTTCTCTGTCCAAAACTCATTTGTATTGTTAAACTCTTTAGCTATATGAATGTTGGTAATATCATCTGCAACAGAATAGGTTTCGTAGAATGGAACCACAACAAAAAATTTTGTTGTCTCTCCCGGATTGAGGCTAATGGAGTACTTAATCACTCCGTTTGCCAATCCATTTAAATCATTAGCCGATGGGGTATGGGTAAGCAACCCTTTACGAATAAGATCTACAGGGTTGCCCGTATCAAATGTGTTCGCAGTGAATGATTGGTAAGGTTTTAACGATATGACCACTTTTTTATCTACTGCTATTTTTCTTTTGGGCTCAATTTCACTTACGGAATTTATTTTTCCGGCTCCTCCCGCAAGGTTTAAAAACTGATAGTATGGGTTAACCTGATAGGGCCTAATGAGTAGGTAGAAATCAAATGCTTGTATCTGATTGGAATTGTTTTCAAAATAGTAGCCAATGTTTAGCTGTGAATTAACGTTGGCCTCTCCGCTTGCCGATATTCCTGTAGTAAAGGTTAAATCATCGGCTTGCCAGGTAACCGAAGGGGTAAACCCTAGCTCTTTAGTCTCCTTAGGAAAACTCATCGATTGCGATGATTCTACATTATGCCAATTGTAAACCTTACCATCCTTACTAATTAGGGGTTCAATGGAGAATAGGGCCTTGTCAACCTCAACCATTCCATCCTCATTAATCATGGCCTCCTTCGTATCGTTGTTAACCCCGGTAACTGTCCAGTACGATGCCTGCTCAAGGAAATATCGAGGATAATCGCCAATGGGGGAGTTCTTGGCGGTGTAAATTAGGAAGTCGTTTTGCGACAGAGAGCTGGTAATATCCAATATTTTTACCTCATTAATACCAAATGCTTTTTGGTTGCTCCCTTCTAAAAGTACAATCTTTAGATACCTAGCATCCGCCTCTTGCAGCCTGATAAAGCTAACTTCACTAAGGTTCGATTGAACGGAGTATACCCTTTCCCATGTTTTGCTATCGTTTGAAAGCAGAATATCGAATTTATTTGCCCTATGATTTTTGAGCCAGCTAATTTGTAGGCCACCGAACTCCCTGCGCATGGTAAAATCAAAAATAATATTCTGATTCTTAGTCCCCTTGCTTATCCATGGGGTGTCAACGGACCCGTCAACCATAAAATTGGCAGATTTGCCTTTTTTTTCTGATGATGCTTTCACTTGTGGGAGCGGGTACGATTCGGGCTCGGGCGCTAAAGGTTCAAATCTCAAGTCGTCAATCCAAAGGGTGCCCTTTCCCCCAACAAAGGATGCAACGGTAAGCTCAATTCTGTCGATTCGTTTCAGCTCTCTATCCTCAGTTGGCCCCCAGGCAAAGTCAATGTGTCTTTTCTTGATGCTAATTTTTGTCCATTCGGTTGGGAAGTCATAGTTACGATTATTCACCCACCAAACATTGTCGCCGGAGCTATCAATAAACTTTATTTCAAAATTGTTTGAGGGTGACTCAGCCTTAAGCCAAAAGGTGAACTCATAGTTTTCGGGCAAATCAATTGGGAACCACTTTTGAATTCCACCGTAACCCGTCCCCTTGGTGAAATCGTATTCGAAACGGATGGCATTACCTACCAGCCCTTTCTCAACCGACAAGTTTACATCCACCCCATCAGATTCAATAAACTCCCAACCATTTTTGCTCTCGAAGGCATCGAGCAATAAGCTTTGAGAGTAGATGCTTGAAGCTGAGAAAAGAATGATACTTATGGTTGATAATATTTTGGTTTGGGAAATGTTCATTTTGATAATTTTTTATTATTATTCTTAATTACCAGCATTTTAAGTTCATAATGGTTTTTCAATTATTACCTCATCCATTGAGGCGAGGTAATCTTTGGCATGTTTGGGAATAATCCCAGGAAGCAATGCGTATCTTAAGAAATTATGATTGAACTGCATTAATGTTGTTTAGTTAACACAATCAGGCTTCGAATCCGCCTGCCTGCAATGAGCCTGTCGAAGGGTCGAAGGGTGAAGCCTTGAATTATCGTATAAGGAATATCTTTATCTCAACGACATGGATTTCACTGTATATATTCATACCCAAGCTTATTTAATCCCTTTTGGATAATTGGGTCCTGCATTACGTAGTTCCAAACAAGCCCGGTTCTAAAGTTTTCAATCATGATTAGCATTGGGCCTTGAGCAATACCCACAAAATCATCGTTTACCCAATTGGCGGTGTGGTTAAAGGCATCGTAAAAGCCGTACTTTCCCCAAATTCTATTTTCATTCCGCTCAATCATCGATTCTATGGTTGGTAATACTATCTCGGGTGCAAAGGGCAACGACGCCAGCGGACCGTAGGGAGCGATTGTTCCATCGTCGAAATAGTTGTAATCGGGGCCACTTGCTCCTCTTCCAGCATAGCCTAAAAAAACTTTATCATCAAAGTTGTGTGTATCCGTTGGCCCATCGCTGGCTGTAATACCCCAGCAAAGGGAGTCGTAGCCTACCCAGCCGTGGGGGTTATCGATGGCATACTGACGCTGAACATAGGTTGCCCGACGCGAGTTCTCGAAGTAGTCAATCCCTTTCTTCTTCATATATTCATCAGCTAATCCACGAAAATCGATGAATGCATGGGAAAATTGATGACCGAAAAGCGGAGGGAATGCTGCGTGTGAAAGCCCCTCGTAAGGGGTATTCCATTTGTAGGTGCTAAGCCAGGCATTGTAGCTTCGCTCCACGTTATCCATTCCTGAGCCTGCAGCCAGAATGTAAAGGAACAGCGCCTCGTTGTAGCCGCTCCAACCCATATGGTGTTGCCCCGATTCGGGGTACCAACCCATCGAAATGGTGTGAGCATAATCACCCCCTGTTGGCATCTGCATGAAATTCCAATCAACTCGCTCTGTAAGCAGGGTTGCTAATGACCTAATCTGCTTTTCAGTGGCATTTTTCTGATTGTAATAATTTCTTGCAAAGATTACCCCCATTAAAAGGAGACCTGTATCAATCGATGAAAGTTCACAATCCCACTCTCTAGTACCCGTATCCATTTTATGAAAGTGGTAGTAAAAGCCTTTATATCCCGCAGCATTGGTGTCGGCACTTTGTGTGGAGTTGGCATAAAACTTTAACATGTTGAGGGTAATCTGTGCGGCTTGCTCGCGAGGCATCCAGTTTCTCTCAACCCCAATGGCAAAGCTTGGCAGCCCAAAGCCAGAGGCGGCAATGCTCGATGGAGCCCAGTGTGCAGCTCGGTCTTTCACAATTCCCCACTCGGGATGGTGCTCATTCACAAAGAAAAGGAAGGTTTTCTGCTGTATAGAATCTAGCATTTCTTCATATTCTTTAGTAAGTTGAAAATCAATCTTTCCTTGCGATTTGAACGTTTGTTTTTGTGGCTCACTGCAAGCTGTAATTGCCAAAACAATTACCACAATAAAGTAAGAAATTCTCATGGCATATGTAGTCTAATCATTATTCAAATTTTAGGGTATGTAGGTTTTGCAAAGGCTTTGGTTAGAATGAAAAACCAAGCTTAACTAGTCCATCCTGTACACTCTCGTTGAGCATAAATGTTTCCCATAGCAACCCCGTTCTATAGTTTTCAATCATACAAACAATTGGCCCTTGGTCAATGGCTAGGTATGATGATGCGAACCAAATTGATGAAAGATTAAAAGCATCGAAAAAACCGTACTCACCCCATAGCCTATCGCCCAAAACGTAGTAGAAGAACCTAAGCGCTGCAAGGCTTTCCTCTGGGGTGTAGGCAATAGAAGAAATGGCTGCGGTTGGGGCAATTACTCCCCTATCGTTGGTGGGGGAGCTAGCGGTGTATCCATTTTGAATATCGCTTGCGGTTAAGCCCCAACATTCTGCTGAGTAGCCATAATATTTATTTGGGTTTGCTATGCAGTAGGCTCTATTTATCAATGAGTGGGCAACATTTTGCTCCCAGTAGTTGGCGTACAGATCGCTAAGATTTCTTGGATCAAGACCCAGAAAAGAGTAATGCGAGAAGAATAGTGGCCCGCCATAATCGTGGCCAAGGGGTAGTTGAATGTTGTAAAAGGTTTTGTTATTTACCATTGGGTAAGCTCCATTCCTTGCCCATCCCTCATCGTATACTTCTTTGGTAATTGGGTAGGTTGGTGAACCAGCGGCCAAAACGTAAACGACAAGTGCCTCGTCCCACCCCCTAATTTGATGGTTCATTTCCCAGCCGTAGTTGGGCGACCAGTGCCAGTAAAGGGTGTTTTGATGGTCTTTTCGGTACCAGCTCCACTCCACACCCTCGTATAGCTCCTGAATGGCTTCGCACATTGCTTGTTCCTCGGCACTACCATTTTTAAAGTACTCCTTAGCCGTGAGCAAACCTTGCATTAGGAAAGCTGTTTCAACCAAATCGCCACCGTTATCCTTGGCGCTAAAAGGAATGGCTTTGCCAGTGCTTCCATTAAGCCAATGTGAGAATGCCCCGTGAAACCTATCGGTTTCGGGATTGCTTAAAAAGTTCACAATGGTGTTTAGCCTTTCAAAACCCTGCTCACGAGTAATAAAATCTCTTTCAATGCCAACCAGAATGGCCATCATACCAAAACCGCTTCCGCCCGAGGTAACCACCTCACCTGACCCGAGTCTCTCCCTTATTAAACCCGATACAGGGTGAGCATAATCCCAAAAGTATTTGAAGGTTTGCTGTTGGATAAGGGTGAGCAACTCCTCATCGGGAATTATTGGAAATTTGGGTGTGCTATCGATTTGGGTTTTGAAGGTAATAGAGTAGCGTTCGGTAAAATTGCCACCCAGGTTAACCCCAGGTTCAAAAAACAATCGATATGTTGCAAGTGGATTTAGTTGATCCACAGGCTCTATATATAGATACTTGCTTGAATTGTCAAATTTATGTGTGTAGTTTGTACCTACACCTCCAGCTATGAAGAGCCTGGAGTTATCCCACTCGGTGGTATCAACTTTATCGTTGAACGTTATTGTTATTAGCTGTTTTTGATAATCAACATTGTAAATTGTACTGTTATTCCTCGCGTAGATGCTGTTTACGTAAACAGAATCCACCGCTAAGTCCTTAGGCGTATTGTCAGCGGAATTTTCATCCTTACAGGCCAATGAGATAAATGTAAGGGTAAGTAATATTATGGTTAAGACCTTCATTATTTAAGATTGGGGTTAAACAATGGGTGAAGGATTAGTAGCCCCTTCACCCATTGATTATTTTGAGTAGCTATTCAATTTGAGAAACCTCTGCATCGTATAGCGCTTTAACCTCTACGCCTGTAAGGGCTTTGTCGTATACACGGAGCTCATCTAGGTTACCCATAAACCAGCCCATCCAAGCATCGTCAGCTGTTCCTTCAGATTTTGTACGCCAAGCACCGATGTTGATTACATCGGCATCAACGAAAGCCAAAGGACCTAACGCAGGACCATCAGGGCCAGCTTTTCTGTTTTCAACGCCTTCACTAGTATCAACCCTAACGCCATCCTTGTATATCATATACTTTGAAGTGGCAGCGTCATACTGAATAACAAGGTGCATCCACATATTTACCTGGAAAACACTGTTAGAGTAGCTAATATGCTGACCTGACCATTCGGCACCATCCTTATAGAAAAAAGCTTTTAGCATTAAAGAATCGGCTGTTGCATCCAAACGGTTCAAAGCAAACTTAAGGTTACCCCAAAATAAATCAGTTGATTTGCCAATCTCAAAAACTGTTGGTTCAGGATCCCCTGTAACTAGGGGTGATTTAAACCACATTGCCAACGTAAATGAGGTGAGAGATTTTAGCTTGCTATTTGTGGGTAGGTCATAAAGCAAGTGAACTTCATTTCCCCCTTGGTAAGCTTGGCCACGACGACCAGCAACATATGTTACATTGGGCGACATGGTAGGAGAAAGAGAAGAAATTTGCTCAGTAGCATTTCCATCAAACGGAAAGTACGCAACTAAATTTGCAGTAGCAATGGTACTTGGATCAGTTTTCCCATCGTTTGGATCGGGGTCATCATCTTCACATGAAGTCATTAGCAAAGATGTCATAAGCATTGCTCCAAAAAGTAATGCTCCAATAATTCTGAACTTGTTTTTCATAGTAATTAATTTTTAGTTAAACAAAGTGAAAGTGAATTGTTTGGGTTAGTTATATCCTTGATTTTGTGTCAAGTTCTGATTAAGTTGTAGCTGTGCTGCCGGGATGGGATACACCTCATGCTTGCCCACGGTAAAGCCTTTGTGAGCAAGGGCAGTTGGAGCTTGGCCGGTGCGGATAAGGTCAAAAAACCTGTCCTGCTCCATGGCCAGCTCGGCCCTGCGTTCGTCCCAAATATCTTGCAGGGTAACTCCTGTAATGGGGTCAAGACCAGCCCTCTCTCTTACCAAATTAACGGCCATATCGGCTGTTAGTCCGCTAGTTAATGGTACAGCAGCCCCATTAACCAATGCCTCGGCATGCATAAGCAGCACATCGGCATACCTTAGTATCCTAATGTTATGGTCAAAACCATAGCCATTGAAATTCCAGTTGTTATAGTATGATGGAGTGTAAACCTTGCCGTTATAAACGGGGTTTGTGCAGCTATTCGAAATGAAATCGCCCTCGGGGGTTGTTGTCCCTCTGTAGAGCAATGTGGTAAATGGCCGAATTACCTCGCCTCTCGCATCGAAAAAGTCGATTAGGTTTTGGCTTGGTGTGCAAAATCCCCAGCCCTGCATATTGCTTGGGGTGTTACCCCTTGGGCCCTGAACATAGGCGTATTCAAGGTAAGTGGTTGGCCCTGTGGTGTTGCCAAGTGTTGAGCTTTGAACTTCGAAAAGCGACTCGCGGCTGTTCTCACCATCAATGCTAAACACCTCCCTGAAGTCGTTAAGCAGATTAAACCTGCCCGATGCAATAATTCTGTCGGTGAGCGATGCAACCGAATCCCACTCAGCCTGATATAAATGGACCTTTGCTTTAATAGCCATGGCAGTGTATTTTGAAACTCGGCCACTCCATTCGCTTGAATAGAAATCCGGCAAAACGTTAATTGCCTCCTCAAGGTCTTTTTCAATAAACTCGTATAGTTGTTGTGTGGTTGCCTGTGAAACAGAGGCTAGCTGCTCCGATGTTAGGGTTGTGTCAATTATGGGTACTCGCCCAAAAACTCGGGTTAAGTTAAAATAGGCATAGGCCCTGATGGTTTTCACTTCACCCTGGCATTGGAGTGCATATTGCTTATCGGCAGCATTTAGAAGATTTTCAACAAAAAGGGGCATTTGATGAATAGCGAAGTTGGCCCCGCTAACAATATCGAAATAGCCATTCCATAAGTCGTTAATTAAGCTATTGGTTGCCTGGTAGGCTAGGTCGTCAATCTCCTTCATTGAGGGGTTGTCCTCAGGGGTACTTCCTTTATCGGCATTATCGGAGGCAATCTCAAAGGCCCCAATGTAAGGGAAAACATGAGCACCATACGACCGAAGCTTAGCATAGGAAGCACTAACTGGGAGAAATATATTCTCTGGTTTTGTATAGTCTATTCCGGTAGTAGGAATTGTTCCCTCTGGCCTTAGGTCGAGGAAATCTTCACAATTAGTGAATGCAAGAATAAGTAGTATGCTGAACATTAATTTTAAACTTTTCATGGCGAAGTTTTTTAAAAGTTAGCATTCAAACCAATGGTGTAAATTGCCTGCATGGGGTATATGGAATTATCCACACCAGCGCTAATAGGGTTTCCTCCAATTTCAGGTGTAAACCCATTGTAGGTGAAAAAGGAGTAAGGTCTTTGGGCTGAAATGTAAAACCTCAGCATCTGAATGTTCTTAATCTTATTGGTGGTGTATCCTATCTGTATATTCTGAATCCTAATGAATGAACCATCCTCAACAAAGAAGTCGTTAGCCTGCTGAGTGAATGAGAAGTTGTAGGCCTGGGCGGAAGGATACTTATCGGATTTGTTCTCTGGGGTCCACCTGTTCTCTACGAAGTCTTGGTCGTAGTTACCATCGGCAAACACATCGCGAATCATCCTCTTGGCATTCAGTATTTTATTGCCAACTTGGCTGTAGAGGGAGAGGCTAAAGTCGAGCTCTTTGTAGTTCATCCCATAGTCAATGCCAGTAATTAACCAAGGGATTGCGCTCCCTAGGTACACTTTATCCTCATTATTAATGATATTATCACCGTTCTGATCCTTGTACTTGAAGAAACCCTTGTCTTTTATGGTCTGGCTAACAGGATCTTGCAATGCCTGACCTTCGCTGGCGTACACCCCCGCAATTTCGTATCCATAGAAGGAACCGATAGGATGCCCAACGGCTGTTCTTGTGGTGTAGTTGCCACGAACGTAGGCTCCAGGAATAAAATCGCGACCCTCAAGCTCAAGCACCCTATTGTGGACTGTAGTAGCATTGAAGCTAATGTTGTAGCGTAAATTATCGGTTATGTTGTCGCGCCAGTTGAGCATTAGCTCAATACCCATATTTAGCACCTTTCCGTTGTTAGCCAGAAGTTCAGCAACACCTCCGCCGGTGGCTATGGGGGCATAAAACACCACATTGTTGGTTACTCGGTGATATAAATCCAAATCGCCCGATAGCTTGGTGTTTTTTGCCACAAAATCAACCCCTAGGTTAAACTCGCTAACTACCTCCCAACGCAAAAAGTTTTGCAGAACGGTTTGGGCACCAACTCCATCAACCAGGGTATTGCCAAAAATTGCTGAACTACCTGGCCCTGTTTGTCCCAGGATAACAGCCGAGTTTGCGGGAACGTTATCGTTTCCGAGCAGCCCCCAGCTTCCCCTAAGCTTAAGATAGCTGAACCACTTCTGATCCTTCATAAAATCTTCTTGCGTTAAGTCCCATCCCAAACCAATGGAGGGGAAATAGCCCCATTTCTTTTGGTACTTTGAGCTACCATCGGCCCTGAAGGTTAGGGTGGCCATATACTTGCTGTTGTAGCTGTAGGTACCACGGGTAAAGAAAGAGACTCCATGGTATCTCGAACCACCGTCCCACGCATCCCTATTTCTGAATGATCCCGTTACGATGTATTTTGATTGATCATCAAACCCAGGAACGTTTAATGCAGACCCTGCAAGAAACTCGTATCGCTCAATTCGAGTAGACTGGCCAAGAAGTATTGAAAAGGAGTGAGCACCAGTTCTATTATTAAAGGTTAATAGATTGTCGAGTATTTGCTTTGATGCACTACCCGATGTTTTTGTAAGGCTTGAACTTCTTACCCCCTGAGAGCCCCCAACATTATACTCAGGGGTATAGTTGCGGGGTGTATAGTTAGTAATATCTTGATTGTATGCAGTTTTAAAGGTTAGCTTATCTTTTATTGGGTAAAACTCAGCGTATGCACTAAATACCAGCTTATTCCCCTTCTCATAGCTTTCGGGGTAGTAGGCTGCCGCAACTGGGTTACCATACTGGTTCCCATAGCCAAATGATTGAGGTGACCCAAATCTAACAGGATAGGCATCAACATTGTTGTCATCGTAAACCGGGTAAACCGGAGGATTAACAAAGGCACCAAAAAAAGCACCCTCGTTAGGATTATACTGGTTAGTTCTGGAAAGGATGTTGTTAAAACCAACCTTTAAGTACTTGTTAACATCCTGATCGAGTTTTACCCTTAGGTTAAACCTTTCGTATTGATTCTTTGAGTCCATTATGCCATTTTGGAATAGGTAGCTACCCCCAAACGAGTAGCTGTTGTTCTCATCAGAACCAGATATGTCAAAGCTATGATTGGTCATTGGGGCAATACGAACTAACTCCTGATACCAATCGGTGCTGGTTGGGTAGTCTGCTGGATCTCTAGGAACATAACCGGTGAGATTAGCATTAGCTTCGTTAAGAGCGGTAATATATTGCTCTTTTGTGGCTAGTTTCATTATGTTAACTGGTACTTGGTAGCCTAGGTATCCGCTATAGCTAACGTTGGGTTCACCACTTCTTCCCTTTTTGGTGGAAACCAGAATTACCCCGTTTGCGGCTCGCACCCCGTAAATTGCAGCAGCAGAAGCATCTTTTAAAACGGTTATGTCTTCAATGTCGGCAGAGCCTAAAAAATCAATATTATCAACAAACACTCCATCAACAACAAAAAGAGGGTTGGCGTAGTCGCCAATGGAACCAATTCCCCTAACTTTAACCGACGGGCCCCGACCCGGGACTCCGCTGCTGATAACTTGAACACCAGCAGCCTTACCCTGTAAGGCCTGCATGGCATTGGAGGTTGACTGTTTTGCCAGGTCCTCTCCTCTAACCCGAACAATTGGTGCAGTTAAATCTCGTGCCCTTTGCGTTCCATATCCAACAACAATAACCTCATCTAAAAGAGCCGTTTCGTTTTCTAATACAACATTAATAACGGTTTTATCGCCAATAGCAATAGTTTGCGATACCATGCCCACCATTGAGAAGAATAGTTCTTCTTGAGCAGTTGCCTCAATGGCGTATTTACCATCAAGATCGGTAGAAGTTCCTCTAGTAGTCCCTTTAATAACTACCGCAACACCCGGAAGTGGATCGTTATTCTCATCAACTACAGTCCCTGTAACCCTAACTTGCGAGAAAGAAAAAAGTGATAGAAGGATTAGTAGCGGAATAAGAAGAGTTAGTTTATACTTCATATTGCTGGGATTATTTGTTAGTAATTAAAACGCCGCAAAAAATTTACATAAAGTTAATGTACTAGTAAATCAAAGTACAGAATCATAGGTCATTTCCATTTCACACGTTTGCGAAAACAATTTTATTGGACTAAAGAATAGTACAACATGCTATGATAATAGGCTGAATGACAGTGAGGAGAGAGTATAAAAAAGTACTTTTTAAGAGCGGGTTTAAAGAATAAAATGATTATCCGTTTTGATACCTAAAGCCTTTACGTCATTGCGAACCCCGAAGTACTCAACGAAGTCAAACCCTCGTGTTTTGAGGGTTGAAGCAATCTATAAATTCCTGTTAATTAAAGGATTACTTCACAAAGGACGTTCGCAATGAGGTGTCATTTTAATCAACTCATTTGTCTCAGGCATTATAGCCGGATAATCAAAGAATAATTTTAATGCAATAGCAAGATGGCATTAGTTGTTTAAATAGAATTAGCAATAAAAACAGGTAAGGTTGAAAAGCATAGCGGATTACCTTGATCTTATTCCTTTCCGTTTGACGTTTCTGAAAAGTTTTCTCTCATTAAGTATTCGGTGAGATTCACATCATGCTTTAGGTTCATTTTCTTCCTAAGCCTATAGCGGCTAATCTCCACGGCTCTAGTAGAGTTGTTAAGTAAACGGGCAATTTCTTTTGTTGTAAAGTTCATCCGTAGGTATGAACACAGCCTTAAATCGTTAGGGGTAAGATTGGGAAATTGCTCCTTCAACTTCTTAAAGAAACCCTGTTGTGAGAGCTTAAGGCTATTCATGGCATTTTTCCAATCCTCTGTTTGCGTGTCAAGCCCCTCGGTAATGATTTTTTCCATATTCCTCAGGTTCTTGATTGGGTACTTTGAGGAGTTCTCCTTAATGGCATTCACCTCGTTTTGAAGTTCAGTTAGAATTTCGTTCTTGCTGATAAGGTACCTTATAGTTAGCATTAGCTCGTAGCTCTTAGTATCGAGTTCCCTCTCTAACGAGCGTTGCCTTAGCTCCATCTCCAATACCTCTTTCTGGCGATTGAGCTTAAACCTAAAATAACGAACCAACAACCATACAGCTAGGGCTATGATTAAAGAATAGATGACTAGAGCGAAATGAGAATAATACCAGGGTTTTTCAACTTGGAATTGAATTGTATCAGTTGATCCATCTGAAGCTTGAATTTCTAAAGTGTACAACCCATACTTAAGGCCTGAGTATGTGAAGCTACTATTGCTGGTGTTTTGCCATGAACTGTCAAGCTCCTTGATACGGTAATTGAATGATTTTGAGGGTTGATCGAATGCATAGGGGGCAATAAAACTAATTGTTACATTATTCATATTCCATTTAGTTTTTACCTTCTCCATTTGGTTGAAATAAACCCTTTCGCTATCAATACTCCCATAGAATACAACCTTCTCTACTCTCAATCTTGATTCCTGAGGCTTCAATTGGCTTAATGAAAGATTAAAAGCATCAAAGCCATGGTGGGTAGGTATCAGAACTGTTTTACTGTCTAAACTAACCAGCTGAATTCCTCGTTGGGGCAAACTAATGTTGCTTAGCTGTATTTCATACTTTTTAATTGCAGAAAAATCGAGCCCAATTTCAAATAAGGCAATTCTGTCCTCTTTAATAAACCAATACTCATTTTTTTGGGAATGGTGAATATGGCTAGAAGATTTGAATGCTTCAATATCATCACTTAATGGCTCAAGTGTAACAATTTCATTTCGAACATAATCGTAGGTGTAAATGTTGTTTGATGTGGTGAAAACAACCCTGTTGTTTACTTTAAAAACTTTAATGTTCTGTGTTTTACCATCGATATTGTTAAAATATTCAACCTTGTTAGCAGCTAGTGCATCGTCTGAGACCTCAATTTTATATACCCCTTTTTGATGATGTGCAACCCACAAATACCCTAGGTAGTCAACCTCAAGGAAGCGTGATGGCTCATTAAAATTTTCAAGTTTTGTTTTAAACTGCAAATCACCAGAAGAAGATTTCTCCAAAACTATTATGCCAGTATAGGTTCCACCAACAATGTAATTGCCCAAGGGGGTATAAGCCCAGCCACCAGTAATACTTGATATTTGGACAAATTCATTTGGGGTGGCAACATAGGTTCCATTGTTATGGCCACAAATAATTTGGTTGCCATATTCTCGTAAATACCAAACCTGTCCCTGACTTCCCTGAATAATTCTGAGGTTTTGAAAATGGGGGAATGCCCCTTTTTTAACAATATCGGCAACGAAAAGTCCATGGTTAGTACCTATGTAAAGTAGCGAGTCTTTAGCTAACAGGGCATAAATGGTACCAAAAGATCCGTTTCTGCTTTCATAGTGAGTCAAGGGGTTCTGTAGGTTGATGTAGTTTACCCCCTCATCAAGACCCACCCATAGGCCAGCATCTTTATCCTGAAAGAAAGACAGTACGGTATTGTTTTTTAACCCGTTGTGAGTATTATAACTTCTTTGAATCTCCCCTTTTTTATTGGTAATTATAACACCATTAAGTATGCTTCCAAAGGCGAAGATTGAATCGTTTAGTTGCTTAGCCGTATTGCAAACATAGTCCATAAGAAAATCTGATGCTTCAGACTTGTAAAAGCTAAAACTTTGACCATTAAAAACATAAAGGCCATAGTTATCAGTACATACTAACCATTTGCCATTCTCGAAGGGAACTATTGCGTGAACCTTCTTGTTGTTAAACAATTCGCTACCGTGAATCTTAGTAAATTCTTTGTTCTCAAACCAATACAATCCGTCCTCAATAATCTGAGCAATAAAACGATTGCCTATTTGATGCAAGAATAACATCGATTGAGGTGATTTAACCTTCTCAATGGTTTCGTAATTATAAACATAAATTGATGTAAACGACTGGAAAAAGACTAGGCCATTAGATTGGTAAATTTTCCAAATCTCATCGTTTTTCTCTACTTGTGTTTGGTTTGTTAAGGATTGGTACACAAGTTCACCCCTTGAATTGTAATTCCATACACCAAACTCCTCGAAACTACCTGTAAAAATGTTACTGTTTTCATCAATTAATACAGACCTTACTGGGATTCCTTCGCTTAGGGTATGTTTTATCCATTTTATACCGTTGTACTCAATAAGCCCCTCAGAGTTAGCGAGGTAAACAATGCCAGTTTTAGGATCTTGCGAAATACCCCAAGTTTGGTTATGTAGGTCGAAGTTGTTAATCAGGTAGGGAACGAGCTCGTTCTTTTGACCAAAGGAAGGATTACCAAGAATTAGAATGCCTAGGTAGAGAAGCGAGTATAATGTAGTAAAATATCTGCCTTTTTGAAACATAAAAGGGATTTTCTTTTTCAGTATGCCCATTAAAAATACAATCTAATTTTTAAATAAGGTAGATTTTAGCCTTTAAAATATAATCAAAGGCCAATATCGGTTAGTTAAGGTACTAGTTCTCTTCAAATGACTACTTATGCTATCCACCCTTTGTCTCCCTTTGTGCATTCCTCGTGGGCCACTTCGGTAAACTCAGCGCATCGATTTGTGTAAGCACTTGAACGGTAATGCAAAGCGCACAAAGACTTGTGCTAAGCTCATCTAAGTAAGGCTCAAAGCTTGCTTGCAGGCAGGAACACAAAGACCTATATTTATTAGTTAGGTAAAAGCACTAGCTAAACGACATTGAATCAATAGCTAAAAGTTGCAACTTAAACATTCTAGAGGAATTAATTTGAAATTCAATTTATTCTTTGAGGGCTAAATCCTCACCATCTCCCTCTTCCGCAAGGTAAATCGGGCTATCTCCTTAAAGCCAAGGGCCTTTATCTCGGCAATGGCATCATCGAAGAACTGGCCAACATTTTGCTCCACATGGGCATCAGAGCCTAGGGTTATGGGTACTTTGTAGTGCGCTAAACGCTCAAGGAATTGTGCCGAGGGGTAAAACTCGTTGCAGGGCTTAATGCGGCCGCTGGTGTTGATCTCCACCACCACATCGGCCTTTTTAAAGGTTTGGGCAGCCTCATCGTAAAGCACATCAAGCGGGAAGGTGGGGTAGTAGGCAAACTTCTTTGCCAGATCGCAATGACCAATAATATCGAATAGCTTCGATTTGGCCGATTGCTGAACGGCTTTAAAGTACTGGCGGTAAAACCGATTAATATCCAGGGTGTCGTACTCCTCGATATCTGTATCAAAATTCCATCCATCGATAAAATGAACGGAACCTATTGCATAATCGATGGGAAGATAGGAGAGTACTTCCTGTATCTGCCTCTCCATACCAAAGAAATAGTCCATCTCCACCCCAAACTTGACAGTTACCCCCTGCGTATCGCTAGCTTGCACATCCTTAACCCGGGCAATCATCTCATCGATACGTTCAATGGGCAGCGCCCAGCCAATGGACTTTAGGCTGATGTGATCGGAAAACCCAATCTCCTTAATCCCCCTAAAGGCTGCCGATGCCACCATTTGCTCGTGGGCGTCGCGACCATCGGAGAGGTAGGTGTGCATATGGTAATCGAGTAGCATTGGCCTAAGAGTTGTTGTTTCTTTTATCAACAGCTAGATAGCCTTAAAGTTAAACAAATCTGTGGAAATAAAATAGGTTTATGCAATGCGAATTGGCAGGCGAAGTGAAAGCATTGTGCGATAGGATGTGGCGTGATTTGTCAGGGCTAAAGCCCTTTGGGCTGTGGTTGTGTTGCCCCGCCCTGAAGGAGGGGGCTATTGATGGCTTTATCGTTGTATTGTCCTTCGATCTAGAGGATGGGGTTATTAAGGGTTTTAATTGCTTAGTCCACCTTAAAAGGACGGGGTTACTAATGGTTTTCTTGTTGTGTTGTTCTCCGCCCTAGAGGACATAGGAATTATTAGCCTTATCGCTGTATTGCTTTCCGCTCAATAGGACGGGGTTAAAATATTTGTCGTTGCTTTGTTACTGCCCTGAATGACGGGGACTGCTCATTTTTCTTTCGTTGCTTTGTTCCTGCTCTAAAAAACGGGAGAATAATTGGTCCTTTCGTTTTGTTATTTGCAGTTTTATTGTGCACGATTATTTCTTTGGTTCTAGTTCTTTGTTTCGGTTGTTATATGAAATGTAATAGACATTCGTTTACTGTGGTTGTCTGCTAACCCCGTCCTTCAGGGCGGGGCAGGGGCTTCTTTTCGTATTTGGGCTTTAGCCCTGAATATTGTAGCCATATCTAGCTAGAAATTTATTGTATTCCTCAGCAAAGCCAATTTCTCGGTGATGCTCATCTTGGTTTATGATGTATTGCCGAACTTTATCCAATTGCGATTCACTTACCGAGGCTGCAAAATAATCATCGGCCCATTCAAATTTGTAGCTACTCAACTTTTGTTTGTTCATCCAAAACGATGATTCTCCCTTGATTAGGTTCAACGCTTTCGATAAGGCCATATCAGCATTTAGCCCAAACAAGCAGTGAACATGCTCTGGTTGTGAATTAATCGTATCGATGAAAATCCCTTTCTGTTTGGCATTTTCAACAATATGCGCCAGTAATGTTGGGCGGATATCCTTTGTTATTAATGCTTGGTTTCTTTTTGTTCCCCAAACGGCGTGTATAATAACTTTCACGTACGACATGGTGATGTTGGTTTTGTCAGGGCTAAAGCCCTTATGTTCTTCTGGTTGCTTTGCCCCCGCCCTAAAGGACGGGGTTACTAATGTTTTTTGTTGTGTTGCCCTTCGCCCTAAAGGACGGGGTTAGTAATGTTTTTTGGATACGAAGATTGTGTATTAATTCAGATTGCTAATCATAAAGTTAAGTAAATCTATGGAAATAAAATAGGTTTATGCAATATGAATTAGCACGTGGGGATTATAGATTTGCGTTAGGGCGTTGCGTGCTTTTGTCAGGGCTAAAGCCCTTTGGGCTGTGGTTGTGTTGCCCCCGCCCTGAAGGACGGGGTTATTGATGGTTTAATCGTTGTGTTGTTCTCCGCCCCGAAGGACTATGATTTTGTTTTGTGGAAGTGATGATTGTGAATTCATTATGATTGCTACTCATAAAGCGAAGTAAATCTCTGTAAATAAGATAAAAAAACGCCCGTGAAAATTGCTTGGGCGTTTTACAATGTAAGCATCAATTGCTAAAACCCATTCAGCTCCATGGTAACCGTTGGGATAAGCAGCAAAAACCCGAGGATAATTACGGTGAGAATTAGTGGCCAAACCCACTTTACCCACTTATGGTATGGAATACGGGCAACGCCCAAAACGGCAATTAGCACGCCCGAAGTAGGGGTAATCATGTTGGTGAATCCATCGCCAAACTGAAAAGCCATCACGGTTGCCTGCCTTGATATGCCAATTAAATCGCTAAATGGCGCCATGATGGGCATGGTGATGGCTGCCTTTGCCGATCCCGAAGGGATTACCACGTTGATGATGGTTTGGATAACGTACATAACGCCCACTGAGGCCACGTTGCCAAAATTACCCATTGCCTTGGATAGACCGTAGAGGATGGAGTCAATAATCCCGCCATCCTCAAGAACCACAATAATACCTCCAGCCAAGCCCACTATCACTGCTGCAGATAGAATATCTTTTACCCCCTCGAGGAAAAGTTTGGCTATATCATCGGCCGATTTGTTTATGGCCATGCCGCTGGCAATACCCATAGCCAAAAATAGCGTGGCAATCTCCATCACGTACCAGCCATAACCCATCACACCAACAATTAGGAAGATAATGGTGTAGGCAAGCAGTAGAAGGATAAAGAAATGAACCGATTTGCGTAACGATAGGTAACCCAATACCGCAAATAGCACCGTTACAATGGGGATTATAACCAGCGATGTGGATGAGTTCCCAACGCTTAGGGTTGTTGTTGGGTATAGCACTGAGAAAATGGTGAGTGCCACCAGTATGGCACCATAAACAAACCAGGCAATTCGGGGTGTGTAATAGGTGATGGTTTCGGTATCATGCTCTTCGCGTTTTCTCCAGTATTCATCTTCGGCATACACGGGGGAGAGCTTGGGGTTTTTCCTGATTTTATGTGCATACCTTAGCACAATGATGATACCCACAACATTTATAATTATCCAGCTAAAAAAACGATACTCGATCCCTGAAAACAAAGGGATGTCGGCTAATCCCTGCGCAATGCCAATGGTAAATGGGTTAAGGATTGCTCCGGCAAAGCCCAGATGGGCAGCAATATAAACCATACAAACTCCAATGATGGAGTCGTACCCCATGGAGATGGCCAGCGGAACAAGTATAATGGCGAAGGCAATGGTCTCTTCGCTCATTCCAAAAATTGCCCCAAAGATGCTAAACATGAGCATTACCAGCACAATGACAATATTATCGACTCCCAGCGAGCGAACCAATCGGTTATGTTCCAGTTTTTTTGTGAATTTTAGAAATGCCATAATACCAATGTCAATGGCCTTGCTCTGGTTCATAATCCAGAATGCACCCCCAATCATCAGAATAAAAATGATGATATTGCTTTGCTTAACAAATCCCTTGAATAGCGCTGAGAATACTTGCCAGGTTTGGGTTTGTGGCTCAAAATTGGCTTGGTGCTCATCGGGGAGGTTTTGGTGATAATGGAAAACCATCTCCTTGTGTATTTCTCCATCCACCTCTCGCTCCACCTCAATGTATTTTCCTGCGGGGATAAACCAGGTTAAAACGGCTGCAATAACAATAATGGCAAAAACGATGACGTAGGTGTGCGGTACTTTCTTTAGCATTGTATTAGGAAGTTGGTTGGGGTTAGCTATTGAACTGCAAATGTATCTCCAGGAAGGTAAATATCCAAAATTATGTTTTTTCCACCCAGCTTATTATTTGCAATTCGCTTACTTCCTTTTGGATTTCTGTAAACCAGAACCTGTGATTCACCCACAACCTCAGCATTATTCCCTCGCACAAGTATTGCTGTTGACTCGTCTATGCCAATACAGGCATACTCTGGGTATTCAAGTACAGCCGTTAGTAATCGATTGTGTCTGCTCCGCCAAACAAAATGCTGATCAATTATGGCGTTAGTAATCAGACCTAAACCTTCCGAGAGTTCTAGGTTTTCCGATTCGATAACAGGGAATGTTGATCGGTAGCCAGGGTATCTTAGCTCATTTCCTGTTATCATTAGCTGGCTCATTACTGCTGCCCCAGCGCTAGTGCCTGCAATAATTGCCCCTTCATTGTAGGCGTAGTGTATTGCATCGAAAATCGGTGAGTCTTTCACAATTTCCATGAATTTGCTCTGGTTGCCTCCGCTAATGTATATTAGCGATGCTTTTTTTAAGGAGTCAATCCACTCTTGCTTGGGTAGCCTGTCGTTTGTGAAATTGAATCCTACGATATTCATGAGCCCTTGGTTGTAGAACTGCTCAGATGACCATATGATAGCTGAATCGGGGCTACCACTTGACATTGGGAGAACCACAGCGTATCCGCCATCACGGAGTTTTGCCTCATCCACCAATCGGGATATCATACTGGCTGGTCGGCTTCCCCCTCCAATAACGAATAACGCACCCTTACTCTTTTGCTTATCCTCATTTTTCTCTTCATGAAAAGAGCAGGCGGTAACTGCTAATGTTGCAACAATGGCTGTTATAATTAATCTTGTCATAATTCAATTTTTATTTGTTTAAAAACTAGGCACTTATAAGCTTAGTGACGGGGGGACTATTTTTCGTATGTGCCTTTTTTTAGGATCTGTTTCTTATTTACCATTACTTCTCCCATTGCCATATAATACTCAATGCCAAATTTTTTGTTTATTAGCACAATATCTGCGTCCTTGCCCTGAGTAATTCCTCCTTTGCGCTTAATTTTTAGGATGTTGGCCACATTGCTCGTTACTGTTTGTAGGGCTATCTCAAGATCAAGCCCCTCGTTAACAACTGCATCTACTAGCTCGCTGTAAAGGGTTTTCATTGCTCCTGTTTCTAGTTTTACCAGATTACCATTCTCATCGAAATGGGGCAATGATCCACAGGCATCGCTACTCATGGTAATATGATTTATGGGGACACCCGCTTTCAGCAGTTCAACGATAGCAACCGATGGTTTGATCTCGAACTCAGCAAATACAGGGTAAGAGCTGGTTGTCAGATCAACATAACCCGATTTTCCGTATTCTTTGGTATCCTCAAAGATGTAGCTATTCCTATTGCAATGCGTTGGTAAGAATTGCTTTAGCTTAAGCTCGCTATGCTCAACAATATCGTAAAGGGGTTTAAAAGGATTTTGAGCATCGCCCATATGAATGTTAACTATCCCCGCTTTTCCTCCCAGCATTGCACCAACTCGGGTATGAGCTACTAGGTGGATTAAATCGTTTAGATTGAATCCCGAGGAACGATGATCGGAAAGTGCGATCTCTCCAGTTCCAATGACCTCTTCAATTAAAGCCAGGTCCTTCCCTACATCACCAAGGATAGTGGGCGTAGGTACTTGGTAAGCTCCTGTATACATCCAAGCGCTAACCCCTTCAGCTCTTAGCGCTTTAACCCTCATTAGAACCGATTCTAAATTTCTGGTCATCCCATCGGTTCCTAAACAGCCTACCACAGTTGTTACTCCGGCTGTTAGCATTTGGCTAAGTTGCATTTCGGGTGTTCGTGTTGCGGGGCCTCCCTCACCGCCTGCACCGGCAATGTGCACATGCGAGTCGATTAGCCCAGGAATGGCAATTAGCCCTGAGGCATCAATTATATGAGCATTCCAACTAGAGGGAACGTCGATGTTCTTTGAAATCTGCGCAACCTCCGATCCGGCAATTAGGATATCGCACTTCCCCATTTTATGGGGGCTATATAGTTCTGCGTTTTTTATTATGGTTATGCTCATCTTTTACTGGTTATTAGGTGACCACTTCGAGTACATCAACTAAACAATAAGCAATACGAGGTATACACCACTTGCCCTTAACAAGATGTACACTTTTTTACGATCCCACAAACGATTTTATCTATGAGAGTAAGGGCAAGTAGACTTTAATGCGTACTAAATATAAACGTTATAATGATGAAAGATTTTATACCATCGAAATGGATGTGTCTACTTGCCCTGTTTTCATTTTGCGCAATCAATCTTTATGCCTCTGAGAACAAGGGAAGCCTACTTATTATTGGTGGAGGAAGCGAGAATATTACATCAACCACATCGTGGAACTACGAGGCTTTTTGCTGGGCGGTTAACCAAAGTGCCAATAAAAAGGTGGCAATTATACATTATGCAACAACCACTTCATCAGCCTTCGAAAATTATTTTAAAACATACTGTGGTGCCTCAGAGGTAAAGAGTTTTGTGGTCAATAGCATTGGCGCAAATGATGCTTCCTTAATGGATGAAATAAGTGGTTATGATATGTTCTACTTTAGGGGAGGCGATCAATGGGAGTATTACAATCAGTGGAAGGGGCAATTAATGGAAGAGGTTATCCACAGCAAGTTCAACAGCGGTGGAGTAATTTGTGGGACCTCTGCCGGACTGGCTATTTTGTCGGGAACAACCTTTGTTGCTGAGCATGGCGAGTGCTATTCAAATGGTGCGGTTAAGAATACAAATCTGATCACCATTACCCTGCGTGATGATTTTTTGAGAATGATGCCTGGCTTCGTTTTTGATTCGCATTACACCAACCGTGGTCGATTAGGTCGATTAGCGGCTTTTATGGCTCACTGGAAAAAGAACAAGAACGAAAGTTTGGTAGGCATTGGTGTTGATGAGATTACAGCCCTAGCTATTAATCCTGATGGAAGGGCTACAGCGTATGGTGCAGGAATCGTAAGCATAGTAAGGGAGCGTAGCGGTATTGACTATTCGCCAAGCACTGCATTGGCAGTTGATTCTCTTGAGATTACTCAGCTTTCACACGGAAGGAGTATTAACCTAAATACCTTTGTGGTTGATGCGTTTGGCTCTGCTGTTGAGCCTAGTAGCACAATTGAAACCACTCCCTCAAAAATTTATATCAGCGGGGGCGATAGGTTGAACACAACCAACGAAAGTTTGCTTGAGCAATTTGCTGCTGAGGTGAATCGCCAAGAGGAAATCATTGTGCTAACCAGACAAGACCAAAGCCTTGCTCTAGAATATAAAGCCAAGCTAAACGGATTTGGTGCATCCAATGTTCATGTATATGAAGCTACGGGTGAAACCTCAACCAGTTCGGAGCTGGCCAGCCTAATTCGCTCTGCCCAAAAATTTCTTTTTGTTGGCAATAATACCAACAACCTTATTACCCTTTTTTACAATTCGGGAGGCGTCGCAGCAAATGCGCTGAAGGAAGCCTTTGAAAGCAGAGCCTTATACCTTGCGTTTATTGGCGATAACGCACGTTTCTGCGGGCAGGTGGTTGTGGATAATTATATTAATGCTAGTGCCAATGCCACCATAAGCAACGGATTCGGCCTTATAAAAACGGCAACCATTATTCCCAAAACATTTGAGCGGCCCCAAAGCGGAGCCGTAACAACATACTGGCATGGAACAAATGCTGCTATTCCCTACGCAATGGTTAGCCAAGGTGTAAAGAACGGTATTTGGTTGAATGATGATAACTACATTCTGTTCAAGGGAAAGGATAACAAGGCTATGTTTACTGTCTATGGAGCATCACCAGTATTTGTACAAACATTGCATGGTACAAGAGGGGAGTTAGTGTCGCAAACATACAGCGGAACGGGTAACCCTGATACAAAGGCGGCCTTTGATTTTATGTACCTATCATTTTTGAATGAAGGGCAGGAGTATATGCTGGCCGATTTTGAATCGGCCGCAACCGGCATTGATGAGGAATTGGAAATGCCAAGTATTAGAATGTTTCCTAACCCAACTTCGGATCAGCTAAATATCAGCTCAAATGTAAAGCTAATTGGAGTTAGAGTGTATAATATGATTGGCGTTAGGGTGTATTCCAGTGTGCTTAACGAGAAGGAATTGTCAATTGATATTAGTAGCCTTAACTTTCCAAAAGGGATCTATTTGGTTGAGGCTTATGCCCTCAATAATATGGTGGTAACCAAAAGAATAGTTGTAAATTAATAGTTACGGAGCAAATGAAGTTTCCCCACGCCATCACAATTATCCTTTCCATAATGGTTCTGTTTATAGCGCTTACTTGGATTATACCTGCGGGTGAGTATGATTACAAAGAGCAGAATGGACGCGAAGTAGTTATTCCCGAAAGCTACCATAGGGTAGAGCCCAACCCACAGGGCATATTCGATTTTCTTACCGCACCCATTAAAGGTTTTGTAAGTGCAGCCCAAATTATTGGCTTTTGCCTATTGGTTGGCGGCGCATTTGGTATACTTAACAGGACAGGTGCAATAAATGCTGGTTTAAGCAACTTAATTATCTACAGCAGTAAAAACCGGAGTTCAAAACGATGGGTACTTGCAATGCTTATGGTTGTTTTTTCGGTTTGCGGAGCAACTTTTGGGATGAGTGAGTCGGTCCTTGTTTTTATTCTTATTACAGTGCCCTTGGCGTTAGCCTTAGGCTACGACTCAATTGTGGGTATTTCTGTATCTTTTTTGGCTGCGGGTGTTGGGTTTGCTGGTGCAATAACCAACCCCTTTACCATAGGTATAGCGCAGGGTATTGCAGAGATTCCCCTTTTTAGCGGATGGGAGTATCGTTTGCTCATTTGGTTTATTCTAACATCTGTGGCCGTGATCTATGTCCTTCGATACGCAAGTCGTATTGAGAAATCACCAAGCTTGAGTCCCGTTTTTAGTGTCGATCAGAAGCGAAAATCTCAGGATGAATCGGTTGATAGTGATATGTCGTTTGGCTACAAACGAAAAGCCATAGTAATCCTTCTGTTCCTATCCTTAGGTATGATTGTTTATGGATCTGGCAAATGGGGCTGGTACATTAATGAGATTTCTGCCCTGTTCATTGCTTTGGGTATAGCTAGCGCATTGATTTACCGATTGGCAATGCCAGAAGCTATTAAGGCATTTGTGGGAGGGGCTAAAGATATGCTGATGGCTGGGCTAATAATTGGTTTGGCAAAGGGATTACTTATTATTGCTACCGATGGAAAGATTATTGGCACTATGCTTAACGCAATGGTTTCTGTTACCGATAATTTTGGCAAGGTGCTTTCTGTTCAGATGATGTTTATCTTTCAAGGAGTACTTAACTTTTTTATACCATCGGGTTCAGGGCAGGCAGCTTTAACTATGCCCATTATGGCCCCGCTAAGCGATTTAATTGGCGTTACCCGCCAAACGGCAGTTTTGTGCTTTCAAATGGGCGATGGGCTCAATAATATGATTGTGCCAACAAGTGGCGTAACCATGGGGGTTTTATCAATGACAAATATTCCGTATAGCAAGTGGTTTAAATGGCTCTTGCCGCTAATCTTAATTCTTTTTGCCTTGGCCTTGCTTTTACTTATTCCCCCAGTTTTGCTTTTTGAGTATAGCTAGCAGGAAGGTAACTTTCAATTGAAATTATATTGAGTTAGCTTATGAGCCTATATATCTACCAAAAAGGTTTATAGGTAATGGCGTTTAAGTTGCACCTTGATAGTGCTGTATGTCAATATTATAGGTTTTATCGCATGGCAATTTCACTTGCACATATCGTTTTCCTTATCATACTCGGCTACTTAACGTGTTAAAAGCATTGCTGTACTTATGTGTTTTTAGATGTGATACCTAAACGCCTATACCTAAAGGTTTAAATGCATATCTTGCTGTAAATGTTTGTGTAAACAATTATCCTTATCTAACATCCTAAACAAATTTGCTTGAAATTGTAGGATCACTCTAAACGTCGGAAAACACATATCGAATTAATTGCTTGTGGTTATTCCACCTAGTACAGACGAACAAAAAGGGCTCTCATGTCGAGAGCCCTTTTTGTTTAAGAAGGTTCTGTGTGTTAATTTACAAGAAGTTTGGTAACATTAGTTTTACCATCAACACGTGTTCGTACAAGGTATATTCCTTTCTTGAATTCTGTGGCATTAAGTCTAATTAGGCTCTCTCCTTGACCTACTTCAGCATTTGTAGAAAATATTTGCCTACCAATTAGATCAAAAACCTCAACATTGGCAGTAGTGTACTTCTCCGAGTATACAGCAATGTTAAACATACTAGATGTTGGGTTGGGGTATACCTTTACATTTAAGCGCGTTTCGACAGGTTGATTTACGCCAGTGGCAGCACCCTCAATAACTTTAATGTCATCAATGGCAAGGTAGGAACCACCCCCATCTCCGGTAATCAACACGAAGGCAATCCATACCGATTGGTTGGTGTAACCCTGATCTTTCAGGTTGATGGATCGATTCGAAATACCATCCCCAGGATTTCCAACGGCAGCAGACCAACTCTCGTCATTCACCGTTAGGAGAACTGTACCATTCTCCTCGAAATAGCTTACGGTTGGGGCTAATGCATCGCTCGCTGGTGCAGCAATAACTCTGTAGGAGTCAGGAAAGTTACCTGATGAAGTTAGCGACATGGCTTTCCACGATAGAGTGCTGTTTGCCCCAATTGTTATGGCTGGCAAGATAAGCCAGTCGTCTGCTCTTCCGTCTGCAGGCATATTGCTGTAGTATGAGCAAGCAATAGCAATATGGGTGCCAGCAAACTCAGGCCTGCCAGTTACTCCCACAGTCCAAGCGCTATCGGCAAATGCTGCATCACCCTCCGATGCAGGAGTATAGCCATCATTGTTTATAAGGGTAAACTCTTCGGGGATTACCCTTGGAATACCCTCAAAGTACTCTTGGAATAGAACGGTCTCGCTTGTTTCTGCCACGGTAACAACATACTCTTTGGTTGACTCATCCTCGGCGGTAACGGTATAGGTAACAGCACTGGTGAAGTTTTGTGCCACACCACTGGCGGGCGATACGCTTGCAAATGGCGATACGCTAATGGTTGGAACAAGTGCGGTTACATTTGTTCCCGTGGGAACATTAAGTAGAATTGTTCCTTGGGCATCGTCAATATCGCCATAAACCTCTGGCTCTAAATCTTCGAGTACAAATGAAAGTATTTGCTTAGCCGAGCTGGCAGGGTTTTTACTAACGGTTACAACCCAGTCTTGTGTTGGCTCACCTCCATCGGCGGCAAGTGTGTAGGTTACTGGGCTACTGAAATCGTTTGGCGTAGTTCCGCTTTCCTGATCGGTCTCGCCAACCTTGGCTGTTGCACCTTCGGTTAAGGTGTAGGTTGCCACAAGGTTGGTAACATCGGTTGCAAAAGGAACGGCCAATGATACGGTATGAGCTGTTTTGTCGATGGTTCCATTAACCGCAGGGCTTAAACCCTCGAAAGCGTAGGTTAGAAACTCTGGTAGATTTGATGGGGGAGCCCACTCCTCAAAGCTCCAGTTGGGGAGCAAATTAGTGTCTCCTCCTCCAAGGGTAAAGCTACCATTGTCAATATAAAAGGTTCCTGTACCATCCCAGCTGGCTGATACGTCGTAAATACGGAGAATCACATAGGCTTTAACAGCATTCTCGGGAGTAGTGCCCGAAAGGGTGTACTTAACAAAATCTGCATTATCCTCGGTATATTCCGAAGAGGTTTCGTTAATTGTGCTTTCGTCGGCATTAATAAACACAACCCTTTGGTTAACTTCTGCCCCAGGATCGTTGTCAAGGATATCAAGGGAAAAATCGAAAGCTGTTGATCCGGTTACATCAAAAGTATCGCTTACAAAGTAGGGAGTACCTGTTTCGGTAAAGGTAATCTTGGCTGACACATAACCGTGCGACACAATTTCTAACTCTGGAACAACAACCATAGGTTCAAAATCAGGTGGGGAATCCTCCCACCAGTCAACAAGGGTTGATCCCTCAGGGATAACAGGGGTAGGCCATTCTTCAAATCCTGGGTTGGCAATAAGATTACTACCACCATTCTCGGTGTAAATAGCATTGTCGATATTAAAAGATGCTGAGCCTTCCCATGCATCAGCAACATCAACCACTCTAATTACAAGGTATGCTTTAACTGCATTGGCTGGGGAAGTTCCTGTAAGGGTCAATGTTTGCCAAGTCTCGTTGTCAACCGTGTAGTCAGTGGTTTCGTGGGGTGAGGATTCGTCGTCTAGTACAAAGTATAGCCGGACATTATATTCCCCACCTGCGTCATTATCCAAAAAGTCAATGGAAAAATTGTAGGTGGTGTTTGCAGTGATATTAAACTCATCGCTAACAAACCAAGGGGTTCCCGTTTCAGTAAAGGTAATTTTTGCTGATTTTGAGCCCTCAGAAAAATTATCAAAATCGGGAACTACAACCATTGGTTCAAAGGTCGAGGGTGAATCTTCATACCAATTAAGGGGTTGCGCATTCAGGCTAATGCTGAAGATCGCGAGAAGTGAAATGAGTAAAATTTTTGGTTTCATAAGCAGGTCGATTTAAGTTAATAATGGCATTCCTCTGCTTACTAATACATATATGGTGATGCTAACCCTTAATTGTGCCAAAGATTTTTAACAAAAAAGTTAAAAAAGGAGATTTTTGATTAAGGGGTTAAAGGGTAATTGGAGTATTAAGTACTAAAAGCCAAATTCAAATTGCTATAACAAAACTGAATACCCCATGAAAAAACACCTTTTACTTATTCTACTATTCTGCTCATCAGCCATTCTTGCTCAGGCTCAGAACCATTTAACGGGTCAGGTTAAGGATGCCGTTACTGGTGAAGGCCTACCCGGCGCCACGGTTGTTGTTAAGGGGACTTCAATAGGAACTTCAACCGATATTGATGGCAATTTCTCCATCGTTTCGCAATCAGATAATGATATTCTGGTCTTTCGCTTTGTAGGTTACGAATCTGAGGAAGTTCCTGTTAAGGGGAAATCCGTGATTAACATCTCGCTAAACCCAGAGATGTTAACCCTTGACGAGATTATTGTAACCGCAATTGGTATTAAATCGGAAAAGAAATCGATTGGTTATGCTGCACAGGATGTTAAGGGCGATGAGCTAACAAGCGTTCAGCAGTCGAACATTGTGAACTCGCTAAGTGGTAAAGTTGCAGGTGTTGAGGTGGTAAGCTCATCGGGAACTCCGGGCGCATCGGCCAATATTGTGATTAGAGGAAGGAGCTCCCTGTCGAGCAACAACTCACCGCTTTTTGTTATTGATGGCGTGCCCATGAGCAACGAGTACTCCGGATCCTATTATGTCGATCACTCTAACCGAGCCATTGATGTGAATTCAAACGACGTAGAGTCGGTAACTGTTTTAAAAGGTGGTGCGGCAACAGCTCTATACGGCATCAGGGCAGCCAACGGTGCTATACTTATTACAACCAAGTCGGGCAAAGGAGCAGGTGATTTTCGTAGGAACATCACCTTCAAATCTACTCTCGGTTTCGATCAGGTAAACAAGCTGCCCGAGAAGCAGTACCTCTATGCTCAGGGGAGTAATGGGGTGTATTCCAGTAGCGCAAACACCAGCTGGGGGCCACCCATTGAGACTCTGCGATACGATGGTGCAACCGACTACCTTCTGGATAAGAATGGTCGAATAGTCCCAATGGACCATCCAACAGCAACCGAAATGAGAGTTGTTCCCTACGATAATGTCAACGATTTTTTCCAAACGGCATTAAAAAGCGATACCTACCTTAGCATGAGTGGCGGAACGGCAAAAGGGAATTACTTCACTTCAGTTGGCTACCTTAATCAATCGGGCATTGTTCCTAATAGCGAGTTTACTAAGGCTTCCTTTAGATTGACAGGAGATATTGGCCTTACAGACAATCTGAAAGTTTCAGGAACAGCTTCGTACACAAATTCAGGAGGTACCTTTATGCAGAGAGGGAGCAACCTTTCGGCCGTTATGGTGGGGTTAATGCGCCTTACACCAACATTTGATATCACCAATGGAACCGATGATCCGGTTAACGATGAGTCTGCATATATGTTACCCGATGGAACCCAACGTAACTACTATCCAAACTACGACAATCCCTACTGGTCAATCAATAAAAACAAGGCAACATCCGAGGTTAATCGCCTAATTGGGAATACGCAGGTTGATTACAAGATTCTTCCCTGGATGACTGCTATGTACAGGGTGGGGATCGATTTCTATACCGATATTCGGAATAATTATCTTGATAACAACTCTAGCGACACTGACAATGGGTACATCGATATAAGCAACTATCAGTTTAGGAGCGTTAACTCCGACTTTGTGATTTCGGCTGAGAGGAACCTTAGTGAGAACCTCAAGCTAAGCGTGATAGGTGGGCATAACTACTATACTTACGATACCTACAATATTTATCAACGAGGAGAACTGTTTATTCTGCCCGACTTTTACGATGTATCCAACACGGCAGAAACTTCGGGCGATGATACCAAAACGAAGTACAAGATTGTGGGTGCGTATTACGACCTTAAGCTTGCCTTTAAGAACTACCTTTTCCTGAATACCACCGGAAGAAACGATTGGTCATCAACTCTTCCGGCCGAAAAGAACTCATTCTTTTATCCATCGGTAAACCTAAGCTTTATCTTTTCCGATGCTTTTGGGTTAAACGATAAGCTGCCCTTTTTCGATTACGGAAAAATTAGAGCATCATGGGCACAGGTAGGGAATGATGCTGGCCTTTACGCCCTGAATGATTACTACAGTGCCATTGATGGTGGACTGCAAGGGCAGGTTACTTATGCAACCAGAACTAGCATTGGGAATAAAAACATTCGACCCGAAAAAACGCTATCTACTGAGGTAGGGGTAGACCTGAGATTTTTTAAAAACCGTATAGGTGTCGACTTTGCTTACTACACATCTAAAAGCGATGGGCAAATAATCTCGGTGCCCATTCCATACTCAACAGGTTTTGCCAGTATGACGCTGAACTCTGGTGTTGTAAGTAACAATGGTGTCGAGATTCAACTTTTTGGCTCACCGGTAAAGGGGAAAGATTTTGGTTGGGATGTTCATTTAAACTTTGCCAAAAACAATAACATGGTGGAGGAGCTGCCCGAGGGCATTCCTCTAATTGAATTTGCAACCACGGGGTTAAGTAGCACCCGTTCGGTAGGTATTGAGGGACAACCTTTTGGTGTGCTATACGGAGGAAGATACCTTCGTAACGAGAATGGTGATATTCTGGTGGGTGACGATGGCTACCCGCTAATTGACCCAGTTGCAGGAGTGGTTGGTAATCCAAACCCCGACTTCATAATTGGGCTCCGCAACTCCTTTAATTTTAAGGGAATAGTTCTGTCTGCACTGTTAGATGTTAGGCAAGGTGGCGATATTTACAATGGAACCCGTGGCGTTATGACATCGCTTGGAACGCATAAGAATACCGAGAACCGCGAGGAGGATTTTATTTTCGAAGGCATTAACGTTAACACGGGTGAACCCAATACCGTTGTGGTAAAAAGAGATAGGGATTACTACAGTAGGCAGGGTGGCCTGGCTGGCCTGTCGGAGGCATACATTGAGGATGGCTCATGGATTCGCCTGCGTGAAGTGTCGCTTAGCTACTCTGTCCCTAAAAAATTATTGGGCAAGCTGCCTATTTCTGCTTTAAACCTTGGCGTTAACGCTCGAAACCTATTCCTTTTTACAGAATATCAGGGCATTGATCCCGAAACCAATCTGTCGGGAGCATCCAATAGCCTGGGGCGCGACTACTTTAATATGCCCAGCACCAAGAGTATTGAGTTTAGCGTGCAAATTACCTACTAAAAAAATTGTACAGTTATGAAGATAATGACAAAGCCCATATCAATTGTATTGCTCGTTATGCAATTGGTCATTCTGAGCGGATGCGATTTGGAAGAGGCCAATGTAAACCCCAATGATGTGACCAGCGTGCCGGCCAACGTGCTGCTTCCATTTAACCAGGAAAGAACTGCTCGCCTTATGGCCGGGACCACACAGGTGATGGCTGGTATTTTTATGCAGTACTATAGGGGAGTAGAGAACCACCCATTGCCAATTCAAACTTATCGTGTAGATGAGGCGCTTTATACTGAGTGGAATTTTCAGGATTACTACAATGGCCCTATGGTCAATTTGGCCCACATGATTGAAATAGCCGAAACTGATGGCAATATGCCACACTATGTGGGTATTGGGAAAACCCTTTTGGCGCTTTGCTATGGTAACGTTACCTCTCTTTGGGGTGATGTGCCTTTTACTGAGGCTCTAAAAGGATCCGAGTTCCCTAATCCTAAGTACGACTCTCAGGAGACTATATACGAAAACATTCAGCTACTACTCGATGAGGCAATAGCAGCGCTAGAGAAACCAAACTTAGGGCTTACCCCTAGTTCCGATGACCTGATTTTTGGCGGCAATACGAATAGCTGGTTGCAGGTGGCCTACTCCCTGAAGGCTCGATACTACATGCACCTCACAAAAAGAGTCGATGATCTTTCATACAATCCAGCCCAAAAGGCCTTGGAAGCCTTGGATGGTGCAATCATATCAAGTGATTTTGATCTTGAGTATCAGTATGGTTTCTCTGTGGCCGAGCAGAACCCCTTTTACTCTTTTTGCCGCTTGGACTATATAGTCCCCAATACTAGCTTCACCAATATGCTTCTGGCAATGGGCGATCCACGACGATCATATTTGTACCGGATGGTTTACGGCGTGGGAAGCTTAAGCAATTCGTACTTTACTTCTCCCGAATCATCAGTACTTATGATCACCCATCATGAGGTTAAGTTCATTGAGGCTGAGGCAAGACTGAGACTAGATGTTAACGATCCCTTGGCTCAGGACGCACTGCAGGATGCTGTAAGGGCCAACATCCAAAAGTTATCAAAAGGTGAGGTTAACGACGCCACCATTGAGCAATATATTACAAATAACGCAACTTTAACAGGCGATTTTAATGTAGATCTAGAAACCATTATGAAGCAAAAGTACATCGCTATGTTTGCAAGCATTGAGTCGTGGACCGATTATCGCAGAACAGGATACCCTAACCTCACGCCCAACGAAGGAGGAGATCATAATCAGAACCCCGGAGGCTATATTCCCCGCCGCTTACCCTATTGCCAAACCGAGAGGTTATACAATCCCAATGTACCAAGCCCTCTTCCAAATCTTCAGGATAGGTTTTGGTGGGATCAGGAATAGAATGGTTGAAGTAGAGTTGAGCAAAAGGCTGGTGGGTATTCATCAGCCTTTTTTATTTCGAGGCGAAACACGTGATGTTGTGCCAATTAGTTTATTAGGCTGTTTGCGTTTAATTCCGATAGGGGAATTGGGAAGTAGTATTTAGTAACGGGTATTCCTAGAATCTCGGCAGCCCTACCTGTTCTAATCAGGTCGAACCATCGATGCCCCTCAAAGGCAAACTCATGTCTTCGTTCCAATTCAATGATTTGCAAAAGTTCGCTATACGAGTCGCTTTGGATGCTATCCAAGCCGGCTCTGTTTCGTATGGTATTAATATCGTTACGAATTGAAACAATATCTCCTTCTGCAAGGGCTTTAGCCTCTGCTCTTAGCAAGTAGAGCTCTGCTAAACGGAATATATGAATGTTATCGTCTCCACCCGAGATATTTTCGTACTTGTTACAGTAGTAGGGAGACCCCAGAAAAAGATTTAATCTGTAATCGTTGGGTTCAAAAGATTCAATCAGATCTTGAGCAGGAGCAATTTCGTATCGACCTTTTAAACTCGTTGGGTAGCAATATTCAGCCAGTCTATTCCGATCGCTTGATAGCTTAGTAAATCTCAGCTCAAATATTGATTCTGGGCCGCCTTCTGTAGTGAATATTTTCTCGTAGTTTTCTAGCAACCTCCTGTCGCTGGCAATCACGGTGTCGGCATAGCTAATTGCGGTTTCATAATCACCCATGAATAGATATACTTTAGCCAGCAATGTTTTTACAGCCAAGTCGGTAGCATAGTGCGGGTTGGTTTGGCTAATCACATTATTAGCACTCTTCAGATCCAAAATTATTTGGGTAAAAACTTCATTTTGACTCGACTTGGCCATATCCAGGTTGTTGGCATTGAAGCTGGGTTCAAGTCTCAACGGAATATCCTTGAAAAGCTGGGTAAGGTTGTAGTAACTCAGCGCTCTTATAAATAGCAGTTCGGCCATGTACTCGGTCCGTCTCTCTTCATCAATATTTAGCTCTGTGTTGATCAGGTGATACAGTACAGTGTTACACCTGTTAATCGCTATGTATGGCCCCGACCAAATTCGATCGAGGTATATGTTGTCGGCCAAAACATTATAGCTGTTGAGTTGCGAAAACTCAAGAATGGTTCCGCCGTTATATGCGTTATCGCTTCCAATCTCATTAAATATAATCAGTCCTCTTCCGTAGTAATTCTCCGATTGTAGAGCATCGTAACAACCTCTAATGGCCGCCGCAACATCGGACTCACTTGTGATTGCTTGCTCCTCGGGGATAGAGTCGTTTGGGTCGATATAGAGAATTTCATGGCATGCCGTAAAGGCGACTAATGCTACCACTAAAATTAATGCTCGTTTCATAAACTCCTGCAATTAAAAGGTAACGGTTAATCCGAGCGAAAATATCCTAGCCGATGGGTAGGTAAAGAACTCGACTCCCGATCGAATGGCATCAACTCCTGCGTAGTTAACCTCAGGATCCATTCCAGAGAATCTAGTCCAGGTAAATAGATTTTGTCCCTGAATGTAAATATGGAATTTCGATACCTTAGCCTTTTGTGGCGACTTCTCATCAAAGCTATAGGCTAACTTCAGCGATTTTAATCTGATGTAGGAGCCATCCTCAACGAATCGAGAGGAGATACGATTGTTCTCGTTGGGGTCAATGTTAGTTGCTCTAGGAATGCTGGTAATATCACCGGGTTGTTGCCAACGATTGAGCACAGCAACTGATTGGTTGTTGGCCTTCATCGTTTCAATGTATCTTCGGGTGCCGTTAAATATTTGATTTCCGTATGAGAATTGCAGAAACAAGTTAAGCGTGAGGTTTTTGTACCCTAATTCGCTTGACAGCCCCCCATCGAAAAGTGCGTGTGGCGATCCAATTTTTTGCCGATCATTCACATCAATTATGCCGTCATCATTGCTATCATCGAAGACAAGATCCCCTGTGGCTGGATCTACACCTAATGACTTGTAACCGTAGAATATTCCAAGGGGTTCTCCCACCTCTATTCGCTGAGAACCTCTACCAATATTATCGATTGGCTGGTTGTTATACAGCGCTGTAACCTTATTCCTATTGGCCGAAAGGTTTAGCGAGGATTCCCAGTTTATAATATCAGAGGTATAATTATACGAAACCTGCAGCTCCACGCCCTTGTTCTCCAATTTACCAATATTTGTTATCACTCCGCTAAAGCCAGAGGATGGTGGGGTGGGCTTGTTTAGCAGCAGATCCTCAGTTTTTTTATGATAAAAATCGAGGGTAATATGTAACCTGTGGTTAAATGCAGAGGCATCAACACCAACATTGGCCTGCTTTGTGGTTTCCCACTTAAGCTGTGGATTTGAAATGTTTGCGGGGTAAATAGCTGGCCACTCATCGTACTGGGCAGTGCTAAATCTGTTGATATACAGGAAATCGGGTATTTGGTCGTTCCCTGTAACGCCATAGCTGCCACGAAGCTTCAATTCATTAAACAGGCTAGAGCTGAAAAAATCTTCCTCAGAGATTCGCCACATCAAATCACCCGAAGGGAAAAGTCCAAACTTATTCTTATCGCTAAAGCGCGATGATCCGTCGTATCGGGCATTAAGCGTTGCCATATACCTGTTGTTGATGTTGTAACGGGCTCTCCCGAAGTACGATACTATTGCCGATTCGTCGAAAAATGCATCTGCCGATATTTTTTCGGCAGAGCTGATAATGTACTCCAGCATATCGCTGGCAAAAAGCTCGCCCCTAAGGTATGTTGAGCTGCGCTGCTCCTTTTCAAACTCGTATCCTAAAAGCATATCAATAGCTTGTCCATGGCTAAAGCGTTGCTTGTAGCTAAGTATGTTGCTAAGGAAACTTTTGCGTACCTCGGAGGTGGACTCGATGCCTAGCCCCTGATACTTAGCTCCTTGGCGCGTAGATGGTGGGTCGAAGGTATGCTCCCTAAAGTTTGTAAAATCGGAACCATACTTGAATGTATAGCTTAAATTATCATGAAGTTTAAAGGTTGAAAAAACGTTTCCAAAAGCTCGCCAGTTATAGGCCAGATTGGTGTGTTGTTTTACAATTGACACTGGGTTTGCAAAGGGCCCATCGTCGTTGTAGGTACCATCACTATTGAATATGGGGTAGGTGGGGTAGCGCGAAAGTGCCATAGATACGGGAGAGTTAAGTGACTGATCGCCCTCTTTACGGTGGTTGGTTGAGCTGTTTAGCGAAAGGCTCGAACCAATAGAAATGCGCTTATTTAACTTTTGATCGAAATTGAAACGAGCACCGTACTTGCTAAAATCGGTTCCCATTACTACCCCTTGCTGATCTATATAATGACCAGAAAAGAAGTAGCTCGTTGTTTCATTGCCACCAGTGATAGAAAGGTTATAGCTTTGAATAGGGGCAAGCCTATAGATCTGATTTTGCCAATTAATATCAATACTATTATTCGCTATATTCTCTAGGCTAAAGGGTGGAGTATCTCCATCGTTTATGGCTGCTTCATTGCGGAGCTGCATGAATTGCTTCGAGTTAAGCATCTTGTATAGGTTGCTCACTTGTTGCAACCCTTGATTTGTGTGGAAGGTAATTGCCGGCAAACCAACTTTCCCTCGCTTGGTGGTAATTAAGATAACTCCGTTTGACCCTCTGGCCCCGTAAATGGCTGTTGCCGATGCATCTTTTAAAATCGAAATGGATTCAACATCAAAAGGGTTTAAGTCGGAAATAGTATTGACCCCCTGGCCGCTAAATATGATCAAGCTAAAATCCCTAGCAATTATTGGAACTCCATCAACAACGTATAGTGGTTCTGCTCCTGCTGTTATGGAACTAATACCTCGAATTCGAACGGTCATTGCCCCCCCTGGAGTGCCAGAGTTTTTGCAAACGGTGAGGCCGGTGACTTTCCCTTTTAATGCCTCAACAATTATGGGTGTAGTGAATTCGGTTAGCTTGTTGGATTTGATGCTGCTTACGGCGCTGGAGATGAGTTTTCTTGAGTCCCTGCCATATCCATATGCTACAACTTCATCCAGGATATGAGGGCTTTCTTGGAGGTAAATTTTAAGAAATGTATCGCCAATTATTTGTTGGTTTACACTATGATAGCCAATGAATGAGAAGTTTATTGAATTTGCTTGGGTAGACGACTCAATGGTAAAAGTACCGTCTGGGCCAGTGGTCGTTCCTTCACTAGAGTTTTCAAGGAGTACATTAACCCCCGATAGGGGTAAGCTATCCCTTGCATCAAGTACAATTCCAGATATGTAGGTTTGAATGATACCTAAGCCCCCCCGTGGTGCTTTTGTTAAGATTATATGGTGTCCCCGAACCAAATAAACAATACCTAAAGGAGGGAATACATCGCTTAAAATATCTATTGTTGTTTTGCGCTGGGCGTTGTAGGTGATAATTTCACCCACATCTATATCGTTGTTGTTATAAACAAATGTATACTGTGTTTCCCTCTCGATTTGGTTCAACAGCTCCTTTACGGGCTTGTTGTGGATTGTAACATCAAGTTTAGTATGTATCTGTCCAAAACCCACAAGTGGCAAGGAAATTGCAAAAACTGTGAGTATACTCAGCAATCGATTATGGGTTTTTAAAGGCACTATAACAACATCTTAAAACTGTTATTGTCTTGATGTATAAATAATCCTATTGCCAGAAATTTCATACTCAAAAGGTACAACAATTTTAAGGATTTCTGTTATTTCAGCCAACGATTCGTCTTTAACTGTTAGCGTAACTTTAGTTGTTATATCCAATTGCGGGTCTATCTGGTAATCAAGCCCATACCAGCTAGATAGCTCCTTGATGATTGTTTCAAATGAACAGCTATCGAAAACCATACGATTATCGCTCCAGCTGAAGGGCAGTGAGCTGATGTTTTTTTTCTCCACAATCTGATTGGTCTCCTCGGAAAAAATCACAACATCGTTGGGTTCAAGAATAATTTCCTGGGCGGGGCTAGCTACCCGTACAATACCATCAATAAGGCCGGTTTCAACAACCCCTGAATTTTCTTTGGCCTTGATGTAAAATTTAGTTCCGAAAACCGCAATGCTAATCTCACCAGTTTTCACAATTAATGGCCTGTCGTTGTCCGTTTTAATGTCGAAGTAGCCCTGACCTGAAAATAAAATTTCACGAGAATTTTCTTGAAAATTTTCTGGGTATTTTACGGTAGTATTTGGTTGGAGCCAAAGGGTCGAGCCATCGGGAAGTTCTAGCTTTGTTCTAGTACCTACTTCCGAAACAAAAGTGATGTAATTCACATTTTCAGTAACCCTATCCATTAAGTAGTATATACCAACACCTAAGACCAAAAGGGGGAGCAAGACTGCAGCCGCATTTCTGATAAAAAAATATTTAATCCGTTTCTCGCGCTGATTAGCCAGTTGCCATCCCACTTTTCGGGTTACTCCCTCCCAAATTTTATTGGTGTTGGGCTTTGGGTAACGTTCCTTCAGGGGCTCAACATTATCCCAAATATCCTGCATCTCATTCTCGCTCGGGAGGGTGAAATTGGGCTCTGATTCAGGATTTTCAATTCTCTCTTTACTCATTATCGTTTAGTTCTACTTTATGGTTGTATTACGCTTATATGGGGCTATACCCTTAATGCTACAATTACCATAAGCTACAGGTAATTATCCAAAGTGCAAGTGAAAATTCGTAGTTGTTTTTTACATTCTTTTTAAGTTGCTGTAAGGCAAGTCGCATATGTGTTTCAACCGTTTTGATAGAGATATTTAGTTTTTCTGATATCTGCTTATATGTTAAACCCTCGTTACGGCTGAGTAAGTAAATCTGTTTGCGCTTTGAGGGTAGCTCGCGAATAGATTCTTCAATAATCGCTTTGAGCTCACCATACTCTAACGATTCGTCGGTTGAAGGGGAGTCATTATCGGTGTAGGAATTGAAATTTTTATGAAACTCTATCTCTTTGTTGTTTCGTCTTATGGTATCTATTAGCGCATTTTTAGCTATTGTGAAAACATAGCTGCTAAATGATAATTCTTCCTTCAAATCGAAACGCCTCATCCACACCTTCACAAAAACATCTTGGACAATTTCTTCTGCCTCTTCTTTATTTCGTATATAGTGCATGGCAAAATAGTAAATTCGTTCGGCGTATTTTGAGAATAGCTTTTGAAATGCAACCTTATCATCAAGCAGCACCTTACGAACAAGTATCTTGTCATCTTCGTTCATTATGAAGAAATGTTTTTGGTATCGTTAAAACACAAAATTATAAATATTTAGCAAAATTGCATTATCAATGGCAACGTAGGAGTGGGTATACAAAAACAAGCACTACTGACCGACTAAAATTCATTTTACACAAATTAAAAACCTCAACGAATTAATACACAGTGCTGTATTGTTCGTAAAATTGTTTTGTTTAAAACCCACCTCACTAAACGCAAAAACCTGAATGTTGTTAACATATAGGCATTTAATATATTTGGTACTACTGCAATTTTAGTGGAATGATTTTAGGGTCGGAAGTCCGAAGACCCCCGCCTGAACGATGCAGTCGGGCAGGGAAGTTGGAAGGTTGAAGCATGTTAATTCTGTCTTCTGACTTCTGTCTTCAAACCCAAACCAAAGATTTAGGTTTACTATAATTTACATTCTTCCATTAAATTTGTGGTAGAACCATATATTTTAAATGTATTTTGTCGGTTAATGATGAAGAGTAATAGCAAAATATAAATGTACTAAGCCGAAAGCCCAGAATTGTATCACCCTACATACTTGTATGGGAATATTAAGATTAGCCAAACGCCTCAAGCTTTTTCTGATCGACGACTGGTTTGAAACAGGAGCACGATTACGTTTAGGGTAATGATGGTAATAATGATTAGGTGAATCCAGCTAAACGATAAACCACCATCGAGCAGCAAGCTATATACCACAGGGCCAAGGGCCGTGCTGCCAATCATTACAAAGGTAAACAGGCTTCTAACCGTGCCCAGATTAAATGTTCCATAAATCTCTGCATATAATGCGTTGGAAACAGTGGGGTTTAGTCCACCCGATATGCCTACAAAAAGCCAGAAAAGTGATGTTGCCCATAGGCCTTTGAAAAGAATTAGGATTAGTAGCCCTGTAAGCAAGGGGATGAGCACCAGTGGATATGTTTTCTTGGCCGAAACCTTGTCAACAATTGGCCCGGCAACAATTGAGAAAGTGAACGAGACAATGGCATACACTGTAATGTTCAGCGCCATCCATTCAGCGCTCCAACCTTTATCCTCTGCAATAAAAGTTTGGAAAAAGAACAATGCCGTTTGGGTAAACCCCATGATAAAGGTGGTGGGTGCGATTAGGTAAAATGTTTTACTTCTCAAGATTTCCCTCTGGCGCCAGATCTTTTGGTCAGCATTCGTTTTCAGTTTGTTTTTTGATAAAGGCGAAGAATCCTCCACAATTTTATCGCTGCTAAAATTCCGCAGAAGCATCAGTGTGACAGGAAGGAGGATAAGAATTATGCTAATTGCGCTAACCAAGAAACTTTGTCGCCACCCTACCGCTCCAATTAGCAATACGATAAGTATTGGGAATATCCCTTCGGCCAAAGGGAACCCAAGGTAGGCTATGCTTAGGGCTTTACCCCTTGCCTTGCTAAAGTATCGGCCCATGGCGGTCATGGCTGTATGGCTAAGTAGGCCCTGACCAAAGAACCGAAGCATAAAAATGGCTATAAATAGGGTGAAAAGATTAAAGCTAAATCCTGCCACGATGTTTGCCGCCGTAATTCCAATAATAACAGCAACTGCAAACGATTTGATGTTGACCCTGTCAATAAGCTTCCCTACAAATATTATGGTTACACCGCTAAGTAGTGTTGCCGATGCGTAAATTGCGCTGTATACCGTATGGCGTATTGACAAATCTTTTAGTATGCTTGGGATATACAACGACAGCAAGAAGGTTTGCCCAAACCCTGAAAAAAATGCAAGAAGAATTGCGAATAGCAATATCTTCCAGTTCGATATAAAAAACCTGTAGTAGTTCAAGATGTTTTGTTTTTGCTGCACAAAGATAACTCACACAATTTATTGTACCGAATTGATTCATATCAATGATTAGCTGAACCCCGTAATTTTCACTATCTTTACACCAAAATACAATTACACTTTCGCCCTAGGGTTAAAGCCATTCAAATATTAATACCCCTTCTAGTGTTTGCCATTGTAGATATTGAAACCACAGGCGGAAGCCCTGTAAATAGCCGAATAACCGAGATCGCCATTTTCCTTTTCGATGGCAAAGAGGTTGTGGATGAGTTTACCACCCTTATTAATCCCGAATGCTATATCCCCCCCAACATCACTCGTCTGACTGGTATTACCAACGAGATGGTGGCCAATGCGCCCCGCTTCTACGAGGTGGCACGCAGAATTGTGGAGATAACCGATGGGGCCACCTTTGTAGCCCATAATGTACCGTTCGACTATAAGTTTATCCAAACGGAGTTTAAGCGGTTGGGTTACGATTACAACCGACCAACCCTTTGCACCGTAAGGCTTTCGCGCAAGTATTTGCCCGGCTACCCATCGTATAGCCTTGGTACTATCTGCGATAGTCTGGGAATATCTATAAACGGAAGGCACCGTGCCGCTGGCGATGCCCTTGCCACGGTAAAGCTTTTTCATGAGTTACTGCACATCTCACCCAATTTGGCCACCGAGGGGCAAGATATTCTAACCTCACTAGCCCCAAATCTTAATCCTAAAACCATTGCCAATCTACCCGAGGCAACAGGGGTTTACTACCTATACGATGCCGATGGAACAATAATATACATAGGCAAAAGCGTGAATATACGCCGGCGTGTGCTCGACCATACCGCTCGGCCCAAAACCAAGCGCGCTGCCGAAATGCTTTCGCAGATTGCCGATATTGGATTCGAGCTCACGGGTAGCGAGCTTATTGCCCTGCTGGTGGAGGCCGATGCCATCAAGGAGCACCTACCCAAGTACAACAAGCGCGGTAGGCGCAGGAACTCCCAAGTGGGGATTTTTCAAAAAACCGATGCTCAAGGGTATATCAACCTGAGTGCAGAAACTTTGGCAAGCGAAAATGATACTCCTATTGCAACTTTCGACAACCAGTCGGAGGCACAAGCATTCCTTTACCGTATGGTTGAGGACTACTCGCTTTGTCAGAAATTGTGCGGATTGTACAGATCCACCAATGCCTGTTTCCATCATCAAATTGGCAAATGTCATGGAGCCTGCATAGGCGAGGAGCCAACACACGATTACAATCAGCGTGTACAGTATGCCATTGCTAGCCAAAGCCTTGGTAGCCGTAGCTTTATTATGGTTGACGATGGCCGACACACCGATGAGCGCTCCTTTATTAAGGTGATGAATGGGAAGATTGAGGGATTTGGATATTTTAACCCCGAGTATGTCGATAATTCAATCGATTTGCTTAAAGAAACCCTTACGCCCTGTGGTAACCATCGCGAAGCCGTGATGTCAGTTAGGGGCTATATGGCCAAGGCGGGTGTAAAGGTGGTGGAGATATAGTTGGACAGGGAGAGGGTTTGAAAACGCTATTCCCGCAAGTTGTTAGGTATATGAGCTAAGGCAGAAGACAGAGGATGCTTGGCCCAGATTGTTTAACCCTCGATGGCTGACGAGTCATACCAAATGGTTGATATGAGAGGTAATCCATTATCTAATATCAATCTTAAAAATCACTTGCCCGCAATGCGGAAGCAGCTAAAAACAATGTCATCCATTTTTTTTCTTCGGCCTTTTCGCCCATTTTTGTATTCAAATCTTTTAACATGAATTTGATGATGAAACCAACGCTAATAGTTCTGGCAGCTGGAATGGGCAGCCGATACGGCAGCCTTAAGCAGGTTGATGCCGTTGGCCCTAATGGCGAAACCATAATTGACTACTCTGTTTTTGATGCGCTACGCGCAGGTTTTGGCAAGGTGGTTTTTGTTATCCGTAAGGATATCGAGAACGATTTTTTGGAGGTGTTCGGCAAGCGATTCGATGGCAAGGTGCCATACGAAATAGTTTTTCAGGAGCTCGATATGCTCCCCGAGGGCATTGCCTGTCCCCCCGATAGGGTAAAACCTTGGGGTACTGCTCACGCAGTATGGGTTTGCCGTAATGTGGTAAAAGAACTTTTTGCCGTAATTAATGCCGATGATTTTTATGGTGGCCATGCCTTTAGCGTTCTGGCAAAAGCTCTTGCTAACCCCTCGTTGAAGGAAGGTGATTATTTTATGCTTGGATACCATCTAAAGAATACCCTCAGCGATCAGGGTTCGGTTTCGCGAGGTGTTTGTACGGTCGATACTCAATCGTTCCTAAGCGACGTGGTGGAACGCACGCACATTGAGCGAATAGGCGGTGATGTGAAGTTTAAAAACGAGAGCGGCGATATGGTTGCTGTGGATGAAAACTCTTTGGTATCGATGAATTTCTGGGGATTTACACCCAACTTCTTTGGACATATCGGCTCCATGCTAAACGAGTTCCTAAGCGGATCGCTGGCCAACCCCAAGGCCGAGTTCTACATCCCAACAGTGGTAAATCATCTTATAAAAAATGGTAAGGCAACCTGCAAGGTGCTTCCCACCACCTCGCAGTGGTTTGGGGTTACTTACCCAGGCGATAAGCCCGTGGTGATGAACAGCCTAAAGCATCTGGTTGACAATGGGGAATATCCATCGCCATTGTTTTAAGCTGCTCTTGGGGCCGATGGTTTTGTTGGCCACACCTTTTGGCTAATACGCTCCAAGTATCTTTTTGGTGGTTTATTTGTTGCTACAGTGAATTAGATTTTATGGATACTCAATGTTTTGCCTAAAATAATCGCAACTAGCTATACAATAGGTTGTTATGCAAGATTTCGTGAAAACAACAGATTTATCACTAGATCGATAGGCTATGTCAAAATAGGTGTAACATTGAGTATTCATTTAGATTTTAATCATAGAAGATAACCAAAGGGTAGTCGAGCTAATTAGGTGTGGGCTCGATGAGTAAGGCTTTGAACCCCCCCTTGCCTACGATGGGATGTTGAGGGAAAGTTGGCTATTGGTAATGAGCACAATTTAATCATCACCGATACTACTCTTCCTGAAATCCATGGGCTTGAGCTATTCAATGAAATCCGTAGGGCAAAACCAAGCATCGCAATAATTGTGCATACAGCATTGGGCTACCTAAACCAAAAAGATTATTCAACTTCTTAGGGGAAGAATTGTGGTTAAATCTTCAGAAAATCAAGGGCCAGAGTTTAGGGTAACCCTACCAAACGATATGCCTGTTTGATCGATAATCAAAGTAGCTTTCTAAGAATTTCAATTTTTGTCCTATTCAACCTCAGGCTATTTCCATCCGCACTAAGAATCGTAAGGGTAAAGCCCAACCTGCTCATCTTCCATTCGTGTGTAGTGTGCCCATTTTGTATGTCGGTTAAAAATATATGCTTAATATGATGCTCTGGGTTATGTCCGGAGAGATGTAAAACCCTTATGGCTTCCTGTATGGCATTGTAAAGCACCTCGCCATTATCGATGCCGGCTAAAAACAAATCTCGATATGTATGGGTCATCTCCAAATCGTGAACGGTATCGAGAAACCTATTAATAGCCTCGCTGGCATCTATTGGATATCGTGTTATGCTGTTCATCTTTATAATGATTTGGTTTACTTAACTTCTTTTCAACTCCTCAAATAGTTCTTTTTGCCTTGGCGTTAGCTTCGAGGGAATTTCCACTTTAAGTTCAACAAGTAAATCTCCAAATCTATTTGGACTATCGTAAATGGGCATTCCCTTGCCTTTAAGCCTAACTATACTGTCACCTTGAGTTCCTGCAGGGATTTTTACTTTCACCTGTCCATTAATAGTTTTTACAATGGTTTCACCTCCCAGCACGGCATCGTAAAGGCTTATGTTATGCGTTGTTTTTAGGTCATTCCCATTGCGAGTAAACACAGGGTGTGGTTGCACTTTTATTTTGATTATAATATCGCCATTGCCTGCACTTCCCTTGCCCCCTTTCCCCCTGATTCGGAGTACCTGGTCGTGGTATGCTCCTGGCTTGGTTCTTATACGTAGTTTCTCTCCTTCCACATTAAGAATCCGGCTTGTACCAAAGTATGCCTCTTCGAGGGTTAGTTGCAGCTCAGCTTGGTAGTCGTGCCCCTTGGTGGCTGTGCGTTGGCTAAAGTCACCGAAAGGAGAACCCTGCCCTCCGCCGCCAAAGAATGCTTGAAAGAAATCGGAGAAGCCAGATGCGCCTCTTCCACCAAACAGATCGCCAAGATCACCCTCGAAGTGGAAAGTTTGGCCGCCTTGCCCGCTAAATCCGCCAAAGGGATTACCCTGATAGCCCCCTTGGCTAAAGTGTTTCCAGTTTGCTCCCAGCTGGTCGTACTTCTTCCTTTTCTCAGGGTCGCTAAGCACCTCGTGCGCTTCGTTTATCTCCTTAAACTTATTCTCGGCCTCCTTATTCGCTGCATTTTTATCGGGATGGTACTTCACAGCCAGCTTTCGGTAGGCCTTCTTTATCTCATCCTGCGAGGCGTTTTTGCTCACACCCAATACTTTGTAATAATCCTTGTACTCCATAGTAATAGTTGTAAGTTATGATAGAACGCAGATGACACGGATTATGCTGATTAACGCAGGTTAAATAATTATCCATTTTTTATGATGATTGTACGTAAATTAGTCAATCAAATCCTCAGGCTAAATCTTTTTAATTGCCTAATACGGTGCAACCTGGTTGTTCCCCATCTCATCTAGGATGCAAATATTAATGCTCCATCCTTTATCCCTTAATCTCTGTTTCCAGCCAACAAGGCAACGTAGTAAAGCAGGGTTGCCAGCGATGATATTGCAGCAATTAGGTATGTTGAAGCGGCCCAGCCCAGTGCACTTTTCGCCTTGCCTAACGATTGCTGCGTGGTTACCCCCGCGCTGTTAAGCCAAACCAGGGCCCTGTTGCTAGCATCAAACTCTACCGGTAGGGTAACGAATGCAAACAGTGTAAAAACGGCGTAGCTGGCTACAATTATAACAAGCGCTGTTTGCAGTGGTAGTAACCCGCCCAAAAGGAACGACCCGAAGAACATACCAATAAAAATGATGTTGAGTATGGTTGCGCTTACGTTTTGTAATGGAACCAGGGCAGTACGAAGCTTCAACCATGCATACGATTCGGCATGCTGCACTGCATGACCCACCTCGTGAGCAGCCACGGCAGCCGCTGCCACGTTTCGTCCATTGTACACATCGGGGCTTAGATTCACGGTTTTTGTGGCCGGGTTGTAATGGTCTGTTAGCTTACCCTGTACCGATGTAACCCTAACATCGTAGCAACCATAATCGAAAAGCATTTTCTGGGCCACCTCAGCACCGCTCATCCCGTTGCGGGTAGGTATTCTTGAGTACTCCCTGAACCGCGATTTGAGCATGCTGCTGGCAATTAAGCTTAGGATCATGAAGAATCCCATTATTATCCAGATACCCATAGCGTTGTTTTTTTAAGTTCAACATTAAAAAAGGGGGAGAACCCTGCGGCACTCCCCCATTCGCTTTTAGCTGTGTGCCGCCGCACACTACTTAATCTCAATTTGTTTGGCGGGTTTTGGCTTGGCCTCCTCCTTTTTGGGGATCGATACCCTTAGGATACCATTCTCGTACTTGGCAGCAATCTTATCCGCTTCAACAATGCTTGGTAGCGTAAAGGAGCGGCTGAAGGACTGGTAGCTGAACTCCCTGCGGGTAAATTGCTGCCCTTCCTTGGTCTCATTCTCCACCTTTTTGTCGGAAGAGATGGTTAGAACGCTCTTGTCGAGCTCCACTTTAAAGTCACCCTTCTCCAAGCCAGGTGCGGCTAGCTCTACCTCAAAACCATTGTCATCCTCCTTTATGTTTACCGAGGGCAATGTGGTGTTGGTGGTTGAGAAGTTGCGACTGTTAAAGTCCATCCAATCGCGGCCCAAGAAATCATTAAATAGGCTTGGCCACATTGGGAAATCATCGGTTCTTCTAATGATTGACATAACGACCTCCTTTTTTAATGATTAGACATTAGTTGTTTTGTTGTTTATTAGACTTATCATCAGGAAACTGGTTCCAGAAGAATTGGTTTTTAATCGAATCCATTTCCATGAATAGCCTGTCCATTCGCCGCGTATTCTGTCTAAATCGCTCGCTGAAGAAATCGTGCCTGTAAAAATCGTACTGCAGCAACGAATCCTCAAAGAACAGCTCATCAAAGAAAGGCTTACTGGAGAAGGGGTATAGGCTATGGAATTGCTTTCGAAAATTATCGAAAATGCTATCCCTAGCAAAATCATCAGTCTTAATGTTAGAGTAGTACGAGCTGTAAGTTGAATCGAACCTTACAAGATTTCCCTCCTCATCGTACTCCTTATTCACCTTAATTTCAGTGATGGGTGAATTTGCATCGTTTTTGCTTTCAGAGTTAGCGTTGTTCTTGTTTTGCCCATTGCAGCTTACCATTGCCAATAGAGCTGTAAGGGATAGTAACCAAATTTTCCTCATAGCTGCATCGGTTTAAAATGGTTCAACATTTCAGATTATTGGATATCAATTACCTTTCTGCTATCGATGTAATCATCACGCTTACCTATTTTCACGGTGAGGACACCATTCTTCATCTCTGCCTGAACTTTAGCAGGGTCGGCACTTTCGGGTAAGTTGAACATCCGCTGAAACGATGCGTAGCCGTACTCCCTACGGATCCAGTTCTTTGTCTTTTCCTCGTTATCGTATTGCTTTTCCGAGGATATGCAGAGACAGTCGTTCTGAATGGTAACCTTTACATCCTTCTTATCTAACCCAGGCAGGGCAACGTTTACTTCAAAAGCCTTACTAGCATCGCTGATGTTTACCGATGGCACGGTGGCTATCTCTTGTCCTTGTGATGCGTCGTCGGTAATGCGTTTGCCAAAAAATTTCTCGATGATATTGGGAAATTTTGGCTTCAAATCGGCTGGATTCCACTTGAAGAGCTTCATATCATCAAATTTTTAGGTTAAACAGAAATTTTACCAATAAAGCAACACGTAGTAAAACGATTCAATGAGCGTACTATAAAACCTCTATCTGGCGGGCAGGCTTTGGTTTAGCCTCTTCCTTTTTGGGGATTGATATCCTTAGGATACCATTCTCGTACTTAGCCGCAATCTTATCGTTATCAACAATGTTGGGCAGGGTGAATGAACGGCTGAACGACTGGTAGCTGAACTCCCTGATGGTGAATCGCTGTCCTTCGTTGGTTTCATTTTCCACCTGCTTAACCGAGGAGATGGTAAGTACGTCTTTGTCTAAATCAATCTTAAAATCCCCCTTATCGAATCCCGGGGCAGCAAGCTCCACTTCAAAACCATCCACATCCTCCTTAATGTTTGCCGAAGGTAGTGTGGTGTTGGTATTTGAGTAGTGGCGGTTTGACCACTCCGACATCTCATCGTCATTAAAGGGGTCGATTAGTCTTGGGTATACATTAGAAAATCTTAGTAGTGTCATGGCTTTGTCCTCCATACTTTAGTTAGTAGTTATTTTTTTGATGCAATATTTTCAAATTGAATACCAAAAGTTGAAAGATTACTTGCTTTAAAATGTTAATACACTGGTTTACAGTAACTAATGGCTTGCAGGTTATGCAAGGGCAAGGAAAACACTAAGCCATTATGACACATTAATGTGATTTACGGATGCCATAGTGACATCTGCAAGCTGCTTTCTGGTTTATAATCACCCTATTGCATAAAAAATGGTTCTACTACGACTTTTGTGGAAAGACACAACTATAAAGGTAACCCCACAATTATCCTTTCTGTCAGTGGTTGGAAGTCAGAAGCCAGAAGTGGCGTTGCTTCCCCAGTTACGCTTCGTATCCTCTCGTTATGCTTCGCAGGCCGCGACAAGCTAAGACAAGATGCTTCTGACTTCGGTCTTCAAGCTAGCTTCGCACAAATTGTATTTCAAGCTTATAAATCTTCCACTAAATTTGTAGTAGAATCAAAATTATGAGCGATACAATGCTGCTTCGTTATGCTCAACTCTGTGATTGTCTAATATATATCTACCGGCTCTCTGCATGGTGATAGTGTAGCTTTGTACCTCTTTTAACCTACTATAAGCCAAAGTATTATGACTCGGAAGCCCAAAAAGAGTGGCGCCGATTGCAATCGAAACGTCATCCTTGGTATGGTGATTTTAGCGCAGCTGGCTGTAGTGATTATTCCACAGATAAGAAGGGTAGCGTAAGAGCTGGAGGGGCATCCCTTAAAATGCCGATTATGGAGATTGAAGAGGAAAGTGTTGGAAAACCCCTTTGGATATTTCCTCCTCCAGCTAGTGGGCGTGTGGTTAACCGAAATGTTCCCCCAGAGGAGTTTGTTGTAGAACCCTAAGTGCTGCTTATGATTATTGCCAACCTCAGTAAGGTGAGGCTAACGGCCAGCATTCAGGAGAAGGATGTCCGATTTGTATGCCCCGGTGCTGAGGTTAACGTCAGGTTCGCGATGCCATTGTTTACAGCTACCAGCGTGGCGATGTATCGTTGCGCAAGGTTCTAGAAGTACGGCGTACTATGAACGAAACCTACATGGACTAGTACGGGAGGCTATCGTAGTATCCTAGTTCGCCTATTGAGCAACAAAAAGGTGTCGGCGCAGTGGTTAATCGATTTATAGGTAATATTCTACACCATTTCTATAGCTTTATGGTTGGACAAATTGCGAGAATCGCCATATTTGCATGCGAATATGGATTTTCATTTTTTTAGTTTTATTGCATAGCATATGCTTACCGTAATTATAATAATGTGTGCGGGCATTGCCCTGGGTTTTCTAATCCGAAACCGTAAGCGTTGGGTTAGGCTGGCCGATAGGCTCACCATGTGGGCCATTTACCTGCTACTTTTCCTGCTTGGCGTTGCCATTGGTACCAACGAGGTGATAGTGAAAAATCTTCCCGCCCTAGGTTTTAAGGCCTTGCTGATATCGCTGGGAGGAGTGCTGGGAAGTGTATTGGTTGCTTGGCTAGCCTATCGTTTGTGGTTTGCACCCAAAAAGAGCGACCATGAGGGGTAGCCTTATAATCCTTTCGTTTTTTGCTGCGGGCGTAGTGCTGGGGCTACTTCAATTTATACCCGATATACTTGTCCACAACGATTTTAGCCACTGGGCGCTTTACCTGTTGATGTTCTTGGTGGGCATTGGCATTGGTGCCGATCCCAACTCGCTTAAGGCCTTGGCTGAGTTTAATTTTAAAATTTTGGTTGTTCCTTTGGTTACCGTGGTGGGTACCACGCTGGGCGTTAGCGGTGTTTACCTCCTACTCTCCGATGTTAATTTTTACGATATCCTAGCCGTTGGCTATGGATTTGGTTACTACAGCCTATCGAGCATATTTATAACTGAGCTGCGCGGCGAGGAGCTGGGCGTTGTAGCACTACTCGCCAACGTGATGCGCGAGGTAATTACCCTTTTGGCTGCGCCAATATTTGCCGTGCTTTTTGGTAAAATTGCGCCCATAGCCTCGGGTGGCGCAACCAGCATGGATACCACTTTACCCATTATATCAAAAGCATCGGGAAAGGAGTACGCCATGGTATCGCTATTTCATGGCATTGTGCTTACCGTACTTGTACCTTTTTTGGTAACTTTGGTGCTCAATGGGTTTTAGGTACTTCTTAACGTTTTATGGATGCGATTTATATTATCAATCATTGTTTTTCTTATTGCTACTTGCAACCTTAAAGCCCAAACCGATTGGGTTGAGCTATCGGGCGATATTCTGCACCTGGCCCTGCCTGGAGCTGCTTTTGGTGCCACAATTGTTTGGCCCGAAGAGAAGCTAGCCGGAAGCAAACAGTTTATTTGGGCTGCTGGGGTTTCAACCGTTGCCACCTATGCGCTAAAGTATGCTATAAACAAGGAGCGCCCCAATGGCGAGAGCCACGCTTTTCCATCGGGGCACGCCTCGCGTGCTTTTATGGGCGCCGAGTTTATACGCCGTAAGTTTGGCTGGAAAGTAGGAGTGCCAGCTTACCTGCTGGCCGGGTATACAGGGTATACACGGGTTCATGCCAATAAGCACGATTACTGGGATATTCTTGGCGGCGCAGCGGTGGGCATTGCCAGCTCGTACATCTTTGCAAAGCCATTTACCCAAAGGGTGAATATTAGCTTTGGCCGTCAGCATGATGCTTACGCTTTAAGTTTTCGAATGGTTTTTTAGTTTAAAAATAAAAGTCTGACTTATGAAATCAACAATCTCAAAGGTTCGGTTAGCACTATTGGCTCTTACGCTTGTTGCATTTGTGTTTGCTGGGTGCAACTCCAAGCCCGGGTCGGTTCAGGAGGTGCTTGCTCGCATATCATCCATCGATAGCCTAAAGCAAATTGAGGGCGATACAACCCTGTTTGCCGAAACCTGGGAGCTGTGGTTCTCCATGCCGCTCGACCACAAAAATCATAAGGCTGGCAAATTTCCTCTAAGGGTAGTGTATAATCATAAGGATTTTGAAAGCCCCATGGTAATTGCCATTGAGGGTTATAAAATATATTCGCATTGGGCCACCGAACCTGCCCAACTGCTAAATGCCAACCAGATAAATATTGAGCATCGCTTTTTCGAGAATAGCCGCCCAAAGGATAGCATCCCTTGGCAGTACCTTAACATATACCAGGCTGCCACCGATCATCACACGGTAATAAAATCGTTTAAGCCATTCTATAAAGGCAAATGGGTTGCTACGGGCATAAGCAAAGGCGGGCAGGCCACTATTTTCCATAGGTACTTCTACCCCAACGATGTGGATGTTAGCATTCCCTATGTGGCTCCGCTAAATTCCAGCAGTGAGGACACCAGGGTATATTCGTTCCTAAGGGCTGTGGGTACCCCCGCCTGTCGCGATAGGGTAAGAGCCTTTCAGGAGGAACTTTTTAAGCGTAAAGAAGACCTTATGCCTTTGCTTGAGCAGCACGCCAGCGAGAGGGATTACACCTTTGGGTTTGGCCTGAGCCGAGCCTACGATGTGAATGTGCTGGAGTACAGCTTTGCCTTTTGGCAGTGGGGTGGTATGGAGTGCACCGAGATACCAACAGCCAACGCTACCAACTCGGAGCTTTTCTCGCACTGGACTAGCGTGGCTCCCTTCGATTTTATTGAGGATAAGGGCATAGATGCAATACGGCCATATTTCTATCAGGCTATGACCCAGATTGGATCTTACGGCTACGAAGTGGAGCCTTGGAGCGAGTATATAGACGACACAACAAATATCACCTTCGATTTTACTATGCCCAAGGGGCATATGGCCCAATTCGACCCAGAGCCCATGAAGGATATAAACCGATGGATTAGCACTAGGGCCAACAATATGCTCTATATCTATGGCGAGTACGATCCGTGGAGTGCCACGGCTGTTGAGCCAAGCCCCAATACCAATTCCATAAGCTTTGTTAACCCCATGGGCGACCATCGCACCCGAATTCATAGCTTCCCCGATGATATGAGGCAGATGATTTACGATACGCTGGAGGAGTGGCTTGATGTTGAAATAGAATTGAAGCCCAAAGATTGAAGTTGAACATTTTGTAAACTATCTTTGCAAAAGATGGGGAGAGATTTTTGGGTTGAGTTGTGATTGAATGATTGAATGATTGGGTGATTGAATGATTGGGTGGTTGAATGATTGGGTGATTGAATGATTGGGTGGTTGAATGATTGGGTGATTGAATGATTGGGGGTGATTGAATGATTGGGTGGAGAAACCTGACAGCCCTGCCTGTCGCCAACAGGGCAGATAGGGTGCGAAGCCTTATCTGCGTCTGCGGTGATCTATTGATTGGATGATTGAAGGTTAAGTGAAACGATAAGGCGGTGATGCGAAAGAGACAGGTAACATTTAGGTCTGGCAGGGACAACCTATAACCGACAAAAAGCAAAAGGTTATCAAAATATAATAAAATGGCCACATACACCTGCGATTATTTAGTAATTGGTTCGGGCATTGCCGGGCTTACCTATGCGCTAAAAGCTGCCGAGCACGGCTCTGTTATGCTTATCAGTAAAGCCGATATTGAGGAGACAAACACCCGCTATGCGCAGGGCGGCATTGCAGCCGTTACCTACGAGCCCGACAGCGTTGAAAAACATATTGAAGATACCCTTATATGTGGCGATGGTCTTTGTAATGCCGATGTGGTACGTATGGTAGCTGCCGAGGGTCCAGCACAGATTAACCAGCTTATACAGTGGGGCGTAAAGTTTGATAAAATATCAACTGGACAATATGATTTGGCCCGTGAGGGAGGGCATTCCGAGCACAGAATTCTGCACCATAAGGATAATACTGGAAAAGAGATTCAGCGGGCATTAACCAGTAGGGTTAAGAACCACAAGAACATAAGGATTTTTGAACGATACTTTGCTGTCGAGATTATTACACAGCACCACCTAGGCGAAAAGGTTACCCGCTATAAGACCGACACCGAGTGTTACGGTGCTTATGTGCTCGACCTAAAAACACAAAAGGTAGATACCTTTTTGGCCAAAAGTACCATTATGGCCACTGGTGGCGTGGGCAATATTTACCATACCACCACCAACCCGATTGTTGCCACCGGCGATGGTATAGCCATGGTGTACCGAGCCAAAGGACAGGTAGAGAATATGGAGTTTATCCAGTTTCACCCCTCATCGCTTTACCATCCCGGCGAGCGCCCCTCGTTCCTTATCACCGAGGCCATGCGTGGGTTTGGCGCAATACTAAAAACAGCCGATGGTAAGGAGTTCATGCACAAGTACGATAAGCGAGAATCGCTTGCCCCGCGCGATATTGTGGCCCGCGCCATCGATAACGAGATGAAGATTAGCGGCGATGAGTTTGTATACCTGGATGTTACTTTTAAGGATGCTGCCGATATCAAGAGCCATTTTCCCAATATCTACCAAAAGTGCCTTTCCATAGGCATCGACATCACAAAGGAGATGATTCCGGTTGTGCCAGCGGCGCACTACCTGTGCGGTGGCATTAAGGTTGATATGAATGGCGAGAGCTCAATAAAAAATCTTTACGCCATTGGCGAGTGCTCATCCACTGGGCTGCATGGCGCCAACCGTTTGGCATCAAACTCGTTACTCGAGGCGGTGGTGTATGCCGATAGGGCTGCCAAGGATACGGTTGCCAAATCGAAAAAAAACAAAATAAATGGTAAAATACCTGCGTGGGATTACGAGGGAACCACCCACAACGAGGAGATGGTGCTTATTACCCAAAGCTATAAGGAAATGCAGCAGGTAATGAGCAACTACGTGGGCATTGTTCGCTCAAACCTCAGGCTTGAGCGGGCGCTTACTAGGCTCGGAATACTATACGAGGAGACCGAAGAGCTGTACAAAAAATCGATCCTTACCCAAAACCTTTGCGAGCTGCGTAACATGATTAATGTTGGCTATTTGATAATTAAGAATGCCCAGAATATGCGCGAGAGCCGTGGGCTACACTACTCACTCGATTACCCCAAGAGTATGGGCAGTGAGTTTTAAATCATTCCAAAATCAAGGCTTTTCTAGTCAGGGCTTGACTTTGAGTCTAGCCCTGACATATCTACTTGTATCTACTTGTCCTTTAGCTGATTTAGCTGTTCCACAATCTCATCAATTTGCTCATCAGTAAAGCCTTTCGACTTGGCCAACTCATTTAGCGTGCCCCAAACGGGCTCGCCGCAAAGGATGCAAACCAACCCTCTTTCGCGAAGAAAAAGCACGGAGTCGGGTAGTTCCTCAACCAGGTCTTCAACCAATATGTCCTTTGTAATCATTGTTGATATGTTTTTACCCCATAAACATTTAACCCCGCCAAAGGTTTAAACGTAATCTGGCAGATAGATTTTAAAAGCTTTTTATAGCTAAACTTAACCGTTTTGCTATGGTTTTAGCGATTAGCATTGCAATTAAATTTGCTACCTTTAGGTTTTCTAATCCACTACAAACATATTACAACAATATGGAGCTACAATTTAACGGAGCCGTCCGCGAGGTTACCGGCAGCAAACACCTGATTACCACCAATAGCGGCAAGAAAATACTGCTCGACTGTGGGATGTATCAGGGCAAGGGTCTTGAGACCGATGAGATGAACCGCGACTTGGGTTTCAACCCCAAAGATATTGACCACATCATACTAACGCATGCGCATATCGATCACTCTGGGCTTATTCCCTACGTGTATAAGCAGGGGTTCGATGGGTCGGTAATTTGCACCTCGGCCACCCGCGATTTATGTTCCATCATGCTTGTCGACTCCGGTTTTATTCAGGAGCGAGATGTATTATATTTCAACAAGAAGAGGGCGCGCAAGGGCTTAAGTCCTGTCACACCGCTTTATACAAAGGACGATGCAGCCCAGTCGATGAAGCTTTTCATTGGGATTCCCTATAACCGCAAGTTTAGTATCGACAGCAATATCAAAGTAAAATTTACCGATACTGGCCATATGCTGGGTGGTGGGGTGGCTAATATTGAGATTGTTGAGGATGGTGTAACCAAGCGCATTGCCTACACGGGCGATATTGGTCGGCCCGAGAATCGAATCCTACGCTCGCCACAGCCCTTCCCACAAACCGATATATTGATATGCGAGTCGACCTATGGCGATAGGTTGCATAGCGAGAGCGACAGGGGCGAGGAGGATTTGCTGGCAGTGGTTAAGGAGACCTGTGTCGATAAGGGTGGAAAGCTTATAATTCCTTCGTTTAGCGTGGGTCGTACGCAAGATTTGGTTTACTCCCTCAACAATTTTTACAATCAGGGTCGCCTGCCCCAAATTGATATCTTTGTTGATAGCCCGCTGGCTACCAACGCCACCGATATATTTAGGATGCATCCCGACTGTTTTAATAAGGATATACTGGAGGTGATGGAGACCGATCCCGACCCCTTTGGCTTTAACACGCTGAAGTATACCAAGAGCGTTGAGGATTCGAAGGCTCTAAACAGCTACGATAAGCCTTGCGTAATTATTTCGGCATCGGGAATGGCCGAGGCCGGCCGCGTAAAGCATCACTTGGCCAACAATATCAGCAACCCTAAAAACACAATACTGTTCGTTGGGTATTGTGCCCCCGCCACGCTGGGTGCTCGCATTATGGATAAACCCAAAACCATATCAATACACGGGTTTGAGTACCCTGTAAATGCCGATATCCGCCGAATTGAATCGTACTCGGGCCATGGCGATTACAAGGAGATGATAGAGTTCCTCAAGTGCCAAGATTTTAAAGCTATCCGCGAAACCGTGCTGGTGCATGGCGATTTAAAACCTATGGAGTTCTTTAAGCATAAGCTAAAGCAGGAGGGGCTTAATAATATCCATATACCCAACAAGGGCGATACTTTGTTCTTCTAGCTTATGCTTGCTGATGTTAGGTATGCTTGGGCTTTGTGGAATACCCCTACGCCATTTATTGTACCTAGTGGCGGTGGGTATAGTATTGTTCTTAGTATAGATTATTGCTGAAAATGTAGTAATTTTGCTCTTCAAACCAACTGTTTACCGATGAAATCATTCGATTTTCTACGATATCAAAAGCTAAATAATGTTTTTGGGTGGTTAGCATTTACCATAGCGGCTGTAGTGTATCTGCTTACCCTTGAGCCCACTGCCAGCTTCTGGGATTGTGGCGAGTTTATTGCCAGCGGTTACAAGCTGGAGGTGGGGCATCCGCCGGGGGCTCCATTCTTCATGCTGCTCATGCGGTTCTTCACCATGCTGGCTCCTTCCACTGAGCTAATTCCGGTTTTTGCTAATGCAATGTCTGCGCTGGCCAGCGCATTTACCATTCTGTTCCTGTTTTGGACTATTACCCACCTGGCTCGCAAGCTGGTTGATGTTAGGCATAACGAATTTTCAACTACTCAGCTTATACTTATTCTGGGTTCGGGAATGGTAGGCGCTTTGGCCTACACCTTTTCCGACACCTTTTGGTTCTCGGCGGTTGAGGCTGAGGTTTACGCCACCTCATCGCTATTCACCGCGCTGGTTTTCTGGGCCATTCTTAAGTGGGAGGATGTTGCCAACGAGCCACACTCGAACCGTTGGTTGGTGCTAATAGCATACCTTATGGGGCTTTCCATAGGGGTGCATCTGCTAAACCTGCTGGCTATTCCGGCCATTGTTATGCTGTACTACTTCAAAAAGTACGAGGTAACTCCTTGGGGGATAGTAAAAGCTTTAGGCGTTAGCGTTGTTCTTTTGCTGATCATGATGTATGGCATTATCCAAGGGTTTATAGTACTAGCCTCAAAGTTCGAATTGCTATTTGTTAATGGATTTGGATTGCCATACAAATCGGGAGTGTTCTTTTACCTCATGGCAGTTGCTGCCCTAATTGTTTGGGGCATTATTTACACGCACCGAAATGCAAGGCCAATACTTAACACCATTCTGGTGAGCTTTGCGGTGGTGCTAATGGGGTACAGCACGTTTGCGCTTATAGTTATTCGGTCGTCGGCCAATCCTCCAATGGATCAGAATAGCCCCGATAATATGTTCTCGCTGCTTTACTATCTAAACCGTGAGCAGTATGGCGATAGGCCGCTGATTATTGGCCAGTCTTTCGATGCGCCTGTTATTAACCGCAAGGAGGGCAAACCACAGTATATTCAGAAAGACGGTAAGTACGTGGTGGCTACCCGTAAGTTGGACTTGGAGTTCGACAAACGATTCATAACCATTTTCCCTCGAATGTACAGCGCCGACCCTCGGCATGTTGAGGCGTACAAGGAGTGGAGCAATTTTAAGGGACGACCCATTAGGGTATCGGGGCGTGGTGGCGACTCGGAGGTACGCCGTGCCCCAACATTTAGCGAGAATCTTCGATTCTTTTTCTCGTACCAGGTGGGGCATATGTACTGGCGATACTTCATGTGGAACTTTGCAGGCAGGCAGAACGATCTGCAGGGGCATGGCGAGGCCGTGAAGGGCAACTGGATAAGCGGAATACCTTTTATCGATACACCACGATTGGGTTCTCAAGCAGATCTCCCCGCAACCTATAGAACCAAAGCCCATAACCGATACTACATGCTACCGCTACTGCTTGGTATAGCGGGTTTAGTTTATCAGTATATGCGTAACCGCAAGGATTTTTGGGTGCTAACCCTGCTGTTTGTGCTTACCGGGTTTGCCATTGTGATGTATCTTAACCAAACACCCTATCAGCCTCGCGAGCGCGATTATGCCTATGCTGGTAGCTTCTATGCTTTTAGCATATGGATTGGACTGGGGGTGCTGGCGCTATACCAAGGTATTCGTAAGGCTTTCGATAAAGCACCTGGTGCTGCCCTAGCCACAGGGCTTGGGTTGGTATTTGTTCCGGGCCTAATGGCGTTCGAAAACTGGGACGACCATGATAGATCCAACACGTTTATCTCTGTCGATTTTGCCTACAATATACTTGAAAACCTTGAGCCCAATGCCATCGTCTTTACCTACGGCGATAACGATACGTTCCCGCTTTGGTACGCTCAGGAGGTTGAGGGGGTACGAACTGATGTTAGGGTGGTCAACCTAAGCTATCTGCGTGCCGACTGGTACATAAACCAGATGCTACGTAAGGCCTACGAATCGGAACCGCTACCCGTTAGCATGACCAAGGAGCAGATAGAGCTGGGCAAGCGTGAGGTGGTAATGGCCACCGACAGGATTAGCCAGCCAGTGCACGTGAAGCAGGCTGTTGATTTTATGCTGAGCGATAATCCTAGCACCAAGATGAACTCACCCTTTGAGAGGAATCAGACCATCGACTTTTTCCCCTCGCGCAACCTATTTTTACCCGTCGACAGGGATGCCGTTGAGCGCAATGCTGTGGTACGACCCGAAAGGATGGATATGGTGGTTGATACCATGCGCTGGAGAATCCCCACAAACTATGTATTTAAAGATGGCCAATTCCTGATGGATCTAATGGCTCACAATAACTGGGAGCGACCCGTTTACTTTGCCATTACGGTGAGCACCGATACCTACCAGAATCTCGATAAGTTTTTTCAGATCGAGGGCCTAGTCTACCGCATTGTACCCATAGAGGTTCAGCAGGTAGGTGGTCGTTACGGTAATGTTGACTCTGAGATTCTGTACGATAATCTTATGAATAACTTTCAGTACAGGAGCTTGGCTGACCCCAAGGTTTACATCAACGAGAATAGCACTAGGATAATATCAAACTACCGTAATATTTATGGGCGCCTTGCCCGAACCCTTAACGAGGAGGGCAAGCACGATATGGCCATAAAGGCGCTCGATAGATGTATGGAGGTGGTGCCGCCCGAGACCGTTCCCTTCAACTTTTTTGCCCTATCGCTTATTGAAGGGTATTATCGAGCGGGTGCCATTGAAAAGGCGACGGAGTACTCGCGTATATTTATGGAGCAGAGTGCCGAGGAGTTGGTTTGCCTATTATCGCTACCCAATAAGTTGGCAGGTTCGGTAAGGGGCGAAACGGAGCTAAGCCTTTACATCCTACAGGAGCTATACAAGATGGCCAACAGCTTTGAGCAGGGAGAGCACTTGAAAGAGCTGGAGGAGCTATTTGATGCCATAGGATAAATTAATGATATTGACCAAAGGGTATGATAAACTTAAGTCCACCCAAGCTATTTACTAAGTGCTTCCCCGGTTTTGTTTGGAGTATTCCAAACGATAGCAACACGGTGTACCTTACTTTCGACGATGGCCCAACCGAAGGGGTAACGCCTTGGGTGCTCGATACCCTTAGGCAGTACAACGTTAAGGCTACCTTTTTTTGCCTAGGCAAAAAGGTGGAGATGCACCCCGAAATCTTCCAGCGCATTATCGATGAGGGGCATACCGTGGGCAATCACAGCTACAGCCACCTAAAGGGATGGGAAACCCCCACGGGGCAGTACGTGCAGGATGTTGATTTGGCCAACGACTTGCTCAACACTACCCTATTTCGCCCGCCCTATGGCCGCATTAAAAAAAGCCAATCGCGCCAGCTCCGCCAGCGCTACAAAATAATTATGTGGAACGTGCTTAGCATGGACTACAGCCGATGGGTTACCCCCAAACGCTGCGCCAGCATTGTGCTAAACAACCTCCGCCCCGGCGCCATTATAGTATTTCATGACTCGGTAAAGGCCGAGGCGAATATGCGCCACGCGCTGGTTAGGGTTTTGAAAGAGGCTAGGAGTAGGGGGTTGGAGTTTGGGGAGGTGGGGTGAGATGGATGAAATTAATAAAATCCGGCTTTTACTATTAGTACACCTCCCTCCTCCTAAGCATGGGGTTAGCATTATTAACTCATATGCTGAAAGTATTCTTCGAGCTAGTAATAAATTTGTTATAACTACGATTCCAATCAGACCGAGTAAAAACATCAATAGTTTGAAGGGAATAGGTATTCAAAAATTTATTTACTCTATCAAATTACTATTTACCCTATTCTTCAGAATTATTGTATTTAAGCCACAACGTTTTTATTTTACTCCAACTCCAAAATCCCCAGTTTTTTTTAGGGATTTAATTTTTATCATTCTTGCTAAGCTATCTAGAGCAAGGGTATTTCTTCATTTTCACAGGCAGGGTTTAAACGATATTATAAACAAAAACCTTTTTGTCAAAAACCTGGCTGGCTTTGTACTTAAGAATTGTACGTTAATACACATCACTCCATATTTAGTTGAAAAAGAATTTATTGAAACGAACCTAAACAAAAAAACAGATACTCATTTTATACCCAACCCCGCAATTTCAACTCCAATATTTCTTAATAATATTGAAAAAAGACAAAGCCAAATTCTTTTTTTCTCCAATATAATGCATGAAAAAGGAGTGCTTGAACTCGTTAACTGCTTGCCGCTGGTTATATCCCAAAAGCCTGAAGCAAGGCTTCTAATCTCAGGAGCTATTGTAAGCAACTCATACTATCAAAACATTATAGATAGAATATTTGAACTTAACATCAGTGACTACGTTGTAATAAATCCAAATCCGAGTAACGACGAGAAAGTAAAACTTTTTAATGAATCAAAAATATTTGTTTTGCCCTCAAATGAGGACTGTTTTCCACTGGTAATAAATGAAGCTATAAGCTATAATCTACCTGTTATCACGACCAATGTTGGTGGATTACACACTGTATTTGATGATAAAACATATAATATTCACTTTACAGCTAACGATTCCTTAAGCCTTAGCACATGCATATGTAAAACATTGGAGAAAGAAAATACAGATAAAGGTTTCAATAATTTGCTTAGTAATTTTAATAACACATTCACAGAGAGATTAATAACTATTTTAAGTAGCGAATAAAATTTGTTTTTGATTTTTACTAAAAATGAAAAACAATCTCGATAAAAGAAAAGACCGCATTTTAATTGTCACAGCATATACGAAACCCATAAATATGGGCGGAGGTAGCAATGCTGAAGCTTTTGCAGGTTTTCTGAACGAGAAGGGTTACTCTGCCAAGGTCTTGGCTAAAACAAATGCTGGATTTTTTAGAATAAAAAACAATAAAATATTAGTAAGGTGGCCCAATGCTAGAGTATTGAAGGTTATAAGTTTGTTTTGGATATTTCCCTATAGTTTATTCTTATGTGCGAGAAATAATTATATTTTTTTCATAAGCAATCATTTTCCTCTAATGCCTTTACTCTTATTGTTTAGCAAAGCAATTGGGAAAAAAACTGTTTTTCGTTCCTCTTTAGTTGGTGATGATGATCCTTATTGCCTCAAAACAAAATTTAGCATCTATTCTCGTCTTAGTTTATATTCAATAAAAAAAGCAGATGTTTATCACTCAATAAACCCTGCTTTCACTGACTCCTACACTAAGGTATACAAAACAAAAAAAAAATTAGTGGAGGTTACCCAAGGCGTTAACATATCCAGATTTTCCTACGAACTAAAGAGAGAAAAGGAGGTGTATTGTAGCGAGTTTGGCATTAATCCTAAAGCACCTATTATACTCTCTGTTGGTTTTTTAATTGACCGAAAAGGGTATAAGGAAATGTTTGAAATCCTCTCAAGGATTAACAGTAATTTCACCTATATTATTGTAGGCGATTACAGTGTTAACAAAGATCATCCCTTATACTACCTCAACAACGAAATGCAAAGAAATTACGCAACAGGTAATAGTTTGTTAAAAAACAGAATACGATTTTTGGGACCTGTTGAAAATATTGAGAAAATTTATGCAATATCCGATATACTACTTATGAATTCTTACGCTGAGGGAACCCCTAATGCACTTTTAGAGGCGATGGCAATGGGCGTGGTTCCTGTTGTTAAAGAATTAAATGGAGTAAGCAGCTATTTAATCAAAGATAAGTTTTCAGGAATAGTTTATAAAGATATTGTAGATGCAAAAAAATCAATCATTGAACTATTTTGCTCAAAAGATGAGTTAGGAAGGATGTCAAAAGAGGCGATCTCTTCCTCAGAAAGAATGTTTTCATTTGATAAAACATGGGATGAGATAAATAGTGTTTTTCAAACGAACAGACAGGATGTCAGTTTAATACATTAACAATTTGCTTAACTGCTTCGGAAAAACTAAAGGAATTTTCTACTGTCCTTCTTGCATTAAAAGATGTCATATTAAGGAGTTCGCTGTTCATATGCAACTCATTTAGAATTTCAACGATTTCCTTAGGATTACTAAACTCAAAAGAGTTCTCTTTACTAATAAGCAAATAATTACTTAATCCCTCAATTTTTCTAGTGACAGGAACAACACCACACGCCATAGCCTCAAGCAGAGAGTTTGGCAAGCCTTCGGATTTTGAATTAAGAATAAGAATATCTGATCGTTCTAAATAACTCTGCACATCGTCTGTCCAACCAATAAACTCAACTTTTTGGCCTAGTAATTTGATCCCTTTTTCTTTTATACTTTGCATAGTAATATCAGAATGCCAATTAAAATGATCAACTCGCCTTTCAGCTCCCAAAACCAAATACTTAAAATTAAAATTTAGCTTGCTTAGCTCTTTAAAGATTTCTTCATACCCTTTTCTAGGAACAAGGTTTCCAATAGAAATAAAGGTTAGTGCAATTGGGCTATCAGGATTAACTTTATGGCTTTTCGTTGTCGGGTTGTAAATATTGACATCGACTCCTGGTGTTGTAAGGAAGACCCTTGCCTTAGCGTTGGGGAGTGCTTTTATGAATTTTTTTTTAAAAGTTGGTGTGGTTGCATAATAATAATCGATTTTGCTAAAAATATGCCTTCTTATTTTACTCTTTGCTGTTAGCGTCAAAACATCATCCGAACCTAACATTGTAGAGCGAAATATGATTTTAAAAGCGAATAATCTTGCAAAAAAGATAAGTAGTATGTAACCTGGGAATGCCCCATAAACAATTAGCTGTTTATACTTAAGTCTTAAAATAAGAAGAAAAAGCGGTAGCATCAGAGCTAAATATGCTCTTCCTAAAAACTTGATCAATAGCAAACTTGAAAAAAAAGGTATTCTCACTACGGATACTCCATCTATAGAATCCAAAAGCTTTTCCCTATAGTTCCAATTATACGTGAGTATTGACACTTTATTTCCACAAATTTTTAATTGTTTTGCTAAAGACCAGGCATTTATGCCTGAACCTGAATAGTATGGCTTGGTATATGACGAGAAAACTATAATGCGAATTCTGCCCATATCAGAAAACTAAATTGAAAAAAGCGATAACTTGTGGATTACTCTAGTAGGCAAACTAAAAATGAACTTAAAGTAGTGCTTTATGAAGTACAAAACATATTGGACACATAACTCTAATTGCCTGTCTACATTGTAATCTGAATAGTCAAACCTATCTCGAAAACCCTTTGTTGTACAATTTATAATATCGGCTTCAATGTTATTGAGTTCCTCCATCCATGCTGAAATTCTGTTTTTATTGGGACTTTCAGTTATGTTTTTATGCAAATGAATCTGCGAGGTAGGAAGTCGTTTATAATAATCTCCAGAGTTAGAGCCAATAATACCTAACCCAAATTTATTTTTAAAAGTATTAGTCGCTTCTTCGGTATTACTAACAAGATGTTCGAAAAAAATAAGTTGTGATCTGCTTTCTTTCTCTAATGTTAATGCCTTTTTAGTATATGTATTCCATTCAATAGCAAAAGAATAAGGATTTGAAGAAAAGAGAATATTGGAATCTGAAATCTTACTTGAACTTTGGGAGTTATAAATTGCTCTAGGATCTCGAATAATGCATATCGAACGAAAGTCATACTCATTAATTACAGCCTGGTGCTTGTAAAAAAAATCAATCAACTTTGTACCTTTAAAAAAGATAAACTCTACTCTTGAATTTACCCTTTGAGCATATGATTCGAGTATTGTAATAAATGCATCAACATTGTAGGTGGATCTTTCCAGTCCTTTTAAGTCGCCAATATTAATGTCCCAATTTGAAAGTTTCTTATCTGTCTTTATCCATTTATATATCTTATTGATTTTTTTTGAAGATAACTTTTTTCGTGGCTCAAGCAACAATTCATAAATAAGCACTTCAGCCTCCAAGCATACTACCACATTTGAAAACTTACTAATCTGTTCGAAAAAAAAACTTGAACCAGATCTGTTCATATATGCAACAAGGAAAATTGAAGACATAAAAAACACTTCTATGTGGGGTAATTATACTTTTTTAACTTTTCAATACTTACAAAGCGGGCTAAATTGTTGTTGCTACTCTTATATAAAGCATATAGATTACGGAGTTTTTCCTTACTAATTAACGACTCAATCTGAGGCTTTTCACCAAAAATCCTAAAGCTATTTAGCCGCTTGTAAAATCTTCGGCAGAACTGAAACCAATAGGGAATATGAATAAGATAATACTTGTCTCTTCGTTTATAGCGTGTAAATATATTCATAAAGCGAACTAGAGGATAAAGTCGTTTCCTTAAACCTTCGTTATGCTTTATGAAGCTTACTTGTTGCTTTATCTCCAGGTTGTGTTCAGCTAAAAATTTATATATGAAGTCAACGGGATCAGCTAATAGATCTTCGTATAAGTAAATAAAAATATTCTCATTGCCAAATAGAGTTATTAAATACTCAATTACCTTATCGTAACACAAATATTCTGGATGAAATTTTTGAAAATTATGTACTCTATGCCAATGTTCATCGTTTGATACAAAGGCGTTTGCACTCATAGTTCCCATATTCTTATATACATACTGCGAATACTTTGATGAAATCATATCAAATTGACTTCTTATGAAAAGAATTACCCGGCTATTAGGAAAGAGTTTGTGGACTCGATTGATCGATTCAATTGCAACGAAAGGATTTCCTCCAATAATCCCTTCGTCACAAACTATGAATGGGTCATTACAAAAGTAATTATTTACCAATGCCTTGTCCGGATTATAAATAAAAGGTATTTCGTTAGTAACGACCGATCGGAAGATTTCAGCTTTAATAAATTTTTTGTTAATTATTTTAGGGTATAATTCATTCTGAAACCAAGTGGTAGCTGTTTTAGGATAACCAATATGTATTAATGGGTTGTTCATTTGAAACTTTGCTTTCGTCAACAAAATTAACCTATAAATCAAATAATAATTGCAAAACGTTTAAATTTGTCTAATTTTATTCAAAGATCAAATATATCAAGATTATGAAACAAATATACAGAGTGTTTTTCACTTTTCCCATAGTAGTTTTTTTGCTTAGTTGCATTAATCCTATTGGTGCTCAAAATTGGGACTGGGTTGAACAGATATCTGGTGAAAACACCATACAAGTTGAAGGTTTAGTAAAATCTGGTAGTAGTATATTTTCCTCTGGTATTTTCGAAGGAACTGCAACCTTTCTGTCTTCTCCAGGCGAAGAAAACAATTTAACCACGACACAATTTGGTGGGTTTGTCTTGTGTCATAACCAAAATGGTGAACTTATATGGGCCAATGTAATTGAAGCAACTAGTGCTATTCAAATCAAGGGAATTACCATTGATAATTCAGAAAATGTATACATCACTGGAAGTTATAGTGGAACTTCAGCTACCTTTTATAGCCAAAACAGTGATGATAATATTCTACTAGAGGCAAGCCAAAACCACGACACTTTTATTGCTAAATATGATAACAACGGCAATTTGCTTTGGGCTGGTGTTGTTGCCCAAAGTTCAGCACTTGATCGAGGTTTTGGAATTCAAGTCGATAGCTTTGGCAATATATACATCGGTGGCTTTTGGAGAGGAGGAAACCTTAATTTTTCTTCATCATCAATTAGTATTCCCTACAATAGCACAATCAATTGGGGTAATGGTTTTATAGCAAAATTCAATTCTGATTTTGTTCCGTTATGGGTTTCTACCGTTGTAGGAGGTGCTTACGAGGGTGGTGTTGCTAGATTAAATGGAGGAATTGCTTTATCAAATGACGACGGAATTTATGCTTCAGGGCCTTTTCAAAAAACTGTTTATTTCGATAAAACATATTATGCAGATGGTTCAGAGCTAGTTCTTCCTGAAACTACATATACAGCAGGAGCAACAATAGCACAAGATGTTATTGCATTTAAACTTAACTCAGATGGCAGTTTTGGTTGGGCAAGACATATCTCAAACACCGACAAAGCTGGGAATTCAGGAAATAACATTAATTCAAACAAAGACAATGGTGATGTTTTCTTTATTGGAAATTTTGTCGGGACGATCACAATTCAAAACGAATCTAGTGCAGACCCTGTTTTGCTCTCTTCTAACGGTGGTGAAGATAACTACATCATAAAATACAATAGTAATGGAATAATTGATTGGGCATACTCATTTGGGGGGTTAAGCAACGAGGGTATTAACGACGTTTCACACTCAAACGATATTGTTACAGCGAGCGGTTATTTTTCTGGCAGCGTGTATTTAGGTTCATCCATTGCTGTTAGGGATACACTCACTAGTGCGGGGGGAACAGATATGTTTTTAATAAACCTTTCAAATACCGGAATTTATCTAAGCTCAACAAATCTTGGAGGAACACTTAACGAGGATATGCTTTGTCTTGATAGCGATAACCTCAATAATGTTACAGTTGGTGGATTCTTTTCATCTCCAAATTTTAGTATTGCAGAACATGACCTAGAAAATGGAGGATTTTCAGATGCCTTCCTAGCCCACCACATCAACATCCACCTCCTTCCCACAGTTTCCGAAATCTCTTGCTCCCAAGGGCATGATGGAACGCTTGGGCTTGAGGTTTTTGGCGGAGGTCAGGAGCCCTACTCATACGAGTTTAGCCTAGTTGGGGGCGATGAAATTGATGCAGGAGTATACTCCTCTCCTCTAAGCTATGACAATTTGGAGGCAGGTGTATATAAATTTACTGTTACCGATGATTTAGGCAGAACCGTTACCAAGTTTTACCACCTAATTGCACCCGATCCCATCGATATTAACGGAGTTGTAACCGATGTAACCGGTTGCTATGGTGGTGAGAATGGAGCAATTTCTCTAATAGTTACTGGTGGCGTTGGTGAGTACACCTACTTCTGGGATACCCCTGATGGGTACGGGGTTGTTCCTACTTCACAAAACCAAAGCTCATTAACTGCTGGCACCTATGTGGTGACAGTTACCGACGAGAATGGTTGCTTTGCTACCGAAACATTTGAGATTACACAACCGCTTCAAATAAACTTCGACGGAACTATCCTAACAGGAAATACCAGTACCGACCCATTGACCCCAAATGGTTCAATAGATTTAGTGGTTAATAATGGTACTGGCCCATACACTTATTCTTGGAAGGGGCCCAATGGATTTGAATCTGCCGATGAAGATCTATCTGGAATACGTGGCGGCACATACATACTTAGCGTGTTGGATGATAACGGTTGCTTTAAGGATACTAGCGTTAATGTTGCCGATCAACATCTTTTTAATGCGTGGATAGTTGAGACCGTTAATCCTAAGTGTAAAGGAGGAAGTGATGGATATGCTACCGTAGAATTTTTTAACTCAACCGGTGGGGTAACCATTGAGTGGAGCAATGGGCAAAGCAATGTTATTACCGCAACAAATCTATCCGCAGGTGAGTACTCTGTTACCCTAACCGATGATATGGGGACTCCCTCAGACGCTAGCGATGATATTTCAATATCGCTTATGCCGGTACTTATTGGCGAGCCAGATTTTGCCTTAAGCGTAACACCTACAGTAACAAAAACTACCTGCCCAGCCGATAACGATGGCTCAATACAGCTAACCGTGAATGGCTGGTCGCAACCATACAATTATAATTGGTCAACTACCAATGGAAGTGGTTTGGTCAACGAGCAAAAGGATCAATATAATCTAACCGTTGGTTCATACACCTATTCTGTAACCGATAGGTATGGTTGCGTTGTGGAATCCTCGGTAAACCTTTCATCTAGCTACGCTGCTCCCTCATTTACAGTTGACGTGAGCCCTGACACTGACGTTTGCGAAGGTACTGAGATTGTCGTTACCGCATCTCCAGGGTTTAGCTATCAGTTTTTTGTAGATGAAGAACCGCAAGGCGAGTTTAGTACGGTTAACACTTTTGCTATCCCTAATCCTACCGATGGAATGGTGGTTAAAGTTGTAGGGATGAATACCGCAGGATGTACTAGCCAGAGTGATGTGATTACACTTGCTGTAACACCCAATGTGGGTGAGCCAAGCTTTACTTCAGGTGCATCAATGCTTTGTGTTGGTAGCACCGAGGTTTACGTTGCTACAGCAGAGAACGCCGAAACTATCGTTTATTCTATCGAAAGTGGGACGGTTACCCTTAACCCTACCACAGGTGAGGTGTCTAATGTTGATTCCGATTTCACCATTAGGGCAACGGCTACTGGAGTTAATAGTTGTGGCGAGAAGTATGTCGATTTAGCCGTTACCGTCAACCCCATCCCAACTCCAACAATTAGTACCAGCGATCGTACAGACTGGACTGAAGGCGAGGAGGTTAGCGTTACCTTTACTGTTGATATTACCGAGGCTATATACCAGTGGCAAAAGGATGGTGTTGATATAGCCGGGGCTACCAATGCTGCCTACACAGCAACCGTTCAGGGCGAATATAGCGTTTTGGTTACTAAGGCTGGGTGCACAGGCGAGAGCAACAAGATAAGCGTTAACGTAACAAGCATTCCCACCTATACGATTACCTTTAATGTTAAGAATGCAGGTCAGCAGCCCATCGCCAATGCACAGGTAAGCGTTGATGGGTTTAGCCCCGTTGAAACCAATGCCTCTGGTGTGGCAACAATTGACGCTGCCGATGGTACCTATGCCTACACTGTTACGGCAAATGACTATGTAGATTACCAAAACACATTTACAGTAAACGGTGAAGATAAGCAGATTGAAATTAGTATGCTTGCTGTAAGCGCTGAGATAAACGAAGTTTCTGATATCAAATTGTTTCCCAATCCATTTACCAATGAGATTCGAATCTCTGAGCCTTACAAGGTTAAGCGTTTGGTCATTACCAACATAGCTGGGCAGAAAGTAATGGACATTCTGCTTGATGGCGCCGACAGGATAAACACCCATTCATTATCCTCCGGAGTTTATCTGATAAGGATTATCTCGCATAACGACGAGAGTGTAACTTTCCGAATGGTGAAGGATAACTAAGAATCCTAACGTTATAGAGGCCCCGATTATGTCGGGGCTTTCTTTTTGGTGTTACCCCCAATGAGCTTGCTCAAATCTTTGGCAATTGAAACTATTGGTCTATTTTTACACCCACCAAACAACCCCTTTCAATTATGAATGTACTTCTACTTGGGTCAGGAGGAAGAGAGCATACCCTGGCATGGAAACTTAGCCAGAGCCCAATACTCAGCAAGCTATTCATTGCACCTGGAAATCCTGGAACAGTTAGTCTGGGGCAGAATATAGAAATAAACCCCACCGATTTCCCTGCCATTAAAAGTGCTGTTTTAACCAACCATATCCAGCTAGTAGTGGTTGGCCCCGAGGACCCGTTGGTTAGGGGCATTCATGATTTCTTTTTAGCAGATGATGAGCTGAAGCATATCCCCGTGATAGGGCCCACCCGTGCGGGAGCCATGCTCGAGGGAAGCAAGGATTTTTCCAAGGGCTTCATGATGCGGCACGGCATACCAACGGCCAAGTATAGGAGCTTTTGTGGAAGCCAAATGGATGATGCTGTGCTATTCCTCAAGACGCTTAAGCCGCCCTTTGTTCTCAAGGCCGATGGTTTAGCGGCGGGTAAGGGCGTTATTATTTGTAACGACCTGTTTAAGGCAGAGGAGGCTCTTAGCCAAATGTTTGGAGGTGAGTTTGGTGATGCAGGCAGAACCGTGGTGATTGAGGAGTTCTTAGATGGAATAGAGGTTTCCGTTTTTGTCCTTACCGATGGCGATAGCTACGTAATTCTCCCCGAGGCAAAGGACTATAAACGTATTGGCGAGGGAGACTCAGGCCCCAATACAGGTGGGATGGGAGCGGTTTCGCCCGTTCCCTTTGCCAACGCCGAGTTCATGGCAAAGGTAGAGGAGCGGATCGTTAAACCTACTATTGAAGGCCTAAAGGTTGAGGGCATACCGTACAAGGGTTTTATATTTGTGGGGCTAATGAACGTAGGTGGCGATCCATATGTAATTGAGTACAATGCACGTATGGGAGATCCCGAGGCGCAGGTGGTTATGCCAAGGCTAAAAACCGATTTGCTAGAGCTGCTAGTGTTAACTTCACAAGGGAAGTTGTCCGAGGCAAAGGTTGAGTTTAACCCCGAAGCGGTATCAGCGGTAATCTTGGTTTCTGGCGGGTATCCAGCCGAATACGAGAAGGGTAAATTGATCTCAGGCATACAGGCGCATTCGCGAGGATTGGTTTTTCACGCTGGTACGAAGCTAACACCCTCGGGCGAATTGGCGACCTCGGGTGGTCGTGTAGTGGCCTGTGTGGGCATTTCTGATACCCTTAACGATGCGTTAAGCATATCGTACGATCTTGCCCAGAAGATAGACTTTGAGGGCAAATACTTTCGTAAGGATATTGGTAGGGATCTTATGAGGTAGTTAATATGTTTTAAAATGTTGCTCAAATTTTTCCGCAAGCCGCTCCCTAGTGTTTTGATAGCCACCGTGTTTATTGGGCTGCTATCATGGTTAGGCACGCTGCTTTCGACCGGCGAGCCACCAGTAAGCTACACCGATTATGGTATGCCACTGTTTTCGCTGCTGATTTCAGTCATTCCTCAAGGTGCTTTTTGGGCAAAGTTCCTGGCTTTGCTAATGGTCATGGCTAACGGGCTGCTTCTTATACAGATGAATACTAAGTATATATTGGTAAGAAACAGAACCCATCTTCCTGCACTTTTTTACATTCTGCTATGCTCTGGTTTCACAGACCTACAAACACTAACCCCCTCCGTTTTTTCTGCCTTCTTTGTAATACTGGCTCTCGATAGCCTTTTCGCAACGCTAAATACGAATCATCTCGATGGAACCTTTAGGGCAGGTTTCCTTATAAGCCTAGGAACACTTTTTTACCTGCCAACAGTATCAGTTTTCTTGCTTATGTTTTTTGCCATAGTGATACTCAATCTAAGTGGAGTAAGACCTTGGCTTGCAGCAATTGCTGGTTTTATTACCCCTCTGTTTTTCACAGTCTTTTATTACTATTATTTTAATGATGAGTTTCAGCTGGTGCAAATCATTACTTCAGTTGTAGAGGAGGGTATGCCTTATGGTTTTGTTGGACTTAATGCTAAATCTGTGGTGTGGTTATCGTTCGCGCTATTATTGATGCTAGTTTCAGGGGTTAATCTAATGGCAAGTTTGCCAACCCAAAAGATTAATGTCAGAAAATATCATAGCATACTACTTTTGATGCTCTTGTTGGTGGGTATGGTCACAGTTTTTGTCCCTATTGCCTCCGTCGAATCCCTTTTCCTGTTCTCAATTCCTTTTTCGTACCTATTATCAAGCTATTTTAACTTTGTACGCAATCGTTTCTGGTCCGAATTGCTTTTTAGCCTGCTACTCGTTATGGTGCTGTTAATCCAGCTGTTCTAAATAAAAAAGCTTGCAATTTGCAAGCTTTTTTAGTGTTCTCAGGTTATTATAAAATTAGCATCGCATCGCCATAAGTACCAAACCGGTACTGCTCCGATATGGCTAGCTTGTATGCATCAAAAAGGAAATCGTAGCCAGCAAATGCCGAAACCATCATGAGTAGAGTTGAAAGTGGCAAGTGAAAGTTGGTAACCATTGCATCTGGTACGCTAAACTCGTAAGGTGGGAAGATGAACTTATTGGTCCATCCAGCAAACGGTTTTAGGTAGCCATCGGTTGATACCGAGCTTTCAAGCGTGCGGAGAACGGTGGTGCCCACAGCGCATACCTTGCTTCTTTGCTCTTTGGCCGAGTTCACAATTTTAACAGCATCCTCGGGGATATTTATCTGCTCAGAGTCCATCTTATGCTTCGTAAGGTCTTCCACATCTACGCTGCGGAAATTTCCCAATCCAACATGTAGGGTTATCTCGGCAAAGTCTACCCCCTTAATTTCTAGTCGTTTCAACAGCTCGCGGCTAAAGTGTAGGCCGGCTGTGGGGGCTGCAACTGCACCCTCATGCTTTGCATATATGGTTTGGTAGCGCTCCTTATCCTCAGGTGTTACCTCGCGGCGGATAAATTTTGGAAGTGGTGTTTCGCCCAAGCGGTATAGCGTACTTTTAAATTCCTCGTAGCTTCCATCGAAGAGGAACCGTAGGGTTCTGCCTCGGCTGGTGGTGTTATCTATAACCTCAGCCACAAGCACATCATCATCACCAAAGTATAGCTTGTTGCCTATGCGGATTTTGCGTGCGGGATCCACAAGCACGTCCCATAGCCTCTGCTCCTTATTCAGCTCTCTAAGCAAGAATACTTCTATCTCAGCACCCGTCTTCTCCTTGTTCCCATAAAGGCGAGCGGGGAATACCTTGGTGTTGTTAAATACCATTACATCGCCATCGTCAAAATAGTTGATGATATCTTTAAACACCTTATGCTCGATGGTTTTAGTCTTTCTATCAAGCACCATAAGTCTTGACTCATCGCGATTTTCGGAAGGAAATTTGGCTATCAGCTCTTGTGGGAGGTTGTACTTGTACTGGGATAACTTCATTGAAAAAAAAGTTTATTTGAAAGAGTTTGCAAAGGTAACTACTAAACATGCACATTGGTTCACCAAATAGCAAAAATATTTTATGTTTTCGTTGATTACTAGGTAAATCCAGTTGTAATGCGCATTTATGGGCACTGTGCACCTTATACGGAGCAATGTGCGGTTGGTTACATCGACTCTATACTTTTTTCAAAATCCATTAGGGTGAAAGCATCCTCTACCCTAAAATCGCCGATGGCGGTGCGCCGTAGCTCCACCAGATGAGCACCTGAGCTGAGCCTCTCGCCAAAATCGCGAGCCAAAGCTCTGATGTACGTACCCTTGCTGCATCTAATGCTTAGCGTTACCCTTGGATGTTCGTAGGCAATCACTTTTATACTATGGATAACAATGGGTGATGGGTCGAGCCGCATGTCAACGCCCTTGCGAGCAAGCTTGTATGCCCTACCGCCATTCACAAATTTTGCTGAGAATAGGGGCGGAATCTGCATCTGAGGCCCAAGAAAAGTGGCTGCCACCTCGTCAATTTTTTCGCTGGTAATGTGTTCCGTGGGGAACTCCTTGTCAATTTCAGTTTCCAAATCGAAGGATGGCGTTGTTGCACCAATATAGAAGGTAGCGATATACTCCTTTTCATGGTCCTGAAGCACAGGTACCTGCTTAGTTGCCCTACCAACGCATACAATCAGAAGCCCTGTGGCTAGCGGATCGAGCGTGCCAGCGTGCCCCACCTTAATCTTTTTGTATCCTAGGCGGTGGTATAGGAGCGATCGAACCTTGCTCACAAGGTTAAAGGAGGTCCATTCCAATGGCTTATCGAATAGCAATACAACACCTTCTCTCCAGTCCGTTTCCTTATCGAATGTAAACCTCATGCGTATTGTCTATAGTATGTGTGATGCTATGGCAATGGTACCCACCACGGCGCAGTATATGGCAAACCAAATAAACCTCTTCTGCTTAATTAGCGAGATCATTAGTTTGCATGCAAACAGGCCAACCACAAATGCCGCAATAAACCCTACAGCTAGTGGTATTATTCCAACTCCAGCTTCGGACGAAAAATCGCCAGAAACCACATCAATAAAGTTGGCGCCAAGTATCGGTAGCAATACCATAAGGAAGGAGAATCGGGCGACTTCATGCCTTCGCTTTCCTAGCATTAGCCCAGTGGCAATGGTTGCTCCTGAGCGCGATATGCCTGGCATTACGGCAAAAGCTTGGGCAATACCAATCACCAGGGCATCTAGGAAGGTGATGTCGCTTTCCTGTTTATGCTTAATCACCATCGATAGGGTAAGGAGAGTGGCGGTTATTAGTAGCATAAATCCTACTAGCATGAGGTTGCCGTCGAAAAAGCTCTCAACGCTATCTTTGAAAAAGGCCCCAACAATTCCCACCGGAATCATTGATACGAGGATGAGGGCCACAAACTTGGTTTCCTCGTTCCATTTGAGTTGGAAAAGCCCTTTAATCAGGGCTATAATATCTTTCCAGAACACAACAATGGTGCTTAGCACGGTGGCGCCATGCACAGCAACCGAAAAGCTTAGGCTTTCCTCAACATCTACACCCAGAAGCACCTTGCCAATCTCGAGATGGCCCGAGCTGCTTACGGGTAAAAATTCAGTTAGTCCTTGAATAATTCCAAGGATTAGGGCTTGCAAAAAATCCATCTCAAAAAATTTTTATGGGTTACTCCTTGGCCTTGGGCCTCTTCATGATGGCGTAAATCTGAAAGATAAAGCCAAAGAGAACAATAATGGGGGCTAAGGTTATGCGCCTAAAGCTGAATATCTCCTCATTAAAAACGTTGGGGTCGTCAGAGCCACCTCCAATCATTAGTATAAAACCAAGGATAATAATCGCTAGGCCAATCACCATAAGCTTGTAGTTCTCTTTTCCAAGGGGGAACAGGTCTTTGATTTGATTATCCTGCTGTTTTGCTTGATTTTTCGACATATGCTGTTTTGTTTTTTGTTTAGTAGTAAAGTTCATCGGCTTTAAGTCGGAGGTACTTACCCACGGCCAACGAGGTGGATACAAGGTTAATAACAACTCCCGAAAGGATGGTTAGTCCTGCTATGGCCGTTAGCAACCCAATTTGCCCAAAGTTTATAACCTCGTAAAATTCATGCTGAACAAGGTATATAACACCCGCTAGCATTGCAAGCGAGAGTAGCGATGCGTAAAAACCATGCAGCATTCCCTTAACAAGGAAAGGCTTACGGATGAAGGCCCAGGTGGCTCCTACCAGCTTCATGGTGTTTATTAAAAAACGCTTGGAGTAAACCGATAGCCTTATGGTGTTGTTTATTAGCACAATGGCCACGAATAGCATTAGCCCGCTAAACAGTAGTATTATGGCGCTGATTTTCTGAACGTTTTCGTTAATAAGGTTTACTAACGATTTTTGGTAGAAAACCTCTTTTACGGGCCTATGGGCCATAAGCTCATCCTCAATTATTCTTATGCTATCGGGGTTGGCGTAATCGGCTTTTAGCCTAACCTCAATGGATGATGACAATGGATTATAGCCAAGGAAACCAATGAAATCTTCGCCGAGCTCCTGCTGTAGCTCGCGTGCAGCCTCCTCCTTGGTTACATATTCGGTTAGGCGTACATAGGGCGATGCATCTAACGTTTTGCGCAGGAAGTTGGCTTCCACCTCGCGAACATCATCATGCAGTATCACCGAGAACCCAATGTTCTCCTTAACGTAGGTTGATAGCCTTTGGGCATTGAAGATTAGCAGCATTAGGATGCCTAGCATAAAAAGGACTAGCGCATTGCTGATGATGGATGAGAGGTATGAACTCCTCAACCGCCATTTTGTGCTTCGTTTTTCTGCCATCATAGTGGGTGCAAAGTTAGCTTAACTATCGTAAAATGATACCAATAAACTACCTCTAATTTTCGTTGCTCCAGCTTTTGAACAGGCTAAACCCAATCCAACCGGCCACCATTAGTAGGATTATAATCGAAGAGGTTAAATCTACAGCATACCCCGCTTTAAACATTTTGGGTTTGAACTCAAATACAACCTCATGGTTACCGCTTGGGAGCATTGCGCCCCTTAGCACGTAGTTTACTCTTATATGTTCAATCTCTTCTCCATCAATGGTAGCCTGCCAGCCAGCGGGGTAATGAATTTCGGAGAAAACCGCCAGCTTATCGCTATTCAAGCTGTACTGGTAGGTAAGCCTATTGGCTCTGTAGTCGGTAAGCCTTATAAACTCTCCCTCGGTCGGTTCGGCATTGTAATCGTTAAGGTTTGATGCAAACCGTTTATCAACAATGGCAGTTGTTTGCGGGTCGAAATGGTTGAGCGCTTCAATCTCCTGGTCGGCATTCTCAACAATCATAACATTCTCAACAAACCAAGCGTTGCCCAGTGCGCCTGGGTTAAGGCGCGCCACTTGGCCCTGCTCGGTCGCATCAATCACATACCGAGTGTTGAGCATATTGATAACCGCCATATTTCCGCGTGATATGTGGTAGTCAATCAGCTCCTGATATCTCCTTAGCTTAGCGCCATGGTATCCTCCAATCGATTTGTGGAAATACGATGTGCTGGCATCGTTAAAGGTGCTTACGGTTCGGTTGTATACCCTAAAGTGTAGGGTGGTATCGGAAAGTATTTGCTTGTCGGCCTCACTTGGGGTGAACGGAACCTCAACCCTTGATTGGGGTACGAAGTTATCGTTGTTTAGGTATCGACGGTTAACCGTCCACATGTCGGCAATAATTAGCACTCCCAGTATGGCTATGGAGTGTGTAAGCTTCACCTTCTTATGATGATAGGCATAGAGCAAGCTGGCCCCCAGCACAATGAATGCAAGGGAACGAAACGCATCGGCACGCATCATGGCTTGGCGGTCGTGCCTTATGGCATCGAACATCTCGGCAGGGTAGCCAGAGGCTATGTAGTGATGGTCGACATCGGCCTCGAAGCTGAAAAGTGAGCTGCCCAGTAGGAGGAAAAATAGGCATATTCCGCCAGTTATTCCACCAGCCCATTTTAGCCCTTTCAAGAATTTCTCTTTTGGAACCGCACCCTGAAAAATCTCCTTAAGCCCTAGGATAGCCATAAGCGGTATGGTTAGCTCGGCTATGTATAGTATCATCGATACCGTTCGGAACTTGTTGTAGCCGGGAAAGTAGTGCAGGAACAGGTCGGTTAATGGCATAAAGTTTCTTCCCCACGCAAGCATAATGCTCAGGATTGTTACACCCAGCAACGCCCATTTTAGGTTGCCCCTGAGTATGAATAGCGAAAAGACGAATAGGAACACCACGATGGCGCCAAGGTAAACCGGCCCCGATGTCATAGGCTGAGGACCCCAGTATGCCGGGAGTTGCTTAACAATTGCCCTTGCCTGCCCCTGAGGTACACGGTTCTCAATAAGGAATTTGTATGTGTGAGAGTTTGTTCCAAAGTCGGCGGCTGATGCTCCACCCATAAGGTTTGGGATTATCAGGTTTAGCGTTTCGGTTACCCCGTAGCTCCAAGCCGTAGCGTACTCCTTGTCAAGCCCCGATGTTCTATCCTCCTCGCGAGTACTTAGCTCGGTGGCTCCACGAATGGAGTATTTTCCCGACTCGTAGGTGAAGTACAGCCTCGAGAAGTTTGCCCCTACAGCAAGTACGGCGCCAAGAGCAAGAACTCCCACGGCCTTTGTGTAGGGTTTATAATCTTTTAATTTAATTGCGTCAATCAGGTATGCTATTGCAATGGCAGCGCCAATAAATGCAGCGTAATATGTAATTTGAACGTGTCCTGCCCTTAGGTTTAACCCAAGAAACAGGGCAAATAGCGCAAACCCGCCCCAGTACTTTCCCTTAAAAGCCATAAATGCTCCGGCCAGCATTGGCGCTACGTAGGCTATAGCGTGCATCTTGGCGTTATGGCCAGCCTCAATAATTATAAAAAAGTATGATGATAGTGCGTAAGCAAATGCGCCCACAATGCTTAGCCATGGGTTTACCCCCAATACCAGCAACAGGATGTAGAACCCAACCAGCGTAACAAAAATAAAACTGCCAGGGTTCTTGGTTAGCTGCAGGGCTTTGTCGACAAAAGAAAGCAAGTTGCCCGAAAATTTTGTTGATATAAGGTATGCTGGCATCCCACCAAACATGGAGTTGGTCCAGAGTGGCTCCTCGCCAAACTGCTCGCGGTGCTCTATTATTTCCTGGGCCGATCCTCGGAACTGCTGAATGTCATGCTGCACAATACCCTTACCCTGCGTTAGGGGAAAGAAGTATATGCTGGTGGCGGCGAAAAACAGAAGGATGGCTACTGCGTGGGGGATAGACTTTTTAATAATTGGTTTCATCTGTACCGAGGTTTACTTTAATTGCCCTTATAATCTTCAAAAATAGTAGTTTTTGGGTTAACAGCTGTTTTAATTTTTGTGAAAAATGGTTTGCAGAACTTCGTGAAAAAAGGGGTGCTTAGCTCACCCCCTCATCGTTACTCTGTATGGGTACTAGAAATCGTTTAAAAAAGGCCGTGGATTTGAGCATCAATTTTATTGATGATGGAGCGCAAATCGGAAGGATTCTCTGAAAAGTTCAGGTTGTCAACCTCTACAATAAGAAGGTTACCAAGCTTGTACCCTCCAATCCAAGCTTCGTAGCGCTCGTTTAATCGCTGTAGGTAGTCAATGCGGATGCTTTTCTCGTAATCGCGTCCCCTTTTTTGTATTTGGCTAACCAGCGTGGGCACCGTAGCTCTTAGGTAAATTAGCAGGTCGGGTGGTTGAATAAGCGAGCACATAAGGTTGAACAGGCTGCTGTAGTTGTTAAAATCGCGGGTGGACATAAGCCCCATGGAGTGCAGGTTGGGAGCAAAGATGTAAGCATCCTCGTATATGGTTCTGTCCTGGATTACCTGTTCGCCCTTGCGGCGGATTTCAACAATCTGGCTAAAGCGACTGTTGAGGAAATATATCTGCAGGTTGAAGCTCCAGCGCTGCATATCTTCATAAAAATCGTTTAGGTACGGATTGTCGTCAACATCCTCGTATTGGGGTTTCCAGTTGTAGTGCTTCGAGAGTAATCGTGTGAGGGTAGTTTTTCCAGAACCAATGTTCCCGGCTACTGCTATGTGCATAGTTTCTAGTTGTGTAAAGATTTTGTACGTTAATTACGAATGGTTTAAAAATATAAAAACAAAATGGGTTTTACTACCTATTGATCCAATTTTTCGCAGTGAAGCAGCTTTTTGTTTTCGTAGCGTAAGGGTTTTCCGTTGATAATTAGAGGGGAACTATTGTTGGGACAATGAAATAATTCTGGCTTTTTGCTAAGGTATGCAAGCTGGCGTTTCTCAACATAATCATTCCAATGTGTCCAAAGGGTTGTGTCGTCAACCCAAAACCATTCATGGTAGCTAATGCTAATTGGCTCTAGCGTAGTGCCATAGCTGTCGACTCGCTCAATGTGATTGTTGGCAATCCCAAGATAGATTATCCCGTTTCGTTCTAGCATTCGATTTGGGCTACCACTAAGTTGCCCTTGTGGTAAGGATATCCTTTTTTCAATTCGAGTGGCCTGGGGGTTTGTTTGCAACAGCTCATGGCCATCGCGATGGTAAAGCCAAACCCCACCTCTAACCGATCGGCAAGCAAGCGTAATCTCACCCATTATTAGTTCGGATAGATTGATGGGCGTACCAATCGCGGTGGCATGGTTGTTTACAATAATTAGCTGTTGATGTTGCTGGTAGAACAGCATAACCCGAAAGGGGTCGGTGCTATCAACTGATGTTGGAGCGCCTAGGTGTACATTGGAATATGTTGCCAATATCTCACCGCTATTGCTTATCCTATGCGCTGCATTGCTTGCTATTACCCAGGTATTATGGTGTATGTCGCTCTGCGATGTGGGTTGCACGTATGCCATGTCATCGGCGGGGTTGAAGCCAAGCAGTATCATTGTGGTGATAAGTAGGACACCTGACCTCATGGTTTAGCTGTTTTTTGCTGATTTAAGCAGCGCATCAACATATTCGCGGGTGTTCGACAGACGAGGCACTTTGTTCTGTCCACCTACCTTTCCTCTCTCCTTCATCCACTTAAAAAAGGTCCCTTTGCTCATTGCTCTGACTACCGGTTCGGATAGGGTGATGCCCTTGTAGCGCTTAGCTTCGTAGTCGGAGTTGATCGAACACAAGGCATTATCAAGCGCTGTGGTGAAGAAGCTAAGGTCGTTTGGTTCTTTTTCGAATTCAATTAGCCATTCGTGGGCTCCTTTGGCCTCATCGCCCATGTACACAGGCGCTGCGGTGTAATCCTGGATAAGGGCGCCCGTTTTTTCGCAGGCAATTTTAAGGGCCTTCTCGGCATTGTCGATAATCAGCTCCTCGCCAAAGGCGTTGATATAGTGCTTGGTACGGCCCGTAATCTTAATTTTATGTGGGAATGTGGAGGTGAACATCACTGTGTCGCCAATCATGTAGCGCCAAAGTCCGGAGTTGGTTGTAATTATTATGGCGTAGTTCTTATTCAACTCAACCTCGCTAATAGTGTAGGCTTTTGGGTTGGGCGAGCCAATCTCATCGAAAGGAACAAACTCGTAAAACACTCCGTAATCGAGCATCAGCAGCATATCGTGATTGTTGGGATCGTCCTGTATGGCAAAAAAACCTTCGCTGGCGTTGTAGGTTTCCATGTAGTGCATGCTGGGCGAGGGGATTATCTTTTTGAACTGCTCGCGGTAGGGGGTAAAGCTAACACCACCGTGCGTAAATAGCTCTAGCTTTGGCCATATCTCAAGCAGGTTGTTTTTGCCGGTTACATCGAGAATGTATTTTATCATCACCAAGTTCCAAGAGGGGACACCCGCTAGGTTGGTGACATTCTCCTTTAGGGCCTCCTCGGTAAGCTTTTCAAGCTTAACTTCCCACTCGGGTATAAGCGCAACTTTTTGGCTGGGGGTGCGAATAAAATCGGCCCACCAGGGGATATTCTCGATAAGAATGGCTGATAGATCGCCATAGTATGACTGGTTGTTGAAGTTATCAACCTGATGACTACCTCCTAGGGTTAATCCTTTGCCTGTGAATATCTCTGTTTCGGGGTAAAGGTCGGTGTATAGCGCAAGCACATCTTTACCTCCCCTAAAGTGACACTCGTTGAGTGCATCCTTGCTAACGGGTATGAATTTGCTCTTATCGCTTGTGGTTCCCGATGATTTTGCAAACCAACGGATTTCGCCGGGCCAGAGCACATTCGTTTCTCCGTTTCGTAGCTTATCAACATATTGTTTTACCCCTTCGTAATCAGTTATTGGTACTTCCCTTTGGAACCTTTCTATAGATTTTATCTCGTTAAAGTTATGTTCAATACCAAAGGCAGTATTCTTTGCACGATCTATCAAGCTATGTAGGACTTCCTCTTGCACTTCGCAGGGGAAGCGCCTAAAAAGGTCAATTTCATGAAGCCGCTTGGTGTTCAACCAATTGATAATTGATGGGAGTATGGGCATTATCCGAAGATTTAAAAGTTATTTACAAAGTTAGCAAAAAACAACACCAATGGTATTGGGTAAGCACGCTAACTTACCGTTAAATGTGGTAAAATATTGGCAGGGATTCCTCTTGTCGATTACCTGTTTATGCCCGGTATCGAAATTCCTTCGAGGGTGCGGTACATTTCAAGTGCGTATACATCTGTCATCCCCGACACAAAATCTAGTGATGCCATTAGGCTGTCGTAGGGCGAGGCTTGTGGTGTAACGTATTGCTTTGGTATTAAACGCACAATTTTACGGTTATAGGGGTCGGTGGGGTTTAGTAAAGCTGGACAGATTTTCTCGAGCAGAGTGCTAAGGATTTTGTATCCAGCTAGCTCTATTTCAATTACCGTTGGGTGGTTGTATACTAGATCAACTGAAATAGTCTGAATTTCTTTTAATGCAAGCGCACCAACGCCATCGAGCTGTTTAATGAGCGCAGGGGTATGCCTTCCCTCAATGATATCGTTGTAACTACGCATAAAAGCCTGTGAGCATTCTTGGGTAAGTTTGCCAATGGCCATTGAGCGGAGGAATGCCACCTGCTCGTTCTTATCGGTAACGTCTCTAAGCGTTTGGTTTATGTTCGAAATCCATACGCGATCTTTCTCTTTGTCAAAGAATGCCATAAACAGATGCTTAACCTGCTCTGTTGGAATGATTCCTAACTTGTGGGCATCATCAATATCCATAAGTTGGTAGCAGATATCGTCGGCAGCCTCAACCAGATATACTAATGGGTGGCGTGCGTAGCTAAGGGGTTTTTGATTGGCTTGCGGTATGCCCATATCGTTTGCAATATGGCTATACCACTGCTTTTCGGTTTGAAAAAATCCAAATTTTTTCATGTCGGTTTGGGTCGATTCCCATGGATATTTGACAATGGATGCCAGGGTTGGGTAGCTCAAGCGAAAGCCTCCCTCGCGTTTCCCCTCCATTTTTTGGGTAAGCAACCGAAGCGCATTAGCATTCCCTTCGAATCGAACCAAGTCGTTCCACTGCCCATCGGTAAGGTTACTCTTAAAGGTGCTTTCGTTCACCCTAAAGAAGTTACGAATGGCCTCCTCGCCGCTGTGGCCAAAAGGAGGGTTTCCGAGATCATGCGACAGGCAAGCTGCGGAAACAATGGTAGGTATCTGCTCAATCACCTCAAAGAGGTCATCCTGTACATTCTTTTGTATAAAGGGTACAATATTGTTCCCTAGGCTTCGGCCAACACTTGCCACCTCTAGGCTGTGGGTTAGCCTGTTGTGAACAAAAACGCTACCGGGCAAAGGGAAAACTTGCGTTTTATTCTGGAGCCGCCTAAAGGCTGAGCTGAAAATAATCCTATCGTAATCGCGTTGATAGTGCGAGCGGGTTTCCTGCTGTTGCGTGCTGCCCTCTTTCCATCCAAAACGCTTTGGGCTGAGTAACCGGCCCCAATCCATTGTGTAAAACTTCGACAAAGCTGAACTATTTACGGATAAGTTAATCTTTAACTAGGCTTGTAATGTTGGTTGAGATTTTCAGGATTTTGTACACTTCACCCTTATCGTTCTTAATTGGGGTGTAGGTTTCTTGAAAAACATATGTTTTGTCGTGAACCGTGAATCGGTTAACCTGTTTTTGGGGTAGGCCTTTTCGAAGGTTATTCCAAAATGCATCGTACTCCCCTTTCTTTTCGGCGCTTAGCTCCATCTTGTCGGTGTGATGCGTGCCGATTACCTCGTCGCGCGATAGGTTAAGCAGGTCGAGATAGGCATCGTTTATTGAGGTGATGTATCCCAACGAGTCGTACTCAATAACAAGGCTTGAGGTGTTTAACGCATCGATAAAGCTTTGCATTTCGTTGGTTCTACGTGCCGACTCCTCTTGGGTGGCTTGCAGCTCCTCCATGTTCTGGCGCATTTCTTCCTCTTGAGCAAGCATCTCCTCGGCCTGCTGCTGGGTTTTAGCAAGAAGTTCAGAGGTTTTAATGTTAACTCTAACCGAGGTAATTGTTGACGCAATGCTTTGTGCAACCTTTTCGAGGAATTCAATTTGAAAGGGTTGAAAAACGTTGAACGACGCTATCTCGATCACCCCAAGCACTTTTTCTTCCATCATCAAGGGTACTATTGCCAAGGCATTGGGGTTGCTTTTGCCTAACCCCGAGGTTATTTCGATGTAGCCATCGGGAATTTCGGTAAGTACAATGGTTTTCTTCTCAATGGCACATGCACCAATTAGCCCTTCGCCAAGCAGTACTTTTTTCTGCTTGTGCTTAATTCTGTTGTACGCCATGGCCGCAGCCAGCTCAAAGTAGGGATCCTTTGGGTCGTCCTCGTTTAGAATAAAAAGGCCACCCTGATTGGCTTCGAGCGTTTGCACCAGCTCGCGAACAATCGACCTGGAAAGGGTTTCAATGTTATCATTATCTTGCCTAAGAATTTCGGCAAACTTGGCTAGCCCTTCGTTTGCCCATCTGCGCTGCTGCTCTTCCTCCTTGCGCTTGGCATTCTCCTGTTCGGTTTGTCTAAGGTTGTTCCGCATATCTAGGAGTGCCTTGCCAAGTGCGTCCTCATCGCTTGTAGTGTCGAACTCAGCAATCAGATTGCCCTTGCCTATTTGCGTTGCAAAATCGACCTTTCTGCTTAGCGCCTCAATGGTGGTGTTCAGGGCAGTTACCATATCTCCAATCTCATCGTTGGTTTGCGCTGTGAGCGTCATGTCATCGGCCACGTTACCTTTGGCCAACCTTTTTAGCATGCTTGTAATTGCTGCAATTGGTTCTGTTAGCGTTTTGGAGAAGTATGTAATTATGGTTGCCAGAGCCAACAAACCCAGAACGCCCACAACCAACGAAATGATGAAATTTTGATTGGCTTGAGCCAGGATGGTTGCCTTGGGAACCACTACAGCCAGTGTCCAGGGGCTTCCTGTTTGGCCAACCACAATGGGGGTTAAGGTAAATATGGAGGTAACACCATTCTCATCGTTAGCTTGGAACATTACCTCTTGGCTATTTGCTATCTGTTGGGGTACATTGTAGCTATTGAATAGATCTTCAAAATCTTCCAAAGCGTTGGCCCCCAGCTTGTCGGGGTTGTGGTGAGCAACATATTTCAAATCGTTGGAGAGAAGGAATGCAGAGCTATTTTTGAAAGGACGAATTTGATGAATCAGGGTGTAAAAACTTTCGAGGGCAATATCTACACCTACCACGCCAATAAAGCTACCCTCTTTAACCATTGGTACCACAAGGCTTGTCATTAGCTTGTTGTCCTGCTCATTGCCGGTGAAGTTAGCGAAGTATGGGTTCTCAATCCTTTCGTATGGTTTGCTTTTGATCCTTGCATATGCTGGACTGTCGCCCGTAAGGCTAGCGAGGTAAAACCTGCTTTTTATTTCACCATCCTCGCGCCAAAGCTCGGCTTTGTACCTGCCGTAATCCTTTTTATAGCTAGTGTCGATATGCTTGAGCTCCCAGCTATCCCAAATGGATAGCAGATGGGGGTTGGTATTCATCGCCTCCTTGTAAACAGCGGGAAAAACCTCTTTCCATTTTTTTTCGTCCATTAAGGAGTAGGACATAGCCGTATTGGCTAGCGCTCTGGTGGTAGCCAGATCGCTCTCGAGCATCGTCCTCATATCCGAAGCGTATTTCTGGGCAGTAACACGGGTAAGCGCAATGGCATCGTCTATGGCTGCTTGTCTTGCCCGCATGCTGATGAAGCCAATGGCCACTGCGTAAATAATAGCGGTAAGGCCTACAACCGTTAGAATTATTTTTTGCTGAAGATTTAACTTACGCATCATAGGCAAAGACTTTTTTTAAAAAAGAGAGCATACCTCAATGAGCTTGGGGTATGCAGATGTTTTATTGAGGCCAATAATGACGATCTAGGTAAAACCTTGAAGTTTACGAGTTCTAGGGGTAATACACATGAACGGAATGCTTGGAGCTGATTTATCTTTTGAATCTCTGGCGTAGGTATCAAATTTATCGGCCATAATCAGTATGAGATCGGCATCAATGTTGCTGGCGAATTTAATAACCTCATCACGGAACGAATTCTGACGCTTCGCGGTTTTAATACCATACACGATCTTATTTCCATCAAGCATTTTTTTGGTAAAGTAGATGTTGTTGGCCATGTTCCGCTTCTTGCCTTCGTCGGATATGTATGGTTTTATTAGGTTGATATTACACTTGTAATACTTCGATAGGTAAATAATCCAGTGGAGAATCTCTTTGTACTTCTTGTCATAATCCAAGGGCACAACAATCTCGATGTAGTGAGAGTGCAACGGAGCTGCTTCGGCGATTAGGAATGGTATGTTAAAGTTTTTTACCGAGAGCTTGCGCATGAACAGGTTCGTTTCGTACTTCTTCTTTTCGTAGGTGTAAGTTTTGAAAGATACTATAAGGTTAAGGTTGGCTGTGGCAATCAGTTCTTTAATGATTTTGGTTGGGTTTCCCTCAAGCACCATGGAGAAGATGTGGCACTTGGTGCGCCTGGCAATTCTATCGGCCTCATCCTCTAACCGTCTTTTAAGCTGTTCTGTTACCTCAGGTTTGGTCTCTTTTTTGCCAAGTACCGATGACAACCAGGTGACAGGCATAATATGAAGCAGAAGAATATCGTTGTCAGCAACTTCGGCTAGCTGTATGGCGTGCTTTAGAGCAATTTCCGATCCATCGGTGAAGTCCCAAAGAACCAGCACAACTTTTTTAGGTGTGTTCATACTACAAGCTAATTAATGAGATGATACTAATTTAAATCCCCGTTAAATGTAGCAATTATTATTATAACCCTAGCAAATCTATGGCCAAAAATTAGCTCTAATTTTCTTCCATCCATTTTTTGAGCTTGTCCAGCTGGCTTTTTTTGTTAACGTTTCTTAGCTTTCGTGCAGTTTTTGTGAAGTATGAGTGTTTTGCTATAAACTTAATCTGTAGCTCATTCCATTCCCTCAGGGTGCCAATTTTTCCGTGCTCATGCAGCTCGCGATACAGCATGTTTGAAACCGGAATGAAATCGGTGCGACCCAAGTAGTCAAGGTCGGCATCGCACATGATCTCCTCGAGCAGGTTCTTGGGGTTTGGTGGTAGCTTGGTGCTCATGATTAGGTTCGAGATGATTTCGATTTGTTCTTCGGAGTAGTAGTACTCTGGGAGTATCTCGTGGGCCAGCTTAACGGCCATCTCCTCATGCGTGTCGTAGTCAATAAGGTGCCCCGCATCATGCAGTAGCGCAGCGGTTCGGAGTAAAAGGAGCTCCTCGTTGGTTACATCCTCGGAGCGTCCAATGAGCTCAACCTGAGTGTAAACATCAACTGTATGCTTTAGGTTGTGGTAGTATAGGTTCTTGGGCAGGCCTTTTTCAAGCTTTCCGAGAATAAAATCTTCTAAATCGCCCAGCCTAATAAGCTGCAGTAGGGTTAAAAAATCTTTGTTAGGTACTATCCCCTTCATATCAACCGACAGCTTGGGTTTGATTCCCTTAACGAAGTACATCTTTATATCGCCCTTGTTTTTAACGGGCATTTTTCCCCGGTAGGTACAATCGAAGTAGTCGCTCACAAGCATAAAGGTATTCCCTGAGATGTTTATTTGGCCTGCCTTACCCGATGATTCCATCCGGCTTGCAGTGTTAACCGTACTGCCCCA